>Ga0129307_1001393_pt1 | contig 25976 bp, 26 predicted proteins | sample P1105metagenome_FD_94437 | JGI IMG/M metagenome (GOLD analysis project Ga0129307, IMG submission 94437) | Capybara group fecal microbial communities from Wisconsin, USA - P1105 metagenome | ecosystem: Host-associated > Mammals > Digestive system > Large intestine > Fecal | place: USA: Wisconsin...
ATTGACCCTGCCGTTCAGGAACTGCGACTGGTCAAAGAAAGCCAGTTCCATGCCGGTCCGCCTGATGTAGTCGTCGATCAGGTCTATGCCCTCTTCCTTTGATACGTCTCTGAGCTCATAGATAAGATCATCCAGTTCGTCCTTTGGTGAATAGAACATCTCCGGTGTCTGTGAATAGAGGACAAAACAGATGAGCAGGCCCGACAGGACCTGGACGGTAAACGATATAAGGAAGACCTTTACCGACAATCTGTTAAATATCTTTCTTTGCAAATCTGTATCCCTTGCTCCTTACGGTCTCAATGTAATCTCCGCCCATCTTGTGGCGCAGGTTCTTGATATGACTGTCTACGATCCTTTCATCTACCAGCGAGTTGTAGTCCCACAGAAGATCCAGGAGCATCTCTCTTGAAAATATCCTTCCGGGCTTTTGGGAAAGTGTAAGAAGGATGTCGAATTCCCGCGCGGTCAGTTCTATATCTCTGCCGGCAACCTTTACTTCCATGGTGTCTTTGTTGATGACAACGTCACCGCAGGAGATCACGTTTCCCGCATTATCATCTGTCCTGTTATTTCTCCGGAGCAGAGCGTTGATCTTTCTCACCAGGACGGGCATTGAAAAAGGTTTGGTGACATAATCGTCTGCCATGAGGTCATACCCCCTGATCTGGGATCTGTCATCGCTTAAAGCGGACAGGAAGACAACCGGTGTATCGGAACGCTCCTTGATGACTTCGCAGACCCCGAACCCGTCGATCTTGGGGATCATGATATCCAGCAGGACAAGATCATATTTAACGGCTTCAAACATAGACAGTGCCTGAACACCGTCTTCTGCGGGATCGATATAAAATCCCTCCCGGGACAGATAATTGATCATCAGATCTCTTATCTCAGGTTCATCTTCCACTACAAGGATCTTTTTCATGAGGTAATTATAATCCATATTTGTGGATTTATTGTGGAGATGATAACAAAACGCATGGAATAGTTAACCGGAAGTAAATAAGATTTCCCCGTAGTGAACAATTGATTAACAAACGGGACAGTGATAGAAATAGACGGGAGAAAATAATAAAATACATAATGTAACTCTGCGGTCTATAGTTGAAAATGTGAGAGGGGAAAGGAGATGCCGTGGAATTTCAGGGTTTTGTCGATTCGTTTTTCCGCCGGTCCGTGTAGTTTCCGTTGTAAAAATGGAAGATGTGGAAAAGCTGGTCAGCGATATCGCGCTGTAAGAGAAAAAGTGTTATGGAGAATGAGTATTGGCAGATAAGCGCAAAAAAGGAATAAGCATAAAGATCGTAGCTGCATTGTATTCGGTCATCGCTATCATCGTACTTACGGTAGTGGTGGTGTTTATCGGTTACCATCTTTTCGAGAAGAACGTACGGGCGAACTACGAAAAGTATACTGTCACCGTACTTGAGAACGCATATATCATCGCGTCGGACTATTCCTTCGGGGATATGATCGCTGACAGGGAGGCCCATCTTGGATATGAGGATATGAGAGAGCGCCTGAATAAGATCAAGGAAGCTTCCGATATCGACTATCTCTATGCAGTCTATTTTGATGATATCGATGATATCCACAGTCTGACATATGCCATAAATACCAAGACGACAGAGGAGCTGGAGGCAGGCGGAAAATATACCTACCTGGGAACTCCCTGTGAAGAGGGAAGCTTCGAGGATGAGACTTTAAAGATCCTTCAGAAGGCCGTTAAGGATGGTCAGAAGGAGAGCGGGGTCCTGGAAGGATACTCTGATGAATACGGACACATGCTCAACGGATATAAGGTCTTATTCGACAACGACGGAGAGCCTGTGGGACTTCTCTGTGTCGAGATCGATATCAACGACATCACCGAGGACCTTCAGCAGTACATCAGAAATGTCGTGATCTTCGTAGCAATATTCACGGTGATCGTCATCGGAGCATATGTCATAAAGATCGAATATTCCCTTATCTATCCCATAACAGGTATCACCGATGCGTCCAATGATTTCATAAGTAATATCGGTGACCAGGATGCTATGGACAGCAGTGTTTCCAAGCTGGAAAAGATGGATATCCGGGCTGAGAACGAAGTGGGGGACCTGTACCGCACCGTCAGCAGGATGGAAACGGATATGGCAAAGCAGTTCAGGGATATCCTTAAGATGCAGAACGGACTCATGATCCTGATGGCTGATATGGTGGAGGTCCGTGATTCGGATACCGGTGCACATATCCAGAAGACCGCCGCATATGTAAGGTTGATCCTTGAGGGGCTGAAGAGCAGGGGTTATTATCCTGAGCTTCTTACACCTTCGTATATCGAAGCTGTTATCAAGTCTGCGCCTCTTCATGATATCGGAAAGATCCAGATCCCCGATGCGGTCCTCAATAAGACCGGTAAGCTCACAGATGAAGAATATGAGATCATGAAGACCCATACCACGGCCGGCAAGGCGATAATCAACAAGGCTATCACTGATGTCGAAGGAGAGGATTATCTCAGGGAGGCCAGGAACATGGCTGCCTACCATCACGAAAGATGGGACGGTCAGGGATATCCTGAGGGACTTAAGGGAGAAGAGATCCCGCTGTCTGCCAGGGTCATGGCTGTTGCGGATGTCCTGGATGCCCTTACATCACCCCGTGTATATAAGCCGGCTTTCCCTCTTTCCCGGGCAATGGGCATGATAGAGGAAGGAAAGGGTATCCAGTTTGATCCCAGATGCGTGGAAGTCCTGAGCGAGTCACAGCCTCAGATAAGAGAGATAATGAAGAGACTCAATCCCGGATATATCGATGAATAAAAAAGATCCCCTGTTTGGGGATCTTCTTTTTTACTTTGTCTTGACCAGCTGTATTATGGTCCAGTCCTGACTTGCCAGTTCGTATTCCTGACCGCAGAATGGACACTTCTTTGAGAGGACTGCATCGAAGGTTCCTGCGCAGCTTTTGCAGTTAACGCTGTAGGCTGAGAACTGTACCGGAGTCCTGGCTTCTTTTCGCCTTACAAGTTCCACAGTGAAGTTCTCTTTTCCTCTCAGGAACTTGCCCTCTTTGTAGTAGATATTATCCAGATAAGCAGTCATGACGGCGTGAATATAATCACCCACCAGAACGACCTTATCGTATCTCAGGGCGCCTCTGTAACGGACATCGATGAGATCGTCCATAAAGGACAGGTCATCCTTTCCGGCATAAAGGCTGCATCCGTTCCTGTCGTCGGAGTAGGCGATGGTGCGGATAGAGGATATGATCTTTCCTTCGAAGATGTCGAAGACGAAATCGGGATCATATGGTTTGATGGCTTCTTCTGTCTTTCTCTTGCTGTTGGTGGCTGCTGTCATATCAAGGGTGTTAGCTGCCATTGAAGCTACGCCCGCCACAGCCTGAGCAGATGCTATCGCCTGACCGATAAAGAAGGTGATCAGGAAGGCGATCCATCCGAAGAGAAGGGTCGTTATGACACCTGCGATCAGAGGTAGGATGATGTTGTTGTAGAACAACAGAGTGAAGAAGAAGATCATGCTTCCTATGATGGGTCCTGTAATGAAGGCTACAGTCTTTCCCCTCTGTAAAGCCTTGTCTACAAAGTTGGGCTTAGGCATGGGCCAGGGCATGTAGTAGTAGGAATTTACGCAGGGATAAAGGTCGTTTATCTCAAACTTGGTGCTACACATGGGACAGCCGTCCACGAAGATCCTGGCGGATCCTGTATGGCCGCAGTTGGGGCACTCGATGATGATGTCATCATCTGCAGGTGCAGTGGGATCCTCCCTGTCTATGATGTGGCAGTAAACAACATCATCAGATGCTTCGTCGCATCTGACATTATGGGTGCCGTCCGACATCTCGGTAACGGCATTACAGTGCCTGTAGCTGTTGGTCATCTTAAAGCCGGCAACCTTGTATTCCTGACCGGAACGCCTGTCGGAGGTGATGTCTATAGATCTGAAGGAAATCTCGTTGGCGTGGTCATTATCTGTCCGGACGAATCTTGCATTATAGGTAATACCCTTGCTCTGAAGGCGCTTCTTATGCTCCGCAAGAGCGCGGCGCATATTTATGGATATCTTGGACGGCATCTCACCTTTGGAGTAGTAGATACCGATCTCATCCAGGAACGTATCACGAATATTCTCACACATGGCACATATATCCTTTCTATCTTTATCCCACCACCTATTATTTTACACTATCCGTGCCGTTTTTCGGAAATCGATTATGGTAGAATCATCCTTAAAGACGAGCATGGATATGGAGGGATCATTATGGCCTGTAAGGAGTTTTATATCGACAGTGACGGGATACGTCTTCACGCAAAGCTGGAGCGTCCCCTTGGAATGGAAAAAGGACCTCTATGTTTTCTGGTCCACGGTTTTACCGGACATATGGAAGAGGACCATATATTAGCTGCTAAGGATGCTCTTCTTGACTGCGGTATCTCTGTCCTTAGAGTGGAGATGTACGGCCACGGCGGAAGTGACGGAAAGTTCTTCGACCACACCCTTTTTAAGTGGATGACAAATGCTCTTTCCGTGGTGAATTACATCAGGTCGATGGACGACGTGACAGATATCTATATGTGCGGTCATTCCCAGGGCGGTCTTCTGACCATGCTCATGGGCGGTATGTGTCCTGATATCTTCAAGGCGATAATACCTTTATCTCCCGCCTGGATGATCCCTGAGAACGCGCGGGAAGGATCTATCCTGGGCAACGGTTTCGACCCTGACAATATTCCCGAAAAAGTCATATCAGAGACATGGGAACTTTCAGGAGATTATATCCGTGTGGCCCAGACTTTCCACGTGGAAGATGAGATAGAAAGATACCACGGAAAAGTCCTGATCATCCATGGTGATGCAGATGAGACAGTACCCTTCTTTTATGCTCAGAAGGCAGTGGAGCTCTATGACAACGCCACTCTTGTTCCCATACATGATGCGGACCACTGTTTTAACGGCCACATAGAAGAACTGAAAAATGCGATAAAAGAGTATAATGTTATCTAGCAAATATTGAGGGAGGCATATTATGGCAGCACCTGCAGGAAACTGGAACTTTACGGATTCAATGGGAATGAGTCACACGGTGACTCTTGAAAAGAATAAGATCAGTATCGACGGAAGTGATCCCGTCAAGATCAACAAGTACAGATCAAAAGAGAGCAACATGATCGTATCTGTATATCAGATTCCCAATAACCAGGGAGACGATCTTAAGCTCTGCATCAAGGGAAAAGAACCGGTTCTTGCAAGAAACGGAATTAACGTAGCTACAGGTGAGAACTATAAGCCTGAAAAGATGCCCGGATGGATCTGGGTCTTCTACATCCTTTTCATCGTCGATTTCTTCCTTGTTATCGGTGGCGCTGTAGGTGGAGCCCTCAACGGAGGCGGAGCATTTATCTGTTCCGGTATTGCCGTAAACAGGAAGATGAACGGCGTGGCCAAGTTCTTTGCATGTCTTGGTGTGTTCGTCCTCTTTACTGTTATTGATGTAGTCCTTGCTATCGTCATTACAGGCGCCCTTAACGGCATACTCTGATAGGACCAAATATGATCAGAGAAGCAGAAAGAAAAGACCTGGATGAGATCCTGGAACTTTATCTGTTCCTTCACGAGGAAAGCATCCCCGAAAAGGACGATCATCTCAGGGATACCTGGGATCAGATCATGGAGGATAAGAACCACCATCTGATCGTCAATGAGATAGACGGTAAGATCGTATCCTCCTGTGTCTGTGTCATCATCCCCAACCTTACAAGAAATGTGCGTCCATACGCCTTTGTTGAGAACGTGGTGACCCACGCAGATTACAGGGGAAGAGGACTGGCAGGACAGTGCCTTGACTATGCAAGGGAGATAGCCGAAAAGGAGAACTGCTACAAGATGATGCTCCTTACAGGATCTAAAAAAGAGTCTACCCTTCATTTCTATGAAAAGGCAGGCTATAACAGCAGTGACAAGACAGCCTTCATACAGTGGCTGGGAGAGCATTGATAAGGGAGAGTTAAGGTGAAAGTCGGAATAATCGGTTACGGCAGTATGGGAAAGATGATGCTCTGGAAGTTTTCCGAAGCAGGATACAAAGATCTCATGGCTGCCAACAGGACAGCAGATAAACTTAAAGAGGCGGAAGGTATCTGTGAGATATCTGACAACAGAGGCGTTGCATCCGTTTGCGATATAGTCTTTGTCTGCGTAAGACCTGTGGATCTGAAGACTGTTCTGGAAGAGATAAGTGATGTTATTAAGCCCGGGGCCCTTCTTGTTTCCCTGAACGGAAGTGTCTCCTTCGGATCTATCCGGAAGGTGATCAGCTGTAAGACGGCAAAAGTCATACCAAGCCTTACAGCAGAGATCGGAAGATCCCAGACCCTTGTGTGCTTCAATGAAAGCGTGGAAGAAGAAGATAAGACAGCTCTTAAAGAGCTTCTTACTTCCATCGGAGAGGTCATTGAACTTCCTGAAGATGAGATGGGAATGGGATCGGAACTGGTCAGCTGTATGCCCGGATTTATCGCATCCATCTTTGATGTGATCTGTAAGTCTGCAGAAGGACATACTTCTATTCCAAAAGACCGGATCGTCCATATGGTCCTTTCCACCATGAGCGCCACAGGGGATCTGATGCTCCAAAAGGATATGTCCTTTGAGGACGTGGTGGGAAGAGTTGCCACTAAAGGAGGCATCACGGAAGAGGGTGCAAAGGTCATATATGAGAACTTTAAAGACACCTCGGATCTTCTTTTTGAGAAGACGCTTGAGAAGAGGCGTCTTACTACTAAAAATGCAGAGAAAGACTTTTGAGCTGTACATATGTCAGATATTGAATTCAGATGGACAAACGGTAACGATAAGGACTTTCAGAAGTTCTATCTTGAGACGGAGGAATACTATAGCAAAATAGTGGGCGGAAAGAAGAACAGGACTGGTTTTATTCCCTATAATCTGTCCGAAAGTATCTCTGATGTTCTTATTGCAACTATAGACGGAACTGCCGTGGGTTGCGCAGGTCTAAAGAAGTATTCTTCAGAAGATGTGGAGATAAAAAGAGTCTGGGTGGAGCCCGGTTTCAGAGGTAACCATATTGCTTCCCGGATGATGGATCTTATCGAAGAAAAAGCCAGGGAGATGGGCTTTAAAAGGGCAGTCCTTCAGACCAGGCCCATCATGGAAGATGCGGTTGGACTTTACGAAAAAAGAGGATATTCCCTGATAGAAAATTACCCTCCCTACGATCAGCTTGAGGGTGCCATCTGCATGGCTCTCGATCTCTGATATTTCAAGTGACACTAATCTGCAAATTAGAGTATGGTGTCATGCATTACGTTAATAAAAAGATCAGTCTGAATAAGGGATAAGATCTAAAGCGGTAACGAATCTCTGTTGTGGTCGCTATTGGCTCGAAAATGTTGAAAATCAAAGGCCTGTACTGTAAAAATGCACTTAAGTAACCGGTCGCTATTTCAACGGGGAGAGACAATAGTATGAATGAAAGAGAAGTAGTTATCAGAACAAGGGATCTAAATAAGAGTTTTAGTGCAGGGGGCAGACAACATCCCATAATCAGGGATCTGGGACTTGACGGTATCAAGAAAGCATTTAAAAAAGCATAACGGAAAAGGACTGCCCCATAACGGGACAGTCCTTTAGTTTATTGGAGAGGGAGGGGGTAGGTTATTCTTTTTTAGCTACGGGTGCACCGCAGTTCTCGCAGAAGCCTTCCTTTGAGAAGGGCTTTCCGCATGCTTCACAGAATCCTAAGATCGCTGCGCCGGAAGCTGCCGCCTGGATTGCCTTCATCTGTTTCATGAGTTCTTCAGGATCTGTAGGCAGGGTGGTGGGAGCATCAGCTATGAAGTTGGGCATAGGACGGTTTGCCATTTCATCAGGATCATAGCCGGCAGCTATTGCTGAAGCTCTGGCTCTCTCTACTGCTTCCTGCATCTTCTTTGCAGCAAGCTGGGGATCCATGGCGATCTTTTTTTGTTCGATCATCTTACGTGACATCTCATCAGGTTCGATGGAATCGATGGTCATTGTCTGAACCTTAAACTTTGAGGAAATGGCCTTTGCGATATCTGCACAGATCTCATCGCTCCTGGCAGAAAGGGAATCATAGGGAGTATTATCCAGGTCGAACAGCTTCTGGTTCAGCTGGTCGAGGATGTTCATCTTAGCCATGTCGACAATGCGGTTGGGATCTGCCTGGGGATCCAGAGGTACAAGGGTTGCACTTCCGTAGGCATTGATATAGAGAGGGCCATATGTAGGATCCCTGAAAGGGATAGGTGCCTGTGTTCCGAACTTGATGCCAATAGCTTTCTGTTCAGCCGGGGCGGGAGCAGGTGCCGGTGCAGATGCAGCAGCAGGTGCTGCGGGCTTAGCAGGTTCTGACTTCTTAAACTTATCGAAAAATCCCATGTTATATTCCTCCGTATCGGTTTATGGGTTCAGTATAGCATTGCTGATACTGCGGGAAATCAGCCAAAAGGATTATTTTGAGCCCTGAAATATGAGATAATCCTTATATGCATTTCGTAGAAGCAAAAGGGATCATAAACGGAAATAACGGCATGCGCGGTATAAATGTATACCGCGGCTGTTCCCACGGCTGCATCTACTGCGACAGCAGGAGCGCCTGCTATCAGTTCACCCACGATTTTGAGGATATCGAAGTTAAGAAAAATGCTCCGGAACTTCTGGAGCAAGCCCTGAGATCCAAACGCAGGAAATGCATGATCGGAACAGGTGCCATGTCTGATCCTTATATGCACTGTGAAGAGGATCTTCAGATCACCAGGAAGTGCCTTGAGATAGTCCTGAAGTATGGATTCGGAGCAGCAGTCCAGACTAAGTCAGACAGGATCCTCAGGGATATAGATCTTCTGGACGAGATCAACCGGAAGACTAAGTGTGTTGTCCAGATGACCCTGACCACTTTCGACGACGAACTCTGCTCCATAGTGGAGCCCAATGTCTGCACCACAAAAAGAAGGATAGAAGTCCTGTCAGAGATGCAGGAAAGGGGTATCCCCACCATTGTATGGCTCACACCCATCCTGCCCTTCATAAACGACACCAGGGAGAATATCGGATCAATCCTGGATGAGTGTATCAGGGTGGGGGTCAAGGGCATCATCTGCTTTGATATGGGACTGACCTTAAGAGAGGGTGACCGGGAGTACTACTATGCAGCTCTCGATAAGTATTTCCCGGGACTTAAGGAGAAGTATATTGAGACCTACGGGTATTCCTACAGCCTCCCAAGTCCCGATTCGGAGGAGCTTATGGCACTCTTCCGGGACAGATGCAGACAGGCAGGGATAATGTATAAACCCGGGGACTGTTTTTCCTATCTCAACGATTTCCCTGAGAAATATAAGCAGCTGGATCTCTTCGATCAGCTCTGATTTCTCTAAATTTTCTCCCGCAGAAGGCAAATGGAGAAAAAATAGGGAAATCTGTCCCTTTTTCTCTAACTTTTCTCCCGGTGATGCCGGATAGAGAATAAATAGAGAAATCTTCCCGTTATTCTCTAAACTTTCTCCCGGGAAGGGCTGATAGAGAATTATTAGAGAAATTGGATCCGGGAATATGAAATGAACAAAAAACAACAGATCTGTTAGATCCGGCTAACTAAGGCGGTCGTATCAGCCCTCTGAGATCCCTCCCTTGCCTGATGTGGTAAAATGGCGTAGGGAGAATAGATATGACCAGGTTCAGATATAAGTTTTTGTCCATATTACTGATGCTCAGTCTGGCTGCAGGTATCTGCGGTTTCAGTAAGGAACGCAGTTATACCGTAGAAAGATCGGATGTCACCAATTCTTTTGGTGAGAATATCGTAGCCGAGATGTTTGTTCCCGATGAATCCATAAGGAACGGCAAGACCCTTATAATGTGCCACGGCCTTACGGGCTGCAGGGAGAATTTCAGGGACTATGCCGAGAGACTGGCATCCAACGGCGTCGTTGTCTGTATATTTGATTTCAGGGGCGGCGGAAATGACTGTGAAAGTGACGGATCTACGCTCCTGATGTCAGTCCTGACAGAATGTGATGATCTTGATGATATCTATGAGATGGTGTCGGACAAGGACTATGTGGATGAGGATAATATCTACCTTTTCGGCCACAGCCAGGGAGGTCTCGTGGCATCCCTCTATGCAGCTGATAATCCGGATGACGTGGCAGGCCTGATCCTTCTGGCTCCGGCATATAACATTCCTGATGCCATAAGGGATAACTTCCCCACAGTCTATGACATCCTTCCCGTATTCCCGGTGGAGGATATGATCCTCGGATATTTCTACGCTTATGATATCTACGATATGGACGTCTTCGATGAGATAGAGGACTATGACGGACCGGTGCTGATCCTTCACGGCAGTGATGATACTGTGGTGGATCTCTCCTTTTCCAGAGATGCCCTTGACTACTATGACAATGCAAGGCTCATCGTCATAAACGGGTGCGACCATACATTGTCGGAGGATATCGACAAGGAGATGGCATACTCTCTTATAGGCAGATATCTGGGCATCGGATCGCATGTTGTTAAACCTGATCCCTCAGTATAACCATTGACAAAAACTCCTTCCGGCGCAAAAACGAGAACGATTCTCATTTTAAGCGGAGGTATATTTGTGAAAGACAGGAAGTTCCTGAGAAAAACAGCTGCCGGCACCATGGGTGTTGTGATGCTGTTTGCCGTGCTGTTCCCAGGGGATAGAATTCGTCCCTTTGGAAGACTATTCCTATCCCGATGATTTCCCTGAAGAGGGGGAGGAGATATGCGTGACCGGTGTCTTCAGCACATATGAGGAGAACGGCAATATGTACTGTACTCTCATGGATGCAGAGTTTGAAAAGACCGGAGCATAGTACTAACATATAGCCATATCGAAGAAACAGGAGACGGATATGGCAGATATTATTTTTGACCAGGCAACACTTGATGATATAGACGAACTCATAGATCTTCGTATCGCATATATGTGGGATGACTTTGGAAATGTCACAGCAGAAGAGGAGGCGGCCATGAGGCTGCAGCTCCCTGACTATTTCCGCCGGGAACTGGGAAAAAGGCTTATCGCCTTTGTTGCAAGGGATGGCGGAAAGATCGTTGCCACCGCATATCTCCTGATAATCGAGATACCTGCAAACCCCGTGCTCCCCAACGGTCTTGAGGGTGACGTCCTGAGCGTATTTACCGAAAAGGCCTACAGGGGCAGAGGTATCTGCACACACCTTATGAAGGACCTTATCGCCTGCGCCAGGGAGCGCGGCCTCTGCAGGATAGATCTGAAGGCTACGGAAGATGGAAGCCCCATCTACAGGAAGGTGGGTTTTAAGGATAAGACACAGAAATATACAGACCTTAGGCTGGAACTCTGACCATACCTATTCGCCTGCTGTTCAAAAATAGTTGAAATTTCCCGCTTATTTAGTATAATATCGGCAGTTTGCGCTTGCAGACAAATTCATAAAATAAGGGAGAAAAAACAAAATGAAAAGATCAATGATCGCAAAGAAGGCATTGGCAGTCGGTATTTCCGCAGCTCTTGCTTGCTCCGTTTTTACAGCTTGCTCCGACAAGAAGGACAAGGATGACGACGAGGAAGAGGAGATCGAGGAAACAGAAGAAGAGACTGAGGAAGAGACAGAAGAGACAACAGAGGAGACAACTGAGGAGACAACTGAATCTACAGCAGCACCTACAGAGTCTGATGTTGAGATCGTTGTTGAGACAGGTGACGACATCGTTATTTCCGATGATGAATTCACCATGGAGACATGCACAGCAGAGGATTTTGCTGATCCTACAGTTGCAGCTAAGGCACAGGAGTATATCGATCTCGGATATATCCTTCTTCCTCTGGAGGAAGGTGATGTTGCAGTTCCCGATTCCGATGTAGATTTTGGAGCTGAAATCGAGGAAGGCTTCTCTGCTATGGGTGGCGGAATGGCTGCTATGTTTGCAGGTCTGGCAGGTGTAGAGTATGAAGGTGATCCCAATGACACATCTATGGTCGTTGTAGAAGTTGTCAAGTTCACTACAGCTGATACAGCTTCTGCATTCGCAGATGCTTTTGTTGCAGAAATGAACAACGAAGGTATTCCTGTAACAAACAACGGAAATACATTCTCCGGTTCTATCGAAGAAGATGGCGGAACATCTACTATCGAGGGTTCTGTTGAGGACACGATCTTCGTAATGGAGATGGTATCTGAATACGCATTCTGATAAAGCGTTAAGAACAACTGAAGGCGCCCGGGTAACACCGGGCGTTTTTTTATTGTTTAAAAGTGAACGAGCATATAGTATAATCATTTTACTTTTGGTCTATGGGAATAAGGAAAAAAGGAAATGCAGTTAGCTAATATCTTTTATGTGCTGTTTGCCCTGCTGATATTGTGGGGCATCAAGCTTCAGAAGCTTGGACAGTGGAATGATGAAGTAATGTCTTTAGATCACACAAAGGCATTTCTCGGATTCTGTTCCATCGGCATTATCCTTCACCATTGTGCAGAGAAGACATGTGCTCCCTGGATGCCTCCCCTCATGATCAGACCGGGTCTTGAAGCCTTTGTCTGGGCTGGCTATCTTTTCGTTGCATCATTCTTCTTCTGCTCCGGATACGGCATGTATAAGTCCACGCGTAAAGAGGGCGCCTTCAGGAAGTATTTCCGCAGAAGGATAGTTCCCATGCTCTTTCCCACAGTATTCACATGGATCATCTTTGTGGTCCTCAGATACATAAGGAAGATGCCCTTTGAAGGAGACCCTCTCCAGTGGCATCCCCACATCTGGTTCGTACCTGTTCTGATGATCCTCTATATCGCATTTTTCGTCGCCTTCGGCCTTATCAAAAATGAGAAGGTCAGCTTCGCAGTCATGACCCTGGTTACCTTAGCCCTGGCGGCTCTTTTCCTTCACAAGGAACTTGGTACCTGGTGGTGCAATACCCATCATCTCTTCCTTGTGGGCATCATCATGGCAAAGTATGAAAAGCAGATCCTCAAGGTCCTGAAGAAGGGTTATGTGATCTTCCTTATCCTGACCGCAGGAGTTACCGTGGTGGGATTCGCCGTTGGTAATTACTGGTACGAGGTATGTGAAAAGTTCGGTTTCGTCTATGACTATGACAAGTCCTGGGCACTGCGTTATTTCGCCCAGGTGATCTCCGCATTTACATTTGCCTGGTTCGTCCTTCTTCTGGGAATGAAGCTTCGGATCGGAAATCCCGCTCTCAGGTTCCTGGGTAAGATGACACTTGATACATATATGCTCCAGGCGGTATTCGTATTTGTCTTCGCCTACGCATTTATTGATGATAAGGTAAAAGCGTTCCACTACATAAAGAACGTTTCCCTTTATACAGCAGTCGTTCTCGCTGCATCCATCGCAGCGGCATATTTATTTCATATTGCAACAAAGCCAATTGTTGCCAGGATAAAAGGAGTAGATCGTAAGTGAAAAAGAAAAAGACACCGGTGATCATAACAGTGATCGTAGTGATAGCCCTGCTCATCGCAGGAGGTCTTGCCCTTCTCAAGAAGCAGATGGAGAACATCGCCAGCGCCATGGCAAAACCTGAAGAGGTTACTGTCGAAAAGGGAAGCATCGAAAGCACCATCGGCGGCTTCGGTACCATCGGAGTTGCCGAGAATGTGGAGATAAAGATCCCTTCAGAGATAAAGGTAAGCGAAGTGGTATTCAGGGTGGGCGATCAGATCCACGAGGGAGACATAATCGCTATCCTGGATACAGCATCCATAACAAGTGCCATCATCGATGTCCAGAATGAACTGGACGACATCGAAGAGGAACTTAAGGCTACAGATCTTACAGAGTACGAAAAAGAGGAACTGGAGAACAGGCAGGAGGAACTGGAGAACAGAAAGACGCTCCTTCTTGCATATTACGAGAACCCCAATCTGGCAGCAGGTTTTGACGGTATCGTAACCGACGTCCCTGTCATAGACCAGTCCTCCTCATCCTCGTCTCTCGACGGTATCGACTTAAGCTCGATCCTTCCCATCTCCGCCGATCTCACAGGCCGTGATGAGGAGCTTCTCAAGGCAGATAACGACGGATCCACAGAGATATCTGATATCGATGATCTGGACCTGACTGCACCTGTGGCAGGTGCTGATCCCCAGACCTCCATCGATTCTGATGACGGCTATTCAGGACTTGTCTTCTGGAGCCCCACGGTATCCGGAAAGTTCTTAAATGATACGGTCTATACGGCCATCGTCGTACTTACTCCCGATACAGGTTATTCCTTTGCCTCCGACATCGATCCCGAGATCGACGGAGCTGAAGTGGAGTCTGAACTTGAGAACGGAGTCCTTACACTTACCATTACATATCCTGCAACTGCACCTTCACAGGAGACTGAACCTTCGGAGAGCTCCCAGCCTACAGATCCCTCTGATCCTACGTCTCCTTCGGAGAGTTCACTGCCTTCAGATTTTACTATGCCTTCTGACCTGGGTGAGGCCACCATGCCTTCCTTTGATCTTGAGGGACTTGTTGGTGAAGATACAATGCAGAGTTATTCCGATGCGCTGACACAAGCCATCACCAGCGCCGCCATCTCTTCTGCCATGCCTTCCTTCTCCGGATCCGGTATCACATCCTTCTCCGGCCTTACGGGCAGCAGTTCCTATCAGGTGGGAAGCTCTTCAGACAACACGGTCATGAAGATCGCCAAGCTGGATACCGTCAGGATCACACTGAGTATCAGCGAGCTTGATATCATGCAGGTTGAGCTGGGTCAGGAAGTACGCATAGATCTTGAATCCTCCGATTCTGAATACATAGGTCATGTAACTAACATTTCCTATATTTCTTCCAGTGATTCCGGAAATGCCAGATATAACGTGGAAGTTGAGCTTCCCATGGAGGATGATATGCTCTTCGGTATGTCAGTCAACGCTTCCATCATCATTGGTATCAGGGATGATGTACTCCTTATTCCCATGAGGGCACTTCAGCAGACAGGTGATACGCTCTTCGTTTATAAGTCCTTTGATGAAGAAGGAAACCTTACTGATGAGACACCTGTTGAGACAGGCCTTTCCGACGGAGTCAATGTGGAGATCGTAAGCGGTGTTTCCGAGGGCGAGACCATCTATTACACAGGCGTGGAGGAGAATGCGCTCCTTTCCTATCTTGAATGATCAGAGGTAACGTAAGTGATCGTATTCAGGAACGTTTCAAAAGTATATAACATGGGCGGGGAACAGGTCCGCGCCTTATGGAATGCGAATATCCACATCAAGCAGGGTGAGTTCGTGGCAGTGGTCGGTCCCTCGGGATCCGGCAAGTCCACCCTGATGAACATCGTGGGCTGTCTTGATGTGGCAAGTTCCGGCCAGTATCTCCTGGACGGGATCCCCATTGACAGATATTCCGAGAAGCAGCTGGCCATCGTCAGGAACAAGAAGATCGGATTTATCTTCCAGAACTTTAACCTTATCCAGACCATGACCGCAGAGGAGAATGTGGAACTTCCCCTTATCTATCAGGGTATCGGTAAGAACGAGCGAAAAGCCCGTGTAAGGGAAGCCCTTCAGAAGGTGGACCTCTACGAAAGGCGCGCCCATACTCCGGGACAGCTGTCAGGCGGACAGCAGCAGCGTGTGGCCATAGCAAGAGCCATGGCTTCAAAGCCTTCACTCTTCCTTGCAGACGAGCCTACAGGTAACCTGGACCAGGCTACAGGTGCCCAGATCATGAATATGTTCAGGGAGCTTCATAAGCAGGGCAATACCATCGTCCTCATCACCCACGATGATAACGTGGCAAAGCAGGCCGAGAGGAGCATAAGGATAATGGACGGTATCGTTACCGAAACCAGAGAGGACAGGGCAGGCTCATGATAGTATTCCAGTCCATGAAGATGGCTTTCAGCTCCATAAAGTCAAAAAAGCTCAGATCCTTCCTCACCATGCTGGGTATCATCATCGGTGTCTTTGCCCTTGTTGTCCTTGTATCCCTTGTAAGCGGCGCCACAGGAAGCATCAAGTCGGCCATCGATGAGATCGGTACCGATATGGTCATAGTGGACGACGAAACGGGCAGGGGTGTATTCAGCATGGAATATCTCGATGAACTCAGGGAACTTCCTTCCGTCGACCAGGTGGCCCCGGTGGTCTATACAGTCGACAGACTATACGGTCCCCACGAAGAAGGTATTTCCATCGTATACGGAACCACCATGGAACTCATGAGCATTCAGGGACTTAAAGTGGAATACGGAAGGTTCATCATGAAACCCGATGTGGACAACCACACCAATGTCGTTGTAATAAGTAATGCCACAGCAGTAGATCTCCTGGGAAGGGAGAACGTGGTGGGCGAGACCCTGAGCATCGGAGGAAGACCTTACCGTATCATCGGTGTCCTCAAGCAGTCTTCTGCTCTGGCAAACCTTATCATGTACAAATATCAGGTATATATCCCCATTACGTCAGCCGTGAGGATCTCGGATTCCGGATCGCTTTCCGCCATCCCTGAGGTCTGTTTCTCAGGTGTCGACGGGGATACTTCAGCCGTTCAGCAGGAACTGGAGGAAGAGCTTACCAATAAGTTCGGAAGCACGGAAGAATTCTATATCTTTAACCAGTCAGAGATCTCCTCTGCCATGGATAAGATCACTGCGGCACTCTCACTCCTCCTCGGAGGAATCGCTGCAATATCACTTCTGGTAGGCGGTATCGGTATCATGAACATCATGCTGGTATCAGTTACGGAGAGAACACGTGAGATCGGTATAAGAAAGGCCATTGGAGCAAGGCCCAGCATAATCCTGCTGCAGTTCCTCATTGAGGCAATGACATTGAGCCTTATCGGATGTATCATAGGTCTCATACTGTCCTGGCTGGGAATACAGGTAGTAAATATAATCGGAAATGTCGATTTCTCGATCTCCATCCCAGTGGCCATGGTAGCCGTTATCTTCTCCAGCGGAGTCGGTATCCTTTTCGGACTATACCCCGCGAAGAAAGCTGCCGCCATGAAACCCATCGATGCACTTAGATATAACTGACGGAGGAAGATCATATGAGTATGGATGATACCGTAAAGAGGATAAACGAACTCTACCACAAGTCCAAGGATGTGGGACTTACGGAGGAGGAAAAGGAGGAGCAGAAGAAGCTCCGCGACATATACAGAAAGGCAGTCCTGGGAAACCTGGGTGCCCAGCTGGACCACATGTCCATCAAGGAACCTGACGGAAGTATCAGGAAGGTAAAGAGAATGGACGATCAGACAAAATAAAACTGGGTATCCCATCCCGGAACATGAGGCGTATGGCGCATATAGACCTTATAGTCCGGGTTGATATCGAGAACGGCAAGAGGTATCTCAAAGATATCCCCGCTCCTGTGATAACAGGCTATCTGCATTGAAGGCTTATAAGAAGAGATGGTATTCTTAGCCCCGCAGATGGCCTTTATTTCATTTCCCTCCACATCGAACTTGATAAAGCTGCAGGGAGAGCCCTTAAGGATGCTGTCCACCGTGACAGACCTTATCTCCTCTCCCTGATCCTGCTCATGTACGCCCCTTCCGGTGTTCTTTCCCGCAAAGGATATGCCGTCACTGTCAGAGATAAGGGCGTTCACATATGTTATATCAAGGGGAAGACCCGAAGTGTTCTCCTGAAGTTTCCTGAAATTTCTCTTATCCGGCTCCACGGCATAGATCTTCTTTATCTGGGGGAAAAGAGAGGTGTAATGGAGGACCGTATCCCCGTTATAAGCACCCAGATCCACGAAAACAGCACCCTCCGGAAGGGTCAGGAGCAGGTCTGCATCCCTTTTGGACACTTCACATTCCAAAAGCGGGGAAAGCCCTCCCGTCAGTTTATTTGTAACAGTGTTACACATGGTCTTTTTTGACAGATCATCCGCCAGAAGGGCGGTTACCCTGTCGATCCTGTCCTTATTTGCCTCGTAGTAGGCGGTGTCGAAGATGTCTGTCCCGTAGACAGGCACATCAGGGGCATAAAATTCACATAAGGAAGATATCTTATATACATTTTCCAGGACCTCGGGCCTGGAGGAGCCGAAGCACATAAGGACGATGATGTCTTTTCCCAGGCGCTCTGTCACAGACTCAAAGGATTCCACCTTCATGCCCCGGAAATATCTGTCCCTGACAAATCCCGAGCTTGCAAATATGCCCTGTACCTTACTGTAGGTGCCGTCCTTTTCCATCTTGGCGATGATCTTGTCGGCTCCATTTCCCGTTCCATACAGTACAACAGGTTTATCTGTCTCTTTAAGATATGTCCAGAGGTCCTTTTCCATACCAGATATAATAACATCTTTCGCCAAAAAGGCAGATAACTGATTTTTGCCCCACTTTTGTTGCAAGTCGTACACATCTTCTATACAACTGCGTTGAAAGTAACCGTTAAGATGAGTTCGTAGTTCGGAGCAGTGAGAAGTTCCGAAAGAAAAGGAGATAGAAAATCAGACAATGAAGAACAAAAAGGTATTAACAACGGTAGTTACAGCTTTTACAGCTGCAGGTATGCTCCTCACAGGATGCGCCGCACAGACAGCGGAAGAGGCACCTGAGACAGAGCAGACTGAGGAAGAGACAAAGGAAACAAAAGAGACGACTAAGAAGACAGAGGAGACTACTTCCGATGCAGAGGAGACCTCCGAGTCTGATGAAGAATGTTTTTATTGTGCGGAATGGCCCTCTCTTGCAGACTGTGAAGGATTCGAAGATTATACAGTAGCCATTGACTGGGATAATGTGAATCTTGATACTTTTCCTGACGACTGGGAGCTTCACGATTTTTCCACCATCCAGGATGATGAACTGAGAACTATCGCACAGTCATATGCAGATCAGGGATTTACCATCGATGACCCTGCTCTTGATCTTGAGTACGGATTCGGATACGGTGACGGAGATTACATGTTCAACCAGGGTTTCAACGGATATAAGGAGACAGATACACTCTATGAGGGTATCGCAGTCTACAGGATGAACGAAGCTATCTTTGAGGGATACCTCACATCCTATGTTGAAGAATTCAACCAGAGATCTGATGACGGAACTATCATAAGAGTCGGAGCTGATGACTGTTATGTCGAGTTCAACAGAGATACAGGTATCGGAACATACTATATGAGTTATGACAATACATATGCAGTAGGTTGACTTCCTTATTTTACCCCATATATACCTTAGCAAGAGACCGCGCTTCCGGAAAGGCGCGGTCTTTTCACTGCGTGTATTTACGGTACAGAAAAGGTATAATTACTGAAGATGGGGAGAGGAGTAAGAAAATGAAGAGAATAAGACTTATATCAGCCCTGACGGCCTGCGCCTTCCTCATGGGAGGATGCAGCATGATAGAGTCCCTTCTCGGTCCCGATGACAGGGGAAGGGAAGAGGATGATGAAGATGAAGACGAAGATGAGGATGAAGAGGAGACGGAAGAGACAACTGAACCTGCATCCTTAGTGGCGCCTGACGAACACGGACGCGATATGACTCCGGAGACTGATCAGACCGACATCCCTGAACCTTCGGAGACTACAGTTATAGAAGTTGATGAGGACTATGGTCCTGCCTATATAGAGACTATTAACGACTATATCGAATCCAGCCAGGTGGATCCTGAAAACCTCCGCTATGATCTTATCTACATCGACGAAGATAATATTCCTGAACTTATAATCGACTACCCGGGATTTTTCCTTGAAGGTTATACATACAGTGACGGGACAGTCCACCATATCATGGATTACTGGCCCTATGGAGCCATGGGAAATGCAGGTTATTCCTACCTTCCCCACCAGAATGTCATCACCAATTCCAACAACGATCTGGCGGGAGCCCTTATCTGGCAGTCAGTCTGGGAGATCGATGACAACTTCCAGATCGTGAGCAAGCTGGATGATGAACTCAATATCAGATATTTCGAGTCTGAACCTGACGAGTTCTATCCTGAGGACTTCAACAACATCGAGTATACTGACAGCCCGTATTACTACTATGGCACCACCCCCATAACACAGTCAGAATACCTTTCCTATATCCCTGAAGGTGATTACGACTGGATCGGAGGAGTATTCGACTACGATACCATCATCGAGGCCCTGGAGACGGGTGTCATGCCCGACAGGCCCAGCGTCTACTATCTCATGGTGGAGAACTGCACCTGGGATGAGGCACAGCAGAAAGCCGAGGATCTCGGCGGAGAGCTGGCATGCATAGATACTCAGGAAGAGCTGGAGACCATATCCTCTCTTGTCCTTGAATCTGAATATACCAATATCATCTTCTATGTGGGAGCCATAAGGAACAGTTCAGGCAATATGGTATGGCTTGACGGAAACACCATCGGGGATTTTGTCTGGTTCTCCGGAGAACCCTCAACAACTGGTGCCACAGAGGATGGAATGACAGTGGATGAGAACTACGGAGCCGTGCTCTACAGAAGTGACGAGCAGTCACTCCGGCTCATGGATGTTCCCAATGACATGCTGGATGCAGCTCCTTCCTATAACAATATAATCGGATATATCATCGAATATGTGCAGTGATATCGAAGCGGTAGTATTTTCCTTTTACGGGACCCTTGTGGACATCACCACAAACGAGGGAGACCCTCTCCTCTGGAAGGGGCTTTCCGACTACTATGCCACCCAGGGGGTCTTCTTTTCCCCGGAGGGTATACGTAACCTTTTCGCCTCGGAGGTAGAGAAGGAAAGGTCCAGGGCAAGGGAACTCTATCCTGCACGAAAATATATAGACGCAGACCTTATAAGGGTCTTTGATGCCATCTACAAAAAGGGCGGCATCGGAGCCGATAAGTATATGCTGAGGGACACTGCCAGATATTTCAGGGAAAAGTCCACCATATCCGTGGACATCTTTGAAGGGGCAGAGGATCTTATAGACATGATCCTTGATAAGGACAGGAAGATATTCATCTTTGCCAACGGCCAGGAATCCTTTGCAGAAGTGGATATGAGGACCCTGGGGATAGAGGATCTTTTCGACGGGAAATTCTTCAGTTCTGCCTACAATGTCTGCAAGCCCGATCAGGCGTTCTATGATATACTGCTGAAGGAAACAGGGGTAGATCCGGAGCATATGCTTCTCATCGGAAACGATCTTGAAGCAGACATAAAGGGAGCTAAGGAGGCAGGTATAAGATCCGTCTTCCTTAACCGTTCAGGCGAGGAACTTAAGACCCCCGTTTTCGCAGAATTGATAGTAAAGAACGGTGATCTCAATGAGGTCGCCATGTATCTGGAGGACATCTTATGATCAAGATAGAAGGATTGTCACATTCGTTCGGGGACAACAAAGTCCTTGAGGGTGTTGAACTTGAGATCGGGGATAGGAAGGTCATGGGGCTCGTAGGCATCAACGGTGCCGGTAAGTCCACACTTCTCCGCCTTATATCAGGCGTATACCATCCCCAGACAGGAAAGGTTTCCTACGACGGAAACGATCCACTGAAAGACGAGACGAGAAGGAATCTCTTCCTTCTCCCCGATGACCCGTACTTCAACGGACAGACCACATGTAAGAGCCTTATCGAAATGTATAAGGTCTTCTATCCCGAAGTTGACGAAAGTGTCTTCAAGGAGATAGTAAACGACTTTAAGCTTCCCTGGAAAAAGCCCCTCAGGACTTTCTCAAAGGGTATGAGAAGACAGGCTTTTGTCGCTCTGGCATTTGCCATCGCACCCAAGTATCTTCTTCTTGACGAGGCCTTCGACGGCTTGGATCCCCTGGCGAGAAAGAAGTTCAAGGACAGGCTTTCCAAGATGGTAAAGGAGAAGGGCAGCACAGTCATCATCTCCAGCCACTCCCTTAAGGAGCTGGAGGACTTCTGTGATGAGTTCGTCATGATCGATGAGCACCATCTCATCAGTTCCGGTAAGGTACTGGAGAAGACCATGGATCTTGCCAAGTACCAGCTGGCATTTAAGGAGATCCCTTCGGAGGATATGTTCAGTGCTCTTTCCATCAAGTCAATTAAGATAACAGGAAGAGTTGCCACAGTAGTCTGCGAAGGCGAAACAGGTGACATCGAGGAGAAGCTCAATGCCCTTGAGCCCCTGATCCTGGATAAGCTGGATGTTAACTTCGAGGAGGCTTTCATCGGAGATATCGACAAGAAGCTGAGAGGAGGTGAGTCCTGATGGATCTTGTAAAGAGATATTCACTTTACCACTTTAAGAGGACCATTATCAGATTTGCCGTAATACTCCTTTACTGCCTTGTTGTAGTAAACTTCGGGATCCACGAGAGCTTTGATTCCTGGGACGGAGAAACATACCATTACTTCTCCCTTGGCTGCTACGGAGTGAGCATGCTCTTCATGTGCTTTGTAGTAGCTGTAATGGAGTTCGCTGAATTTAAGAACAGAAGGAACCTGGACAGCTGGTTCTCCTTCCCTCTGGACAGGTGGAAGATCGCCCTGATCCATTATGTAAACGGAGCAGTAGAGATCTTCACGGCCCACACCCTTTCATTCATCCTTGGATACTGTAAGCTCCTTCCCTTTGTTAAGGAGTGCGATCTGGACATGAGCGGCATGTTCCCCATGTTCTTCCTGATCCTTATCATGGGTCTTTGCTACTATGGATTCCTGTTGTTCCCCTTCATCGTTGCGAACAACACCTTTGATGGAATTTTCTTCGCTGTCCTTTACAGCCTGATCCCTTCAGTTATCATCTCCATCCTTACCGCAGCATTTGGTATCCGCAATTTGTCTGAATATTCTGTCGGATTAGGTTACGGTCTTATCGACGAGGCGGATAGATGTCAGAACAACCTTACCAGGAATATGTCTAACTGGGGTGATGTAAGATACAAGTCACTTGAAGGTGGAGATATCGCTTCCATCATTATCTGGTGCGTCATCGGCGCTACTGTTTTCGCAGCAGCAGTCTATATGTTTAACAACCTGAAGACTGAGAAGGTGGGAGGCCCCTCCGACAGCATATTTGGATACAGGACCCTGATCCCTATCTACATGTTCTCTCTCGTCCTTCTCTGGGGCGGAACTGTTGGATTCGGTATCATCTACGGTATCGCTACATTCCTTCTCTATGTAGTACTCAGAAGGGGTGTTAAGCTTAAGCTTCCTGATATCATCATAATCGTAATTGTAACCATATTGGCTAATATCCCTGTAAACTATGTTTACGAATTCGCAGATCTTATAGGGAGAAACACATGGGACGTTTAACAAACAAAACAGTATTGGTAACAGGTGCCGGCAGAGGTATTGGAAGACTTATGGCATTAAAGCTCATCGAGCTTGATGCGGACCTTATCCTCGTAAGCAGGGATCCCTCCCACACAAAGGACATCGAGGAAAAGGCAAAGGAAAAGGGCCTGAAGGCCGTAAGCCTGGGATGTGACCTGGGCGAAAAGGAAAGCGTTGAAAGACTCATCGCGGAACTTGATAAGTACGACATCGATATCGTATTTAATAACGCCGGTATCCAGGTCACCTACAGAAGTGAAGTGTTCGACACACCCTGGGAGGATTATGAGAAGTCCTTCAGGGTAAATACCATTGCTCCCATGATGATCTGCTATTCCCTCTTCCCCAAGATGAAGAAGAAGGGCTTTGGAAGGATCATCAACACCACATCCGGTATCGCGGGTGAGCCCCAGCAGGGACCCTACTCTGCAAGTAAGGCAGGCCTTGATAAGGTAACATCTGATCTTACCCGCCTTGTGGATGGTGAAGACATCCTTATATTCCTGACTGATCCCGGGTGGTGCAGGACTGATCTCGGAGGCCCTGCTGCCCCCAACGATCCCGCGTCTGCAGTCAACGGATGCATAGCAGGAGCTCTTGCCCAAAAGGGCAGATCCGGCATGATCATCCACTCCCAGGACTATGCTGACCTTACACTGGAGCAGACAGTGGAAAAGATCGAGCAGGCATAAACAGAAGAAAAAAGACAACAAAAAAAGGATCCCGGGTGACCGGGATCCTTTCGTTTACAGATATTATTCTGATCAAGCCTCAGGCATTACAGGAGCTTCGTCTGCAGGAGCAGCGCCGCCCTTCTTGCTCTTAAGGATAAGTACAACTGCAACAGCTGCGATAACAACAACTACAGCAGCGATGATGCCGATGATAAGGCCTACGTTTACAAGTGAGAACTCGCACTCGATAACGCCGTCATCAACCTCATAGAAGTCCCATGTAAGTGTCTTTCCGTCCTTGGATACGTCAGTAGCATTGTCGACCTTAGCTCCGTTGGGGAGTGTAAGCTCGAATGTCATATAACCGTCGTATTCCTTGATGGTATCCTCTGAAAGTCCCTCATCTGTTGTATCGCCGAGATTGTCGTTGATATCCCACTCGAGTACCCATGTGGAACCCTTCTTCTCAAGGGAGAAATCGTCAAATCCAAGATCAGTGTCCTGAAGTACATCCTCGAGTTCGTCGAGCTTGATGTCTGTCTTTGTGAGGGTAACGCCGACATAATTGTCTTCCTTATAATCCTCGACTTCCCAGCCTTCTTCCTCGAGTTCCTCGTACTCGTTCTCCTCTTCTTCCTCTTCTTCCTCGAGCTCCTCTTCTTCATCTGTACTCAGATCACCTGTATCTGCGTTATAGACAGCGTAAACGATCTCGATGTCACATGTGCCGTTCTTCTTTACACCCATTGTTGTGCTGTAACGAACACATCCTGTCATGCTGAAAACAAGAGCAAGGATGACAGCAAGGGAAAGAAGCTTTCTTGATGTTGTCTTTCTCATTTCATTTGTCCTTTCTCCGATAACACACCGGGTTGAAGTTTGAACTTCATCTGAACAATATTACAGTAAAACACCTTATTTCTCAAGATTTATTAAATTTTCACAGTTTTCGGGCGGGATTTTCTACCCCTGTAAAATAACCCGCTATGGTAAAATATTTAGCATGAAATACAGCTAAGGAGGACAGCAAAAAATGGCAGAAGTTCGCCCTGAATCCATGCAGAGGATAACCACTCCCGAACTGGCAAGAGCGTATATCGATGAGAGGATCGAAGAGCTCAGAGCACAGGTAGGCGACAAGAAGGTTCTTCTCGCACTTTCCGGAGGAGTAGATTCCTCTGTAGTAGCAGCTATGCTCATCAAAGCTATCGGACAGCAGCTCGTCTGTGTCCATGTTAACCACGGTCTTCTCCGTAAGGGAGAGCCTGAGCAGGTCATAAAGGTCTTCAGGGATGAGTTAAACGCAAACCTCATCTATGTAGACGCTACAGACAGATTCCTGGATAAGCTTGCAGGCGTAACAGATCCCGAGCAGAAGAGAATGATCATCGGTGGAGAGTTCATCGAGGTCTTTGCCGAAGAGGCAAGGAAGCTGGACGGTATCGAGTTCCTGGCACAGGGCACCATCTGGCCTGACATCCTGGAGAGTGAAGCCGGCATCAAGGCACACCACAATGCAGGCGGTCTTCCTGAAGATATGCAGTTCGAACTTGTCGAGCCTGTACGTATCCTCTTCAAGGACGAAGTAAGAGTAGTAGGTAAGGAACTCGGCCTTCCCGACAATATGGTATTCCGTCAGCCCTTCCCGGGTCCCGGACTCGGCGTAAGATGTCCCGGTGCTATCACAAGAGACCGTCTCGAGGCAGTAAGGGAATCCGATGCTATCCTCAGAGAAGAGTTCGCAAAGAACGGCCTGGAAGGAAAGGTATGGCAGTACTTCACAGTAGTACCTGACTTCAAGTCCACCGGCGTAAAGAACGGAAAGAGAACTTTCGACTGGCCCTGCATCATCCGTGCCATCAACACGACAGATGTTATGGAAGTAACGGTAGAGCACCTGAGCGATGAACTCATCGACCATCTGGTAGACAGGATCATCTCCGAGGTCCCCGGCATCAACAGAGTCCTCTTCGACTACACACCCAAGCCCCCGGCCACGGTCGAACTTGAATA
>Ga0129307_1001395_pt1 | contig 25966 bp, 17 predicted proteins | sample P1105metagenome_FD_94437 | JGI IMG/M metagenome (GOLD analysis project Ga0129307, IMG submission 94437) | Capybara group fecal microbial communities from Wisconsin, USA - P1105 metagenome | ecosystem: Host-associated > Mammals > Digestive system > Large intestine > Fecal | place: USA: Wisconsin...
AGTTCCGGAGTGCTCCAAGAGAAGCACCTGCACCTTGTCTACGTTAATTAGCCTGAATGCGGCATTGGCGGTATAGCACCGTCGTTGCTGAGTTCTGGCTGTATGGTAGAAAGGCGGACCGGGGACTAAATCCCTGGAAGCACGCGACTTAAGTCGTGTGAGGCTTCACGTCGCACCCACCTACGGGAACGCAGAGCGCATGCTGGGCAACTCGCTCAGGCCGTTCCGGAAGGAGATTACACTGGCTTGCAAGACAGCGGAAAGACTGAGAGAGACCGCGCAGCCGGAAATGGAGAAATCCATGAAGCTCCTGCATACAGATTATTTTGATGTCTATCAGCTGCATGGCCTGTCCACCATGGAGGAGCTGGAGCGGGCCTTCGGGCCGGGCGGCACCATGGAGATGCTGCTGGAAATGAAGGAAAAGGGCATGGCAAGGCGTCTGGGCATTACGGCACACAACGAGGATGTGGCGCTCAGAGCGCTGGAACTGTACGATTTTGATACGGTGCTCTTCCCGTTCAACTGGCATATGCATATGGGCTATGGGATGGGCGAGCGGCTGCTGAAAAAGGCGAAGGAGCGGAACATGGGCATTCTCTGCATGAAGTCCATGATCGAGCGGGCCTGGAAGAGCGATGAGGAGCGGTATGCCTCGAGATATCCCAAGTCCTGGTGCCGGCCGTATGACACGGAGACGGAAGCCGACCTGCTCTGCGCAGGCATCCGGTATGTCCAGTCCCTGGGCGTTCATACGATCATTCCGCCGGGAAACTATGAACATTTCTCGTTTGGCGTAAACCATATCGACGAGCTGCTGTCCCGCCCGATTTCCGAGGAGGAAAAGGCGATGCTCGCAGCCCATCTTGAAGAAGTCAGGGCGTATCCCTTCTTCCATCCGGAAAAGAAGGCCTGAAAGCAGCGCATGGGTCTGCGTGGATCCAAAGGAAAAGAGCTTCACGAAAGGAGCTCTTTTTCTGCGCCTTTCCCGGAAAGAATGAGAGATTCATTTACACACAGGATGCTTGAATCGGCTCCGGGAATCCGCTATACTGACCGAAAAAGATGAATCCGGACGAATCAGGGGAGGAAATGAAATGAACAGGCCCTTTGGCATGGCTGACGCATCTGCAGCCTATTTTGCCAGACCGTGCAGCGAACGTCTCACGGTGCTGCCCGAGGCTGTCATGCAGCTGACAGAGGACGGGTATACATGGGAGCGCAGCTATGGAAAGACGCGCAGGGGACCTGCCCTGACGCTCATGGATCATGCGAATCTCTACTCGTTCATTCATACCCATGCGCTGGACCCGGAGCGCGTCCGGGAGATTCTCTCGGATGCACAGCGCATGGTGCACCGCAGAGCCTTTGACGAAGAGGAAATCCGGCTGCTCCTCGGGGATGACGAAGATGCGGCCATGGCGCGGTTTGCTTCGAAAAGCACCATTGTGCAGGGGAAAAAAGGCTACAGCGCGCGGTGGATGCTGGAAAGAGAGCCGGAAGAATGGAAGGCAGAAGGCATTACGCCCGCTCAGGTCGCCGCCGTGCAGGCCCACTACTATAATCCGCTCTTTGTTCAGGAGGCGGCGGACGAATTTTCCCGGAAACTGTACCGCTTCACCGGCATCCTGACGCCGGTGAAATGGCACCAGTGGAAGGCCGGAGAGATGCGGCCGGACGGCACGGTGGAGACAGGGGACACGGGGACGGGAACGGAACTGGATGTCATGGAATTCTGCCAGTACCCGGACTATCCCACCGGATGTGAGAGCGTATCGCTGTATATGCTGCTGAGGTACTACGGCGTGGAGGTCACCGTCGAGCAGATCTATGACCGCCTGCCCATGGGCCCGCAGCCCTGGAGCGATGCGCACGGCGTGCGTCACGGGGCAAACCCAGAGCGCGCGTTTGTCGGAAATCCGAGAAACGAAAACTCGTACGGTGTTTTCCATGAACCCATCGCGCAGGTCGCGGAGCAGTTCAGACCGGGTGTCCAGGCGCGGCGGGATGCGTCGCTTCAGGAGATCCGGGAGATTCTGTCTGCCGGGCATCCGGTGCTCGCATGGTATGTCTCCGCACCGATGCGGGATATCCTGTACCGGTGGAGCTGGCTGGATGAAGAGGGTGTGCGCGTTGTCTGGCCGGGCGGCGAGCATGCCGTGGTGGTCTGCGGATGGGATGATACGTCCCTGACCTATCGGGATCCCAATGCAGGGACCACCGTGGTCATCGACACGGCGACGTTTGAAAAGAGCTTCCGTGAACTGGGCGGAAGGATCGTGTATTACAGAGCGTGAACACGGCGGCGGAGGGGAGGAAAGCAGCGTGGCATTGGAAACCATCTGCCATGAAGTGGATTTCTGTGTGGTCGGCGGAGGCCTTTCGGGACTGTGCGCAGCTGTTGCGGCAGCACGGCACGGGGCCCGTGCTGCCCTGATGCAGGAGCGCCCCATGCTCGGCGGCAATGCGTCGAGCGAAATCCGCATGTGGGTGTGCGGGGCCCATGGGGAGAGCAACCGGGAAGCCGGACTGCTGGAAGAAATCATGATGGACAACCAGTACCGCAACCCGGACAAGAACTATTCGGTCTGGGACAGTATTCTGTATGAAAAAGTCAGAAATGAACCCAATATTCTGCTGCTGCTCAACTGCTCGTGCATGGATGCGGAGATGCAGGACGGACAGATCCGTTCTGTCACCGGCTGGCAGATGACCACGCAGCAGTTTCACAGGGTGGAGGCAAAACTCTTTGCAGACTGTTCAGGGGACAGCATTCTGGCCCCGCTGACCGGCGCCCCGTTCCGTCTGGGGCGGGAGGCGAAAAAGGCGTTTGGGGAGAGCATTGAGCCGGAAGAGGCGGACAGATGCACGATGGGCAGCAGCATTCTCCTGCAGGCGGAGGAAACGACGGAGGAGCACGCCTATACCGCTCCGGAATGGGCGGAGAAGATGACGAGGGAACAGCTGGTGCACCGCCGGCCGGACATGAACAGTGTCATGGAGAATTTCTGGTACCTGGAAGCCGGCGGCGACAGGGATACCATCCGGGACGCGGAGACGCTCCGGGATGAACTGCTGGGCATGGCCTACGGCATGTGGGATTATCTGAAAAACGATCCGCAGGAGAGGGAAAAGCATAAGAACTGGAAGCTGTCCTGGGTCGGCATGCTCCCGGGCAAGCGGGAGAGCCGGCGGTATATCGGGGCACATACCCTGACAGAAAACGAAGTGCTCTCAGGCGGGGATTTTGACGATGAGATCGCGTACGGCGGATGGACGATGGATGACCATCATCCGGCGGGATTCCGGACGTCGGAGCCGCCCAATATCTTCCACCCGGCACCCTCGCCCTATGGCATCCCGTATGGCTGCCTGTACTCGGAGCAGGTGAAGAATCTCCTGTTTGCCGGAAGGAACATTTCCGTGACGCATGCGGCCATGAGTTCCACCCGCGTCATGGGCACCTGTGCCCTTCTCGGGCAGGCCGCAGGCACGGCAGCAGCGCTTGCTGTCCGGTATGGCTGCCTTCCGGAAGGGATTGCCCGGGAGCATATCCGGGAACTGCAGGCCTGCCTTCAGTGGGACGACTGCTTTCTGCCCCATCACCTGCGTGCCGTCAGTCCGGCATGCCTGCAGGGAGAACTGACAGGGGACGGGGACGGGCTGGAACATCTTCTGGACGGCATCGACCGGCCGAGGGAGGGGAATGATCATGCGTGGCACGGCCGGGCAGGGGATACGGTGTGCTATCGCTTCTCCCGCCCGCAGGACTTTAAGGCGGTCAGGATTGTGTTTGACAGCGATCTCAACCGTGATTCGCTGCCGGAGAAGGAACGCGAACTGAAACGGAACATGTTCCATAACCGGCTTCTGAGCTGCGAAGCCTCCTGTGTGCCGCCCACCCTGGTCAGGGCCTATCGGATCACGGCGGTCACAGAGGATGGGAGCAGGGTGACGGTGGCTGAAGAAAACAGAAATATTCACCGGCTGCGCGTGCATACGGTGCAGATCCCCCGCTGTGTCCGGCTGGAGATGACGATCCTGGAAACATGGGGGCATGAGGAGATTCGGGTGTTTGCCTTTGAGGCTGTATAGGAGTTATGGAAGGGATCCCTGAGCAGGAATGCGGCGTTTGCAGATTCCCCTGCACGCGGCAGGAAGGCAGAATGGGGGACCTGCCCTGGGCTGTGCCGGACTGAAGACGACGGGAAAATAAGCACAGACAACATATCGGAATATGGACGGAGGATCGTCCCATATGATATGATATGCATGAAAGACAGAGATGAACGTCTGCAGGAGTCATGGAATTTGAAAGAGGAAAAGAGGAACTCGGTGATGGCTACAGATTATTTGGAAAATGCGATTGCTCAATGCAAAAAGAAATGGGACAACGAGTGCCTGAGACAGTGCAGAGAAGTGATCAATGATTACCAATCTGCCGCGAAGGTGCAGAACAGCATTGATCGGGACATTGACGCCTATTGCAGGCATTATAACAATCAGATGATTGTCAAGGAAATCCTGAAAAGCTGCGTATGCGGTTTTGTGATGTTTGTTGTTTTCGACGCAACTTTCAAAGCAGGCGGTCTTCTCGGCTTTATTGTTGGTGCTGGTGCCTATATCATTCTGAGGCGGCATCCTGCTGTTGATCAGAATGGAAAGCCTGATTGGGAAAACATCCGGTCATCCCCGAATCTGAGGCATATTCTGAATCCAAATCTCATCGATATCATCGGTGTGCGAAGCAAAAGAACGAAAACCCAGGCCATGCAGAAACAGCAACTGGATGAGAAGAAACAGAACTGCGAGGCCAGGATGAAGCAGATTAAGGCAGATTGTGAGCAGGCCAAAAATCGTGAGATTGCAAAAATCAGGGCTCAGTATGCAAGAAGATATTGAGAATAGCCCTGGCTGATGATTCCATGACCTAAAATGGCACAAAAAAAGCAATGCGTCCTTGCATTGCTTTTATATTGCGCAGATCTCGTGTATTGAAGGCTTGAATACAGGAGATCGTTTGACTGGTAAACCTGTTCATGCATGTATGTGCGACTGTTTTCCCTCATCGCCCGTGCTGAAATGCAGATTATCTGGCCGCGACACATTCGAGGAAGACGCGGGCCTGTTCGGCGTTTTCGGGGCGCGTATCTTCCAGCGTCATGGGCAGATTGTGCTCGCTGCCGAATGTCAGAAGGGACTTGTACTTCATGACGCCCAGGCCGCATGCGCAGCATACGGGCATCAGGTCGGTCATGCCCTCGACCGGTTTGAAGTCCTTGAGGTGAAGGACCATGATCTTGTCCCCGAAGAGGCGGAAGCTTTCCTGAATGAAGGTCTCAGCCTGAGGATAGTTTTCCGGCGTCAGGAGATTGACGGTATCCAGAATGATTTTCAGCTGCGGGGAAGGAATGGCGTCGAGCACTTTCCTGGCGCGCTCAGGCGTGGAGACAATGTGACGGCAGACCGGCTCAATGGCCAGAGGGACACCGGCCTTCTCTGCATGCTCCACCACAGGACGCACGCGGTCAATAAACAGGTTCAGGGATTCCTCGGTCCAGCAGGCGGGCTCAGTCTTGTACCCGGTATTCGGTGCACCGGTCTCGGTTCCCACGCAGAGGGCACCGATCTTTGCAGCAAAATCCAGATGGGCGCGGTAAATGTCAGCAGTATGGCGGTAGGCATCCAGATCTGGCGTGGCCAGATTCAGGTAGCAGCCGAGAACAGCACACTGCAGTTCATATTTTTCCAGAAGATCGCGGACTTCGCGGGCCAGGGAATCGGTCAGAAGGGACGGAGCATCGTTCATGGAAAAACCGGGAATGGTTTTCTGAAGCGCAAGATGGACGCAGGAAAATCCCTGTGCCCTGGCACTCTGCAGATGCTCTTCGAGCGTGGTTCCTTTTGTATCGTGCAGGCGGATACCGATATTCATAGATCCAGCTTCCTTTCAGATTGGTGTGGAAAGAGTTCCATTGCATGATGAAAGTATACGTGGAAAAAATACGATTCGCAAGAGGAATTGCGTGCTTCATGTCGAAAGACAAAAACGGGTGATTATGCCGGTCAAGCAGGTTGGAGGCTGAAATGAAGCGGACGAGGATAGCGCTCCCGGTCAGGGATCTGGAAGAGCTTCGGTTGATTGCATACCGTCTGGATGCCTACTCGGAGGAGTGGGACGATCTGGGGCGGACGGAAACGGAAGCAAAACTGGCCGGATTTCTGTCGAAACTCCCTTCAAAAAAGCTTCAGCGGATGCTCGGGTTTCGGTGTATCCGGGAACTGCACAGGCTTTCCCAGGTATGGGAGAAGACAGAATACGGTTTCCGTGTGGATCGGATTCACGGCATGGTTCATGGCCTGCATGTGCTCATGGCGCTGGTTCAGATGGGACTGGCCGTCATGACAGAAAGCGAATACCGCGTGGATTCACTCGCCCGCCGCGCAATGGCTCCTCTGTCGGAAGACCTGGAAGAGGAACTGAAAAGCGGGGATGCCATGCAGATCGCCGTGGATGAAATCCTGGAACGGTTCGGCATGGTTGGTCTGGACACGGTGATGGATATCCTGATTTCCCGGGAAGAGGATCTGGAACAGGTCGATCTTGCGGCCGCCGTGCTCAACACGATGCTTTTGCGGCACGGCCGGGCTTCCGTGAAAGAGTGGAAGGGCATGACCCTGCTGCTCGATGAGCGTGTTGTGATGAATCCTGACTTTCTCAGGCATCTCGAAAGCAGCCTGTACTGCAAACTGCCCTACCGGTACGGACCGGATTTCGGGTGCATCCAGGACGATATCATTGACCTGATCACCGGGGAGGCAGCGTATCCGTTCTATGCTCTGCTGACCCCATCAAAAGAAATGCCGATGGATCCCTCAGAACGCAAGGGGAATGTGCATACGGTCTGTCACCGGCGCATTCGCCGGTCCCAAAAAACGCACACCCTCTCGTCGCATCTGTCCCGCGCAGCCTATATGATGCTGCTCGGTGAGAGAATCCACGCCGAGCGCCTCCTTCTGCATGACGGAAGCCGGCTGAAGAGTCCGGAAGAAAGAAAAGAACTGAAGGAAATTGTCACCGAATTCCTGGATGACTGCCCTCAGTGGGCGCTCAAAGGCTGGTCGATTGAGGAAGTCCGGGAGGCCCAGCGCATGTCGGACCGTCAGTATCTGAATGTCGTGGACCTGCTGGACCCGATCCCCGGCGAGGACGACCTGTGCCCCTGCGGCTCCGGAAAACTGTTCCGGAAATGTCACGGACGGGGCAACTGATGCATCTGGAATATTCTGCGGGCACATCCCGCTGGAATAGAGACGCGAAGGCGTCAAAATGAAAGATTGGAAGGGAGTTTTTTCCTATGGTGGATGTCAAGAAGGCTTATGAACAGTGGCTTGCGGATTTTGCCAATGATCCGGAAACCGTAGAAGACCTGAAGGCGATTGCGGGCAATGACGCAGAGATTCAGGATCGTTTCTATACGGGTCTGTCCTTCGGCACAGCAGGCATGCGCGGTGTTCTCGGTGCCGGTACCAACCGGATGAACAAGTACAACGTGCGTCGTGCAACCAAGGGTCTTGCACAGTATCTGATGCAGGATCCCGAGAATGCGAAGCGCGGTGTTGTGATTGCCTATGACAGCCGCCGTTTCTCCACCGAGTTTGCCAAGGATACAGCCCTTGTGCTGTGCGCCAACGGTGTTCCGGCCTATCTGTTTGATGCCCTTCGTCCCGTTCCGATTCTGTCCTATGCCGTCCGTCATCTGAATGCAGCCGGCGGCGTCGTGGTCACAGCCAGCCACAATCCGCCCCAGTACAACGGCTATAAGGTGTACGGGGATGACGGCGCCCAGCTGGGCCCGGAAGCAGCCGATGCTGTGACGTCCTATATCCAGGCGCTGTCCTATACGGACGCGGTCTGCATGGACGAGGAAGAAGCCCTGAAGAGCGGTCTTCTCAAGATCATCGGCAACAAGGAAGTCGACGACGACTACATGAAGGACATCCGCACCCTGTGCATCCAGCCTGAAATGCTCAAGGAACAGGGCGACAAGCTCTCCATCGTCTATACCCCCCTGCACGGCTCCGGCAATGTTCCGGTCCGCCGCATGCTCAAGGAAATCGGCATCACCAAGGTGGCTGTCGTGCCCGAGCAGGAACTGCCCGACGGCAACTTCAGCACCGTCAAGGTTCCGAACCCCGAAGATCCCGGTGCGTTCGTGCTGGCCGAAAAGCTGGCTGACAAGGTGAACGCGAATGTTATTTTTGCCACCGACCCTGACTGCGACCGTCTGGGCCTGGCCGTGCGCGGACATGACGGCGTCTTCCATCTGCTCACCGGCAACCAGATCGGCTGCGTGCTTCTCCAGTACATTCTCGACACCAAGGCCAAGCAGGGCACCCTGCCCAGGAACGGCGCTGCGGTCAAGTCCATCGTGTCCACCTCTCTGGCCAACCGGATCTGCGAACACTATGGCGTGAAGATGTTTGAAACCCTGACCGGCTTCAAGTTCATCGGCGAAAAGATCCAGCAGTTCCAGGATACCGGCAGCAACACCTTCCTCTTCGGCTTCGAAGAGAGCTACGGTTTCCTGTCCTCCACCTTTGTGCGCGACAAGGACGGCGTCAATGCCTCCCTGCTCGTCTCCGAAGTAGCGGCAGCCTGCGAAGCCGAAGGCATTACCCTGTATGACCGCATTCAGGCGATCTTCAAGCAGTACGGCTATTATGTCGAGAAGGTTGTCTCCAAGACCCTGCCCGGCATGGACGGCCTGAGCCGCATGAAGACGATCATGAAGGACCTGCGCGAGAATCCCCCGAAGGAGCTCGCCGGCCTGAAGGTCACCGCAGTGCGCGACTACCTCAACCATACCCGCGTGTCCGAGAGCGGCACCGAGACCATCGACCTGCCTTCCTCCGACGTGCTCTACTATGAGCTCGAGGGCGGCAACTGGGTCTGCGTGCGTCCTTCCGGTACCGAGCCCAAGATCAAGCTGTATGTCAACACCAACGACAAGGATGCCGACAAGGCAGCGGCCCTCAACGAGAAGCTGCGTGAAGACTCCGAGAAGCTGCTGGCATAAGGCAGACTGAACCATTTTCCCATGCAAGAGGAAGCTGTGAAGCAGAGATGAAACAGGCTGTGCTTCACAGCTTTTTTCATGCCGGACGTTCTGAAAAAGCGGGAAGCGGGGACTGGTATGCCTTTGCGTTTTTTCAACGGACAGGGCATTGACTCTTTTCATCACTTTGCGTAATATTGCATGCAGGCTGCCTGGTAAGGGCAGCGCTCAAACGGAGGAATTTCATGCAGCTTATCGGAGTTCGAGATCGAACGGTCATGCCTGATACAACCCTGTATATGCAGGCAGGAGATCTTTTTTATACAGGCGGCAGCCTGCCGGAGGCCGGGGAGCAGGTGCTGCTGGTGCCCATGCCGGAAAATACATGGGAAAAGGAGCAGGCGGAGGACCGCCTTTACCCCATCGGCGTGATTGCAGCCGTCACGGACTGTATGTTCCAGGACTATGTCGCATTTGTCACCTCATCGCGTATGATCTGGTCGGATCTGCAGGAAGAAGCGGACGGACGGCTGTATGCCGACGGAAGCATCATCGCAGAGAAGGACATGGTGGAGCCGTTCCGGGCCGGCATGCAGTTTGCGCGTCTTCTGGACAGCTATACCGGTTTTCTCGATCAGGTGCAGGGCGGGGAAGTCTTTAAGAAGCATGTTCTGCCCAAGCTGCGGTCCGTGACAGATCTGTTCTGCACGCTGACCATCTGGTTCCATTTTGACGAGGAAGACCGGCTGTATCTGCTGGGGGAGGACAGCGAAAAGAAGCGCTACGAGCGCATGGAAAAGCTGCTGCGGGAAGCGCTCGCGTCCATGGAACTGTCCCATGGCGGGGCTGTGGAGCGCGTGATCGAAAACGAGCGCAATTACCGCGAGACGGCGATCCGCAAGCAGATTGCTTTCCTGGAAAAGCAGCTCGATGAAATGCATCCCGAGGGCATGTCGGATATCCGGCTCTTTGAAAAGCGGCTCGGGGAGAGCGGGATGAATGAGGCGGCGATGAAGGAATCCCGCCGCGTGCTTTCCCGCCTGAAGCAGGAGAATGATCACAGCCCCGAGTTCGGCCTTCTGTCGGATTATCTGGATTTCATGACCACACTGTCCTGGAAGGCACCCGAATGGCAGCCGATTGACCTGGAGGAAGCGCGCAAGCGGCTGGAACAGGACCACTACGGCCTAAAGGATGCCAAGAACCGGGTTATTGAACAGATTGCCGTCATGAATCTGACCGGGAAGGTCTCCGGATCCATCCTGCTCTTTGTGGGCAGTCCCGGAACGGGCAAGACCAGCATCGGAAAATCCATTGCGGATGCCATGCACAGGTCCTATGCGCGTGTGAGCCTGGGCGGCGTGCGGGATGAAGCGGATATCCGCGGCCACCGGCGCACGTATATCGGGGCGATGCCGGGACGCATCATGGACGCTATCCACAAGTGCGGCGTGAGCAACCCGGTCATGGTGCTCGACGAAGTGGACAAGCTCTGCCAGTCCATGCAGGGCGACCCGGCGAGCGCACTGCTCGAAGTGCTCGACCCTGAGCAGAACAGTACGTTTACGGATCATTATCTGAATGTTCCCTATGATCTCTCCCACGTCTTCTTTATCTGTACGGCCAATACCACCTCCACGATCCCCGAGCCCCTTCTCAACCGCATGGAAGTCATTCGCTTCCCGGGCTATACGCCGCTGGAAAAAGTGGAGATCGGGAAGCGGCATCTGCTGCCCCGCGCGATGGATGCCGTGGGCCTTAAAAAGAAGAATCTGGTGCTCAAAAAGGGCGTGATGGAGAAGATTGTCTCCGAGTATACCGCCGAAGCCGGCGTGCGCGCACTGAGAAAGCGCCTGGACGCCATCTGCCGCCAGGCAGCGGTGAAGAGCTGGGAGCAGAACGGAAAGCGCCTGATGGTCACGGAAAAGAATCTCCGGGAGTATCTCGATGACCATCCGATCCGCCATAACCGGGTGCCGGAGTCCCAGCGGCCGGGCGTCGTGACCGGGCTGGCCTGGACGGCAGCGGGCGGCGAGATCCTGTTCATTGAGACCGCATTCACGGAGGGCAGCGGACAGATTGTCCTGACCGGCCAGCTCGGCGATGTCATGAAGGAATCCGCGAGGATTGCGATCAGCCTGGTGAGAATGCAGGTGCCGGAACAGTCGGAGAAATTCAGCAAGACCGATGTGCATATTCATGTGCCCTCCGGCAGCATTCCGAAGGACGGCCCGAGTGCGGGCGTGACGATGTTTACGGCGCTCCTCTCCCTGGTGACGGGGAAACCGGTGGATCCTCATCTGGCCATGACAGGGGAGATCACCCTGACGGGCAAGGTCACAGCGATCGGCGGACTGCCTGAAAAGCTGATGGCCGCGCACCGGGCCGGTGTCAAAAAGGTGCTGGTGCCAAAGGAGAATGAGGAAGACCTCGAGGATGTGCCCGAGGAAATCCGCAATCTTCTGGATATCCATCTGGTGGAGCATCTGGAGGATGTCATCCGGGAAACCGGACTGTAAGCATACCAAAAGAACAGAGCGGAACGATATGGTTGATTGTTCCGCTCTGTTCTTTTTTGTGTGCCGGAAAATCAGTAGGGAGAACCGGATTCGCAGTAGCGAACCTTGAAGGTTGCATTTTGTTTTGGTTTGGACCAGATGCCCGGGAGGCCGGTTGTCCTGCACCAGAAACTGCTGTCATCCGAACCGTACGTATAGCTGCCGGGATAGTCAAAGTCCTGCCGCATGGCTGCACTGGTGGCACTGACCCATTTCCCGGTACGGCTGTTCCATGCCCTGAAATTGGAGAAATGTGCATCTCTGTATTCCGCTGCTGTGCTGACCAGATAGTTTTCCAGAAAGGTCACAGCCCAGGTCATATAGGTTTTCTGTATGCCCATGTCGTATTCGATCAGCTTGCTCCAGGTCATGGTGGAAAGGTCGCAGATCCACATGGCCATGAGGCAGTTTCCGGTCTTTTCGGACTCGCTCTGCTGAAGGAGAAAACGGTAAGGCGTATTCGCCTTCCAGTTATACCTGACAATGCACTGGATGCCTGTTCCTTCGCCGGAAAAAGGCTGGCAGGCGACGGTGTCGGTCTGATAGACAACTTCAGGTACAATCGTGGTGACATTGCCTTTCTTATCTTTGCAGAAGGTATGCCAGACGGACATGATGGCCACAGTCGAACCGTCATCCAGAACCTGAACGCCGGCGTAGGCAGCAACCCCTTTATACTGCCGATAGACGGAGGCATACTTCTTGCGTGTGTAGCTCAGATCCATGTCCCAGTTGCACAGACACAGATAGGTTCCGGGGGCCTGGTTTTCCACGATGAAATCCACGCTGTACTGCGTGAAACTTTTTGTGTTCGGGAATTTCGGCTCGCAGACAATGTAGGGCGACCGGCTGGTGGGGGTAAAGTTCTGAGCGGCCGCCTGCCCCTGAGCGGAAGAACTGCTTTTTCTGACACCGGATGAAGCATTTCCCTCACTGAGCGTAAAATAGGCAGAGCCTGTTTTCTGATCGTTGATATACAAGTCGACCTTGTGGGTGCCGGGCTGCACCTTGCTCATGTTGACATAAAAGATGTGACAGTGGGTGTAGTGATGCGGGTCGAGGGAAAACTTGCCCCAGGCGAGCTTTTTTCCGTCGTCAATTCGGGCATAGGCTGAATTGATCTGGACGGTTTTTTCAGAATTGTTCGTCAGCTTGAAGACGAAGGACGCATAGGTGCCTGACTTCAGACTGGAAAGATCAAATGTTGTATCGCTTGCATAGCCGAGGTTTTTTTCATCACTGATCTGAAAGAGGCCGATCAGAGGTTCTGCGGAGAGGGCAGGCGCAGAAAATGCGGAAGGGAGTATGAGCAGACTGAGAATGAGAAGGCAGCAGAACAGGCAGCTTTTTCGAAGCATACAGTCATCCATCCTTTACTTCTATGATGCAGACGCTACGCAGGGGGCTGAACTTTTTGCTCAGGCCGCAAACCCCAGATTGTTTCTTTGCGTCAAGGAATGCGAATCATTCTTTGCGGCTGTTGTCACGTATTGCGAACAGTATACATGGAAATCTTCCTGACTGCAAATACGGATTCTGCGCTGACTGAACAGGCAGATTGTGCCTGTGTATTGAAGAGATCCCCGGGTAGGGAGAGATGGCTGCATATCAGCCGGATTCAACAGCAGCATCCCTGTTCTGCGAGCATCGCTGTTGACAAAGGTATGGTCTTGTGTTAAGGTCAACCGAAAGAAAACCGTTGCATGAAGTTGGGCCCGGATACCAGGGATGGACTTGCAGTGATTTGTCGTCATATGACAGTCCTGACGTTTCTTCCTGAAACAGGAAAATGACAACGGTCAGATCACATTGAATAACCTGCGAAAGGAGGAGAGTAAGATGTCTCTGCTTGAGGAATATATGGCGCAGGATGCTTCATCCGGCAGGAACAGCGAGCATTACGATGAGCACACCGACAGGTGGGTGGATGAAGCCGGTGAATCTGTGTATGGACACAGCGGACATTGTGATGTTCATACGGATGCAGATTAAGTGCTGGATCGGGCGGCAATTGCATGCTGCCCGTTTCTTTTTAAGGAGAGAAGTGAAATGACGGAGTTCCCCTATCAGTATCTTGGCGTGCTGATGATGCCGACAGACTCCTGCAATATGAACTGCGTGTATTGCTTTAACAGCCGCCGCCCCAGGAGTGCAGGAATCCGCATGTCTGATGAAATCCTGAAACATACCATCGAGTGTGTCGTCCCATACTACAGGAAGGTTCGCTTTATCTGGCACGGAGGAGAACCGCTGCTGATGGGACGTGCGTTCTACGAGCGGGTTCTTGAACTGCAGGAAAGAGTCAATCGGAACGGCACTGTGGTTGAAAACAGTATCCAGACCAACCTGACACTGATTGACGAAGACCTCGCACATTTTTTCGTTGATCATCAGTTTCATATAGGCAGTTCTTTCGATGGATTCTGTACGAATGATCTCACGAGAGGCAATACGCAGAAAATACTGAAGGGGTATGATCGCCTGAAACATGCAGGCGGGCATAACGGTTTTATCTGTGTGATTCAAAGGCAGAACATTGATTCACTGGTGGAGGACTACGAAGAGTTCAAACGGCGGGGGATGAATTATACGCTGAATCCATACCTTACATCCCCGCCATATGATCAGGATCCTCTATTCGTTCCTGAGAATGAATGTGTACAGAAACTGTGTGCATTCTATGATTACTGGATGTTTGATACCGCATGCAATATACAGATAGGCTATTTCAAACAGTTTCTGGATTATCTGCTTTATGGTTTTAAGGAGCTGTGCGTATACAATTCCTGCCTGGGAAAGCACATCGGTGTGCATTGGGATGGAACTCTTTATGCATGCAATCGGGATTTCCCTGAGAAATACTGCTTTGGCAATGTGCTCGACTATGAGGATATTCGGGACTGCTTTGCGTCAAAGGGGTTTGAAGCTCTGCTCTCCGATGCTATCCGCAGACGCAATGCATGCAAACAGCAGTGTCCTCTTTTCGATTTTTGTGCAGGGGGATGCAACAGCACTGCGCTCGCGGCCGGAAGAGTTGATCAGCCCAATGAGTATGCCTGTGAGGTATTAAGAGGCGTCTACGAACATATTGCACGGCAGATCGAAACCTGGAAGACGGAGACCCCGGAACGTCTGGAGAAAGTGCTGAACCCCGTGCTTGTGAAGATGCTGCAGAAATATCAGGAACTGAACAGAAATGCAGAAAAATGAGAGGCATTCTCTGAAAAGAATAGTGTTTCCAGCGATGCATTTACTACTGATTGCTGCTATCTGGGATCGCCATGTCAGTGAAAAGATACCATCTTGAATGCGCTATGACAGAGAAAAGCGGTTCTTGGATTGAGGGGAAAAACTCAGATACTGTGGGCGGAATGATCCGGACTGAAAATGTTTCAGCCGTAAAGATAAACAGCGGAAGCGTTCCCGTCAGATGGCATTGGGATAATAGACATACAAAAAAAGAACAGTGCAAAGTTCATGCAGCATACTTTTGCGCTGTTCTTTTTCAATGTACGAAGATGACTCTGGGGAGCAGAAAATGCGGGAATGCAAGTCTTGTGGGATACCGAAAGACACAATACAAAGCAGTAGGGGTTGCTGTTTTCAGTCCTTCTGCGGCTTACGGTCGAGTTTTGTTTCTGCCAGATGATTCATTATTTGCGGATGTTGTAGATGAGCTCATTGCCATCGATCGTGATAACGATCTGCATCGGCGACTTTGTATCTTCAAAAACACTGTTGGGCAGAGTGGCGCCAAACACATAGGTTCCGGTATACATCATGCCAATGGGTTCAACGTTGGCCGGGTCCAAAACCACAACGTTGGGACAACGATTGTCTGAGTTATATCGACTGACATCCCGCCCCTTGGAGCCACAGTTGATATAATCATAATTGACCTGCCTGACCCATCCGGAAAACTCATATTCATCCTGATAAATGACTTTAACAGATACGTTATTCAAAAAGTCATAGCTTTTCTTTTGCAGATTCGTGAAGTCAACCATAAACCAGGCGAAATCTGCATTCACACCACTGTCATTCCAGTGTGCTTCCCACCAGCGCCAGTTGTAATAATAATCTTTATTGAGTTTGTCGATAAAGACATCACTGGCAGAAGGAGACTTGTTTCCTCCAACATTTGTATAATTTGCATCTTTGTTGAATTGGGCAAAGAAATCAACAGCCAGGTATTCAACAGGCTTGACTTTTGCATATCCGTCAATGGTATAGCTCTGCTCGAGCTGAAGATCATCCAGTGAGGCAGACATCATGGGCGTGTCAGGCCCGCCGATGATTTGGACTCCAAGATCTTCCGCACGAACTGCCCCCAAAGAGCATAACGAAAGCACAATGACCAACACAAAAACAGAAATGCGTTTTCTCATAAGCAGATTCTCCTTCCAAACTTGGAAATGTTATCTTGTGAAATAATTATAGATGAAGAATGTGATATTATCAATTATCAGCAAGTGTTAAATGGAAAAATGATTAAAAAGATATTCTGATTTGCAATCGAATGGCCTCCGGAAAACATCACGATTGCAATGATCGCGCGCGATGAATTGATTCCGGAAAAGATATGAAAAAATTGCAAATGGGACATGGATATAATATAATAAAATGTGAGTTTACTTCTTCATACAAGATGAAATGAAGTTTTTGTTTTTCGATGAATTGAATCAGGAAGGATTGATCTGTTGAAAGTCTGTTTCAGCATGATACGGAAGGATCCTCTGGTGTGGCTTACGGAAAAGACATACCTGATTCAAAGCATTACCGGATGAAACTGAAGATATATATTTTCGAAAACCTATTTTGCATGCGTTTATTAAAAAACAAGGCCTACAATTGATGCGTTTAATCCCTGATATAGAACAACAGAAGAGAAGAGTGATGATTTGTGACTAGAACCAGTCATTGTCCTGTATGCAACAGCCCCCTGAACATTTCGGAGCGCGGAAGCTTCGGTGGTGAGGTGGCTTTTTGTAAGCGCTGCAAACACTGGCGTCCGGTGACTCCAGATGCTGGGAAAAGCGCTCTTGCACGTCAGGAGGTAACAGAAAAGACCAATTTATCAAGGCTGAAATACCGCTTTTTTGGGGTATCTGCTCTGTCTCTGCTGGCTGCGGCAATCTTGCTTTGGATCACTGTTTTTGTTCCCAGGGGAAACTACCACCATGCGGTTGGACTGATGGAATCCGGGTCGTATCTGGAAGCAAGGGAAGCTTTTGATCATATGGGATCCTATTCTGATTCTGCTTCCAGGGTAAAAGTCTGCGATGCAATTCTTGCTGTGGAAGATGGAAACATGAATCCGATTGTGGATATTCTGGCATCTTTTTCTGATGGAAATTATGACAGCAATACGAAGCAGATGATTCGCAACAGCGTAAAAAGATTACTGGAACAGAGAGCGCGATTCAATGTGCAGCCTCAGGAGTTGCTGAAGGTTTTAAAATATGCATCTGAGATCACTGAAGGGCATCCGGAACAGCTGCGGGACATTGAGACGGAAATCCAGCTCGGCATGACAGGAAAAACGGCATTTCTGTATGAACGGACAGATGCCAACGGAGACAACAAGGATGAGTTGGCGGTTCTTGAGGACTCGGGCGAATTTACAGTGTACCGTGTGACAGAGACTGGGCCGGAAGAAATGACGCTTTCCCCCAAAAGTCAGTCTGAAGTGCTTTTGAGCATGGCGCAGCATCAGGCTGCAGACAATTTAGAGGGGGCATATCGTTTAACCCGGAAAGCAGTGGAAGCCATGGATACCGAAGAGGCTGTTTCAGCACTGCATACTTATGCAGAAAAATTTGCAGGACAGCTTGAACAGTCTGAAAAATATGCCGAAGCCGCTGTGGTCATGGCAGATACCGGGATGCAGACTGAACTGAGGGAGTTGCTGAAGCGGGGACTTGAACTGGGAGAAAAACAAGCGAAATCGATGGATATTGAATCCGGTATAACCTGGTGGCTGGATTTTGAAAAGACATACAGAAGTTCCGTTTCCCAGCTGAATCTTGAGGATGAATCACGAGAAATCTCAGGGGAACTGTATCTCCTTCTTGCACAGGCTCAGGCAATGCAGGGAAAGCCTGAATGCACACAGTCACTGAAAACAGCCATTGGATTTGGCGCAGATGTGCTTTCTTCGATTCCAACCATGATTGATCAGTTCCCCAATGGCCTGATCAAAACAAACCTGCGACTGATACAGGCAGATTATGCCGGAGATCACGCTCTGGCCGCAAAGATTCGTGATGAAGCGAGCACAGAAGCCACTGCAATTCTCAATAATCAGGAACTGAAGGGACTTGAGGCTCTTCGCATGATTCTGATGTGCGAAGAGAACCAGCTGGACCTGAGCGGAGTGGATGTTGTCTCAAAATGGAGGACTGGGATGCTTGAGGCATCTTCCGACAAAGGACTGCAAAGTAGTGCATTTGTTATGTGGACAGGCGGACCTCATGAAGACATCATTGGAAATACTGCTGAAGGCGATATTCTGCTTTTGAGTGCAGCAGATGGGGAACTGGTTCAGGCTGCTTCCTATGACACATCCATAGAAACTGCGACTGTCTCTGTGATCTCGGATCAGGATAAGATGCTGCTTGTTGATAACGGCAGCAGCGCTTTCTCTGCCATTTCTTTCCAGAATGTGGCATCTCCCTCTGAAATCCTTGCAGAGTATGATCTGACAGATATCCGTGTTGCAGATGGAAAAATCATGTATGGAAAAGAGCTGTCCGGCTCGATTCCGCGAAGCAGCAGATGGGAGTGGACAGTCGGAACTGACAATACCGCTGTGCGTACCGGTATTGATTGGATGGAAAACGCTTATCCTTTTCCTGACAGCGCAGAGACAACCATTTTGCGGTGGATTGAATCACGTATGTATCAGATTCAGGAAGAGACACAGCTCCTGACCAGCGCGTCTGCGGATGAGACCGCAGGAAGAAATCTGGAACTGACTGCACAGATTGCACTTCCATCCAGTGCCGATGGCGCATCCTTTGAATGCTACCAGGAGCAGAAGGGACTGTCCAGGTGGCGTGTTGCGTATCCAACCCGAGAAGGCTTAATGACGAACATTTATCTGTCAGTCAGGCAGGAAATGCAGAATGATGGGACCTCACAATGGAAGATAGCCGGTGTATCTGTGAATGCAGGACCTGGTATCTCAGGTTTTGGAGCTGACAACGCAGAATTGCTGGAACTGGGGACTGTTCAATCAGGTACCTTCGCAGATAGAAACAGTGCACACACATATAAGATGATTGTCCCGACTCCTTCCAGGGTCAGCCTGTACTGGCAATACGGAACAAAGGATTCATCTTCGGTTACTGCTTCCATTGGATTGTATAGCGCAGACGATCTGGCGAATTCTTTCATTACCTGGAGACCGCTTACCTATGCGAATCTGACCGGAATCCAGACGATATTTCTGTCCCCCGGCATTTATTACCTGAACGTTAGGCCTGTCAGTGTCAAAAATACTCAATATACTATTCGAATGGATGCCATTGACGAGCCCTATATCGAGATTGAAAGAAACAATACACCGGCACAGGCGACTCCTATGGAGGTGAATGTACCGTATTTGGGTGCGCTGCAGACCAACAAGGATACAGAGACAGGCAACGCACTGGACGTTGATGTATTCTCTGTGGAGATTACGGAAAGAGGAAAGCTTCAGGTTCTTCTTGAAGCCAATGCCTCCAGTGGAACGGCAACAAGGTATCTTTTTGGAATCTATAATAATATTGATGGTTCATCTGTTGCCGAGGGTGTGATGACAAAGCAGGACACTGCTGCTTACAGCGGGACAGCGTATGTATCCCCAGGCAAATATTATATTCAGGTTGCAAAGGGAAGTGCCTGGTATGGTGGAGTCTATAAGCTGACCGCCCAGTTTGAAGCACAGGACAATATAGAAACTGAGCCGAATAATATCCGCGAAAGTGCCAATCGTATTCAGCCCGGTCAAACGGTTAGTGGGTCAATGGGAAATACAAAAGATACGGACTGGTTTACATTTGACCTGGATGTACCTGCCCTTGTACAGCCTGTTCTGACATTCAGTCCAATGGAATCGAATACCAAGGCATTTGCACTTACATTGTATCATGGCAATACGGTTGTGCAGAAAATCGATTACAAAGGGAAAGAGTACAGCAAAGTGGTTATGCCGGTCTCTCTGGATCCCGGGAACTATATGATTGAACTGTCCAATGCAGGTGGTGTGATAAAGGATTATACGCTTAAGCTTGCCTATCAGAGCGTGGATCACGCAGAAGGTGAACCGAACAATGACATGAGTATAGCCAAACAAATGCCGATCGGAGAAGTAATAACCGGGACATTTACGGGAAGTTCGGATACGGACTGGTATGCATTTCACTGTGATGCCGCAGGTATATATAATCTGAATATTCAGATGGAAGGTGTAAGTGATTCAAAGACCGTTTGTGCCATGCAGATTTCAAGTGGCGGAGGGGAAACTCAGTCCATTTCGATCAAGGGCAGTGGTTTTGATCAGAATATTAAGATTTCCCAAGCAGGAACATACTATATCAAACTGAGTCCGAAGAGTGATATTTCATGTGTCTATACCATTGCCATCAATCAGGCTGCAGAGTAAGCGCATATGGAATTGAAGAATGGATGATCAGAGGACCGGGGAGTATGATCACTTTCAACTGGAGGCATGGGTAATAATGCTTGAACTGAAGCCGGGCGAGATCATTACAACAACTCAGGGAAGAAAACTTGAGATCCTTCATGAGATTGGAAGGGGCGGCCAGGGCATTGTCTATAAAGTGCGGTCAGGAAACCGTGATCGCGCACTGAAGTGGTATCTGGATGAAGCGTTCTTTTCGGAGGAAAATCGGGATGCGTTCAAGGAGAATTTAATAGCCAATATACTGGACGGTGTCCCGAGTGGTGGAGAAAAGAATTTCATCTGGCCCATTGATCTGGTTGAATCGGATAAGCATGGCACATTCGGTTATCTGATGGAACTGATTCCGGATGGGTATTCGCAATTCAGCAGTTATCAGAAGAATCTTATCTTTTCCAGCAGAAAGGCAAGAATCCGATCGATGATTGGAATCTGCCGCGCTTTTGACATCCTTCATCATGCCGGATACAAATATCAGGATATCAACAACGGGAATATTTTTATCCGCGCCGGGGATGGGGCTGTGCTGATTTGCGACAATGACAATGTTTCGAAAGGAGATCGGGCTAACGGTGTCATTGGGAAAGATTGGTACATGGCTCCCGAAGTGGTGACGGGGAAAAAACTGCCTGATCAGACAACAGATCGGTTTTCTCTTGCTGTGATCCTGTTTTATCTCTGCTGCAAAGGCCATCCGCTGATCGGTCGTAAACTGTTGACTTTGGATGAACCCATGGGGCCGAGGGAAACTGTTCGTTTCCTCGGGGAAGAACCGGTTTTTCTGTTTGATGAACAGGACGATTCCAATCGGCCGGTTGCCGGAATAAATGATTATATGGAGATTCTCTGGCGCAGCATGCCTCCTTTTGTTCGATCACTGTTTCAAAAGGCATTCAGCCGTGGGTCTATGTATTTCGATCCAGAGACAGGATACGGGGCATCCAGAGTGACTGAACTGGAATGGATGGGCTGCCTGTATCGATGGTTCAATTCACTGCTGATGTGCTCCTGCGATAGGCATCCGGAGTGGGTCTTCAATCAGCTTCCTGCTGTTTGCCCTGTGTGCGGAAAAAAACTCCCAATCAATGGGCTGATTTGCGTTAAAGATTACCAGCACCCGCTTCATCCGGGGGTTGTGTTAACGGCTCAGGAACTGCAGACTGAATCCGAATCATCCGGCAAGCTGACCATCCTTCCGGGAAACATTGCAGGAAGACCAGAGAGTGTTGCGATAGGCAATCAGACTGAGGGAACCTGCGAGATTATTAAGTGCAATGGGGAAAAGAAATATCTGCAGGCAGGCAAAAAGATATCGGCAGATCAGGTCCGCGAGGTTCACAGCTGTATTGGGAATTTTAAAATGTCCTTCCGAAAAAATGATGATAGGAGCTGCAGGCAATGAGTGAAAGCTATTTTGAGGGAGATTATGAAACACTGGCTAAAGTTAAGTCGGCCATTTGCAATATATTCATTCTTGCTGACACATCCGGGAGCATGCGGCAGAACGGAAATATTCATCAGCTGAACACAGCGATCCAGGAACTGAAGCCGAAGCTGTCTGGAATGCAGAGCGATGATGTTGAAATCCATATTGGCGTTTGTACGTTTGGCAGTGATGTCCGTTGGAGAACCGAGGGTCAGGATGGCACTCCGGCTGCAGTGCCGGTTTCATCTTTTGTCTGGTCAGACGTGCAGGCAAAGGCTTACACGCCGATGGGAAAAGCGTTTTCTCTTCTTGATGAAGCCATGAGCAGGCAGTCATTCTTTAAAAATGATGTAATTCTTCGTCCTCCTGTTGTTCTGATGATCACCGATGGTGATCCGACGGATGAATGGGAAGAACCTCTGAAAAAGCTGAAGGGAAATAAATGGTTTAAGCGATCCTACAGAGTTGTGATCGGACCAGAAGTCAGGAATGTGCAGAATGTGCTGGAGGAATTCACGGACAATCCACAATCCATTCTGCCTTATTTCGGAAGCACACAGGATTCACTGAAAAAACTGGGCAAGCTGATTGAGGCGTGTATTGCAAGAACGACTCAGTATTCATCTTCGATCATCATGCCCAATACGAACCGCATGGATCAGGATGCATCCAGTGAGGAGATCATTTGTCATGAAACAGGCGAGATTGTACAGAGTGTGATCGCTGAACAGGGCGGATGGGATTTCATGGATGAAGACTTTTTTGAGGACAGCCCGAATCCCGTTACTGACGATGAAGCGGATGATTCATCAAATGATCCGGCTTCCGGATCCAGTGACAATACAGATAAACAGGAAGAAGAAACGATCGAAGATATCGGAGATGACGATCTTATCTGGAGTGAATTCTGATGATTGTGCTGGCACTGCTCAGAGCCATGCCATACCGGGGATGAAATGTGCTGTATCGAACATTGAAAGGAAGGAAAGAAGGACTGAAAATCCTGAAAGAAAATGGATAGGGTCCTTCGGATAATATGATCAGATCAGTTGGAATCGAGAAGATGGCAGATGGAATCCTGCGAGACCGGCCCTATATGACCAGAGCAGAAGCGGTGAGGTATGCTGAAAAACTGATTCAGACCATTGATGAGCGCCTTGAAGTGAATATCAGCGAATGGCTCGAGAGACGGCCGCTCTCATCGATTGAGTATACATGCGGAAACGGACTTGTTTTTTCTGTGGCGATAATCCTAGAACACTTTCCAACACATGATTTCTGGTCGGCACTTGAGGGAATGAATGATTTCTTTGTAATTGGGGACGACGCCCGCTATACCATTCGGAGGGATGATTTATGATTCGTGGCCTGGAAGAAAATCTGATGTCTTGGGACTGGATTCGTTATTTCCGGCACTCCGAATGGGAAAAACTATCCGATGCAGGCAGGGAAGTTCTTTTGCAGAAAACAGCAAACCGTATTGCTGCGTTCTGGGGCTTTTCTGCAGATGTGCCCAAAGTTTCGCTCGAATCGTTTGATCAGAAAGGACTGCTTGGATTACATACATCACAGGGGATCTTTCTGAGCCGTGAGGTATACGGTGAAGGCGGGGAATATCGTTATTACACGGAAGCTCCTGGACTGAAAGCGCTTGAGACGGTTATCCATGAGATGCGCCATGAGTATCAGCATCGGCTGGTCGACGGAAGACTTCAGCCCCGCAACAGGGAAGAAGAACTCCTGAAGGAAAGATTCTCAGATAATTTTCAATCGAACAGCTACGTGGAATCGAGAATTGAATACGGTGTCTATTTTCTGCAACCGGTCGAATATGATGCATTCAGTACATCACAGGAAGTGGTACGTAGAATTGCCTCCTCGCCGATGTTTCAGAGCCAAAGGGAGGACCGGGAAGCTTCCAACGGTTATTTGAAAGAATTCCACCTCAATGGATACTTGGCCCGTGAGAAAAAGATCATTCTTCAGACGCAGCATCCTGATTATGGCATAAATCCAAATCTTCGTCTTGATGTATGGTCGGCATTTAAGGATGAGCAGCACGAGAAAAGCGAGAAAGAAGAACAGCTGCCTGCAGTGCTTTTCCAGAACAACAAACTGCTTGAGCGTCATGAACAGGCAGTGTTTGCCAAAAAATATACACGATGGGCAATCAATCAAAGCAGAGCATATCGCGCTCAAAGACAGAAGCAGCAAGCAGAGAAACCGAGTGAAAGAAAGGAACAGGATTCTGTCCAGAATGAGCAGCATGTTGCCGCTCTTTTTACAAGCTTCAAGGAAAGGGCTTCTCATATTCCGAATGAACAATCAGGCAGATGGGTTGGGAAAGCGGGCGAATCTCTATGCAAGCCGTCATCTGCTGAGGCAAAAGCGATGCTGGCCGCATATGGTCTGGATGGCATTGTGTATCGCGATGCTATTCCGGACTTTTCGCCAATCGCAGTGGGCGAAGTGCGGATTGGATATATGACAACGGAGCGCGAACATAGTTCCGGCATTCTGTACGGGAAAGACAAGTCTCAGGATACGCTCTATGTCCATTATGATGCGCAGGGGAATGCCCGTGTCAGTCATCAGGCACAGAACGGTAACATGCAGGATCTTCATATGAAGTACAGCAATCCTGCCAATATGAAGCAGGCGGATATACTGCTTGCTGAAACATGGACGCGTGAAAGAAAAGATGGGAAGAGCTGGACTGCGTCGGACATCTATGATTACAGAAAACAGAACCGTCTGTCCTGGCATGAATTGAACGATGGGACAACGATGCAACTTGTTCCGTTTGTGATTCATCGTGATTTTCCTCATCTCGGCGGTGTATCCGAGATGAAGCGAATCAGAGAATATACATCCCGATATGTGGACAGTGAAATCATTGATGATCCAACCATTGGGATGACGGATGAAGAAATCACGCAATACTATGAAACGAAGAACAAGGAACAGGATGCATACGGTGCAACTGAGGACTTCGAGTTTGAAACGGAAGTATCTAAAGAGGAACGCACTGAGCTTGCTCAAATGAATGTCTACATGATACGAGGGAATGGCCCTCAGGATGCAGCCGTTTATGAGCAGGATCCGAAATGGAGACAGCTTTACAGTCTTCGCAATTCGAACCAGATGACTCCGTCTGGTCAGACACACAAACCAGCGCGTGCAGTACGTTTTGTATCTGCTGATGCAATCAGGGATGTAAACACTTCTGATCCTCATTTTTGGCTGGATCACAATAATACGAAGGATACCTATCTTAGAATGGCAGAGGGGATCCCTGCTGTGATCAGCAGACTGGCGCAGGGCGAATCTATTGATTCAATACGCAATGATCCGGCCTTGAAAGATACGGTTCAGGCGTATTTTGATCCTCAGAATATGGTTGCAGTAGAAGAGAGACCGGAGGGACTGTCCTTTTCTGATGATGGTCGTCACAGGATTGCAGCAGCAAGAGAACTAGGTTATCCAATTCCTGTGGCTGTTAAAAATGTGGAAATAAAAAATGCGCAGGACATTGAAAAACGTTTGGCTTTTGAACGTCTTGCGGATTATATGATTCGTCATAACTATGGCATGTTGGACTATCGGGTATATTCCAGAGACCCGGAGTGGCAGAGATTACGCGACGCTGCTTATGATGAGCACGGAAATAATCAGTATGAAGTGTTTACCCCACAGGAACGTGAAAAGATAGATCTTCAGTTGTCCGCATTATATGTTTCCCGCCAGCTGGCTGCAAGACGCGGGCAAGAGCAGGTAGGTCATAATCATATACAGACGTCTTCCCAGAATAATACAAAGACAGAAGCAATTGTATCGGATGAAAACCAGCAGAATGAAGAATTACAGCAGGAAAACACACATGACCAGTCAGAGACGGAAAAACTGAAATCAAGGGAGTCTCAGGCACAGACCGATGAAAAAGAACAGGTGCAGAAAAAAACTGTACAACAGAAATCCGATCTGAAACAGTTGCTTGAGGAAGAAATCAAGAGGGAAGCTGTTGAGGGCAAGAGACAACCTGAATATGTAGAACCGGCTCAGACGCAGGACGAAGAGAATGCTGATCAAAACCAGACTGAGAATAATCAGCAGACTCAGACACAGGACGAGCAGAACCAGCAGAATACTGCTCAGAACCAGACTGAGAATAATCAGCAGGCTCAGACACAGGACGAGCAGAACCAGCAGAATACTGCTCAGAACCAGACTGAGAATA
>Ga0129307_1001397_pt1 | contig 25947 bp, 24 predicted proteins | sample P1105metagenome_FD_94437 | JGI IMG/M metagenome (GOLD analysis project Ga0129307, IMG submission 94437) | Capybara group fecal microbial communities from Wisconsin, USA - P1105 metagenome | ecosystem: Host-associated > Mammals > Digestive system > Large intestine > Fecal | place: USA: Wisconsin...
AATACAATAATTTCCCTATGCGTCCGCTTAATTGGAAGTCGCCTTCTGATTACATCAAGGCTTTCTTTAATTCAGGTCAAGTTTTTTGATTTAATTTGTCTCATATCATTGACAAACCAACAACGGAATAAGTTAACCAAGTGAAAAAGGGCTTGAAAGTGCGGAAAGAATATGATATAATAAAGTGTTAGCATTGAACGGGAGGCGAGGCGTTGAACGACAATACCGCTGCCATAGAGCAGATAAAATTAAAATTTGCAGGCAAATGTCCGAAAGCATATGTGAGGAGCTTCGGATGTCAGCAGAGCGTTTCAGACGGTGAAAAAATAAAGGGACTTCTCGGCCTTATGGGATGTTTCTTTACCGAGGATGAAAACGAAGCGGATATGATAATCCTCAATACCTGCGCTGTCAGGGAAAATGCCGAGGACAGGGTTTTCGGCATAGTGGGAAGCATGAAGAAGCTGAAAGAGCTGAAGCCTTCCCTTATCATCGGCATTGCAGGCTGTATGACCGCTCAGAGCCATGTTGCGGAAAAGATAAAGAAGTCCTATCCGCAGGTGGATTTCGTCATGGGCACTTCTGCCATCAGCTCACTGCCTCATCTTCTGCTGGAATGTCTCAACGGAGCAAAATTCTCGGCGGATATCAGCGAGTATGACGACTTCTCCGCCGCTGTGCCGCAGATACGTGACAGCAGCTTCAAGGCTTCGGTGCCTGTAATGTTCGGCTGCAACAATTTCTGCACCTACTGCATAGTTCCCTATGTCAGAGGCAGAGAGCGCAGCAGACAGCCTCAGGATATAATCGATGAGGTAAGGGGACTGGTCCGTGACGGCTACAAGGAGATAATGCTTCTGGGACAGAATGTCAATTCCTACGGAAAGGACCTTGATAAGGGCATGACTTTTCCGCAACTTCTGCGTGAACTGGACAAGATAGATGGCGACTTCTGGATACGCTTTATGTCGTCCCATCCCAAGGACGCTACAAAGGAACTGGCAGATGCTATATTCGACTGTACTAAAGTTGCAAAGCATCTTCATCTTCCCGTGCAGAGCGGCAGCAATGATGTTCTCAGGCGGATGAACCGCAGATACACCGTCGAAAAGTACATGGAGACCGTTGACTATATCCGTCAGCGTGACCCTGATTTTTCACTTACCACAGACCTTATCGTGGGATTCCCAGACGAAAAGGATGAGGACTTCGAGGCAACTCTGGACATAATAAGGCGTGTGAAGTACGATAACATCTACTCTTTCATCTACTCAAAGCGTACAGGTACAAAGGCTGCGGAAATGGACGACCCCATCACCGATGAGGAAAAGGGAAAGCGTATGCGCCGACTGCTGGAAGTGCAGAGGGAGATATCATCGGAGCACTACAAACGCTTCATAGGCAGGACAATGCGTGTGCTGGCGGACGGCAAAGCTAAAAAGCGTGAGGGCTGGCTGACAGGAAAGAGCAGCGAGTTCATCATAGTTGAATTTGAGGGAGACAGCTCACTTATCGGACAGTTCGTGGATGTTGAGATAACCGACGCTATGAACTGGGCGGTTTCAGGAGTAATCAGAAAGTAGTAGGGGAGGGCGCCCTCGCCCTCCCGTGATCCCGACATGATTATATGAAGGGAGCACGGACTCGCCTACAATGCCATAAATAATGCGTAATTATTAATTATTATAAAGGAGAAATTAAAAAAATGGACGTTATTGAATTAACAAGAGAACTTGGAAAGGCTATACAGCAGGACGACAGATACATCGCTTACAATCTTGCCAAGCAGGTAAACGACAACGACGAGGAGCTTCAGAAGCAGATCGACAGATTCTCACAGCTTCGTGGCGAACTCGGCAGTGCAATGAGCGCTGAAGAACCTGACAAGACCAAGATAGGCGAACTTGACAAGGAGATCAAGGACCTCTACCAGAAGATCATGAAGAATCAGAACATGGTAGTATTCCAGGGCGCACAGCAGGCACTTGAGTCACTTATCAGCAACGTACAGCAGATAATCTCACTCTGCGCTAACGGCGAAGACCCCGACACCTGCCAGCCGTCAACAGGCGGATGCAGCGGTTCATGTTCGACCTGCGGCGGCTGCTCTTAAGCCGCTGAGCTAGCGGCGGCGCAGTCACGAATCGCTCGCAAGCTCGCTTACTTTTGAAAAAACAATGAGTTTCAGGTCGCTCGCCGGCTTGCTTTGTAGGGGCGGATATCATCCGCCCGAATACTGGTTTGTGACACCATGATCATGCATCAGGCATTTTGAATTATTTTATGAAAAGGAAGGTAAACACATGGAGATAGACAGAAGTAAAATTTCCCCAATGATGCGTCAGTATCTGGAGATGAAGGATAAGTATGAGGACTGCGTTCTCTTTTTCCGTCTGGGAGACTTTTACGAGATGTTCTTCGACGATGCCGTAAGAGTATCAAAGGCTCTCGAACTCACTCTTACGGGCAGAGACTGCGGCCTTGAGGAGCGTGCCCCCATGTGCGGAGTTCCTTATCATGCAGCGGATATGTACATAAAGCGCCTTATCGACTTGGGTTTCAAGGTGGCTGTCTGCGAACAGCTTACAGACCCCGCAGAGTCGAAAGGCATCGTTATCCGTGACGTTATACGTGTTGTCACCCCGGGTACTCTTACCGACAGCAGTATGCTTGACGACGGACGCAACAACTACATTTGCAGTATCTACTACGACGAGGAGAACAAGTCCTGCGCCGTTGCTTCTGCGGATATTTCCACAGGTGAAGCCGCACTCAGCACTTTCGAGGGCAAGGACATGGAAGCAGGCGTCATAAATGAGCTTTCAAGGTGCAGGCCTGCGGAGGTAATATTCACCGACAGCTTCCTTTCGCTGAAAAATGTGGCGGACTTCATCAAGATAAGGCTGGAATGCGCCGTAACTCTCAGAGATAAGGAATGCTTCATGCCGTCCGAGCGCAGGACCGCTGTAATGCAGGTTTTCGGCGTAAAGGCTATGGCTGAACTGGGTATAACCGATGACGGTGCGGACTGCTGTGCGGTGTGCGGACTTTTCGACTACATAAACGATACGCAGAAGACTACCGTTTCACGTTTTACAAAGATAGAGATACTCGGCGGAGATGCTTTCATGGGACTTGACCTGAATGCAAGGCGAAATCTGGAACTTACCGAGACTCTGCGCAACAAGGAGAAGAAAGGCTCGCTCCTGTGGGTGCTTGATTCGACCAAGACCTCAATGGGACGCCGTCTTCTCAAAAACTGGATAGAACAGCCGCTGAAAAGTCCTGCAAGGATAATCGAGCGCCTTGACGCAGTTGATGCTCTCTACAAGAACAGCGTTACCCTTGCCGACCTCGGTGACCTTCTTGACAGAGTGTACGACCTTGAACGTCTCATGACCAAGGTAATGTACAAGAGCGCAAATCCCCGTGACCTGAAATCGCTGTCAGCCACCGCACTCCAGCTTCCGCTCATCAAGCAGGAACTTTCCAAGCTGAGCGGTTCAAAGCTTCTTGCAAGGTGCAACGAGGAGATAGACACTCTTGAGGAAATGGTCAAGCTGGTGGAGAATGCCATAATGGACGAGCCGCCCGTTTCTGTCAAGGACGGCGGAGTTATCCGTGAGGGCTTTAATCAGGAACTTGACGAACTTCGCCATATCATGGGCCACGGCAAGGAAATGATAGATGATATCGAACAGCGTGAAAAGGAAGCCACAGGCATAAAGAACCTGAAAATAGGCTATAACCGTGTTTTCGGCTATTATCTTGAAGTCACACGTTCATACTATGACCTCATCCCTGACGGCTGGATACGCAAGCAGACTCTTGCCAATGCAGAGAGATTCATAACCGAGGAACTGAAAAATGCCGAAAATGCCATACTCGGCGCAAAGGACAAAGCCCTTGCGCTGGAGGCTGATATTTTCGCAGAGGTGCGTGACTTCCTTGCAACAAAGCTGGAATCTGTACAGAAGACAGCTTCGGCAGTTGCGGCAGTGGATGTGCTCTGTTCATTTGCAGATGTGGCGCTCCGCAATCAGTACGTAAAGCCCGATATCGCCATTGACGGCGCTATTGACATAAAGGCAGGCCGCCATCCCGTAGTGGAGCTTATGCTGACCGAGGAGATGTTCGTGCCGAATGATATCTACATCGACAACAAGGCTGACCGTATGTCCATCATCACGGGACCCAATATGTCGGGTAAATCCACATATATGCGTCAGACAGCCCTTATCGTGCTCATGGCTCAGATAGGAAGCTTCGTTCCTGCGGATTCGGCTAAAATATCCGTTGTGGACAAGATATTCACCCGTGTCGGAGCGTCTGATGACCTGACAGCCGGACAGTCCACATTCATGGTTGAGATGAGCGAGGTCTCGGATATACTGAAAAATGCAACTCCCGACAGCCTTGTGATTCTTGACGAGGTGGGGCGTGGTACTTCCACATTTGACGGTGTCAGCATTGCCCGTGCAGTTGCCGAGCATATCGTAAATTCAAAAAAGCTGGGATGCAAGACGCTTTTTGCTACCCATTATCATGAGCTTATCGGCCTTGAAAACGAACTTGAAGGCGTGAAGAATTACAGTATCGCCGTAAACAAGCACGGCGGAAACATCCGCTTCCTGAGAAAGATAGTCCGTGGCGGAGTAGACGAAAGCTACGGCATTGATGTTGCGAAGCTGGCAGGACTTCCTGCAAAGGTGGTAAGCCGTGCAAGGGAGCTTCTTGCAGAGATGGAAGCCGCTCACGCAAGCGAAAAGCCTGTAGTCGCCGAGGAGCGTCAGCAGCTAAGCTTCGGCGGAGCAAGCCGTGAGAGCGCTCTTGAAATGCTGGAAAAGACCAATATAGACGAACTGACCGACAGCGAATGCCGTGAACTACTCAAAGACATGGCGGCGCTTTTGGGTTAGCGGTGATCAGAAAGCAGAGTTCAGAAAGCAGTAGTGGCGGATATCATGCGCCCGAATAGAGGTAAGAACATGGAGTGTAAGTATTGCGGAAAAACGCTGCAAAGAGGCGTTATAAGGTCTAAAGCGAGCTTGATAAATATTTCTGCTATATCAGATATAGTATGGACTGACGAACAGGATATAGGGAAGCTGAAACGCAATGAGGTCAAGCTGAAAGATATGAGCAAAGCATATTACTGCGAGACCTGCAAATTAGTTTTTGCTGAACTTGAACTCAAGCCGCCGATATTTTAAGACAACACTGCAATTACGAATTACGAATTAATTAAGAGAGGGGGGCGCTTATGCCCGCATATTTCAGTATTTATGTTGAATTCAGCAGATACGAGCTGGATTACGATACAGTCAAGAAGCTTTTCAGCTACCTTGATTTCGCAGGCCTTAAATTCAAGGGCGGATTCAATGTAAGCAAGGATAACAGCGTTGATGAGATAAACGACTGGAACCAGAAAAAACTGGAGGATAATTACGTTCTCGGCTATACTGAGGATGCTTCAAACGATTACAAGCAGTTCTGCTTTGAGTACGGCGGATTCTCGGAAGTAAGGGGATTCTTCATGAACGGTAATCCTACGGAAAAGGAATTCGAGCTGAGCATTATCATCCCCGAGGATGAAGTTGTCAATGAAGACGGCAGCTACAAGGCAGATGCTGTGCAGAAGCTGAAAGACTTCGCACGCATCCTCTGGGTAATGTCTGAGGTAAGAACTATACAGACAGGACTTGAACTGGGCGAGGGAAGCGTTCCCGAAAGCGAAATAATGGCAGGTTCAGCACCTTCTGCTTATCCCTTTGCAATAGTCTCACAGAAGATGTTCGGTCAGATGAAACAGGATGATTATGACTTCGAGGAAATAAATGCAGGCGGAGTTATAGTGATACCGAAAAAACGCAATATTGTCTGAACATTAGCGACCCGATCAATAAGAAAGGAGCATGGCGATGCCGCCTATCAATATACTCAGCAAAGAAATATCAGAGCTTATTGCCGCAGGTGAGGTCATAGAAAGGCCTTCCTCTGTAATAAAGGAACTGGTGGAAAACTCCATAGACTCAGGCGCAAGGCATATCACCGTCGAGATAAAAAACGGCGGTACGACCTATATGCGTGTCACCGATGACGGCTGCGGAATGTCATTTGGTGACGTACCAAAGGCATTTCTCCGCCATGCTACCAGCAAGATAACCGCCAAGGAGGACCTTGACAACATCCTCACTCTCGGTTTCCGTGGCGAGGCACTTGCCTCCGTTGCGGCTGTGGCGAGAGTTGAGGTCCTCACCAAGCAGAGAGAGGACGCTCTCGGTACGCTTTACGCTATTGAGGGAAGCGAAGAAAAGGCTCATGAGGAAAGCGGATGCCCCGACGGTACGACTATCATAATCCGTGACCTTTTCTACAATGTGCCTGCCCGTCAGAAGTTCATGAAAAAGGACGTAACAGAGGCAAATGCGGTCAGCAACATCCTCCAGAAGATAACCATGTCACACCCGGATGTGGCTTTCAAGCTTATCCGTGACAACCGTGTGGAGTTCAACTCCAGCGGCGACGGCGAGCTTTTTTCTGCGGTATATGCGGTCTACGGCCGTGACTTTGCCCGTGACCTTATGGAAGTGGACTACGAATACGAAGGCATCCACGTAGGCGGATACGTCATCAAGCCGCTTTATTCCAAGAACAACCGTGCCTTCCAGAATTTCTTCGTAAACGGCCGCTACGTCCGTTCAAGGCTTTGTTCATCGGCACTGGAGAATGCCTACACCAACATGATAATGACAGGAAAATTCCCTGCCTGCGTGCTTATGATAGACCTTCCCCCTGTAGCTATGGACGTAAACATCCACCCGACAAAAGCGGAGGTGCGCTTCACCAACGAGAGAAACGTGTCGGATGCGGTGTATTTCGCTGTGAAGAACGCCATGATGAAGGACGGCCTTATCTACGAATTTGAGCTGAAACCCCGTACTGACTGGACGAAAAAGGAGCCTGAGCCTGTTGAGATGAAACAGCAGGAGTTCATGTTCACTCCCGTTTCGCAGATAGCCGAGACAGAGCGCCGCATGGCTGAAGAAAAGCCTGCGGTACAGCCTGTGCAGGAGAAAGAGGAGGATATCCCTCTTGAAACTGCGGATATTGAGGTTTGCCCTGAATACAGCAAGCCCGAGCCTGTTGCTGAGTCCGTACCTGAGCATACGGAGCAGGCAAGACCTGTAGTTCAGTCGGCACCTGCCGAGCCTGTGAGACCTGTGGTGCAGAGCATTCCTGAGCCTGTGAAAGAGCCTGAGCCGCCTGCGGAAAAGCCCGAACCTACGCCTATTGAGGGATTCAGCTACATCAACACAAGCTCATTTGCCGGCGCTCCCGTGAAGCAGGAGACAGCTCCAGAGCCTGAGCAGTCGGTGTGGACGGAAAAGCCGAAGATACGTGTTATCGGTGAGGCTTTCGGCCTGTACGTTATCGCTGAAGTGGGAGATAACACAGTTATAATGATAGACAAACACGCCGCCCATGAGCGCATCATATTCGAGAGGCTGAAAAGCCGCAACTGCCGTCAGTACAGCCAGAAACTGCTGACGGGGATAAAAGTCCTCATGACAGGCGACGAGGTAAGCGCTCTCCAGGAGAATACCGAACTTCTCGCTGATCTGGGGTTCGAGTTTGACTTTTCCGAGAGCCCCTGCGTCATCGCTACTGCTGTGCCTACTTTTGTAATGGAGCTGGATGTGGAGGATATAATCTCGGAGATAGCGTCAAATCTGCGTATGTATGCCCATAACCCTCAGTCTCATATGCTGGATGATATGCTCCATACAGTTGCCTGCAAGTCTGCGATAAAAGCCAATGACAAGAACGATATGGCTGAATTGCAGTCCCTTGCCGAGCAGGTATACTACGATGAGAGGATAAGACACTGCCCTCACGGCAGACCTGTGATGTTCACCATGACCAAGAATAACATCGCACATCAATTCAAGCGCACATGATTTGTTAATTCGGAATGCGGAATTCGGAATTAGTGGTGTCCCCTTTCGGGGACGATTAAAATATTAATTTTTTTATTGATCTATTATTAAATCCGTCAGCGAAGCTGACACAATAATTCCGAATTCCAAATTCCGAATTCTGAATTGAAAAGAAAGGAGATCGTCCGATGCATTTCCATATCAGTGAAAAAGTGTGGTATACACTGGCTTGTTTTGCAGTGGCATTTGTCGGAGTAATGACACTGTTTATCAAACGTCCTGATATAGTAAAAAGTAAAAATAAGGTGGTACGTGGAGCTATGGTGTTCGCCCTTGCCTTCATCCCCGGAGTGCTTGCGGCATCCATCTGCGCCAAGACAATAGTAACGGTTTACGATAATCTTATCTCTGAGCCGACTCAGATAGTTGAGGAAGCTGAGGAGGAAGAGGAGGAGACAGAAAGAAAAGAGCAGTAGCTCAGGAGGTAATCATGAAGCGCTTATCCAAAGTTTTTTCAGTAGTATTTATAGCGGCATATCTTGTTCTTGCTGGATGCATCGGCTTATGGACAATAAGCAGTATCACGAATGGCGCACGGAGCAGCGCAGGGAGCGACCAGCTTGTTTATCTGCATCTCGAAAATATGCCTGAAGGCACAGTATTTGCGGATGTTCTTGCAAAAGGTCATTGGGAGAGAGAAAGTCCGACATATATGACTTATGAACCCGTTCTGGGGATCAGTGGTCACGACTGCGAGATCGCACAGTACGACAAGGACGGTTACAAAAGCCTGATGTTCCATACTGAATTCTTTTATACCGGAGACAGGATCGCCCCTGCACAGCCCGATAATAAGATATGTTTTGAAGACTGGGCAGGCAGATTCGAGTATCTTCCGTATATAAAAGTAGCTTACTGTGACAAGGACGGAAACATCCTCGGTATCACAGAAGAAAAGCATATAATGCCTGTATTTCTGAGGAGAGTTTCATATGATCTTTACGCAGACGGGGATGAACTCAGCTATAAAGCCGCAACAGTAAGTCCTTTCAGAGACAGCAGAATGTGGCTGCTTTTTATAGCAATGACCATTTTCGGCGTGGTTTATTTGATACGTAACAAGCGCAGGAAGAAAAAGCTCTTACAGTCGGGAGAAACTGATAATGAACGGAAAGAATAACAAGCCCTTTGTCCTTGCAGTAGTGGGGCCTACCGCCTCGGGCAAGACATGGCTGGGCGTGGAACTTGCGAAAAAGTACGGCGGAGAGGTAGTCTCTGCCGATTCCATGCAGATATACAAGGGCATGGACATAGCCTCCGCAAAGCCGACGGAAGAAGAAAAGCAGGGGATACCCCATCATCTCATGGACTTCCTTGACCGTGATGTGAGCTTTTCGGCGGCGGACTATGTGGCTCTTGCCCATGAGAAAATAGCGGATATACTGTCCCGTGGAAAAGTTCCCATAGTTGTGGGCGGCACGGGACTTTACATTGACTCGCTCCTGGAGAATGTGAAGTTCTCCGAGGGCGGCAGTGACGAGGCTTACCGTGAGGAATTGTACGCTTTTGCACGTGAAAACGGCAATGAGGCGCTCCACGCAAGGCTTGCGGAACTTGACCCCGAAGCCGCTGAGGGTATACATCCCAACAATCTGGTGAGAGTGGTGCGTGCCATTGAGGTCTGTCACGTAACGGGAAGGCGGTTCAGCGAACTGAAAGCCGAGAGCAAACTGGTGGAAAGTCCTTATGATTCCCTGATATTCGGCCTCAACTTCGAGGACAGACAAAAACTCTACGACCGCATAAACCTGCGTGTGGACGAAATGGTCAAGGCAGGTCTGGTGGAAGAAGCCCGTGACCTGTGGCAGCAGAGCGGAATGAAGACTGCGGCCAATGCCATAGGCTACAAGGAACTCATCCCATACTTCGAGGGAACGATGTCACTGGAGGACTGTATCGGCATAATCAAACAGGAAACACGAAGATATGCCAAGCGTCAGTTAACGTGGTTTAGAAAAAATGGCCGTATTAACTGGATTTTTTTAGACAGAATTAATAAAAAAAATGAAATTTTAGAAAAATGTGAAAAAGCTATAGCAAAATACTTTGATATGTGATATAATGTATTGTGTGTATTTCCATCTAAAAGTATCATCTGCGTTTTAAGGTGCGCTTATGATGCGGCAGTACACGATCAAAGTATTGAGAAAAAGGAGAATGTGTATGAACAAAACAATCAATCTGCAGGACGTGTTCCTTAATCAGTGCAGAAAAGACAGGATAATGGTAACTATTATTCTTACAAATGGTTTCCAGTTCAAGGGTCTGGTAAGAGGCTTCGACAGCTATGTTGCCATCTTTGACTGTGACGGAAAGCAGCAGCTCGTTTACAAGCACGCTATTTCTACCATCATTCCTGCAAGACCTGTTTCTATACTGGACGCTTCCGAGAAAAACGACTGACAGGTGATATGAATGCGGATCTATAGATCAGAAGGCAGCTTTTTTGTAAAAATGCTGCGTAATATCGTCCTGATCCTGCTTTTTATCATATTCGTCAGCATAGTTCTGCATTTCCGCAACAGGCAGAGGGACACTGTGTCCGCTCTGAGATCGAGCGCTACTGCTTCCAAGGAGTATAAAGGCGTTTTCATCAGGAAGGAAGAGCCTGTTACATACAGCGGCAACGGCGTTCTAAGCTATAATGTCTCTGACGGAGGACGTCTCAGCAGCGGCGGCATCATCGCTCAGGTATATCCCAACGATGAACAGGTGAGCATAAACCGTGAGATAGACAAGCTTACCCGTGAACTGGATATACTGGAAATGATACAGAATCCGGGTACTCTTGAATCAGCTCAGCCTTCTACATTATCCGAGGGCATTGAGGAGAACTACCGCAGTCTTATGTATTACCGTGATATGAAGGACTATCAGAATATGCAGTCAGCTATGGATGATCTGCTCGTTCACCTGAGTACCTATCAGATAATCACCAATGAGGTCGAGGATTTCTCGCCTCAGATCGCCGATATAAAGACTCAGCTGGATTCGCTCCGGCAGTCTTCGGTGGAGCCGTCTGAAACTATCCCGTCGCCTCGTTCAGCTTATTTTGTCAGCTACTGCGACGGCTACGAGGAGCAGTTCAGCGAGGCTAACCTCGACTCTATCACCATTGAGATGATCGAGAATGCCACCGACAGAAAGCTTACAGACAGCAATATAGTCGGCAAGCTGGTGGATGGCTATACCTGGCATCTTGCGGTGATCGCAGATAATTCCAAGAAAATGTACGCTATCGGTGATAAAGTCAAGCTGAGATTCGGCTCTTCAGCCGATATATGCAGCGCCGAGATAAGCGATATCCGTGATGAAGGCGACCCTGCCAGAAGCATTATGATAATGTCATGCAGCAGGTTCAATTACGATCTGGTGCAGCACCGATGTGAATCGGTGGAGCTCATAAAAGGCGAGTATTCAGGACTTAAAGTTCCCCGTGAGGCCATTCGTTTCGTTGACCTGGATGAGGAGCTTTACGATGAAGACGGCAATAAATCAGAGGGTATCGTAAATACCAAGGGCGTTTACGTACTTAAAGGCGAACAGGTTGACTTCAAGAAGATCGACGTAATATATGAGGGTACCGATTATGTGCTCTCCGCCGAACATACAGGGGACAGCGATTACCTTTCCCTCTATGACGATATTATAATTGAAGGTGTTGATCAGCTTGGATAATAATTACAGCTATGATACTGTGAAAAATAACTTCAGTACCATAACTCAGAACATCAATGAGGCTTTCGATAAATACCGCAATGACGGCAGTAAAGTCGATATTATGGCTGTAACGAAGACAGTTCCTGCGGAGGTCGTAAACTGGATCTTCGACTGGGGCATGGACCTTATGGGTGAGAACAGAGTTCAGGAATACCTTTCCAAAAAGGACCTCTACTCCGCTTCCACAAAAAGCGGCGATCCTCCAAGGATCCACTTCATCGGCCATTTGCAGACCAATAAAGTAAAATACATCATCAATGAGATGGACATGATACAGTCCGTGGACAGCGTAAAGCTGGCCCATGAGATCGACCGCCTCGCAAAGGCAAACAATAAGGTCATGGACATCCTGTGTGAAGTCAATATAGGCGGAGAGGAATCAAAAAGCGGCATAGCTCCGGATAAACTGGATGAACTGCTTGAAGCCGCTGCGTCTATGGAGAATATAAGAGTCAGGGGTCTTATGACTATCCCGCCCCCGACGGACAGCGATATCTTCCTCGGAAGAATGGGCGAGCTTTTCAATAAGCTCAAAGACGAAAAGCGGGAGAATATCTCAATGGATATACTTTCAATGGGCATGACCCATGACTATATCGATGCCGTGAAGTACGGCTCAACTCTCGTAAGGATAGGCTCAGGCCTTTTCGGTGCGAGAAATTACAACAAGTAAAGCTAATTACCGGCGGAATGCTGAAAATTCACGGAATACTCCGCATTTATTCCGTGACAATGATCAATCATTTATAACAATGCGGAGAATGGAGAATTATTATGAAATTTTTTGACGGTATCAAGGATTTTTTCTTTGCTGCAGAGGAAGATGATTTCGAGCAGATGGATGCTCCTGTACGTACAGAGCGTGAAGAACGTGCTCCTAAGTCTGTAGAGCGTGAGGATGCTCCTTCAGCTCCACAGGAAACAGCTGCTCCTGCAGGCGGCGCTCCCACTGGCAGAAGAAACAGCAAGGTCGTAAACGTTCAGACTACAGCTCAGCTTCAGGTAGTTCTCGTTAAGCCTTCTGCTTTCACAGATGCTAAGCAGATCGCAGATCACCTCATCGCTAAGAAGACTGTTGTCCTCAACCTTGAGACAGCTTCTCCTGAGAACAAGAGAAGAATAATCGACTTCCTCGTAGGTGTTGCATACGCTAACGGCGGCAGCCTCAAGCCTGTTGCAAACCTCACTTATATCATCACACCTTACAACGTAGGCTTCATCGGTGAAGACCTGGTTGGCGAGCTGGAAAATAACGGCGTATTCATCTGATGAACGACCGCTCTGACAAGCTCTTTGCCGCAAGACTCTCAGACCTGACCGATCAGGCCCGCAGAAACAGCAGCTATGCCTTTTCGTCATTCCTTGATGAGAGACAGTGCGCTGAGGCTGAGGCGTGGTGCAGGAAGAATACGGGAGAACTGATGTACAGGCTGTGGGGAGGCTTCCCCGATGCAAGAAGAAAAATGCTGGCAGTCTACCATGATTACTGCGATGAATACGTGGAGGAGGAGTATCCCTTCGTCTGTCTTACCTTTACCTACCGTAAAGAGGACAAGCTGACACACAGGGATTTCCTCGGTACTTTCATGGGAATGCAGCTGAAGCGTGAAGTTATCGGCGATATAGTTGTTGCCGAGGGTGAAGCGCAGGCATTCGTTACGGAAGTCGCCGCAAAGCTTATACTTTCTTCTGTTTCTAAGATAGGCAGAGTCGGCGTGAAGGTCAGCGATGACCGCCCCTTTGAGCTGGAAGTCAGACAGGAATATAAAAAGATCATCGGTACGGTTGCGTCGCTGAGGCTTGACTGCATCGTCAGCCTTGCCGCTCACATAAGCCGTGACAGTGCGGCAGGTCTCATCCGCTCAGACAGGGTGGATGTGAACCATTTTACCGCATCCTCCATTTCGCAGGAACTGCATGAGGGGGATATCATCTCTGTCAGAGGCAGCGGAAGATACGTTCTCTCCGCTGTGAACGGCCTGTCAGGAAAGGGACGCATACACGTTGAAGTATTAAAATATATATAGAGGTGAAATAGATATGATTACTTCAAAAGACGTAAGAAACAAAAGATTTGAGAAGGCTGCTTTCGGCTACAAGCAGGAAGAGATCGATGAATTCTTCGCACAGCTCGAGGCTGAACTCGACGAGATGGAGCGTGAGCGTGCAGAAGCTAACAATAAGATACAGGTGCTTGCTGACAAGGTAAGAGAATATATGCGTGATGAGGATGCTCTCAAGGATGCTCTTCTCGGCGCTCAGAAGCAGGGCCACCTCGTTATCGCTGATGCTCAGGAAAAGGCAGACCAGATCATGGCTGAGGCTCAGGAAAAGGCAGCTGCTCTCGAAGACGAAGCTGTTCGTCAGCACGCTATCAAGATGGAGCAGAACCGTGCTGAGATCGCTAAGGAGAAGGAAGCACTCATCGAAGCTCAGCGTCAGGTAGCTGATTTCAAGAAGAGCCTTTTCGATATGTATAAGAGCCACCTTGAACTCATCTCATCTATGCCTGAGACAGTTGATGAGGAGACGGAAGCTGAAGAGGATGCTCCTGCAGAAACAGCTGAGGAAGTTGCTGCTGCTGTCACAGGCGAAGCTGTAGAGGAAACTGCTGCTGAGATCGCTCCTGCTGTGGAGAAGTCCGTCGAAGCAACAGCTGAGATCCCCGTTACTGAGATCGAGGAAACTATCGTAAGCGACTGATCGCTTGCTCATATAAAACTGAATAAAAAGCTTGAAAGGAGGATCCCCTGCAATGCATGAAGGGGATCAGGTGAAAATGGCACAGGATTATAATAGCACACTGAATTTACCGAAGACAGAATTCCCCATGAGAGGAAATCTGCCTAAGAGAGAACCCGAAACTCTCGAAAGATGGGAGAGCGAGAGACTCTATTACAAGATGATCGAAAAGAATAAGGGTAAGCCTTCTTATGTTCTTCATGACGGACCTCCCTACGCTAACGGTGATATTCACCTTGGTCACGCTCTCAACAAGAGTCTGAAGGATTTCATTGTAAAATATAAGAATATGACCGGATTCTGTGCCCCATACGTTCCGGGCTGGGACACTCACGGCCTTCCTATCGAGCTTAAAGCTATGAAAGCTATCGGCGTAAAGGACGGTGCTATCCCTCCTACAGAGCTGAGAAAGCACTGCCGTGAATACGCTATGACTCAGGTAGCAAACCAGATGAAGGGCTTCAAGAGGATCGGCTCACTGGGTGACTACGACTACCCATACCTCACACTCCGTCCCGAGTATGAGGCAAAGCAGGTAGAGGTATTCGGCGCAATGGCTAAGAAGGGCTATATGTACAAGGGCCTCAAGCCTGTTTACTGGTGCCCTTCCTGCAATACCGCTCTGGCTGAGGCTGAGATCGAGTATTCAAACGATCCATGCTACTCAATCTATGTAAAGTTCAATGTTACCGACGATAAGGGTATGTTCACTTCCCTCGGTCTTGATCTTTCAAAGGTATACTTCGTTATCTGGACAACTACTACATGGACCATCCCCGGCAACCTTGCTATCTGCCTTGGTCCTGAGTATAACTATACCCTCGTTCACGCAGGCGATGAGTACTACGTAATGGCTGAGGAGCTTGTAAAGACTACTATGGAAACTGCCGGTATCACTGAGTATACCACAGAGCATATCTTCACAGGCGCTGAGCTTGAGGGAATGAAGACAAAGCATCCTCTCTATGACCGTCTGTCACCGATCATCGTCGGCGACCACGTTACTCTCGAAAGCGGTACAGGATGCGTACATACAGCTCCCGGCTACGGTGTCGAGGACTTTGAGGTCTGCAAGAACTACGACGATATCGGCATCATCGTATGCGTTGATGCTAAGGGTAAGCAGACCGCAGAAGCAGGCGAATTCGAGGGGATGGACACTGACGAGGCTAACAAGGCTATCGCTGCAAAGCTCACAGAGCTGGGCGCTATGCTGGCTACTCAGAAGATCGTCCACCAGTATCCGCACTGCTGGAGATGTAACAGCCCTATCATCTACCGTGCTACTGAACAGTGGTTCTGCTCGGTAAACGGCTTCAAGGATGAGGCTGTCAAGGCTATCGAGTCCGTTAAGTGGATCCCTGAGTGGGGCGAGGACCGTATCAAGGGTATGGTACGTGACAGAAGCGACTGGTGTATCTCCCGTCAGAGAACATGGGGCGTTCCGATCCCTGTTATCTACTGTAAGGACTGCGGCAAGCCTATCTGCACCGATGAGACCATCAAGGCTATCGCTGATCTTTTCCGCAAGGAAGGCAGTGACGCATGGTGGACTAAGGAAGTAAGCGAATTCATCCCTGCAAGCGTCAAGTGCGAATGCGGATGCGGCGAATTCACTAAGGAATACGACATCATGGACGTATGGTTCGACAGCGGTGTATCTCATACCTCCGTTATGGAAGGTGAGGATTTCCCGAGCCTGTCATGGCCTGCTGACCTCTATCTTGAGGGCGCTGACCAGTACAGAGGCTGGTTCCAGTCATCACTCCTTACATCTGTTGTATTCAAGGGCAGCTCACCTTACAAGGCTGTCTGCACTCACGGCTGGGTAGTTGACGGCGAAGGCAAGACCATGCACAAGTCTCTCGGAAACGGTATCGACCCAAGCGAGATAACAGACCAGTACGGCGCTGATATCCTCCGTCTGTGGGTAGCTTCTTCCGATTATCACAGCGATATCCGTATCTCTAAGCCGATACTCAGTCAGCTTTCAGATGCTTACAAGAAGATCAGAAATACTGCTCGTTTCATCCTGGGCAACCTTGGCAACGGAAACGGATTCGATCCCGATAAGGACAGCGTATCCGATGACAAGCTGACAGAGCTTGATAAATGGGCAATGATGAAGCTGGACGCTCTCATCGACAAGATGAAGGAAGGCTATGAGGCATTCGATTTCCATATCGCTTTCCATGCGCTCCATAACTTCTGCGTAATAGATATGTCCAACTTCTACCTTGATATCATCAAGGACAGACTCTACTGCGAGAAGGAGGATTCTGAGGTGCGCCGTGCTGCTCAGACAGCTATGTACCGCATACTCAGCGCAATCACAAAACTTGCGGCTCCTATCATTTCCTTCACAGCTGAGGAGATCTGGCAGTTCATGCCTCATGCATCAGGCGACGACAAGGAAAGCGTATTCCTCAATCAGATGCCTGAGAAGAGCGGTATCGAGTTCAGCGACGAGTTCAAGGATAAGTGGGACTTCATTTACAATACCCGTCTCGGCGCAAACAAGGCTCTCGAAGACGCAAGAAACGACAAGACCATCGGTAAGTCACTTGAAGCTCAGATCATCATCAAGAGCGGCGAGGCTGACTACGACAGATATGTTTCACTGGCTGACCAGCTGAAGGATATCCTCATCGTTTCAGGCGTAAGCGTTGAGAAGTCAGAGGGCGCTACAACATTCGAGGTAGCAAAGGCAGAAGGCGGCAAGTGCGAGCGCTGCTGGTGCTACTCCAAGTACGTTGGTACAAATCACGATCATCCCGACCTCTGCGAGAGATGTGCAGTCGCAGTTGAATTATAATTATAAAAGCCCGCTGTCCTAACTGCGGTACTCGTATTGAAGATTTATATGTATTTATCGGGGAAAACCTTTCTGAGGAAAGGTTCTTCCCCGAGCCCCTTTCCAAAGACTTTTAATAGAATTTTTCCCCCTTATAGGGCGCACTTTAAAGAAATGAAAAATTCTTAATTTACTGATGTGCGCCCTATAAGGGGGAAAAATTAATACTGAAAGTTTTAGGAAGGGAGTTTGAGGGAGAACCCTTTTTCAAAAGGGTTTCCCTCAATAGACACGTATGAAACTTTAATAAGAGTATCACGGTTATGGCAGCAGGCTTTAGTCTTATCTGAAAGGAGTCATTTGTGGCATTATTTCTTATAATATTGATGATAGCGATAATAGGTGCCGATCAGGCTGTGAAGTACTGGGCGGCGACCGATCTGAAGCCGATAGGTTCAATGGATTTCATCTCAGTTAACGGCAAAAAGCTGGTGGATCTGACTTACCTTGAGAATAACGGTGCTATCTTCGGAAGTATGAAAGGTCAGCGCTGGTTCCTTATCGGCTTTACGTCACTGGTCATCATCATCGGCTTTGTGGTGCTTTTCAAATACATGAAGCGCTCTAAGGTGCTGGCACTGGCGATAACTCTGTTTCTGGCAGGTGGTATCGGCAATCTCATCGACCGTGTAAGACTTTCATACGTTATAGATATGTTCGAGTTCAAGTTCATGAATTTCGCTATTTTCAATGTAGCGGATATAAGCGTTACAATTGCATTTGTACTGCTGATAATCTACGCTTTCTTCATTGACCCGAAAATCGAGAAGGCAAATAAGATACAGCCTGACACTGCTAACAAGGGCGGTAAGAAATGAGCGATATCATCACACTTAACGTTTCTGACAGTGACAAGGGGGCAAGGATAGACAAGTTCATTTCCGATAATGTTGAGGAGCTGACACGTTCGGCAGTTCAGGGGCTTATGGAAAAGGGAAAGATCCTTGTGAGCGGTAAGCCGGTCAGCAAGAATTACAAGCTGAGGGACGGCGATACCGTTGAAGTTGAGATCCCCGAACCCGAGCCTATGGACGCTCTCCCCGAGGATATCCCCCTTGATATCGTCTATGAGGACAGCGACCTGCTGGTTGTGAATAAGCCCAAGGGAATGGTGGTACATCCCGCTCACGGCAATCACAGCGGAACTCTTGTAAACGCTCTCCTGCATCACTGCGGAGACAGCCTTTCGGGAATAAACGGCGTTATACGTCCCGGTATCGTTCATCGTATCGACAAGAATACCAGCGGACTGCTCATCGTGGCGAAAAATGATGCTGCTCATCTTCATCTTGCAGAGCAGATAAAGGTACACAGCTTCACCCGTGAGTACGAGGCAGTGGCAAGCGGATACTTCAAGGAGACCGAAGGAACCATAGATGCTCCCATCGGCAGGCATAAGACCGACCGCAAGAAAATGTGCGTGACCACGGAAAACAGCAGAAATGCGGTCACTCATTACAGTGTCATCAGGCAGTACGGCGGTTATGCTCATGTCAGACTGAGACTGGAAACGGGACGAACTCATCAGATACGTGTGCATCTTGCATATATCGGCCATCCCGTTCTTGGTGATGATGTATACGGCAAAGCTTATAAAGGCATCGAGGGACAGTGTCTCCACGCCCGGAAGATAGGCTTTATCCATCCCACAACAGGGGAGTATATGGAATTTACAAGCGAACTTCCCGATTATTTTGTTTTGATTCTTAACAAACTTGAAAAGATGTGAGATTTTGTTTGAAGATATATCAAAGGTGATACTTTTCAGCGATATGGACGGTACTCTCCTGACCACAAAAAAGGAGATAACCGGGAAAGACCTTGACGCCATAAAGCGTTTCGTGTCGCTGGGAGGGAAATTCACCATAGCAACAGGACGCACAGTCCAGACCTTTGAGCAGTACCGTGATATGCTGGGGATAGACATTCCGATAATCCTCTATAACGGTGCGCTCATTTACGATTACAGCACGAAGGAAACTCTGTATATGAATTCTCTTCCCGAAAATGCCAAGGATATCGCTCTGGAGATACTGGAGAATATGCCCGAAGCAGGGGGAGAGGTACTTAAAGCGGACGGCACTTACGTCTTCCGCAACAACGACTATGAACAGCTTCACACCGACCTGTGTCAGATAGTTCCCAATTATTCGGAGCTTAAAGATATCGACAGTGCAGGCTGGCTGAAAGTGCTGTTTGCGATGGCTCCCGAGCAGATACCTCACATGGAGCTTCTCGTCCATCAGAACGGCTATGATTCAGTGGATTTCGTCAAATCATCGGATATATTCTACGAAATGCTGACCCAGGGCGTGAGCAAGGGTTCGGCTCTCAGCGAATACCGCAAGATAAAGGGCTATGAGGATTATACCTTCGTGGCTATAGGCGACTTCGACAACGATCTGGAAATGGTAGCAGAAGCCGATCTTGGTGCCTGCCCTGCAAATGCAGAGGAAAGCGTTAAGCAGAAAGCAGACCTGATCCTGAAGAATACCTGCGATGAGGGTGCGGTTGAGGAGCTTATAGACTATATTATAAAAAAATGTAATTCATGATTTTAGGTTTAAAGTTCTGATAATAAATATGATTTTATACTAAAGGAGGGCAATTATGGAAATTCAGCGTGGTATGCGTGACAAACTGGAAAAATATGTGGACACCACAAAAATGATCGAGGTAAAGCTGAACATCGTGGGAAATGCAGTTTACGATTTCAGCTGTTTCGGTGTCGACATCAATAACAAACTCAGCGATGACAGATATATGGTGTTCTACAATCAGAAAACTTCTCCCAACGGCGAGATAGAATACATCGAGGGCAACAATTGTGCCGTATTCAAGGTAATGACTAACAGTATTCCCGCAGCGATACAGAAACTGGTATTTACCGCAAGTATCGACGGCGTGGGCACTATGGGCGAGATCGCAGCTCATACGATATCGGTAAACAACGAGGGAGAACCTCCTGCACTGACAGCTCATCTTCAGGGAACCAGCTTCAACGTGGAAAAGGCTATCATATCAATAGAGCTTTACCGCAAGAATGAGTGGAGATTTGCCCTTACTGCTTCGGGATTCAACGGCGGTATTGCCGATCTTCTCCATTACTACGGCGGAACATCGGCAGAAGAAGCTGCACTGACAGCTCCTCCCGAGCCGGAAACTCCGCCTGAGCCGCCGAAGCCTGAGCCGGCTGCACAGCCAACCCGTTCTGAGATCCCGGAACCTCCGCAGCCTGAGCAGCCGTTTGCACAGCCTCAGCCTCAGTTTGGTCAGCCGCAGCCGCAGTTCGGAATGCCTCAGCCTCAGTTTGGTCAGCCACAGCCGCAGTTTGGTATTCCTCAGCCACAGTTCGGACAGCCACAGCCCCAGTTCGGTCAGCCTCAGCCGCAGTTTGGTCAGCCGCAGCCTCAGTTCAATCAGCCTATAAATCAGGGTTACGGCTACGGCGGACATACTCAGCAGCCTCCTATGGGAGCACCTGTTCAGCCGCCTTTCGGTGGACGTCCTCAGTACGGACAGCCTGTTCCTCCTCCGCAGAATATGGGAGGCCAGCCTTTCGGCGGAGCGCCTGCACCTGCTGCATCTCATAAGGTCTCGCTTGAAAAGAAGCTCAGTTCAGCTCCTGCACTGGTATCTCTTGCAAAGCCTATCATGGTTCAGCTGGAGAAGAAGAATCTCACCGACACCAAGGCAAGAGTTGCACTGGTCATGGATATCACAGGCTCTATGTATATGGCTTACAAGAACGGCGTAGTCCAGGAGATAGTCAATAAAATACTTCCTCTTGCCGTTCAGTTCGATGACGACGGAGCACTTGATTTCTGGTACTATGCTAAGACATTCGACCACCGTCCGCCTGTTGACCTGAATAATTATCAGAACGCCGTTCCTGCTGACTGGAAGGAAGTAATGAACGGTCTGGGAGGCTCAAACAACGAGCCAGCGGTAATGGAAGACGTTATCGAATTCTACAGGGGAACATCGCAGCCTGTATATATCATATTCATCACCGACGGCGGAATGGCAAAGAAGGGCGAGATCAAGAAGCTGATGGTACAGGCCTCGGAAATGCCGCTGTTCTGGCAGTTTGTGGGAGTTGACGGAAGCAACTACGGTCTGCTTGAGAATCTTGACGAGCTTGAAGGAAGATTCGTGGACAACGCCGGATTCTTCGCTCTTGACGACTTCATGGCAGTTTCAAACGATGAACTCTACGACCGCCTGCTCAATGAATTCCCGGTATGGCTCAATGAAGTAAAGCGGCAGGGACTTATCCGCTGATAACTTAAATCAGAAATTCAGCAAAAAAAGTATTGCAATTTATCATTAATTGCGGTACAATATATATTGGACGATTTGAAATCGCTAAGGCAGCAAAGTACAAAGCTTGTGATGAAGATTTGCAGCTGCCTTAAAAGCAGTATGATACGGCTTGACCGTTGAATAAAAAATTCGGAGGTTATTATGGACGCAAAACTCAAAAAAGACCTGCAGAAAATCGCCTGCAAGGTAAGAATGGGCGTTATTGAGGGTACTTATAACGCAAAATCAGGACATCCGGGCGGATCGCTCTCCATCAGCGATACACTGACTTATCTCTATTTCAATAAGATGAATGTGGATGCCAAGGATCCTGAAAATGCTGACAGAGACCGTTTCGTTCTCTCAAAGGGCCACACAGCTCCTGCACTTTATTCTGTACTTGCGCAGAAGGGCTATTTCTCAGTGGATGAACTCAAGTCTCTCCGTCATATCGGCGCTCTTCTCCAGGGACATCCATGTATCCATATCCCCGGTGTAGATATGTCAAGCGGTTCTCTCGGACAGGGAATCTCTGCTGCCTGCGGTATGGCTCTTGCATGCAAGATCAGCGGAAAGTCATATAATGTATACACTATTCTCGGCGACGGTGAGATCGAAGAAGGTCAGGTATGGGAGGCAGCTATGTTTGCAGCTCATTACGGCCTCGGCAATCTCGTTGCTGTTGTTGATAACAACGGCCTCCAGATAGACGGACCTATCACAGAGGTATGCTCACCTGAGCCTATCACTGATAAGTTCGCAGCTTTCGGCTGGCACGTTATAACTATGGACGCTCACGACTTCGACAGCATCGATGCTGCATTTGAAGAAGCTTCAAAGGTTACAGACAAGCCTGTTGCTATCATCCAGAAGTCTGTAAAGGGCAAGGGCGTTTCATTCATGGAAAATCAGGTAGGCTGGCACGGTACAGCTCCTAACAAGGAACAGTACGATCAGGCTATGGCAGAGCTTAATGCGCAGTTAAAGGAATTGGAGGACTAATACAATGGCAGATGTTATAAAGAAGGCTACCAGAGAAAGCTACGGTGAGGCTCTCAGAGATTTAGCCGAGGAGTATAAGGACCTCGTTGTTCTCGATGCTGACCTTGCTGCTGCTACAAAGACAGGCATTTTCAAGAAGGCTTATCCAGACCGTTTCTTTGACTGCGGTATCGCAGAAGCTAATATGATGGGCGTTGCAGCAGGTCTTGCTGCTGCCGGAAAGATCCCTTTCGCAAGCACATTCGCTATGTTCGCTGCCGGCAGAGCATATGAGATAGTAAGAAACTCTATCGGCTACCCACACCTCAACGTAAAGATCGGTGCTACACACGCAGGCATCTCCGTTGGTGAGGACGGTGCTACACATCAGTGCAACGAGGATATCGCTCTTATGAGAACTATCCCGGGCATGACTATCATCAACCCATGCGACGACGTTGAAGCAAGAGCTGCTGTAAAGGCTGCACTTGACTTTGAGGGCCCTGTATATATGCGTTTCGGACGTCTTGCAGTACCGGTCATCAACGATGCTGCTACTTACAAGTTTGAGCTTGGCAAGGGCGTTGTTATGAAGGACGGCAAGGATGTGACCATCGTTGCTACAGGTCTTATGGTAAACGAGGCTGTTGAAGCTGCAAAGGCACTTGAAGCTGAGGGTATTTCTGCAAGAGTTGTAAATATCCACACTATCAAGCCTCTCGACAAGGAACTTATCTGCAAGTGTGCAAAGGAGACAGGCGTAATCGTAACTGCTGAGGAGCATAGTGTTATCGGCGGACTTGGTTCTGCTGTTGCTGATGCTGTAACAGAGTGCTGTCCTGTACCTGTTGTAAAGATCGGTGTAAACGATGAATTCGGTCACTCAGGCCCTGCTGTAGAGCTCCTCAAGGAGTTCGGACTTTCAGCTGAGAACATCGTTAAGACAGTTAAGGAAGCTGTAAAGCTCAAGTAATTTTTATATAAAATCAACGGGGAAGGACTTTTGAGAGTTCTTCCCCGTTTTTTGTTTTTGAATAGAATAGCGGCTAAAGTCAGGCCAAAGAGGAACACCTCTTGGAGGATGGGGAGAGGGGAACAATTAAACCCAAACAAAAGTCGGCATTCCCCTCTCCCCCTCCTCCAGTCGGTTTTCCTCTCTGGACTCTCTTTTCCCTCAACCTCCACCTCCTCTCCCTTTGCCTCCTTTTACTTTTTTCATATGTCTTACATGAACTAAATGCAGAATGTCAGTTGAGTAAGGGCGAGAAATGCCTACTTTTTGTAAAGTATCGTTTTGCATTATGTATCAGCGAGCGATTCGTGTTTGCTCCCCCTTCCTTTTGGTTTCCCCTTTGCATAAACTGCGGCGATTACACTTTTAGCAATAAAAGTAAAAAATATCATATTATTATATCGTCAAAGTATTCGCACTCCTCTTCAGCACGTTTTATCCGTTCCTCATTTTCTCTGGCGGTCTCGCTTATGGCGTCGTCGTAGCCTTTGAGTGCGGCAAATGCGGAAAACTGTGCCGCCCGTGCAAGATTCGACATATGCCTGCGGTTCTGTGAAACATGATGGGGGAGACCGATAATATCGTCGTATTCATGTGTTATCTCGTCTGTCATGCCCTGTGACCTCCTATCTGCTGATTTCTTTCCCGTGCAGTTGCACCGCTCTGGTAGTTCGCACCTTTCAGTATGGCATTTTTCCCGTATTTGTGCCTGATGTTCAGCAAAGCCTGCTGTAGGGATTTTTCTCTTTCGTGGGATATCCTTTTCTTTTCCGCCTGTCTGCATTTCTCATCCTGATCTGTGAAAAAGTCAAGCTGAACGAATTCACTGTCAGCGGAAGCTTTTCTCTCGGATATAACATGGTTTGCGGTTACGTTTATCCTGCGGATGGAAAGTGTGGGATCGGTTATCCTGTCGAAAAGTTCCTTTACCGCTTCGTCTATCTCTTTTGAGGAAGATGTAGGTTCACTGAGGTTGATAGTGCCGTGAGCGTGGACAGGCACCTGACGTCCGTAGTGGTCGGTCTTGATATCGCCGCTGTATGAAATGGCTTCTCCCCGCAGATTGGCAATATCATAGCCTATGTGCAGAACGAGCTGATCGGTTACAAGTCCCTTTTCCACCAGGTCAAGGGAAAGCATATCCGCCATTTCCCATGTTATAAGCTTTGCCACATCGTTATCGGTAGCCTGCTGAAGCACCTGACCTGAGCTGAGACTGTTTGACTCGGGGCGGTAGCTTTTTATGTCCGCAATGGTGCAGGGTTCCCAGCCCCATGCGTGATCGATGAGAAGTTCGGCATTTACCCCAAAAACCTTGTACAGCACCTTTTCACCGAATTCGGAAAGTGAGAAACGTGCCACATCGCCCATGGTGTAAAGTCCCCGTGAGGCAAGCTTTGAGGCGTAACCTCTGCCCACACGCCAGAAGTCGGTGATAGGAGTATGTCCCCAAAGGAGACGGCGGTAAGAGGCCTCATCAAGCTGAGCGATGCGCACTCCGTCCTTGTCCGCAGGCATATGCTTAGCCACGATATCCATAGCAACTTTTGCCAGGAAAAGATTGGTTCCGATGCCTGCTGTAGCGGTTATCCCGGTAGTATCCAGCACATCACGGACTATCTTCATGACAAGGTCGTGAGGGGAAAGCTTATATGTGGCAAGGTAGCTGGTCAGGTCGATGAACACCTCGTCTATGGAGTAAACATGGATATCCTCGGGAGCGGCATATTTCAGATAGACCTGATAGATCATAGTGCTGTACCTGATATAGTGAGCCATTCTCGGCGGAGCGACGATGTAGTCAAGTTCAAGGGAGCGGTCGGCTTTCAGTTCGCTGTCAAGGCATGACTTGCCCTTGAAACGGCGGTATGGCGCCTTGTATCTCCGGGCTTCGTTCAGCTTGCCTACCTGAGCCACTATCTCGAAAAGCCTTGGTCTTCCGGGGATGCCCCATGCTTTCAGTGAAGGCGACACAGCAAGGCATATCGTCTTATCGGTGCGGCTTTTGTCGGCTACGACAAGATTTGTATTCAGCGGATCCATATTCCGCTCCACGCATTCCACAGAAGCGTAGAATGATTTAAGATCAATAGCCGCATAGCATTTTTCCATGTACAGCTCCTCCTGCCGATCATATGTTCTTATTTTATTATAGCACATATGTTCTGCAATGTCAATATAAAATCAAACATACATCACGGCAACAGCGCTTACTTTTAAATAAATAATAAAAAACCGCCGAAGGCGGCATTCCGGGGTCAAGGGGGATGTTATCTCCCTTGCAGGGGGTGAATGAGGGGGACAGCGTCCCCCTGACGAAGTAGTAAAGCAAG
>Ga0129307_1001398_pt1 | contig 25923 bp, 21 predicted proteins | sample P1105metagenome_FD_94437 | JGI IMG/M metagenome (GOLD analysis project Ga0129307, IMG submission 94437) | Capybara group fecal microbial communities from Wisconsin, USA - P1105 metagenome | ecosystem: Host-associated > Mammals > Digestive system > Large intestine > Fecal | place: USA: Wisconsin...
ATTCGTCACCGTCAACTGCAGTGCCATTCCCGAAGCCCTCTTCGAAAGCGAATTGTTCGGCCACACCCGCGGAGCATTCACCGGCGCCCAAAACGAACGCATCGGGCTTTTCGAAGACGCAAACGGCGGCGCCATCTTCCTCGACGAAATCGGCGACATGCCGCTCCACGCCCAAGTCAAGCTTCTGCGCGTCATCCAGAACCACGAAATCCGCCCCATCGGCGCCAACAAGACGCGACACATCGACGTGCGAATCATCGCCGCCACCAACCGCGACCTCAAAGAAGAAATTCACGAAAAACGTTTCCGCGAAGATTTGTACTACCGCCTAAACGTCATCCCGATGCAGCTTTCGCCACTCCGCGACCGCAAAGAAGATATCGAAGATTTAGCAAACTACTTTATACGTCAATACGCGCCATCCGGCGAACCTTACACGCTCTCGCCCGAAGCCTTGAAAAAACTCGAAGACCACAACTGGCCAGGCAATATCCGCGAACTCGAAAACGTCATACAACGCGCACTCTGCTTCACGGATCCGGGAATCCTGCGTGCCGAAGACCTGCAAATTGACGAAGATTCTCGCAACGCACTGCCTATCGCCTACCCCGCGGCCCGCAATTACGACGAATTCCGCGACAAGCAACTCGACGAAGAACGCGAATTCTTAAAAGCGACCATCCGCGAATGCGAGGGCTCTGTCGGTGCCGCAGCCGAACGGCTCCAGATGAACCGCACAGCCCTTTACAACCGCCTCACCCGCCTTGGCTTAAGCGTTAAAAACGTTCGACCTTAAGCCCGCGATTCCGCAAAGCATCAATCACATTGTCCTTTTCCAGCGCCAAGTGCGCAACGCCCACCACGACAAAAACATTCCTGTCTTCACGCAAAAAAGTCGCTATTGAATCAGCCATTTTCGCATTTCGATTTACAAAAATACGTTGCTCATGCTCATCCTTGAATTTGCTATCCTGCGAAAGCGAATCCTCATCTTCATCCTCTTTCATCAAACGGCGCAGCAACGCATCATCGCCCGTTTTCCACGCCCGCATGAGATTCACCACCATCGAATCAATTTCTGAAATCTCACGCAACGTTGTCTTCAAATAATAAATTCCCGACGAATCCGATTCCGTCGTATCCGCAAGGGCCGTAATCTGTTCTTCCGCCGTTTCCAAACCGACGATAGCCTTGCCTTCCATAGCGGCCCTATCCAGCAATACAAAATCCACACCATAGTCAGTATTCAATCCCGTCTGCATGAATGCATACGAACTAAGCGTTGTCGCAGCAAGCCACGGACGCATTTTTTCAATCATCGCTACCGGAACATTCCACGATGTACAAAGGCTATCTACCGTATTCCACATATCCTCCGGCAACAAATCGCGAAGCGTCCCTTCGGCAAGTTCGCCACGCCGCGCCGACTGTTCGCCCACTTCCTTCACCACCTCTTCATCGTTCAAGTTAATTTCAACGGCAAGCTCATCCGCATGCGTAAACGCAGAATCAATCACAGGTGCAAGCGGGTAAAGCGTCGAATCCGCAAGATGGAGACTCCCCAGCACCCACACCGAAGAATTTTCATCAGAAACTTTCCACAAGAAATGCTTTGTCTCCGGTAAAACATCCGCCTTATTTCTCGATCCTGAGCATGCAACTAAAGAAACAGCAAGGCAGGTTAAGCACAAACCAAGCATCGCACGAGAAAACTGTAATTTATTTATTATTTTATTTAACATCAAAAGCCTCCGTCCAATCCAATAGCCCACTTTTACGAGCATCATTTGCGGGCGCCACACGCACCGCACCGCCGTTCACCACCATAATTTTATCGCAATAGCGTTCCGCATATTCCACGGAATGCGTCGAAACGATAACGCCCATGTTTCGTTCCGCTGCAATCTTCTTGAGCAAACGGAATAGCGCATGGCTACGTGGAATATCCAAGAACGCATTCGGTTCATCGAGCAGCAACACATTCACCTGTTGCGCCACAGCTTCCGCCAAAAATACACGGCTGCGTTCGCCATCGCTCAATTCTGCAATCGGGCGATTCGCAAAATTCACGACATCCAAAAGCGCCATCGATTCTTCGACAATGCGTTTGTCTTCATCAGTACGGCTATCGAAGATTCCTGAATACGGGGAACGTCCCAAACGTACAAATTCACTTACGCTCATGCGAGGCGGCACCGCACTAGACATCCGCACAAGCGATATCATCTTCGCACGATCACGCGGCAACCATTCCGCAAGGAGCTTTCCCCCAAGCGAAACCGTCCCCGCCACCGGCGAAAGCAAGCCCGCAAACGTTTTCAAAAGCGAACTTTTACCGCATCCGTTTTCGCCCATCAACGCGACAACCGTTCCAGGCGTAAGCGAAAAATCAAACGGCACATTCATTGTCGAGAGCGCATTGCCATAACCCACAAGCAAATCTTTGCATTCCAACAAAACAGAAGACTTTTTCAATTCACTCATAAACGCCCCCTACATCCGCGCACCGGAACCGCGCACAAGCACCCACATAATCACGGGAACACCCACCAACGAAAGCACTGCATTGAGCGGCACCGAAGCCGGGAAAAGCCCTCCCAAAAGCGCAAGCGCAATCCCGCACAAAGCAGCCCCCGGCAAAAGCACACGATGGTTCGTCGTCTTGAAAAGCAAATACGCCAAGTGCGGCACGGCAATACCGATAAACGCGACAGGCCCGCAAAATGCAGTCGTAGCGCCCGCCAAAAGGCTCGCCCCAAGCAATACACAAATCTTAGAACGTTTCACGTTAAGCCCAAGCCCATGTGCAAAATCGTCTCCCAGCAAAGCCGCATTCAAATACCGCAGCGAAACGCCAATCTGCACCATGCCCACCACCACAGCAACGACAAACATCCAAACGTCAGCAAGCGTCACGCGTCCAAAGCTCCCCATGCCCCACGCCACATAAACGCGCAACGATTCCGACGAATTCCCCGCAATGAGCACGCTCACAATCGAATCGATAAAGTACCCCGTCAAAAGCCCGACAATCAAAAGCACGCCCGTCTGTGCAAAACGCGTCGCCGCAAACATCACGACAAGCGTCACGAGCAATGCCCCAAGCGCCGCCGAACCAAGCACACCCACACTCCCAAAGCCAATCCCCGCCAAAAGCGCGAGCGCCACGCCAAGACTCGCCCCACTGCTAATGCCAAGCACAAACGGCCCCGCGAGCGGATTCCGAAACACCGTCTGTAGCGATAAACCCGACACCGCAAGCGACGCCCCCGCAAGTACCGCCGCAATCATCTTCGGGATTCTCAAGTTCCACAAGATGTTCGACGAAACATCAGCCCCCGGGCTAAACAGCGCCTGCATCACATCCGCAAACGGAATGTTCACCGCGCCAAAGCAAAGTGTGGCGACGCACAACAAGAAAATCAAAACAATCAGGGCAACAAACCCAATCAACAATCGCCGCAAAAAAAAACACCTCCAAAAAATTTAAAACAAGTCATCCAACGTAAGTTCTTTTTGAACAAAACCACTGTACTTATTATGCTTTAAACCAAACGAAGTCACCATCGTGAACATGACAGATTTTTTCGTATTCGTCTCCGAAATAAAAGCCTCTATCTTTTTTTCAAAATTTTCGCAGTCACTCTTTGTAATTTCGTATTCCGTCTTGGAAAATTTCATTTCACAAAGATTTATCGTTTGATCAGCTCTATCAATAAGCAAATCGATCTGAGCACCTTTAACTTTATCTTTATGCGTACGCCAACTACAAACACGGCTTTGAACACCCGATATTCCTAGAGCGTTCTTCATTTGAGTCACATGATTCAAGCAAAGCATTTCAAACGCAAGCCCGCTCCATGTTTTAAATAATGGAGACCGAAGAGAATTTGTCCAAAAATGATCATCTTGATTTTTATTTTCTGATTCAAAGTAAAAATGGAACAACGTAAAAGGATCTATTAGTTGAACAAGAACATCTCTTTTCGTATTTCCAATAGGGGTGTATTCTCGCGTAAAGCCGCACTGTTCCAATTCTGTCAGTATCGTAGAAAATGCCTTGTTATTGTTGAGCCCCGTAGCATCTAAAATTTCCTTTCTTGTCATTCCCACTTTCTTGGTCGCAAGAGTTTCTATAACGGCTTCATGTCCTGCACTTTGCTTGAATAAAGAACGGTACAAATTCTGAAATTCAAGACGCAACTCACCAGTTCTTGAAAAAATCAACCTGTCAATATTCTGCGCGACACTTTCATCAACATTCATCAAAGAATAATAATAAGGTATTCCGCCAAAAGCCATATAACATTCTGCAATTTCTTTTCGACGGTAACCGAAACCATAAATTTTGAAATACTGTTCAGCTTCGTTCAGTGTAAATGGCGCAATTTCTATTTGATGCGTTACGCGATTGTGAAGTCCACCCCGATTACAGATTAGTTTGTCAATCATCCAAGATGTAGCAGAGCCACAAACAATCAATTTGATGTCATTCCGGTCGGAGGCATAACTATTCCAGAAATGTTCTAAAGCTCCCACAAACAGAGCTCTAGCCGTATCAAGCCAAGGCAATTCATCAATAAAGATTATTTTTTTTCCCGCGCCAAGACTGTCTAAATATCGTTCTAACTGATCAAAAGCCGACAGCCACGTTGTCGTTTTTGTACACTCCCCAATTCTTTTCTGCAAGGCAAATTGAAAATTTTCCAGCTGCGTCGCTAAAGAAGCGTTTTCCATTCCAGAAAATGAAAAGACTGCATTTTTTCCAACAACCTGACGTATAAAAAAAGTTTTACCTACACGCCTTCGTCCATAAACAGCAATAAACTCCGACTTATCGGATTCAAGGTATTTTTGAAGCAAAAGGGTTTCTTTTTCACGACCGACCAAAACAGGCTGCATAGAAGCCTCCTTTCTTCATTAATATAGCAAAAAAATCCCGTTTCAGCACATTTCACAATGAAAGTTGCTGAAACAACACTAAATATACCTCATTTCAGCACATTTCATGACGAAAGTTGCTGAAATGACTATTCAAGAACCCCATTTCAGCACTTTTCATTTTTTTCATTCATAAAAAGCGCCAATTCAATCCATCTGAATAATACAAAAAAACATTTGAGCGAAAAGACAATAATTTCTATCTTTCTAGCCATGCTCGACTATTCTCAAGTTCCAAGTCCTTGTTTCGTACTTGACGAAACACGTCTCCGCCGCAATATGGAAATCCTCGCCGATATCCAGAACAAGACCGGCGTTAAAATCATTTGTGCCCTCAAGGGCTACAGTTTCTGGCGTTCTTTCCCGCTCATCCGCGAATACCTCGCCGGTGCCACAGCCTCTAGCCTTAACGAAGCCCGCCTTGCGCGCGAAGAGATGAAAAAAGAAGTCCACGTCTTTGCCCCCGTTTACGAAGACGACGAAATTGACGAAATTCTCAATCAAGCCGACCACATCACATTCAACAGCTTTTCGCAGTGGCAGCGTTTCAAGGAAAAGACGCTCGCCCACGGCGTCAGTGCCGGCATCCGCGTGAACCCGGAATTTTCGACCGTCGAAACCGATATTTACAATCCCTGCGGTAAGTACTCCCGCCTCGGCGTGACCGAAGTCGAATTCAAACCCGAACTTCTCGACGGCATTGAAGGTCTCCACTTCCACGCGCTCTGCGAACAGGATGCCGATGCCCTCGAAAGCGTTCTCGCCGCATTCGAAAAGCACTTCGGCAAGTACCTCCCGCAAATGAAGTGGGTAAACTTCGGCGGTGGCCACCACATTACCCGCGAAGACTATCACCGCAACGAACTCGTCCGCATTCTCAAGGACTTCTCCGCGCGTTACCCGCACTTGCAGGTCGTCATGGAACCGGGCGAAGCTATCGGCTGGCAGACAGGCGAACTCGTCGCTAGCGTCGGCGACATCGTCCACAACGGAATGGACATCGCCATCCTCAACGTTTCTGTAAGCGCCCACATGCCGGACTGCCTCGAAATGCCCTACCGTCCAGACATCATCGGTGCAGCCCTCCCGGGCGAAAAGGCATACACGTACAAGCTCACAGGCAACTCCTGCCTCGCTGGCGACCAACTCGGTGACTATTCGTTCGACGAACCGCTCAAGGTCGGCGACCGCATCATCTTCGAAGACATGATCCACTACACGATGGTCAAGACCACGTTCTTCAACGGTGTACGTCACCCGAGCATCGGCAAGTTTGACGAAAACGGCAAGTTCCACCTGCTGCACAAATTCACGTACGAACAGTTTAAGGAAAAGCTGTAAGCGGCTCCGCCGCTTTGAGCTACGAGGTCGGCTCTACGAGCCTTTGGGCAAAATGCAAATAAACACTCCCAAACCTCATACCTCAAAGCGAGCCTTCAGGCGAGCGACCCCATACCCCATACCCGAATTTTCATCATGCGTTTCACATCCGAAGAAGAAACATACAATTGGGCATTGCAATTCGCCAAGGAACTGAAGGTCGGTGACAAGGTCGCCTTGTACGGAAACCTCGGTGCAGGCAAGACCGTCATCAGCCGCGGCATCTGCAAGGGACTCGGCTTCGATGGCACCGTCTGCTCCCCGACCTACACCATCCTTCACGAATACCCGAACAACCCGCCCATTTTCCACTTCGACCTCTACCGTCTCGAAGGCGGCGCTGACCTCTACGAAGTCGGCATGGACCCGGACTACCTCGAAAGCGGCATCAGCCTCATCGAATGGCCCGAACGCCTAGAAGAAAACGACGCAGGCATCACCCACGTCGTTAAAATCCAAATTCTCTCCGAAACTGAACGGGAAATTACTGTCACAAAAGTCTCAAAGTAATTCTCGTCTATAAAAAGGAGATGCCGGAACAAGTCCGGCATGACATCGCATTATTGTCACCCCGGCCTCTGTGCCGGGGTCAACCTTTTAAACCTTTTTACGCTTTCCCTTGCGAGCAAGTTTCTTGTTCGCTTGTTCAATAGAATCGGCAACGGCTTTTGCGCGGAGTTCCGCAGCCACCTGAGCCAAAGAATCCGCAACGGCTTTCGCCTTGGCAATCGAATCGGCACGGGCAGCGGCAGCAGCAATGCTAGCCTTGATTGCTTCGCTATTGGCTATGTTATTCCAATCCTTTGCATCGCCCCTGTTCAAAAGCATCGGGCCCTTGTAATTGTTCACGATGTTGTAAGCAGCAATGGAATCCCTTGCAGCCAAGGCCCCCATCGCATCCGCATACAAATCCTTCTGATGGTTGCGCAAGTCTTCAATCGATCCCAAGCGATTCTGGCGCAAAATTTCCATCGAATCACTTACAAAGCTCAATTCCCAAGTTTCGTTGTAGCAAGCTTCGGCTTCCACATACTTTGCTGCATCCTTTTCCGCAGCAACGTAAAGAGAATCGCACCGGGCAAATGTTTCAGCACTAATCTGCTTCGTATGCTGGTAGTAATAGTAACCGCCCACAATGAGCCCAATCAGCACCAGCAAGAAAACGCCGTCTTGCCAACCCATAATCGGAGCTTGCGGAAGTTTCGGACGACCATTAACGGTTTCACCAGCTTCCAGTTTTTCTTCAGCCTCGTCAAACGGGCTCTTTCCATTCAAAAAGCTAAACATAGATTATTCCTATTTTTTTGAAATTGCGTCAAAGACGCGTGCGTATAAATAAATTTGTTTTAAAAGACTTGCAAAACCGTTGGAACGAGTCGGCGAAAGTCCCACGTTGAGTCCAATCTGCTGGAAAAACGTCGGGTCTACAGACAAAATATCAGCAGGAGTCATATCGTTAAAAATCTGCAAGGCAAGCGCTCCGAGACCACGGCTAATCAACGGATTCGTCGTGCCGCCTTCCACATCCATTTCAAAATGGATCTTGCCGCCATCGAACTTAGGAACAAGGTACATCGTCGAGGCACAGCCTTGAATGATGAACTTTTCCGCCTTCAAAGCGGCATCCATGCCCTTGTGTTCGCGAGCTAAATCCAGAAGGAACTTCCACTTGTCATCGGGATCACTGAACGAAGCAAACTTCGCCCTAATCTTTTCTTGACGTTCAACAATACTTTCAGACATACTCATTTCTATGCAAAAAACAATGGCAAAACCCGTCCGGCACAGCCTGTCAATTTTCCTGGTCTAAAAGAGTCCCTAAGACCTAAAAAACAGCCTTCGCCGATCACCATATTGTATAAATTCGAACGGAAACGTGTCATTGCATCGTAAAATTAAAGAAAAATTGTCATTACAGCGTAAAATTAGTATTTATTTGGTCACTTTTTATTTTTCGCTTGTAGTTTTGCAATTTTTTTAGTTATTTTAGGGCTATCCGTTATTTGATTTACTTTTTTATAAAGGGAATTTGATTATGAATATGAAGAACGTTTACAAATTTGGTCTCTGCCTTCTTGGTGCCCTCGCACTCAATGTGTCCGCACAGGACTTCAGGGGCAAAGAATTGAACACCTCCTTCCGCGACAAGCGTATCGACAACTACCAGTTCCAGAAGGCTAGGGCCGTCAAAGGCGTTACGGACTTCCAGCGCTCTGCCGGTGACGCACCTAACTTCGAAGAAGCGAACCTCACCGAAGTCTCCTTCCGCAATGCCGTTATTAACGGAGCGAACTTCGAAAAGGCAAACCTCGCTGGAGCGACGATCAGCGGTGCAGACATCCGTTCCGCATCGTTCGAAGGTGCAAACCTCGAAGGCGCAAACCTCTATCGAGCCACGCTTCTCGATAGCCAATTCCCCAAGGCCAACCTCAAGAACGCACGTCTCGATGCCATGAAGGTGTCCGACAACTGCGATTTCAGCAAGGCGGACTTGACTCAGGCTTCCGTCATCGACGTGGACCTTACCCGTGCTGATTTCAGCAAGGCCAACCTCACCAACACGAACTTCTCTCGTTCGTTGATGGCTAACAGCGACCTCCGCAAGACCACCATGGAAAAGACGGACTTCACAGGCTGCAACCTCATCGCTGCTAACTTCTCCAGCGTGAAGCTGAACAACGTGAACTTCGCCAAGGCAGGTCTTTCCCAGGCTGATTTCGACGGTGCTGTCTTCAACAACGTCAATCTCCAGGAAGCAGACCTTTCCTTGACAACCTTCAATGACGTGGATCTTTCCAGGACCCAGCTCCAGAAGGCCAAGTTCGCTCAGTCCACGGTGAAGAACATGAAGTTCAACAACCAGGACTTGAACGGTGTCATCTTCGACAAGGGCGAAGTTGCCAAGAGCTCCTTCGACAAGACCAAGCTCAACAAGTCTTCGTTCTTCGACGCAAACGTCAGCAAGAACGTGTTCAACTATGCTGAACTCATGAAGGCTGTATTTGACGGCGCTTACGTCTTCAAGGACATCTTCGACAACGCCGACCTGACCAAGGCAAACTTTGCAAACTCCACCATCGAACGCTCCGCATTCAACAATGCTCAGCTTTCCGGTGCGAACTTCTCCGGTGCTAAGCTCATCAAGGTCACATTCACCAACGCCAAGATGGAAGGCGTAAAGATTGACATTGACACCAAGATGGAAGATGTCGATTTCTCCGGTGCAGACCTTACCGGTGCCAAGATCGAAAAGTTCAGCGCAAAGCGTGTTACTTATAACGACAGAACCAAGTTCCCCAGCGGTTTTGATCCGCGTGCATTCGGATTCACAAGACGCTAGTAGCTAGTTTCAATAACGGAATTTAGGGACGCTCTCCGGAGCGCCCCTTTTGTTTTTTGGGTATTAGGTTTTAGGGGTTAGGCACAGCTCTACCGTTTATCCATCAGCCAGCTTATCGCTTCGGCGAGCGAATGTACACGCACTACTTTCATAGCACCCACGCTCTCCGAGATTTTGCAGTTTGCAGGTACGACCGCCTCCGCCATTCCCAAGCGGTGGGCCTCCTTGAGCCGCTGGTCCAAGAGACTCACTCCCCGCACCTCGCCCGACAGTCCAAGTTCGCCAATCGCAATCGTCTGCCGCGATAAGGCGATTCCCAAGTGGTTGCTCGCGACAGCCAACGCAAGAGCCAAATCCGACGAAGCGTCATTCACCTTCATCCCGCCAGCGATACTTGCAAACACGTCCGATGCGCCAATCGTTATGCCGCCAAACTTTTCCAAAAGCGCAAGGATAATCGTGAGCCGTTTCGGGTCAATCCCAGCAGCCACGCGTTGCGGTACGGCAAAATTCGTCTGATTCACAAGGGATTGAGTTTCGAACAAAAGCGCTCGCGAGCCTTCCATCGTACAGCAGACAACGCTCCCCGGAGTCGGCGGCATGCCCTCTTGCAAAAAGACCTTGCTCGGATTCAGCACTGGTTTCAACCCATGCCCCGTCATCTCGAACACGCCGATTTCGTCAGTCGCGCCAAAGCGGTTCTTGATGGTCCGCAACAGCCTGTACTGGTGATTCCGGTCACCTTCGAAATACACGACGGTATCGACCATGTGCTCCAAGATTCGCGGCCCAGCAATTTGCCCATCCTTCGTCACATGCCCAATCAAAATCGTGATGCATCCGGAGTTTTTTGCGAATACCATCAAGTCCAGAGTGCATTCCCGCAGTTGCGTCGCGCACCCGGGAGTCCCCGCGAGCTCGCTCTTGTACACCGTCTGGATAGAGTCAATCACAAGCACCTGCGGTTTTACCTCGCGTGCCTGCTCCAGGATTTTTTCGAGGTTCGTTTCGCAGAGGAGCATCATGTCGCTCCCCGAGACGTTCAAACGCTCGCTCCGCAGTTTCACTTGGCATGCACTTTCTTCGCCGCTCACATATAGCGCCTTGACTCCTGCAGCATTCATCGTTGCAAGCGTCGTGAGCACCAAAGTCGATTTGCCAATGCCAGGATCACCGCCAATCAGCACAAGGCTACCCGGTGCAAAACCGCCACCGAGCACGCGGTCAAATTCCGAATTCGCCGTACTCAAACGACGCGTATCCTCAGCTGCCACGTCCTTCAGCAGCACGACCTTATGCACAGGACCGCCAAGACCTCGCCCGGCACGCCCCGCCCCCTCGACTGCATTTTCGACGACGTGCTCCTTAAGCGTGCTCCACGCCCCGCAGAACGGGCACTTTCCCGCCCACTTGGGAGTCGTATTGCCACATTCCGTACAGAGATACACAAATTCTTTCTTCGATTTATTCACTGCTACCATGTGCACTAATATAACAAAACTCCATGACAAAAGATGTCATTCCAAAAACAATGCACAAAAAAGCATGTTTTAATAGTTAGTGATTAGTAGCTAGCAAGCATTTTTTCTAAAAATGTGCGGAAAAACAACAAAAAAATCCGTTTTTCCAAAATTAATATATCTTGAGGAGATAACAACCGTCAAAGGCATTAAACATTATGAAGCTCAACTTTACATTGCATATCGATTGTGAAGACGATAAACGCATTTTCAAGGAATTTGCAGTCGAAAAGAAATTGATGTGGGACACAAGCATTTCGGTAAATAATCCCACTGACGATTCCTTTGACGTTTTAGTGACTGACAACGCGAACGATGCAAAAACAGCCTTGCAAAACAAGCGTGAACAAAGCGAAATTGTATTCTGTGGAAAAATAGCCGACGTCGAAGAAGTGTATTCTTCGCTTTTAGACGTATGGCCACAAAACGAGAGCAGCAACATCCGCAAGCAGCGCATCGAAAAATTGCTCCAGCATTTACAGAACCGCTTTGATTCATTCCACTATCAAAACCTGCTCACGACGGCAATCGACAGCGTGCCCGACCTCGTATGGTTCAAAGACAAAGTCGGTGCCCACATGATGGTGAACAAGGAATTCAGCAAAACGGTTCACAAGTCCAAAGACGACATCCGTGGACGCGGGCACTACTACATCTGGGACATTTCCGAAGAGGAATACAAGAAGGGCGAATACGTCTGCATGGAATCCGAAACAGAAACCATGGACGCCGGGCATACTTGCATCTTTGACGAACCGCTCAAGACAAGCGAAGGCATGAAGCAGCTCAAGACTTACAAGACCCCGCTTTACGACATGTTCGGAAACATCGAGGGCACGGTCGGCATCGCAAAGGACGTGACCGACTTCGGCAACATGGGGCTAGAGCTTTCGATTCTCGTGGAGAACTTGCCCTTCCCGCTTATTTTGTGCGATGTCAACTGGAAAGTCCTCAAGATGAACGATTCATTCAAAAAACTTGCAGGAGCGGAATCAACACCTATTGGGGAATTCCGTTACAAGGAATGGTTGCTGCACAACATGACTCCTGTCAGCGACGAATCTGATTTGGATAGCAAATCCAAGGAACGCGAATACGAAATTAACTTGGGCGGACAAATACGTTATTATCAAGTCATTGAACAAGAAATCATTGACTATTTCCAAAATGTATCCGGCTATTTCGTGATATTAAACGATGTATCGGTAGCACGCGAATACGAAAAGATGATTCTTTCCGAAGCCAATACCGACGCTCTCACGGGGCTATACAACAGGCGTTACTTCGAAGACTTCCTCCGCAACAACGCCAACAAGCCCATGACGCTTATCTACATGGACATGGACCGTTTCAAGGAAATCAACGACAACTTCGGGCATAAACGCGGGGACCATATTTTGAAGGGTTCGGCCAAGTTCATACAGGAAGCATTCCCCGACGGCATTACGGCCCGTTTAGGCGGCGACGAATTCACGGTCATCATGGAAAAGCTTATCGCCGAAGATGAAGTCGAAAAACGCTGCGAAGCGCTGAACAAAAAAATCTGCACGCTAATCCGAGCGAACGATTTGCAAATTTCCATAAGCTACGGGATATCTACGACAGACGGCACCCGCAATATCAACGGACTCTTGCGCGAAGCAGATAACCGCATGTACGACCAAAAGCGGACAAAGAACAATTAACGCACTCCTCTAACAGGGAGCAGAAAAAGAACCGGATCTAAGCCGGTTCTTTTTTGGCATTCGTGATATCCGACACGGTAATGATGTACTTCGGCATGCCGCCATACAGCGGCTTTGCACGGACGTACTTTACCCTTCCATCGTCTTCCCTAATCGAATTTCCGTAAGCATCGCCAGATTTACTATGAAATTCAGCGGCCTTCAAGAACTCTTCCGCCGAGCAAAGCGGCATCTGGAACAGTTTGCACAATTTGCCGACAGAATCCTCAATCGACCCTTGAACGCACATCGGTTTTCCATCAACATTCGTCAAGCACAGCACCCTACCAGAACTTCCATCGACATAGATAATTTCTTCGTACAAGTTCAAGACTACGGCATCCGTCAATTCCTTGTAGGCTTCGACATCCGTGATGTTTTCATTCTGGAGTTTCAAGATGATATCGCCCGTATCCGGGTCCGCCATCATATCGAAAGTCGATTTTATTGTAAACCAGCCATTGTTTAAATTGTAGCTTATATTGAGCGGAGGGACATTTCGTTTATTTGCATAAGCAAGAATTAATTTTTCACGAGTGTAACCCGCCGCTTTTTGGACATTGAGTCCTTCTTTCGACATCAACGTCAGCAAATAATTCACATGGTTATCGTAGGTGTAGTTGCCTGCAAGTTCTTCGGGAATGTAAGAGATGCCTTCCATCCTGAGAACCGGCGAATTCTTCGAGAGATTCCAGAACAAGAACGCCTTATAGCCGGAATCATACGACTTGGTATAAGTCGCCTCGCCAGATGCCATAAACAGCTTGAACGCGTTTTTACGTCCAAAATAATTCTTCAGTGCCATATCGTCTTCGGAGACGAATACGGATAGAATACGGCCGTACGGAGTATCCTTGAAGAACTTGCCCACATGGTAAATGCGCTTGAGAGTTCCACTCTTCGTCTTGACGCGGTACGTGATTTGCGTCGCGACAGTACTTCCGCTGCGGATTAAAGTCTGAGTATCGTTTTTTACCTTGACATAATCTTCAGGTTCAATAACGCCCTTGAATCTTTCTCCCGCCAAATTGCGGAATTCCTCATCATTTTCGCATTCAAGAATTTCAAGTGCACGGCCATTTACATAAAGGACATCGCCATGAACCGCTTCCATCAGGAGCACGCCGCCAGGGACATACTCCATGTAATTCAAGGCTAGCTGGTGCAGCAATTCCGTATTCTTGATAGCACCATCAATTTTCGATTTAACTAGTTCTTTATTGGTAATAGGCGTAAGGATAGACTGGTAAGCCCCCAAGCGGATGCTTTCTTTTGCCAGTTCCTTGTTATCCGTCATAACGATAAAAGGTATCTGGCAGTCATGTTTTTCACCCCTAAATTTTTGGATAATCTTGAATCCATCTATTTTCGGGAGTGCTGCATCAATCAACGCCAACGAAATACGGTTCCCGTACTCCAACAGAATATTAAGGACATGCTCGCCATCTTCTGCAAACAAAATATTATAATCAGTTTTCAGGATTTCTTCGAGAATGGTCCGATTCTGCAAATTGGCCGTCGAAAGCAAAATGGTTTTAGCATCTGCCGGGAATTTCACATCGTTCTGATGAACCGCGCTACTATCAACGGCGCTCACATGCGTATTGCGGAACGACAAATCGTAAATATGGCAGTCGTTGATATCGGCTATCAAAAGGCCACTCAAGAACACGTAAGTTCCATGAGTCACGTACGTCATCTGTTGCGGTGACTTGAAAGCCGCAAGTTCCGCATCATGAAGTTTTTTGTACAAAGGATCGTCTGGATTGTTGCAATCGACTTCGACATCTTTAAATCCTTCATACCCAAGACTTTGCAGTTGTTCTTCGAACTGGCGGTTGATAAACAAGAATTTGAACAAACCTTGTTCGTAAGACACAATTGCCTTGGGCGATTCCACCAGATAATCCTGACGACCGAGTTGCGAATACACTTGGCGCGATTTCGGGTCTTCGACAAACATGCCGATAGATTCCATGTGCTTGAGCGTATCCTTTAAAGGCTGGGGTTTTCCATAGTAATAGCCTTGCACTTTTTCGCAGCCAATCCCCTTCAGGAAATCCATCTGCTCTTTGGTTTCGACACCTTCAGCAAGCGTTTTAAGCCCCAAGTTTTTTGCCATGCGGACTGTAGAACGGATGATGGTGCGCGAAGCCTCGTTAAAGTTTGACAGGAACACCATGTCAATCTTGAGTTCGTCGAACTTGTAATCTTTGAGCGTATTTAACGACGAATAACCGCTGCCAAAGTCATCCATCCAGACTTCGTAACCGGCCAGCCGGAACCGTTCAATTTCATTCCTGACATAAGAATCCGAAGCCATGATGCTTTCGGTAATCTCGACGCGGATGTATTCGCGGTCAATATTGTACGTCTTGAGAGCTTGTTCGACAACCTCGAAAATATCGCACCCGATAAAGTCCAGACGGGAAAGGTTGAACGAAACCGGAACTATGGGATTTCCGCTATCAATTTCTTCACGCAGTTCCTTGCAAATAGCATTGACTACATGGCTATCGAGCTTGTGAATCTGGCTAGACTCTTCCAAAGCACCGATAAATACAGCAGGATTCAAGAATTCGTATTGCGGGTCAATCCAGCGAGTAAGAGCTTCCATGCCGCAGAAGGTTTCCGTAATGGTACGAACAACCGGCTGGTAATAAATCTTGATGTAGCCTTTTTCAATCGCTTCGTCGATGTGATTCACGACATAGTTCTGCAAAATAAGGGCCTTGCGCAAATCCTCGTCATAATACCGGATAAAACAGTCGCTCGACCTTTTTTGTGCTTTACAAGCGATTTTCGCTTTTTCGCAAGCATCCAGATTCGATTCAAATTCGCCTATTTTGCAAACGCCTATTTTGACATCCATTGAAATCTTCGAAACCGTATTCTTGACGTTCTTGCGAATTTCGTTCAAGCATTCTTCAATATTTTCCATGTCCGCAATGACCATAAAATGATCATTGGCGATACGGCTAACCAGACTGTCCGGAAACTGCTTTTTGAGGATGGAGGCGAAATGAATCAAGAACTCATTCCCTTTTTCGAATCCATTGGCGTTGTTGTAAAGTTTCATCCCGACAACGTCAAAGAAAACGACCACGGGGTCTCCGCCAACCTTTCTAATATTTTGAGCAAAGCTATCGCCTCGCATGCGGCAGTATTCCAAATTCGGAAGACCCGTCAAGGAATCGAAATACTTATCGGTACGTTCGTTAATCCGATGTAAAATGGCATCCCTACCATGCCACTTGATAAGCGTCGCTTTCAGAATCAAATCGCCGCCCGTGCGGGAATTCGGCACGAGGACTTCGCCCCTTTCCAAAACTTCTTCAATAGTAATCAGCTGGGGTTCGTGCGGATCAAAAAAATACTCTTCAAAGGTTATGCCTGGATAAAACGCCTTTACCGGAATCCAGATTTTCTCTGCAGATGTACTGATCATGTAGATTTCGTGCGTTTTTGCATCGACTATGACAAAAGGTTCGATTTTGTCCGTATCCAGATATTCCAATATGCTATTGTCAAATTCAAGACGTTTCCCGCCATTTGACTCCAGTGCTGTAGTCACGTCGTCATAGACGACAACGGCGTATTCCGCTCCATTTTCTAAACAGCGGTGGTAGCCCACGGCATGTACCATGCGGTATTCGCCCTTGCCGTACAGTTTCTCGCGATAAACGACTTCGTAACGGGAGTCTTTATTTTTTGCAAATTCCTTAGCCTTGGTCGCGACAAAAACAATATCCTCGCGGTGGACATTCATGTACATGTCCGTATTGAGGTGCCAGAGCAAATCTTCGCGGGTAAAGCCTGGAGGTTGCCAACGGACAAGTCCATTCGAAACAAGGACCGCCTGGACTTGTCCATCAACAAATTGATAGACCGCAAGCGGAATTTCGGAATTTTCGAATTCCTTCTGAATCTCCTCAGATATTTTATATACCTCTTGCAATAACATGCCACACGCCTCCGAAGGGGCTAGACGCAAAAACTTTTAGCCAACAACAGCTATAATTCCGCTATCCATGCCCATAACGAACCCATTACACCTATCCCCTCCTGAAGCTAAAAAAACTTCATGTTTTTAAATTACCTTAAATTTTTAAAAAATGCAAGTTTTTTGCAAGTTTTTTATAAATCATTTGCTATATACGGCAAGAACAGTGCGAAACAGCACATTTGCTTTTTTAAAGCAAAAAAATACCCGCACAGGTGATGCGGGGTATTGTAAATTTACATTTCAATCTGTTTTACATGGATTTTCAAACAAATCTCTCTGTTAGAGGCTTTATGCAGAAACTTTGCGCCCGGCTTCGACGGCCTCCTCAACGGTCATGCCCACGTAATCCTGGGCGCTGAACCAGCGACCGCTCAACTTGTCATCGAGAAGCACGCTTACAAGAGCTCCCGGGATAACGGTTTCAGGAGCGTTAGGAGCATTCGGACCGCCGAGATCAGTACGGAGCCAACCCGGATCCATTACGTTCATCATCACTTCCGTGCCATTCAATTTACAAGCAAAATCTTTTACAAATTTTGTAAGAGCGGCCTTGGCACAAGCATAACCTGCCAATTCCGGTTCGTTCGCAATGCCGCTTGTCGTAAGCTGCATACGCCCGAATCCGCGTTTAATCATCCCCGGCAAAAAATGGTACGCGATTTTCATCGGCGCAAAGAAATTCACCGCCATCGCTTGACGGAAATCGTCCATCGTATTTGTCGTATAGTCAACAAAGTAATGGCTCATAAGGCCAGCGTTATTGAAAACAAAATCTACCGAAACACCCATAGCGTCAATTTCGGCAAGGGCAGTCTCAATTTCCAATTCATTTTCGAGATTGCAGCCCACCGCCTTCACTTGTACACCATACGGAGCAAGTTCAGCTATTACCTTTTCTGCGTGGCTCTTATCTCGCCCCTGTAAAATGAGGTTAGCCCCGAGTTTCGCCATTTCAATAGCAATTAAACGCCCGACACCACGGCATCCACCTGTCACAAGGCACCATTTTCCTTTTACATCAATCATTGCAGCTCCCTTAAAGCGATGAAACAATCTTTGTTATAAAAATAATCAACAAAAGTTCCTTAAAAACACCTTCACAAAACAATTCCGTTTACAACGGTAAAAATTTTTGTATACAAAAATTTTATGTCAAATAAAGTCATTAATTTTTATAAAATCAAAAAATTTCGATAGAATAACAAAGAATTAACATTTTTTGCAAACTATCGCATGCACGAAATTTGCACAAATTTTCTTAAAATTTCATTACAATGAATTACGAGACACTCTTATTACATGAAGCCATCCGGCAACTCCTTATTTCGATCCGACAGCAGCGCCAGTACACACAACGTTCACTATCCATCGAATCTGGAATTTCGAGACAGTTCATATCGCAGATGGAATGCGGAAAGAGAATTCCATCCATCGATACACTATCCCAACTTGCAATAACTCTCAAAACAAGTATCAGTTCCCTCATGGCGGAGCTTGACAGAATCTACCAGCACCTACTTTGGCAAAGGCATGCAAAACAAGGATTAGATCTTATGAATCTCCCCTGTGGATGCACCGCAGAAAATAACAGTCCCTGCATGGAATACATCCGCAAAGCGAGGGATAGACATAAACCTTAGCCCTTAACAAGAAGCTTAAAATTTTCTATCTTTACAGGATATGGAATGGCAGCGCAACATAAAAACTTTGACAACCGACGAGCTCAAAGCTTGGCTTCGGGATGTAGATGAAAAACCTTACCGCGCCGACCAGATTCAAAAATGGCTGTTTTGCCAGCAAGTGCGCTCCTACGAGGAGATGGTGAACGTCCCTCCTGCGCTCCGCGAAAAATTAGCAAAACAGTTTACGCTTTGTGGACTCAAGGAAAACCAACGATCCGTATCCGTCGATGGTACTGTCAAGTGGCTTTTCGAGACCGAAGATGGCCACCACATCGAAACGGTGATGATTCCCGCCAACGGTCGCTATTCCGTATGCGTTTCGACGCAAGTCGGCTGCGCCATGAACTGCGCCTTTTGCCGCACCGCCAAGATGGGTTTTACGCGGAACCTCGAAGCAGGCGAAATTCTCGAAGAAATAATCAACGTCAACTGGTACTTGAAGGACAACGGTTTCCAGAACGAAGAAGGCGGAACCGCACAAGTCACCAATATCATCTTCATGGGCATGGGCGAACCGCTCAACAACCTTGAAAACGTCCACCGCGTCTGCTGCACGCTGCATAACCAGAAACTCTTTAACATGGGCGCAAAGCGCATGACCGTGAGCACTTCGGGTGTCGTCCCGAAAATCAAGGAACTTGTCGATCGCAATACGCCCTGCTGCCTCGCGGTAAGCCTCAACAGCACGAACAACGAGTACCGTTCGTCCGTGATGCCGGTGAACAAGACCTGGCCCATCGAAAAGCTTTTGGAAGCCATTGACGAATACATCCGTCGAACCGATAATTATGTGACATTCGAGTTCGTGCTCATCCAAAACATCACCTGCACGCCCAAGGCGGCAAAGGAACTCATCCGCATTTGCGCCCCGCGCCGCGTGAAAGTGAACGCCATCGTACTTAACGACGGGGATGACCCGACGCTCCACGCCCCCACCCCCGAAGAGGTGGAAGATTTTCTCGCCATCGTGCGAGCAGCCGAAATTCAAATAACGATCCGTAATCCACGCGGTAGGGACATCCTTGCTGCATGTGGACAATTAGCGTACAAAAAGGAAGGTAAGAAATGTTAACGCAAAACCTCCCGGAATTCTGGGACAATCTTTATGCCGAAGGCAAGGACTACTGGAATTTCAAGAAGGCGACCCCAGCCCTGCTTGAGTTTTTCAAGCACCCCTCATGCCCCGCAACCGGTTCTGTACTGATTCCCGGTGCTGGGTTCGGTTACGACGCCGAGGCTTGGGCTTTGCGTGGACATGACGTACTCGCCGTTGATTTTGCCCCGACCGCAGTCGATGAACTGGACCACCTGAGCCGCAAGCACAAGAACTTGCGTTCGCTCGACCTCGACTTGTTCACGCTTTCGCCGAAGGATGCCAAGCGTGGCGGCCAGCAGTTCGACATCATTTACGACTACGGCACATTCTCGGCAATCCATCCGGGCCGCCGCGACGAGTTCTTTGAAGTCTGCTACAAGATGATGAAGGACGACGGCGTATTCATCTGCCTCATGTACCCGCTCATGAACGGCAAGACCATGCAGGGTCCTCCGCACTGCATGAGCGAAGGCGAACTCATGGCTCGCTTGGACGGCGTGTTCGATATCGTCGAACGCGTGAAGCCGGTCAACAGCATTCCAGGCCGCGAAGGCAAGGAAGAATTCTGGCTCTTGAAGAAATGCGTGTAATCTAGACGAAAGAACGCCCGCTGAAGCGGGCTACAGACGACAAATGCGTCCGGCGAATATCGCGCCCAAGCTTGCTTGGGCATGATTGAGCCTAGCATTTGGGACTTGTCCAAAGGCGAACGATAGGATACAAGCAAAACCTTAATGGATTCTATCGGGATTTCACCCCTCCAGAATGACAAGCGTATATCGGATTTTCGTCTTCGACTAACCGTCATTCCCGCCTTCAATTCATCGTCATTCCCGCCTCCGAGCGGGAATCCTTTTTTTATGGGCAAAAAGGATGTTTTCAGTCATTCCACAACTGAATCCTCAAGAGTTTTACATGCAGAAATCCATTTCCCACACATTTAGTATGTAATCAAAGGGATTGCTTTTTCGACATTACATACTAAAACGACTTTTAAGGCAATATAGTATGTAATTTTTCCCAAAAAAGAGCTATTATGGGGATGTTTTTAGGAGTAAAACGGTTATAAGGCTCCAAAAATTAACTCTAAAGCATGTTTTCCGGCCTTATTTTACATACTAAAATTCAAAAATCAACATTTTAGTATGTAACACAACAATAATCCACCCATTCCAAAACCATACCGTTCTACCACAGACAAATACTTTCATTATTCACAAACTCCAACGTAAAAAATGCACGAAGCACTCCACAGGCGTACCATTTTTTTGTATTTTTGCACCAGTTTTAAATAAGGATTTTACTATGGCAAACGATTTATGTCCCTGCGGTTCTGGCAAAGCCTACTGCGACTGCTGCGAACCGATTATTAAGAAGATGACTCTCGCTCCGACTCCGGAAGCTTTGATGCGTTCCCGCTACACGGCTTATGCCAAGCACGAAATCGCATGGCTCAAGGATTCCCTCGAAGCCACCCAGCGAGACGACTTTGACGAACCGAGCGTAGAAGCATGGAGTCGCGAATCCGAATGGCTCGGCATCGAAATCAAGCAGACCAAGACCGAAGACGAAAAGAATATCGGCTGGGTTGAATTCGTCGCCCGTTTCAAGCAGGGAAACATCACCCGCAACCACCACGAACTTGGCGAATTCCACAAGGTCGGCGGTGCATGGTACTTCTATGACGGCCGTGCTGTGAAGCAAGAAACCGTCCGCCATCAGGGACCGGATGTTGGCCGTAACGATCCGTGCCCGTGCGGTTCCGGCAAGAAGTACAAGAAGTGCTGCGGCGCGAATAAGTAGCTTCGAGGTATGAGCTCGGGGCTAAAGCCCCTTTTGAGGTATGAGTTCGCCTTGTCAATACAAGGCTCTGAGTAGAAAATGACGACATTGTCGCAATTTGAACCTCAAAGGCACGAAGTGCCGACCTCAAACCTCAAAGTGAGTGTAACGAGCGACCTCAAACCCTTTTTCCGAAGGAAAAACAATGTTCAAAGTTTTTGTTGACGGCGAAGCAGGAACGACCGGCCTGCAAATTTACGAGAGACTTGCCAAGCGCAACGATCTGGAAATCCTCAAGATTAATCCGGAACTCCGCAAGGACGTGAACGAACGTCAGAAGATGATTAATTCTTCGGATGTGACGTTCCTCTGCCTCCCGGATGCAGCGTCTATCGAAAGCGCTTCCCTCTGCACAAACCCGAACACGCGCATCATCGACGCCTCGACCGCGCACCGCGTAAACCCGGCTTGGACATACGGCATGCCGGAACTTTCGGTCGCCCAGCGTGAAGCGATATCCAAGAGCAAGCGCATTGCGAACCCCGGTTGCCATGCTTCTGGCTTTATCCTCGGTGTGTATCCGCTCGTTGCAGCAGGAATCCTCCCGAAGAGCGCAAACCTTGCCGCTTACAGCATCACCGGTTACTCCGGCGGTGGCAAGAAGCTCATCGCTGAATACGAAGCCGAAGAAAACTTGAGCCACAAGGCCGGCGAATCGAAAGCAATCATGGCTCCGGCCCCGTACGCTCTCGCACTCGCCCACAAGCACCTCCCCGAAATGAAGAAGGTCTGCGGCCTTGACCACGCTCCGTTCTTCAACCCGGTGCTTGGCCCCTACTACAAGGGCATGGCCGTGACGGTAGCCATCTTCCCGAACATGCTTTCGAAGAAGGTCGGCCCGCAAGACCTCACCGAAATTCTCGCCAAACATTACGAAGGCAGCCGCTTTGTGAAAGTCATGCCCTACGAAGCAGCTCCGGTGCTGTTCAACGGTCGCCTTGACCCGACGGTAGAAAACGATACGAACAACGCCCGCATCCAGGTCTTCGGCAACGAGAACATCATGCAGGTGACAACGATTATCGACAACCTCGGCAAGGGCGCTAGCGGTGCCGCCATCCAGAACATGAACATCGCTCTTGGAATCGATGAAGCAACGAGCCTTGTTTGAGGCAAACCATTAATCGTGTGTGGAATCTGATACTCCAGTCAGCAAAGTTAGCAGCTTTCAGGACCAATGTATCCGTTTCCACCTTCGAGGTTTATGTCTGCATATCCGAAAGTCCATTTTGGTATGTCTCCCCCTCAAACGCCCCCAACTTCAGTTCGTTAATCATCGTTTCCAAATCACATGATTTTCCATCACCGTGAAACCCGCTCTCGGCTCTGGACCATCGTGCAGACTTTCCTTCGGCAACCTTTTTCGCATATTCGGCTTCGGCAAGCGTCCACTTGGCAACAAAATCCTTCGCAACCATTTCGATGCATTCATCGAACTTGACTCGCATAGGCCCATAATAGTCACCAAAACGGCGATTTCTTATGCCATGGATTTCTTCCTTGCACTTGGGGCAAAATGCAGTCGCGACGGAAGCACCCGAAAGCGGCGAACCCGAAAAATTGCAAACGACCGCCGTACCGCCGCACTTGCATTCCACCTTGAATTGGTTCGTATCCCAGACTTCAAGGAGTTTCCCCAATTTGAAATTAATGTTGACAAGTGTCCCCGCGAAATTAAGCTGTCGGGCAGTCTGCAAAGGCCCAATATAGCATCCCCCGCCTTCAATAGCATAATGCACATCAATGTTCCTGTAGCGCGGAGTCGCGAGGATTTCTTCACGATGGCGCAAAATCAAATCGAGATTGTCTAGCAGCAGTTTCTTCTTGCGTTCAAAACGCCTTTCCTGAAGTTTCGCCAATTCTTCCTGATCCCTGCGTTCCTGTTCCATATCATCGCTGATGAGCTTCAGACTAGCAGCTTGACGCTTGCACATCGAAGCAAACGGTTCCGGGTGAATGTCCGATTTTTTGAGGTAATCGGTAATTGATTTCTTGTCGTCGAAAATAATGGCCATGGGAAACCTCCTGTTGTCGGCATGGATATCACGACCGCATTATGCATAAATACGAATACACGCATAAATCTAAAATAGAATATACAAAACCCATGTGACAAATGCTGTCATATCGAACTTTTTTTCGTTTCGATATGCAATTTTTTCCATCACCAGATTGAAAAAATGTGTTATATTATTCACAAAATCTTCTTAAGAAACCTCGACAAAGGAACATCAATGATTATCGTCAATACGGACTACATTAGCGGCAAGGAAATTGAAACGATCCAGCTTGTCAAGGGGAGTATCGTTTTTTCGAAGAATGTTGTTCGAGATGTATTCGCAGGACTCAAGACTCTCATCGGTGGCGAAATCACGGGTTACAGCGAAATGATGAGCCAAGCCCGCCAAAAGGCGACGGAACGCATGATGAACGAGGCCGCTATGATTGGAGCGGATGCAATCGTGAATGTTCGATACGCCACTAGCAACTTGATGGCTAGTGCAGCCGAGGTCATCGCCTACGGCACAGCAGTCCGCTTCAAGAAATAAATCAATCCGTCTTCATTCAGACCGGTTCAAACGATTTGCAAATAGCAGCTGACAGCAGCCGCAACAAAGAGCATATAGACAATCACAAAAACTGCGGCTTTTCTGCGGCTTCCAACCAAACGGATTTCTGGAAGTGTATTCACATAACAAATCTGGAACAAGTCGAACAGCACCCAGATAAAAACAACAGCAGCAATGCACAAGCCCATGCGATGAGGCGCAATCAGCGAAAGTAGCGTCAAATAAATTTTTATACATCCTGACGCATCGTTTGCAAGCAAAAAATTGTGAACCCCGAAAAAGCCACCCAAACAGGCAGTAATCGCCATTTGAGTACGATTTCTGGGCTTAAGATCTTCTAAGTCCATTTTTATATTCCCATATACCAAAGCCAAAGTTAAAAAGATTCTTGGCACGAAAAAATTTTTTACTTCTTATATTTTACACCCGTGACTAAAATCACAAACCTTTCTATTTTTATTACATGTCAAATTCATTATTTTTCGGAAAATTCGCGGCAGTCCTCCCTGCAGGCGGCCTCGGCAAGCGCATGGGCGGTAACATTCCCAAACAATTGATGTTGCTGGGAGGCAAACCAGTTTACCAATACTCGCTCGAAACATTCCTCAAGATGGACGAGATTGCAGAAGTCGTCATGGCGGTTCCTGCAGACTGGAAGGACTATTTCGAAAAAGAAATTGATGCATGGATTTCTGCAAGCGATAGCGCCAAAGAATTTAGAACAAAGTTAAAAATCGTTCTTGGCGGAGCCGAGCGTTGGCAATCCGTAGAAAACGGCGTAAACGCGCTCACCAGCGCAGCCAAATACGTTCTCGTCCATGATGTCGCGCGACCATTTATAAGCGAAAAGATTATCCGCGAGGTCTGTGATACCCTCGTCAATAAAGGGAGTTGCCTCGTCGCAAAACCCGCCATCGACACCATCAAAATTGCAAGTGATGGCCGCGTCGAAAGCACAATTGACCGCCGTAAAGTTTGGCTCGCGCAAACTCCGCAAGCAGCACGTATTGATTTGCTAAAACAACTTTACTCACGAATTGCAAAAGAACCGCTAGACTTTACACCGACCGACGAAGCTAGCATTCTTGAATTCTTTGGCGAGCCCGTTTACATAGTCCAAGGCGAATCCGCAAACGACAAGCTCACTACGCCAGAGGATTTTGAAGTATTTGCAAGCAGAATCGCACAAAAATCGTCTTTTTAGATATTGAAAATGCCAAAACGGCAAAAAAATGCTACCAAATCAGGCGCAATTAAAAATTTGGTAGCATAAAATTTACGTTATCTACATCAAAAGTCTAATTTTTGAGTCAAATACTGACATTTTAAAGCAATTTCGCACCGAAACATCACCAAATTGAAGACGAAAAACTCGAAAAACCACCATTTTTGTTTAGTTTGTCTAAAAATCATGCTACTAAAACATTGTTTTTCGATTGTTTAGTAGCACTTTTTGACAAAAACGGCCCTTCAGCATTGTACAATCCCCAAAATTCACAAATTAACGCCCAATGTCCCCAATGCTAACTTCGGTCATGTCAAAACAAGATTTGCCGCGATTCTCGGTTTACGCATTTGTCGTCTAAATTCTATATTTACGCCGAAAATTTAAGTAGGCATGAATTTCGCGGAAAACGTGCAGACTTTAGCTAAACGTAGACCGTCCGGCAGTTCCGCAAATCCATGCCACAAAGGGTAATAAAATGAAAGTTTCTTTGAATTGGCTTAGACGTCACGTTGACCTTCCGGAATCTGCGGAAGATGTCGCAAAGGCGCTCACCTCCATCGGTCTCGAAGTTGAAGGCATGGAAGAACCGGGCAA
>Ga0129307_1001399_pt1 | contig 25920 bp, 23 predicted proteins | sample P1105metagenome_FD_94437 | JGI IMG/M metagenome (GOLD analysis project Ga0129307, IMG submission 94437) | Capybara group fecal microbial communities from Wisconsin, USA - P1105 metagenome | ecosystem: Host-associated > Mammals > Digestive system > Large intestine > Fecal | place: USA: Wisconsin...
ACGACATCCACCTGTACTTATTATACGGGTGGATTTTTTAATCCATTTTTCAAGGTAAATGCAAAATTGGGGTTCATCAAAGTAAATGCAAATAGTTTTTGCATTTGATTTGCAAAATAACAATGGGAAAATTGTTCTTGACAAACGAAGGGGAGACAGATATAATAAATCTTGCAGTTTTGCGAATGCAGGAGTGGTGGAATAGGCAGACGCGCAGGCTTCAGGTGCCTGTGGTAGCAATACCGTGTGGGTTCAAGTCCCATCTCCTGCATTGAAGGGGAAGGTATGACGAAAGTCATACCTTTTTTTGCACATGTAGAAAGTTGAGGGAGAAAAGGATGCAATACAGGGAGAATAAGAAAAACGGTCAGAAGCTTTCTATTCTGGGTTATGGATGTATGCGTTTTACCAGAAAGGGCGGAAGCATCTGGCAGGAAAAGGCAGAAGAGGAATTAAAGGCTGCCTATGAATCCGGTGTCAATTATTTCGATACTGCTTATATTTATCCGGGCAGCGAAGCAGCGCTTGGAAAATTCCTTGCCAAAGGATACCGGAACAAGGTGTATGTGGCGGACAAGCTGCCTCATTATCTGGTGAAACGGCCGGAGGATATCGAGAAGTTTTTCAAAGAAATGTTAAGCAGGCTGAAATCCGATTACATCGATTACTTTTTAATTCACATGTTAAACGATGTGGAATCTTTTGAAAGAATCAGTGATTTGGGAATACAGGAGTGGATTGCAAAGAAGAAGGCATCCGGTGCCATTCGCAATATCGGATTTTCCTTTCACGGAAATACTGCAAAATTTAAAGAGATTGTAGATGCCTATGACTGGGATTTCTGTCAGGTACAGTTTAATTATATGGATGAGCATTCCCAGGCGGGTATCGAAGGCATTCGCTACGCCAACAGCAAGGACCTGCCGATTATTATTATGGAACCTCTTCGGGGCGGTCAGCTTGTGCAGGGACTTCCGGAAAAAGCGAAACAGACCATTGCAAAGAATGAAAGGGGCTATTCCCCGGCAGAATGGGGATTGCGCTGGATCTACCAGCATCCGGAGGTTACAGTGGTGCTTTCCGGAATGAACGATAAAAAGCAGGTAGAGGAAAATGTTCGGATTGCTGATGAAGCGAAGGATGGTCCTTTTTCACCGGAAGAAGCACAGACCATTGAGAATATCCGCAGAGAAATCTTAGAGCAGATTAAGGTGCCCTGTACCGGTTGCGGCTATTGCCAGCCCTGTCCGGCAGGAGTAGATATTCCTGCATGCTTTACTTCTTATAACATGAGTTTTACGGAGGGGAAAATTGCCGGTTTGTCAGAATACCTGAAACGTACTACAATGAAGAAGAACCGCACGAACGCTTCTCTTTGCGTGAAATGCGGAAGGTGCGAAAGCCATTGTCCCCAGTCACTGCCTATAAGACAGTATCTGGAGGATGTGCAAAAGCGAATGGAAACACCGGTATACAAAGTGGTGGCGGCAGGGGCAAAACGTTTTGGAAGATTCTAAGTTTTTGCTGCTATTAAAATTTTTCAACTTTTTTTTACAGAAAAGAAGGATTTTCGATACAAATGGGTAATAAGATAGTTGTGAGTGTTTTTACAAAGGAAACCATGGGGGACTGAATTATGACGATACGAGAAAGTTTGGAACAGATGGAACAGGAAAGCTTAAGTCCTTATGCAAGCTTAAGCATTCACTCCAAGGGAAGAGACAGAGAAGAACCGCAGTGTGACATTCGCCCGGTATATCAAAGAGATAGGGACCGTATTTTGCATTGTAAGGCTTTTCGTAGACTGAAGAGTAAAACGCAGGTGTTTTTGGATCCCCAGGGAGATCACTATCGTACCAGAATGACCCATACCCTGGAGGTTTCCCAGAATGCTCGAACCATCGGAAAGGCTCTTCGACTGAATGAAGAGTTAATTGAGGCAATTGCCCTGGGACATGATTTGGGACATACGCCTTTTGGACATGCGGGTGAGAGAACCTTAAATGCTTTGTGTGATGAGGGATTTAAGCACAATGAGCAGAGTGTCCGAATTGTTGAGAAATTAGAGAAGAATGGGGAAGGACTGAACCTTACGGTAGAAGTAAGGGATGGAATGTTGAACCATCAGACCAGTACCATGCCCCATACCTTAGAGGGCAAGATTGTTCGGTTATCGGATAAGATTGCCTATATCAATCATGATATTGATGATGCCATCCGGGCAAGGGTGTTAAGCGAGTCGGATATTCCCGCATCCATTAAGGATGTGTTGGGAAATACCACTACCAAACGGTTGGATACCCTGATTCACGACATTATTATTCAGAGCATGGGTAAGAATGATATTATCATGTCTCCGGATGTGGAACTTGCCATGAAAGAACTTCGGGGCTTTATGTTTGAGCGGGTTTATATGAATAAGACCGCGAAGGCAGAGGAAGTGAAGGCAAAACGCCTGCTGGAGTTCTTGTTTGAACATTACATGGACAATTTTGACCGTTTGCCGGAGAAGTTCCGTCGCTTCCATGAAGAGGACGGTGACAGTAAGCAGAGAGTGATTTGCGATTATATATCCGGTATGACGGATGAGTTTGCCTATAATCTGTTTGAGGATTACTTTTTACCGAAGTCTTGGCAGATATACTAACAGGAGGGACATAGAATGGCATTTTATTCGGATGAATTGGTTGAAGAAGTGCGTTCTGCCAACAACATTGTAGATGTAATCGGCAGCTATGTCAGTCTGAAGAAGAAGGGCAGCTCCTATTTTGGCCTATGTCCATTCCATAATGAGAAGACCGGGTCCTTTTCTGTATCGGAAAGCAAGCAGATGTATTATTGCTTTGGTTGTGGTGCGGGAGGAAATGTTTTTACCTTCCTGATGGAGTATGAGAACTTCACTTTTGGGGAGGCTATGGAAACCCTGGCAGAGCGGGCGGGAATTACCTTGCCGAAGAAGGAAATGAGCAAAGAAGCCCGGGCAGAGGCCGATAAGCGAAGCCAGCTTTTGCAGTTAAACAAAGAGGCTGCCACCTATTTTTACGCACAGCTTCGTAATCCCAACGGAGAACGGGGGCTGAAGTATTTTACTGAGCGAGGCTTAAGTGCCGAGACCATGCGGCGGTTTGGTCTGGGATATGCCAACAAGTATAGTAACGATCTTTTTCAGTATTTTCAGAAGAAGGGAGTGCCGGAAGAACTTTTGCGGGATTCCGGTCTGGTGACCTTAGATGAGCGATACGGTGGAAGAGATAAGTTTTGGAATCGGGTTATGTTTCCCATTATGGATGTACATAATCATGTGATTGGATTTGGCGGCCGTGTTATGGGAGAAGGCGAGCCCAAATATTTAAACTCTCCGGAAACCATGGTATTCGATAAGAGCCGTAATCTTTACGGTTTGAATATAGCCAGAACTTCAAGAAAGCCTTATGTGCTTTTGTGTGAAGGATATATGGATGTCATTAGTCTGCATCAGGCAGGATTTGATATGGCGGTGGCATCTTTGGGAACGGCTTTAACGCCGGGACATGCCTCCCTTTTGAAACGGTATGTCAAAGAAGTATATTTAACCTACGACAGTGATGGTGCCGGGGTAAAAGCGGCACTTCGTGCAATTCCGATTTTGCGCTCCGTAGGTATTATGACGAAAATTGTCCACATGGAACCCTACAAGGATCCGGACGAATTTATTAAAGCAGTAGGAGCGGAGGCTTATCAGAAGCGCATTGATGAAGCGGAGAACAGCTTTCTTTTCGAGGTGCGGATGAAGATGCGGGAATTTGATATGCATGATCCCCAATCCAAGACCGCCTTTCATCAGGAGGTGGCGCGGATGCTTCTGCGATTTACCGAGGAACTGGAGCGGAGTAATTACATGGAGGCGGTGGCAAGCGCTTTTGACATTCGGTTAGAAAGTCTTAAGAAGCTGGTGGCTTCCGTAAGCCTTACCATGGATCGGTCAGTGACTCGCAAAGAAACCCTGAAAGACGGTAAGAACAGTCTGAAGAAGGAAGACGGGAAGAGGCAGGCACAGAAAATCCTGCTGACGGCGCTGATTGAACATCCGGAAATCTATCCTGCGGTGAAGACCTATGTGACGCCGGAGGATTTTACGGAAGAGATTTTGTATCAGGTGGCCATGATTGTTTATGACGGTCTGGAACAGAACAATTTAAATCCACCTCAGATTATCAGCCGGTTTGCTGCGGAGGAAGAACAGAGAGAAGTGGCATCCATCTTTAATGCCACGGTTCACAACTTAGAGACCAGTTCGGATTTGAAGCAGGCCATTCGGGATATTCTTATGAAGGTGAAGCAGAACAGCATTCAGGAGAGGACGAACCGGATGGATCCGTCAGATATGAAGCTACTTATGGAACTACTCGAAGAAAAGAAAAAGCTTGAACAAATTGAAAAAATTGAAATTCCTATTAAGGAATAGAGTTACGGAATAGAAACTACGCGGAAACGAAAAGCTACGCATGGAAGGATGAAAAAATGGACGAAAAAGAACAGAAATTCAACGAGAAACTGCAGGAACTGGTGAGTCTTGCAAAAACAAAGAAAAACATGCTGGATGAGGCGGACATCAATGAGTTTTTCCAAGGACTGAATCTGGAGGCAGAACAGTACGATAAGGTTATGGAAACCTTAGAGTCAAACAACATTGAGTTTTTACGCGTGGTAGAAGGAGATATGGACAGCCTTTTACTGGAGCCGGATGACGCGGACTTAAGCGTAGAAGAAGACATTGAACTGGATGCCATTGATCTTACGGTTCCGGAGGGAGTCAGCATTGAAGACCCGGTACGTATGTATCTGAAGGAAATCGGCAAGGTGCCTCTTCTTACAGCGGAAGAGGAAATTGAACTGGCGAAACGATTAGAGGTTGGTGACGAGGATGCCAAGAAACGTTTGGCAGAGGCTAACTTGCGTCTGGTGGTTTCCATTGCAAAGCGTTATGTGGGACGTGGTATGCTGTTCCTGGATTTGATTCAGGAAGGTAACTTAGGTCTTATTAAGGCGGTGGAGAAATTTGATTACCGTAAGGGATTTAAGTTTTCTACATACGCTACATGGTGGATTCGTCAGGCTATCACCAGAGCCATTGCGGATCAGGCAAGAACCATCCGTATTCCGGTACACATGGTAGAGACCATCAACAAGCTTATCCGTGTGTCAAGACAGCTCTTACAGGAGTTGGGACGTGAACCGACCCCGGAAGAGATTGCAGAAGAAATGAAAATGAATGTGGATCGTGTCCGTGAAATCTTAAAGATTTCTCAGGAGCCGGTTTCTCTGGAAACACCAATCGGTGAAGAAGAGGACAGCCATCTTGGAGATTTTATCCAGGATGATCAGGTTCCGGTTCCGGCAGATGCAGCTGCATTTACATTATTAAAGGAACAGCTTTCCGAAGTATTGGAAACTTTAACAGAAAGAGAGCAGAAGGTACTTCGTTTACGCTTTGGTCTGGATGACGGCCGTGCCCGCACCTTGGAGGAAGTGGGTAAGGAATTTAACGTTACCCGTGAACGTATTCGTCAGATTGAGGCAAAGGCACTGCGTAAATTGAGACATCCAAGCAGAAGCCGTAAGCTGAAGGATTATTTAGAGTAATGGTGAAATTATCAGAAAGAATGAAGGCGGTAGCCGACCTGGTGCCGAAATCAGAAACTTTGGCGGATATTGGTTGCGACCATGGATATCTGCCCATCCATCTGGTGGAGCAGGGCGTGGTCTTAAGAGCTATTGCCATGGATATTAATCCGGGTCCCTTGCAGGCGGCAAAGGAACACATTGCCGAAATGGGACTTGGAGATCGGATTATTACCCGGCTATCCGACGGACTTGATAAGCTAAAACCCGGTGAGGGAGAAAGCATTATCATTGCCGGAATGGGAGGAAGACTGATTATTCGGATTTTGCAGGATGCCCTTCCCTTTTTAAAAGGAGAAGGAGGTGTAAGAAGCCTGATTTTGCAGCCGCAGTCGGAACTTGCTTATTTTCGGCAGGAAATGCGGGCAATGGGGTTTGCCTGCGAAAGAGAAGATATGGTTTATGAAGATGGGAAATTTTATCCCATGGGAAGATATAGCTTAGGCGACACTTCTAAAAGTGACAAACAGGAGCTTTTTGACCTGTATGGTCCGCTTTTACTAAAGGAAAAACATCCGGTTCTGCTGAAATATCTGCAGAAAGAAGCAAAGACTTTAGAAGGTGTGGCAGCTTCCCTTTCCAACATGAAAGACGGAGAGGAGAAAAGTCAGCGACAGCTTGAAGTGGCAGAGAAGCTTAAGATGAATCAGACAGCACAAAATTTATATTAGAAAGGGGCTTATGGTTATGGCAAATGTATGGGAAATCTCAGTGCTTGACAAGACATTGAGAGTAGAAGACAGAACAACGTTTCTGGAACTTGCAAAGCAGTTTCAGTCGGAGTATTCCGATGATATTGTATTGGCGAAATACAATGGCAAATTGAAGGAATTATGGCATTCCGTTCACGGTGACGGTCAGATTGAGTTCTTAACTACGAAGTCCGATGCCGGAAGAAAGAGCTATCGCAGAAGCGGTACCATGTTAATGCAGCGTGCTCTGCATAATCTGGATCCGAACCTGCATGTTACGGTTTTGTATTCCATCAGCCAGGGCTATTTCTGCAAGTTAGTTGAGGAAAAGCCTATAACGGAAGCCTTTTTAAGCGACTTGAAGGCGGAAATGCATAAGCTGGTGGAGCAGGACATTCCATTCCAGAAGGACAGTTATGATACTTCTGAAGCATCACGTCTGTTTCAGGAATTTGGAATGCAGGATAAGAGTAATCTTTTCAAATACCGTTCCAGTTCGAAGGTAAGTGTATATAGCCTTGGTCGCTATATGGATTACTACTATGGTTACATGTTACCAAGTACAGGTTATGTGAAATATTTTGACTTAAAGCCCTATGACGATGGCTTTGTATTAATGTTCCCCAACGAGGACAGCCATCAGGTTGCGGACTTTAATCCGCCTCATAAATTGTATGCTACGTTAAAGGAAGCTACGCAGTGGGGCAAGATGCTGGAGGTTTCCAACATTGGTGAATTAAACGATGCCATTGTAAATGGCCGTGGTCAGGATTTAATTCTGGTTCAGGAAGCACTGATGGAGAGAAAAATCGCAGAAATTGCCAGCCAGATTGAGGAATCCGGCAGTAAGTTTGTTATGATTGCAGGACCGTCCTCTTCCGGAAAGACCTCCTTCTCTCATAGATTATCCATTCAGTTGATTGCAAGAGGCTTACGTCCTCATCCGATTGGATTGGATAATTACTATGGTGATCGAAAGAACACACCGTTAGATGAGAACGGCAAACCGGATTTTGAGTGCTTGGAGGCATTGGATGTAGAGCAGTTCAACAAAGATATGCAGCGTCTGTTAAAAGGCGAGCGTGTGGAAATGCCGTCCTTTAACTTCAAGACCGGACAGAGAGAGTATCGCGGCAACTTCCTTCAGTTGGGCGAAGATGATATTCTGGTAATTGAAGGAATCCATGGATTGAATGACAAGCTGTCCTACAGTATTGACAAGAACTTGAAATTTAAGGTATATATCAGTGCTCTGACACAGTTAAATATTGACGAGCACAATTGTTTACATACAACCGATACCCGACTTTTACGCCGAATTGTTAGGGACGCAAGAACCAGAGGCACATCGGCGAAGGAAACCATTGCTATGTGGTATTCCGTACGTCGTGGTGAGGAGAAATACATTTTCCCACATCAGGAACAGGCAAATGCCATGTTCAACTCCGCTTTTGTATACGAGCTGGCAGTAATCAAACCTTATGTACAGCCGCTTTTATACCAGATTTCCATAGGAGATCCGGAGTATGATGAAGCAAAGAGACTGTTGAAGCTTTTGGACTATGTCCTTCCTATGCCTGGTGAAGATATTAATCGGAATTCCTTGTTCCGTGAGTTCATCGGCGGAAGCTGCTTCAACGTTTAAGATAATTTGAAGTGACAATTGAATAGAGTAAGCAGGATGGATGATCGCGGCTGCAAGTGTCGAAAGACCGCAGGTGAGGAAAGTCCGGGCTTCATAGGGCAGGATGCCGGCTAACGGCCGGTGGAGGTGACTCCCAGGAAAGTGCAACAGAAAATTAACCGCCGGGTAACCGGTAAGGGTGGAAAGGCAGTGTAAGAGACTACCGCTGTTCTGGTAACAGGACAGGCTCTGCAAACCCCATTCGAAGCAAGACCAGACAGAAGCGTTGACGTGGCCCGCTAGCTTCAGGTAGGTCGCTTGAGGCGGCTGGTAACAGTCGTCCTAGATAGATGATCATTCACGACAGAACCCGGCTTATAGTCCTGCTTACTTTTTAAATTGTAAAAGACGCTCCCTGAAAAGGAGATACTGCTATGGTTGACTACATTTCAGTCAAAGAAAAGGATTTATCCGAAGAACAGAAAAAAGAATATGAGACACTCAGCTGCGGCTTTTGTGAAGAATTAAAACAGCTTACGGGCAGTAAGGGCTGCTCTCGCAAGAAAAGCGCCATGCTATTTTTGGCATTTTTGTTGGATGGGTTGTATGATACGCAAAGGGAAGTAACAACCCGTTATGCGGCGGATATGGAAGTGCTGGTATCTTACTGGAACACCAGGCAGGACTGGCATCAGAAGAGAGCTCTTACCCAGAAGACCAAGATTCGGAAGCTGGAAAAGACAGTACAGCAGTTGGAAGCACACTATGAAAGACAGGCGAAAGCTATTCAGACTTACCTGACCAAGCGTAGTGTGGCGGAGGCAGGCAAGGAGACGAACCTGGATGCGATTTCCGGATTGGCGGGAGAGATGCTGGCGGAGATTTTTGACTTTCAGGAGGATGAACACTCCGAGGAACTTCGTTGCATCGGCTATTATATTGGCAAAAGCGCTTATCTGATGGAAGTTTATAAGAATATGGAGCGGGATGCCAAGCACGGTGTTTACAATCCGCTTTTGCAATGGAAGAAGGATAATAAGGACGAAGATCCGACGCCCTTTGTTCGTCTGCGGGTAGAAAGCATGATTGATGAAAGTCGGAAGGCCTATGAGCGGCTTACCATTACCCGACACAGAGAAATTCTGGAAAGAGTGTTTTCCGGAAAAGTGATTGCCGGATTTTTCCGCGAGCGCAAAAATGGATAATTGGTGGGGACAGTCCCTTAAGGGCTGTCCTTTTTTGTATAAAAAGGGGTACAGGATTGGTTACAGCCGAAAACTTGTAAAAAATCTGTGTTTTTGGTATACTAGAGAGTAGTGTTTTAAGACGCAGAATGAAAAGAGGAATAAAATGAAACAGCTTAAGGATTTTTTAGAGGGCGTATCCTACACTGTGTTGCAGGGCTCTCTGGAAACAGAAATAGAGAAATTGGAATATGATTCCAGAAAAGTGCAGGCGAAGACATTGTTTGTCTGTATCGAAGGAACAGAGGTGGATGGACACAAGTTTGCTCAGAACGCTGTGGATGCCGGAGCCGTTGCATTGTTTGTAACCAAGCCGGTGGAAGTGACCGGGGATGTGACCATTGTACAGGTGGAGGATTCCAGAAAAGCTTTGGCCTATGCTGCTGCAGCTTATTTTGACCACCCGGCAGAGAAATTAAAGGTCATCGGAGTAACGGGAACCAAGGGAAAGACCACCACCACATATATGGTGCGCTCTGTGCTGGAAAGTGCGGGAATGAAAACCGGTCTGATCGGAACCATTGAAGCGATTATCGGACAGGAACATATTCCGGCCAAGAATACCACACCGGAGTCCTTTGTGATTCAGGAATATTTTGCACGTATGGTGCAGGCGGGTTGTAAAGCCGTTGTTATGGAGGTATCCTCTCAGGGCTTGATGATGCATCGAACCGATGGATTTACCTTCGAACTTGGTATTTTTACCAACATCGAGCCGGATCATATCGGACCCAATGAACATAAGGATTTTGAAGAATACATGGCATGTAAGGGACTGTTATTTAAGCAGTGCCGCTACGGTATCGTGAACTTTGACGATCACCATACAAAGGATGTGCTAAAGGGACATACCTGTGAGGTGTTATCCTACGGATTGTCAGAAGGTGCCGACATTCAGGCTGTGAATATTGAGCTGGTAAAGGAACCGGGATATCTGGGAGTAGCCTACGATACCAAGGGAGCTTACGAGGATCACATTATTATTGATATGCCGGGTAAGTTCAGTGTATATAATTCCCTGGCAGCCCTTTGCATTTGCCGTCATTTTGGAGTGGAGAAAGAAATTATCCGGGGCGCATTAAAGACCGCCAAGGCAAGAGGTCGTGTGGAAAAAGTTGAAACCGGAAGAGATTTTACCATCCTTTTGGATTATGCCCACAATGCCATGGCATTAAGCAGTCTTCTTTCTACGTTGAAAGAGTATAATCCCGGAAGACTGGTATGTGTCTTTGGCTGTGGCGGCAACCGTTCCAAACTTCGCCGTTACGAGATGGGAGAGGTGTCCGGTAAGCTGGCGGACTTTACCATCATTACGTCGGATAATCCACGGTTTGAAGAACCGGCAGAGATTATGGCGGATATTGAAACCGGAATGAAAAAAACACAGGGCGCGTATGTTTGTATAGAAGATCGAAGAGAGGCCATTGCCTACTCTGTAGAACATGCAAAGAGCGGCGATGTAATTATTGTTGCAGGTAAAGGACATGAGGATTACCAGGAAATCAAGGGAGTGAAATACCCTATGGATGACCGGGAACTGATTGAAAGTGCCCTGAAGAAATAAGAGGTAGGATGCATGGCAGAATATGCCCGGATCATTATTGATATTTCGCTGGAAAAGCTGGACCGACCCTTCACCTATCGGGTACCGGAGGAGTTGGAAGGAAAGGTTCGAATCGGTGACCAGGTACAGGTTCCTTTTGGAAAAGGAAACCGGAAGCTTACGGGCTTCGTCATCGGTTTGGCGGCGGAATCCGGTCTTAGTAAAGATATACCAATTAAAGAGTTGGAAGGAGTACTTCCGTCCGGAAGTATTACGGGACAGTTGATTGAACTTGCCCGATTTATGCGACAGCAGTATGGTGGAACCATGAATCAGGCGTTGAAGACCGTATTACCCATGAAAACTCCTGCAAAGGAAAAGCAGGTTCAATATGTGGAATTAACCCTGGACCGTAGCAGAGCACAGGAGTTGCGGACACAGTGGGAGAAGCGGCATGCAGTGGCAAAGGTACGTCTTTTGGATGCACTTTTAGCCGAAGGAGAGCTTCCCTTCACTGTAATCACCACCAAATTAAATGTTTCATCTACGGTGATTCGCGGTTTTGAAAAAGAGGGCTACGTGGCCATCCGTTCAGAGCGGACATACCGCAATCCCATGGAGTTTGATAAGGGAAACGATTATCGGCCTACGCTGAATGAAGAACAAAGCCGGGCAGTAGAGGGAATGTATGAGAATTTTGAGCATAGTCCTAAACGGCCCTGTCTGCTTCACGGTGTCACCGGAAGCGGTAAAACCGAGGTCTATATGGAACTGATTTCCCGGGTGCTTAAAAAGGACCGTCAGGTAATTCTGTTGATTCCGGAAATTGCGTTGACCTATCAGACCATGATGCGATTTTACCATCGCTTTGGAAAGCGGGTGTCGGTATTGCACTCCCGGTTATCGGCGGGAGAACGTTTTGACCAGTTAGAGCGGGCAAGACGTGGAGAAATCGATATTATCATCGGCCCCAGAAGTGCATTGTTTGCACCTTTTGAAAGACTGGGACTGATTATTATAGATGAGGAGCATGAAGGGACCTATAAGAGTGAGGATAAGATTCCCCGCTACCATGCGAGAGAGACAGCCATTTATCGGGCGGCCCAGATGAATGGTATGGTGGTTTTGGGTTCCGCAACTCCGTCACTGGAAAGCTTTTATAAAGCGCAAACAGGGGAATATGCATATTTTTCCCTGCAGAACCGATATCAAGGAAGAGCACTTCCCACGGTATCGGTGGTGGATTTAAGGGAGGAGTTAAAAGCCGGGAATCGCTCCATGTTCAGTAGAACGTTAAAGGAGCAGATACAGGATAAACTCCGGAAAAAGCAACAAATTATGCTGTTTTTAAATCGCCGAGGCTTTACGGGAGCCATGAGCTGCCGAAGCTGCGGTACAGCCTTTAAATGCCCCAATTGTGATGTGTCGCTAACCCTTCACAAAGACGGGAAATTAAAATGTCACTATTGCGGCTATGAAATTCCAAAGCCGAAGTTGTGTCCCGTATGCGGTTCCAAATATATCGGCGGATTTTCTGCCGGAACCCAGAAGGTGGAAGATGGGTTGATGAAGGAATTTCCGGAGGCACGGGTGCTGCGTATGGATGCGGATACCACCCGCAAAAAGGAGAGCTATGAGGATATTTTATCCCGTTTTGCCAACGGAGAAGCAGATATTCTGGTGGGAACCCAGATGATTGTAAAAGGGCATGACTTCCCAAATGTTACTCTGGTGGGAATTTTGGCGGCAGATATGTCGTTAATCGAGGATGACTTCCGAGGAGCGGAGCGAACCTTTCAGCTTTTGACCCAGGCGGCAGGCCGGGCAGGAAGAGGAGAGCATCCCGGTAACGTGGTGATTCAGACCTATCAGCCGGAGCATTATGCCATTCAGACTGCGGCAAAGCAGGATTACGAAGGCTTTTACGAAGAAGAAATCGGCTTCCGAAAGCTTCTGCATTATCCGCCGGCAGGACATCTTTTGTTGATTCTGATGAAGGCAGAGGCAGAAGAGGATATAGAAGCCCTGGCTCAAGATATGAAACAGGCCACGGAAACAATGGGGCAGAAACATCCGGTGGTGATTATCGGACCGGCAGATGCCAGAATCCGGAAGTTAAATTCCATCTATCGGAAGACCTTATACATTAAAGCAAGAAACTATGATGAGCTTGTAGCCATCAAGAATGAAATAGAAAAATATCGGGAAGAAAGCGGCTATCCTTACGGAAGCGTTTCCTTTGATTTTGACCCGATCCATGGAGAATAAGTAGGAGGAACAAAATGGCAATCAGACAGATTCGTGAGTTGGGAGATGCAATCCTGACAAAAACATGTAAACCAATCAAAGAAGTAACCCCACGTATTAAGGAACTGGCAGAGGATATGATCGAAACCATGTATGAATTTCAGGGCGTAGGTCTTGCGGCTCCACAGGTAGGCGTATTAAAGAGAATGGTGGTTATTGATGTGGGAGACGGCCCGATGGTGCTTATCAACCCGGAGATTTTGGAAAGCTCCGGTGAGCAGACCGGTGAAGAAGGCTGCTTAAGCTATCCGGGTAAGGCAGGTACCGTAACCCGCCCCAATTACGTGAAAGCAAAGGCTTACGACCTTGACATGCAGGAATATATTATTGAGGGAGAAGAACTTTTGGCACGTTGTATCTGTCATGAGTTAGATCACCTGGAGGGACACATGTATGTGGAACTGGCAGGAGACACCATTCATGATGTGCAGTATGCAGAGGAAGAGGAATAGAGAATGAGAATCATTTTTATGGGAACTCCGGATTTTGCCGTGAGTTCGTTACAGACATTGGTGCAGAGTAAGCATGAGGTCTGTCTTGTGGTGACCCAGCCGGATAAGCCCAGAGGACGGGGCAATCAGGTCAGCTTTTCTCCGGTAAAAGAGGAAGCGGTGAAGGCCGGCATTCCGGTATACCAACCGGCAAAAATTAAAGAAAAAGAGTGTGTGTCCTATATTCGCAGCTTTCAGCCGGATGTGATTGTGGTTGTGGCTTTTGGACAGATTTTATCCAAAGAGTTGTTGGATATTCCGAAATACGGCTGTATCAATGTGCATGGCTCTTTGCTTCCGAAATATCGTGGAGCGGCGCCAATTCAGTGGGCAGTCTTAAACGGAGAAAAGGTTTCCGGCGTGACCACCATGCGGATGGATGAAGGGTTGGATACCGGCGACATTATGTTGAAAAAAGAAGTAGTTCTTGCAGAGGATGAAACTGCCGGCAGCTTGTTTGACCGGTTACAGGAAGAAGGCGCCGTGCTTTTACGGGAAACCCTGGAAGCATTGGAAAAAGGAACCATAACCTATACGCCTCAGGTGGAGGAAGAAGCCACCAAGACCCGTATGATTACCAAGGATATGGGACATTTGAATTTTGAACGCAGTGCAGAGGAATTGGAACGGTATGTGCGGGGATTATCCCCATGGCCAAGCGCTTTTGGCAGATTATCCGGAAAAACATTGAAAATCTGGAAAGCGAAAGTGGCTGAGGGAGAGCAGGAAGCAGCCTGCAGGGAAGCAGACAGTGAGGAACTGGAAGCAGGAACCATCCTTTTAGTAACCAAACAGCATATTTTTGTAAAAACCGCGGAAGGGTATTTACGGCTGGATGAGGTGCAGATTGAAGGAAAGAAGCGCATGGGTTGCGAAGATTTTTTACGGGGCTTTACTGTGGAGGCAGGAATGTCCCTTTAGGAAGAAAGGTGAGAGAGGATGTATTATTACGGAGGATATGGAATGGGATTGGATCCCACCTACTTGTTGGTGCTCATTGGTGTTGTAATTTGTATGATGGCATCTGCCAAGGTGAAAAGCACCGTGGCAAAATATTCCGGTTATCGGAGTGCGTCCGGTCTTACGGGTGCAGAAGCGGCAGAGGAAATGTTGCGACGGGCAGGGCTTTATGATGTGAAGGTTCGCCACGTATCCGGTAACCTGACAGATCACTACGATCCCAGAACCAAAACCGTGAATTTATCAGATCCGGTATATGGTTCCGCGTCTGTGGCGGCAGTGGGAATTGCCTGTCACGAGTGCGGTCATGCTATCCAGCATTCCAAAGCCTATTTCCCCTTGAATTTCCGGGCGGCTCTGGTACCGGTGGCCAACTTTGGATCCACCTTAAGCTGGCCCATGATTATTTTGGGACTGGTGCTTGGAGGCATGCGGACTTCCGGAATCGGATACTTTTTGATTGAAGCGGGAATTGCTTGCTTTGCCTTGGCTGTATTATTTCATCTGGTAACTCTTCCGGTGGAGTTTAACGCATCAAGACGCGCCATGGCCATGATTCATGAAACCGGAATGCTTACAGAGCAGGAAAGCCATGCAACAAGAAAAGTTTTAACGGCAGCAGCTTTGACCTATGTTGCCAGTGCAGCGGCAGCAATTTTACAACTTTTGCGACTGCTCATTATATTTGGAGGAAGACGACGTGACTAATACCGTCAATACAAGAGGACTGATTCTGGACATTTTGCTTGCAGTGACAAGAGACGGAGAGTTTCTGAATCAGGTATTGAAAAATGTTCTTGATAAATACGCCTATCTGGATAAGCGGGATCGAAGCTTTATTTCCAGAGTATGCCATGGATGTGTGGAGAGAATGCCGGAACTTGACGGCATTTTGAACCGATTTTCCAAAGTGCCGGTTCGAAAAATGAAGCCGGTAATCCACTGTATTTTATTAAGTGCATTGTATCAGATGTTATATATGGACAGTGTTCCTAATCGTTCAGCGGTGGATGAGGCAGTTAAATTGGCGAATAAACGTGGATTTAGCAGCCTTCGGGGTTTTGTAAACGGAGTTTTGCGAAGCATTGATCGAGAAAAGGAAACTATTTCCTATCCTGACCCGTCTAACTTTAATGACTATATGGAAAAGAAGTACTCGATCCTTCCCTGGATGACGCAGCTTTGGCTTTCTTCCATGACAAAACAGGAAGTGGAAGAATTGGGAAGAGCCTTTTTGACAGAAGGACCTACCTGTGTCCGGGTTATGACGGATAAGATTTCCCCTGCGGAGTTGAAAAATCAATTGGAACAGGAAGGAATTCAGGTGCTTCTCCATGATGAACGGGAGGATGTAATGTATCTTTCGGGATATGACAGTCTGCCGTCTATCAAAGCCTTTCAGAAAGGACTTTTCTATGTGCAGGATCCTTCTTCCATGGAAGTGGCAAATGCCATTCGTCCTCAAGCGGGAGAAATCGGCATCGATGTATGCAGTGCCCCGGGAGGAAAGGCTATTCATGCAGCTATGTTAATGGCAATGCAGGAGAAGAACGGGACAGACAAAGGAACAATTTATGCCAGGGATTTGACCCCGGCAAAGGTAAGCTTAATAGAAGAGAATATTAAACGGACGGGAATGACCAATATTGAGGTTGCCTGTCACGATGCAACGATTTTGGATGAGAACATGGTGGAGAAGGCGGATTTTGTTATCGCGGATTTACCTTGTTCCGGACTGGGTGTGCTTCGTAAAAAGCCGGATATTAAGTACCACACGTCGTTGGAAAATGTGCAGGAGCTGGCAAAGCTGCAGCAGGAAATGTTGAACGTGGTATGCCGGTATGTGAAACCGGGTGGAAGAATGATTTATTCTACCTGTACCATCAACCGGATTGAGAACGAAGAGAACACAGACCATTTTTTGAAAAAGCACGGAGATTTCCGGCTTGAAAAACAGGTACAGATACTACCGCAGGGTGGAAGACAGGATGGCTTTTACTACGCCCTGTTGAAGAAGGGAGAATAAGTAAACAACATGGAATTATCTGCAATGACTCCGGAACAGTTGACGGCTTTAATGAAAGAGTTAAATGAGCCGGCATTTCGGGCAAAACAGATCTATGAATGGATACATAAACAATGCGTTTCTTCCTTTGAAGAAATGAGCAATGTACCGAAGAAATTAAAAGAAAAACTGACGGCAGCAGGGTATACCTTCTGCGTGCCGAAGATTGTAGAGGTGCAGGAATCCAAGTTAGACGGCACCAAGAAATATTTGTTTGAGCTTTCCGACCACCAGGTGGTGGAAAGTGTGTTAATGAAGTATAAGCACGGCAATTCCGTGTGCATCTCCTCTCAGGTGGGATGCAAAATGGGATGTCGGTTCTGTGCATCCACCTTGGATGGATGGCTTCGGAATTTAAGCAATGGAGAAATGCTTCAGCAGATTTACCAGATTCAGAAAGAAAGCGGCGAGCGGGTAAGCAACGTAGTGGTTATGGGAACCGGAGAGCCTCTGGATAATTACGATAATCTACTTGCTTTTATCCACATGTTAAGCGATGAAAAGGGTTTACATATCAGTCAGCGAAACATTACGGTTTCAACCTGTGGACTGGTTCCGAAGATTCTTGAATTGGCTGAAGAGAGACTGCAGATTACATTGGCACTATCCTTACATGCTTCTTCTCAGGAGAAGAGGGAAGAGCTGATGCCCATTGCAAAGACCTACGAAATCCATGAGGTATTGGATGCCTGCCGGACATATTTTGATAAGACCGGACGACGGGTATCTTTTGAATACAGCCTTGTGGCAGGGGTAAATGATTCCGAGGAGGATGCAGCGCGGTTAAAAGCCTTAATCGGAGACATGAATTGTCATGTGAATCTGATTCCGGTGAACCCTATTAAGGAGCGTTCATTCAAACAACCGGATCGGGAAAATATTCGCAGATTTCAAAATAAACTTGAAAATAACGGAATAAATGTTACTATAAGAAGAGAAATGGGAAGAGATATTGACGGAGCTTGTGGACAGCTTCGAAAGAAATATATGGAAAGGTAGGTGGGAAGATGAAAACACATGCAGTAACGGACATTGGATTAAGCAGAGCGGAGAATCAGGATTGCTTTTACACAACTGAGATGCCAATCGGAAATCTTCCGAACCTATTCCTTGTGGCAGATGGAATGGGCGGCCATGTGGGAGGTAAATGCGCATCTCACAAGGCATTACAGACAATGATCGATACCGTAAAAGATTTAGAGGAAACGGATCCAAGGGTTATTTTGGAAAAAGCCATGCTTCGTGCCAATGAAGAAGTTATGAAAGAGGCACAGCTTCAGAATATGGAGGGCATGGGCACCACCATGGTGGCGGCTACCATTCTGGGAGACAGAATGTACGTTGGTAACGTGGGAGACAGCCGGTTATATATTGTGAAGCCCGGAGGAATAAGACAGATTACCAAGGATCATTCTCTGGTGGAAGAGATGGTTCGTATGGGAGAGCTGGATCCGGACAATGCAAGAACACATCAGAAGAAGAATGTGATTACCAGAGCGGTGGGAATGAGCGAAGATTTGAAAATCGACGTTTTTGAAACCGAACTGGAAGAAGAGAGCATGATTTTAATGTGTTCCGATGGATTGACAAATATGGTAGACGATGAGACCATCCGAGTTATTATAAACAGTCAGAGGGATGTCATTGAACGGGCAGAGAAGCTGATTGAAGAAGCAAATAAGAATGGTGGAAAGGATAACATTACGGTTGTAGTGATTGAACCCTAGTGAGGTGAAGGCATGTTAACAGAAGGAATGAATATAGCAGATAGATATGAGATTATAGAAAAAATCGGTGCCGGCGGAATGTCGGATGTATATAAGGCCATTGACAACCTGTTAGGTCGTAACGTGGCTATTAAGGTACTGAAGAACGAATACAGTGAGGATGTGAATTTCCTTACCAAGTTCCGGACAGAGGCACAGTCCGCTGCGTCTTTGGAGAATCCTAACATCGTCAGCATTTACGATGTTGGAAGCGAGAATAAGATGCACTACATTGTTATGGAATATGTAGAGGGCATTACCTTAAAGACCTACATTGAGAAGAAAGAAAAGATTGGATACAAAGAGGCCATCAGTATTGCAATCCAGACCTGTAACGGTATTCGTGCGGCTCACAACAAGAATATTATCCATCGGGATATTAAGCCTCAGAATATTATTATTTCCACAGAAGGAAAGGTAAAGGTTACAGATTTCGGTATCGCAAGAGCAGCCACCAGCAATACCATTAACTCCGATGTGATGGGTTCTGTACATTATACTTCTCCGGAGCAGGCGAGAAACGGCTTCGTGGATGCCAAGAGTGATATTTACTCCATGGGTATTGTAATGTATGAGATGGTTACAGGAAGAGTTCCTTTTAACGGGGACAGCGCTGTGGCAGTAGCATTACAGCATTTACAGGAAGAGATTATCCGACCGAGTGCCTATACTCAGGATCTTCCTATTAGCCTTGAGAAGATTATTTTAAAATGTACTCAGAAAAGTCCGGATCGTCGGTATGCATCCGTGGATGAGTTGATTGCGGATTTGAAGAAGGCGTTAATTAATCCGGATGAGGATTTTGTAGTTTTGGAAAGCGTTCCGCTGGCAGAAAACACCCGTGTAATTACTGAGCAGGAAGTGGAGCAGATTCAGCAGGTTGCAAAGAGAAAAGACGAAATGAGAAAAGAACAAGGTAAAGAGAATCGCAAAGAGAACCGTAAAGAGGTTCGTAAAGAAGAGAAGAAGGAAGTATTTCGCGACGATTTTTATGATGATGACGAGGACGAGGATGAAGAGAAGCCACTGTTAAATCCGAAGATGGAAAAAGCGGTTACCATTATGGGAATCGTAGCTGCAGTCTTCATGGTAGTGGTTGTGATTCTAATCTTAGGAACCGTAATGGACTGGTTCCATTTCGGTGGCAAATCCAAGGATAAGGATGAGGATCCCACTGCGCAGGAGGAAGAGAGCGGACAGGTAGAAATGATTGACATCAAGGGCAAGACCTTTGAGGAAGCACAGAAGATTTTAAATGAAATGAATCTGGGCATTCAGTTAGAGGGTACTGAGTCTTCCGAAGATTATGCAGAAGGTCAGATTATGAAACAGAGTGTGGAAGCCGGTGAAATGGTTGATAAGAATACCACCATTAAGGTTGTTACCTGTGCCGGAAAAGAAGGCTTTGAACTTCCGGATGTGACCGGTAAAGAGGAAGCGGATGCCACAAGCTTGTTGCAGTCCGACCCCAATAATCTGGTTGTTTCCGTATCCTATGATTATGATGATTCCGTAGAAACCGGAAAAGTTATTTCTACAACACCAAAGGCAGGAGAAACCGTACACGCAGGAGATACCATTACCGTATCTGTCAGCCGTGGAAGTGAAACCACCGAGGTTCCCAATGTGGAAGGCAAGAAAGAAAAAGATGCCAAGTCTGCATTAACAGCAGCAGGCTTTAAAGTAAAAGTAACTACAAAACACGACGATTCCGTGGCAGAAGGCAAGGTTATCAGCCAGTCCGTAAAGGATAAGGCAGAACCGGGCAGCACCATTGAAATCGTAGTGAGCCTGGGAGCAGAGACTGTTTACTACACCTATAGCGCAACCGTAAATGAAGCGGCAGATGTGGAAAAAGGAGATTCCGTATACAGCGTGGAATCCGCCACCATTAAGATTACCGCCGGCGGCAAGACCGTTTACAGTGCAGAAATCCAGTCCTTCCCGAAGAAGATTTCCGTGGATGATTTAACAGAGTCCTCCGGTACCATTAAGATTGTATGGACCTATGTAAACGAGGATGACAGCAGTGACAGCTATACTGAAACGGAAACCAGTAACATTACCTTCAAGAAAAAATAAGTGAGTCTATGCAAGGAAAAATAGTGAAAGGGATTGCCGGATTCTACTACGTTCATGTAGTAGGATCCGGTATCTATGAATGTAAAGCAAAGGGAATTTTCCGCAAGGAGAAAAAGAAACCCTTAGTTGGAGATGACGTGGAACTGGAAGTAATCTCCGAAGAAGAAAAAATCGGAAATATTGTGCAATTGCTGGAGCGGAAGAATGAATTACTGCGTCCGGCTGTTTCCAATGTGGATCAGGCCATTGTCATTTTTGCTGCAAAGAAGCCGGATCCTAACTTTAATCTTTTGGATCGGTTCTTAATCCGGATGCAGATGGAGCATACGGAAACCCTGATTTGTTTTAATAAATGCGATTTATTAAGCGAAGAAGAAAGGCAGGCACTTTTACACATTTATGATGGCTGTGGAAGAGAAGTGCTTTTTACCAGTGCCAAAACAAAAGAAGGTATAGAGGAATTAAAAGGAGCCTTGCTTCATAAGACTTCTACCGTAGCAGGACCTTCCGGAGTGGGAAAATCTTCTCTTATTAATCTTTTGCAGGAGAATGTGGAAATGGAAACCGGAAGCATTAGTGTGAAGATTGAGCGTGGTAAGCATACCACCAGACATTCCCAGCTTATTCCGATTTCCGGGAATACCTATATTATGGATACCCCTGGATTTTCCACGTTGTACATCAATGAACTGACGAAGGAAGAATTAAAGGATTATTATACAGAGTTTGCGGAGTATTCCGGACAATGTCGTTACCCCGGCTGCAACCATGTAAGTGAGCCGGACTGCGGCGTGAAAGAGGCGGTAGCAGGGGGAGCAATCCCGGATAGCCGCTACGAGAATTACGTGAATCTGTTTGAAGAATTAAAGAATGTAAAACGATACTAGGAGGAAATTATGGAATACATTTTATCACCATCCCTTTTGTCTGCGGATTTTGGAAATCTGGCAGAAGCGGTGAGAACAATTGACGAGGCAGGAGCCCAGTATGTGCATATCGACGTAATGGATGGTATGTTTGTACCCAGCATTTCTTTTGGAATGCCGGTAATCAAATCCATTCGTCCGGTAACAAAGCGGGTATTTGACGTACATTTAATGATTGAAGAGCCGGACCGTTATGTGGACGAATTTGCAAAGTGCGGCGCGGATATTATTTGTGTGCATCAGGAAGCCTGCAAGCATTTAGATCGTACCATCGCTCACATCAAGGATGCAGGCTGTAAAGCAGCGGTAGCTTTAAATCCTGCAACAGACCTTTCTACGTTAAGCTATATTCTTCCGGAAGTGGATATGGTGCTTTTAATGAGCGTGAATCCGGGATTCGGAGGACAGAAATATATTTCCTACTGTACTGAGAAAGTACGTCAGCTGAGGAAGATGATTGACGATGCGGGACTTCAGGTGGATATTGAAGTAGACGGCGGCGTGAAACTGGATAACATCGAAGAAATCAAAGAGGCGGGAGCCAATATTTTCGTGGCTGGAAGTGCAGTATTTAAAGGTGATGCGGCAGCCAACGTGAAGGAATTTTTGAAAAAACTAGGGGAAGAATAATTGACATGAAGATTGCCATTGTTACCGGCGGAAGTATATGCCCTGAATTTGTGGAAGAGGAATTAAGCAGGGAGGGGTTTGACACCATTATTGCAGTTGACCGGGGAGCGGATTTTTTTCTGACATCCGGTCATACACCTCAGTACATTGTGGGAGATTTTGATTCCATAGCGCCAGATACATTAGAAAAGCTGGAGAAAAAAACGGGGGCGGTAATTGAGAAGCACCCGTCGGAAAAAGATGAGACCGATACGGAACTGGCCATTTTGATGGCAAGCCGGATGAAGGCTTCGGAGATTGTGATTTATGGCGGAACCGGAACCAGAATGGATCATGTATTGGGAAATATCCAGCTTTTGAAAAAGGCGTTGGAGTGTAAGATTCCCTGTACCATAAAGGATCCCTTTAATCGGATTCGGATGATTGATGCGCCCTTGCGTATTGCAAAAAAGGAACAATATGGATACTATGTATCCCTGATTCCTTTTACCGAGACGGTGGAAAAACTGACTTTACGGGGAATGAAATATCCCCTTGAAGAGTATACTCTTCATAGCGGCATTGCCAGATGCGTAAGCAATGAGATTGTGGGAGATGTGGCGGAAATCAGTTTTTCGGACGGAATTGTAATAGTAATTGAAGCCAAAAAGGATTGATATGAGAAGTAGTATGAAAAAGAGGCTGTGTGGAATTTTGTCGGTGATGTTGATATTTACCCTTTTATCACCGCTACATGCTCATGCCGGAGAAGGCACGGAGCAGTGGATGAAGGTGAATTTCCGGGATGGCGCTTTTGCCCAAACCTATCAGACTACGGTGGGATACACAGATTCCTTCTTTGTGGATAAACCCACTCAGGATGGAAGCTTAAACAAAGGTCAGAAGGAGTTGGCACATACTTCTATGGTGGCGTCTGCGGCAATGTACAAGAAACGATATGCCATTCAGTTAATGAAGAAATTCGGTTTCAAGTACCTTTACCATTACGTGCGCACCACCAAAACCGATAATGATCATATTACCTATTGTATTGGCTATAAGCGAATTCGGGATTTTAATCTGATTGCCATCTGGATTAAAGGCAGCGGAGTGAATTACGAATGGGTCAGCAATTTTAACATTGGAAAAGGAAAGAACCACAAGGGTTTCTCTCTGGCGGAGAAGGAACTGGATGATCAGGTTACCACTTTTTTACAGCAAAAAGGTATTGTGAGTAACTTGAAATTCTGGATTACCGGTCACAGTCGGGGAGCAGCGGTAGCGAATCTGTTTGCAAAACGTATGACGGAGAAGTACACGAAATCCAGGGTCTTTGCCTATACCTTTGCTTCTCCCAGGGTTTCTACCGAAGGGAAGAGAAAGGGTTATGAAAACATCATTAACATCTTAAATCCGGGGGATTTTGTGACGGAAGTAGCGCCCAAGGCCTGGGGGTATTTTCGATACGGAATAGACATTAATCTTCCGGTGAGTAAACAGCCTGCAATGGAAAAAGCATTCAAAAAGCTGACGGGAAAAGCCTATGAAGGCTACAGCAAGAAGGGCAAGGAAGCTTTAGTCTACGCCTTTGTGCAATACGGCGGAGATACAGTAGAGGATTATTATACCCGCCCTTACATGATTGGCTATGGCTATGCGGCTTCGCCTGCAACTTTTTTTCAAAAAGGGCTGGGATATTTCCTTGCCGGGGACTACCGGGAAGGACTAAAAACGGCATTGGGAATTGCCATGCTAAATATCCGGGCACAATGGGTGTTGGGAAAGCTTTTTTCCGACGGAATGATTAGCGACCGGTTTCAGCATGCTCATTGCCAGTCCGGCTATGTATGCTGGATGGAAGCAAGTGGTTATGGTTTTTAATTGGGAGGAGAACATTTATGCAACCTAGGTCGTTTAAACAGCAATTTCTGTTGTCACTGGAAAATGACGAATTGAAGAAGTTTGATTTGGAAGAATACGAAATCGAAAATGGTGTAATTTATACAACCATGCTTCAGTTGGATGATGACGACATTCCGTACATGGCACAGTTTGTCTTTTACAAAGAAGATGAATTGGCAGATGTTATGGTAATGAAACCTATTAAATACTGGGATACGTTGGAAACCTATCGAATTGTAAATCAGTTTAACGGAGAGAATCGCTTCATCCGGATGCTGACCCAGGAGAATCTGGTATGCGTCAGAGGAAACGTATGGAAGGAAGAGGGAGTGGATGCCCTTTGGGATATGTTTTTCCTTGCTGCCAGAGCAGCCGGAGGCTATTTTGGAGAATTTGAAACTGCAGAGGAATGTGAATAGTCACGGATTGGTCATTTTTTCATGTTATTGTTATGAAGTAAGAGCGACAAAGGGATGGGGGAGCCCTATCATCATTTACGAGAGGTGACGACATGAAGGAAATGAAAGAAATCTTAGTGGACAACACAGAAGCAAAGACTGCCGAAGCACTTGCCATGGCAGATGAGTTCATCGGACGTCAGGGGTTAGACAGAAAGAAGGAAATTCACCTGCGTCTGTTAGCAGAAGAAGCACTGGGCATGATGAAAGCCATGACCGGTGAATTTCAGGCGAAGTTTCAGATGGAAGCAGATGATGGGGAGTATCGAATTAAACTTGCAGTAGAAACAAACATGAGCCTGGACAAGAAAAACGATCTTCTTTCCGTATCAAAGTCAGGCAAGAATGCTGCAGTAAAGGGCTTCATGGGCAAGTTAGGTGAGATTATTGAAAATAGTCTTTTAAACTTTGATGAGGTCATGGAGTTGCAGCAGGAATATGGTGGAGGTCGTGTAGATTATGCCTTTATGGGCATGGGTATGCCAGGGGAAATTCCAATGGAGATTGCCATCGAACGACAAGCCTTCACCTGGTCCTTACGAAACTATCGCGAGGGCTTAGAAGAGGCAGACCATAAGCCTGCAAGAGAAGCCTGGGACGAACTGGAGAAATCCATTGTTGCCAATATCGCCAAGGACGTTATAGTAGGCGTAAAGAAGAATCATGTGGATATGACCATTGTCATGTAAACCAATTTCATAATAAGGATGTTGAGACCGTTCTGCATAGCAGGGCGGTCTTTTTGCGTGGTGGTGTGTGCGGGCGTTTAGAAATTGGGGGAATGCAGGGATACTTTTTGGTGGGGCGCAGGGCGTTAAGGCATTGCAAATGGTGTGGACTAGGTCAGGTCGGCGGAAAGTGTGAAAAGAATAGTGGTTGTGGCGATTCAGCTTGGGAATGTAGGGTGCTGACTGGGGCGAGTCGGCGGGAACTGTGAAAAGACGGCCTCTGCCGGCGATTTTTTCTGAAAAATCGCCGAAACATGTGATGGAAAAATGAAAACCGCCGACGTTACCTTTGAACACTCGCCATGTGAAACAGGATTGACACAAATGCCGACGAGTATGAAAGAAATCCACGGCGCGGTGTGAGCATAGGACACACTTTCCGCCGAGTCGCCAAAAGAAAATAGGCGTAGGACACAGTTTAAACAGAGCTGGCGCCGAGTCAGCTACTGGTGCAACACTAAACTACACCATTCACACTTACATGGTCACATTATTTGTAATTTATGCATATTGAAGGTGACAATTAGCATCAGGGCGTATGAAAAGGATATATGGGATTACTGGGGAGCGGCTGGGGGCAGGTCGGCGGAATGTGTGAAAAGCGTAGTGGTTGTGGCGATACAGCTTTGGAAAGCAGGGTGCTGACTGGGGCGAGTCGGCGGGTACTGTGAAAAGACTGCCTTTGCCGGCGATTTTTTCTGAAAAATCGCCGAGACATGTGATGGAAAAATGAAAACCGCCGACGCTACCTTTAAACACTCGCCATGCAAAAAAGCGTTGACACAAATATCGCCGAGTTTGGGGAATTTTCTCGCCGCGACGTGAGTGTAGTACACACTTTCCGCCGAGACGCAAAAAGAAA
>Ga0129307_1001402_pt1 | contig 25893 bp, 18 predicted proteins | sample P1105metagenome_FD_94437 | JGI IMG/M metagenome (GOLD analysis project Ga0129307, IMG submission 94437) | Capybara group fecal microbial communities from Wisconsin, USA - P1105 metagenome | ecosystem: Host-associated > Mammals > Digestive system > Large intestine > Fecal | place: USA: Wisconsin...
CAGCCTTTATCTCGGAAAAGATGTCTTGGTTCTTTTTGACATTCCGGAGGAAGCGGAGCTTGATCCGCTCGCTGATGGTTTTCTGGCGGAACAGGTGAGGGCACTTCTGCCGGAAGCGAAAGAGGAAACGAGGACTTCCGGCAGCACGGTCTGGAATGTCCGCTCCTTCTGTCAGGAGGCACAGACGGACGGCTACCTCGTCTATGATCTGATCGCATGGAGTGAGGCGGACGGCGCTCTTGCTTATGTAAATGCGTCTGCAGTTCTGCGCGGCGCGGCACTTGGAGATAAAGCCGCGGAGACGGTCTCCGCACTCATGCAGGAATGGTTCTCTTCCCTGGAGATCCGGTAAAGGAGGGCTGAGATGAAAAAGAACGGAACACTCATCATGCTGCTTGCCGTCTTCATCTTGACGGCGGCATTCGGAAAAACGGCGGAGGCAAACGGGGTGGAGCCCGCTCCGCACGATCATATCTGGGTACAGACAGACGTTGCGATGCGGCCGACCTGTACGTCGCCCGCTTACTATGTAATTCGCTGCCAGATCTGCGGCAAAGAGGAGACGCATATTACGGAGCCGGCTCTTGGCCACGACTGGGGCAAATGGGAACTTGCTAAAGCCGGAGACTGCAAATCGAAGGCAGTAGAAGAGCGCGTGTGCAGAAGATGCCATAAAACGGAGACGAGAACGACCACATATGGCGGCCACAGCTGGGGCGCCTGGTCCCTCTGGAAGCCGGCGACCTGCACGGAAGTCGGCAAGGAGGGGCGCGTCTGCTCTGTCTGCAAGGCGACCGAAATGAGGGATATCAAAGCCCTCGGCCATAACTGGGGCGCCTGGAAGGAATGGACCAAGCCCAGCTGCTTTGCCGAAGGCGAGGAACGGCGTCAGTGCTCCCGCTGCAATACGGAGGAGTCCCGCCCTATCGCCAAGACAGAGCATAAATGGGGCGCATGGTATGTGACTGCGGCGCCTGCGCACGGAAAGCCCGGAACAGAAGAGCGGCGCTGCAGCGTCTGCATGACGACCGAAACGCGGGAGATCGCAGCCGGCACCCCGGCGGCAAAGATAGGGGACAGCGGCATCCTCGTGGTCATCGCCCAGGAGCTTCTGAAGGAAGGTGGCGAATACAGCGGCGTCTGCGACGGCATTTTCCGCGAGGATCTGGCCGCGGCCATCAAGACCTATGAAAAAGAGGCCGGCCTGCCCGAGACCGGCACCATTTATCAGGACACTCTCGAACTATTGTCCGGCCGCTTTCTGAACGAGCTGGATCTCGAGATCCCGTCCGCCGAGTGCACCATTTATATCTTCCAGGACAGCGGCCTGCATGCCGATGCCCTGCGGGAGTGCAAGTATACATCCAACGGTGACGGGACCCACAAGGTGGAACCGGTCGTCATCGGCTTTGATTACAACAACTGGAAGGATGAACAGGCCGAGATCTTTTTCCCGGAAGGCGCAGAAGTTGAGCAGAATGCTTACAACTCGCCCTGCCATATGGACGGCGGAGGATCCGTCTGTATGGACTGCGGCGCGGACATGGAGAAGTGGAAGACGGAGAGCGTCAAACTGAATCTGGACGCGCTGCTCGCGGCGTTGGACAAGGCCGGGGACGGGATCGTCATTACCTATGACATTCGTCCCGGGGATCTGACGCATTACGATCTGCCGCTCGTCGAAGGGCTACACTATGATACGTACTGGGCGCCGTGCCTGAAATGGGATCCCTTCCCCGATGCGCTCCGCTATGACGTCTATGTGTGGAAGGAGAATGATGCTTCCGAGGAACTGCTGATTGAAGACTGCATTGACGGGGCGACGGGCTATGATCTGTCAAAGCTGGAAGCCGGCAAATATCTGGCTGCCGTGCTGGCGAAGGATGATTCCGGTGCTCTTTCCGACCATACTTTCCTGTACTTTAACGTGGCCGGCGACACCATGCCGGAGCCGCTTGAGGTGGTCTTACAGGATGGCTGCGCAAGCTGGGCATACGAATACGGAAACTTAAGTCCCATCTTCCATGTGGACCTGATCCGGACCTACGTCATCGACCATGGCCTGAACCATGAATCTGTTTATGAGGCGGATACCCAGAATGCCTTTATGGATTTCACGGAAGTTTATGCCGAACTGGCCGTGAAGGGGCAGATAGAGCCGGGAGACTCTTTGTTCGTGGGCGTGATGGCCATGGATGCCGAAGGGAAGCTCAAGGACAGCGCCATGGTCCACAGCGAATTCGTTCAGTGGGCAGTCCCGAACTTCTACCGCGTGCTCTGCGCGGTGAACGTGCGCCGTGGGCCGGGAAAGAGTTTTGAGCGCATCGGCGGCTACAGCCAGGGCGATTATTTCGTCTCCTTCGGGACGGAGACCGGTACCGACGGGACCTACTATGTGGTGAATTATAAAGGCCAGACCGGCTACGTTCTTTCGAGCTGCGCCGCCTGGTTTGTTCCGAAGCTTTTCACGACACATGTGGACATGGGCGACGGCAGGAGCGCGGAAGTCTTCACAAATCCCGACGGAACGATCGATCAGAACGATCTTGCGGATAAAGTGCAGAAGATAGGCTGGCGGCTGGCCGCTCTGAAGCAGACAGCCGGCGAGGGCAAAGGCTCCGAACTGAACTTTAACAAGGTTCTTCAGCTGGGCGATACCTTCGAGGCTGTGTGGGAGAAGGACCCGGACTATGTGTTTGCCCGCTTCTGCGACGCGCAGGGAGGCGCGATCCCTGTCTATGATCAGGAAGGCAAGGTAACGAAGGAAGCGATCCCCATCCGCATCGGGACCACGTTCAGCGCCAGACCGGCGGACTACGGCTTTGTCGCCGGATGGCGGTGCTTTTTCGACGGCGAGTACACCGAGGTCACTGACCGTACGCCCTTCACCGAAAAGATGACGACAGTCACCTATTACGAGAAGAGAGACCTGGAGATCACGATCGGGAAACAGAGTCTGTCGGGGCAGCCGGAGGCGATGCTGAATCTCTATGATGAAAACAATAAAAAGATCGGCCGCATCGAGGCCGGCGACGTTCTGACGATACTGGACCGCGACAAGCGCGGCATCTCGGAAAAACCGATGGTAAAAGTCCACGTCAGCCGGCTGGATCAGGACGGCTACGTCTATGAGAGCCTGCTAAGCGGTCCGAACGTCGTTGTCACGTGGGAGGTCCGCTTCATTGCGAACGGCGGTCAGTGCCCGGTCGCGAGTCTTAGGGCGCGCCAGCAGGCCGGCTACGCCTATCCCACCCTGACGCAGCTGCCTGTCGCGACGCGGAACGGCTATTATTTCGCGGGCTGGATGGATGAAAGCGGCAAGCCGGTCCGTGCCGGACATGAATTCACGAAAAGCGTCACGCTGACGGCAAACTGGATCCAATACACCGGACAGGAAGTAAAACAGGGTCTTACGATTTCCCTCGGCGCCGTTCCGTTCGAAGACCAGACGAAGCCTTACGGTTTTGAAACGCCTGGTTCGGCGAAGCAGATCCCCCTGCCGGTCTGCGAGGAAGTACAGGTGATCGGTCAGACCCGGGAGATGTATCAGTGCCTGCGAAGCGACCACACGATCGTCTGGGTGGAGAAGAGATTCATCGAGACGGACTTCGAAGTGATCTTCAGTACGGCCAGGATCGGCCGGTGGAAATTTTCGCTGGAGGGAGGCGACCCGGACGACAAATATATGGACGATGATGCCGTGTACGCGCTGCTTGGCGACGTGTCCTATAAGGGTCAGTTGGGGACCCTGTTCTATGTGATCGGCCGGCGGGGAGAAAACTGGCAGAAGGTCGCCGTTCCCAATGCCATAACGAGCAAAAATGTATCGCTCGGTGCCGGGGTAGGCTGGGTCTGCAATCCCTGGATGGCGCAGAAGACCTACTGCCGCGTGAATTTCTGCGCGGGCGAGGGTGTCACCTGGCTGGATCAGACAGATGTGCCCTTAGGCCAGACCATCCCTGCCTCTCAGTTCCCGATCCCCTGCCTGTCCGGCTATGAGTTCGAGGGCTGGTATACCGATCCGGTGCTTGGCGAGTGGGTCAGTACGGCAACGCCGATCACGAAGAGCATGACGCTCTACGCGCACTATAAGGACCTTTACGATGATTACCGGGCGGCGACCGAAGACGCTCCGATCTATGACCGCACCAGTACGTCCAAGGGAAAGATCCTGGGCTATGTGAATGCGGGAGAGACAGTCATCGTGCAGAAGGAGAGCAAAGAACACAAGTTTGCCTGGGTCACGCATGGCGGCGTGAGCGGCTGGGTACAGACCCGCTATCTCAAGTCCGGTGAAATCATGGAAGCAAGAGGCGACCGCAAGGAAGACATGGCGATCCGCAGCAAGCCGCAGTACAAGAAGGGAACCGTCTACCGCAAGGTGGAGCAGACCGAGCTCATTCTGGTCTTCGGCACGCGGGAGAATGAAAGCTATTATTGGGTTGCCTACCCCTGCAGTGACGGCTTCGCTTACGTAGCCAAAGACCAGATGCAGAAACGCTGAATCATTTGCAGTCATCATCAACACCGCAGCCGCACCGGTTCCGTCCGGTGCGGCTGTTTTCCGACGGCTTGAAACTCTTTCGGAAAACTGCTATGATATATTAAACGCAAGATCGGTGACAATGTGCGGAGAGGCAGCAATGACTAACGAAAAAGAATCGATGAGCGGTGTGTTTTCCGAATACGGCGAGATCAGAAAACCGACCTATAAAGAACAGGCATACAGGCTGATCCGGGAAGCGATCCTGTATCAGAAACTTGTCCCTGACCGGATCTATTCACAGGAAGCGATCTGTCAGGAACTCGGTGTGAGCCGGACGCTGGTGCGCGAGGCTCTTCTGGAACTGCAGAACGAGGGCTATATCGTTTTCTGCCGCGGCAAGGGCATCCAGATCGTCAAGCTGGACGACAAGTCGATCCATGATATTCTGGAGATGCGCCTGCATCTGGAGATCACGTCGGCGCAGCTTGCGGCCATGCGGGCGGACGAACGGGACCTGGAGCATATCAGGACCTGCCTGCAGGAGGGCTTCGACAACCTGAAAGATAAGGACAAACCGAAGGACTTCGCGCACAGCTACCGCCTGGACCATCAGTTCCACAGGGCGGTCGCGCAGGCTTCCCACAATGAACTGCTGTTCACGACGCTGAGCAGCGTCCTGGATCTGTATCTGCGCTTTGAAGTCCAGACGGTCTACAACAATGAATCCTTCGCGAATGCCATAATGGACGAGCACCGCGCCATTTATGAGGCGGTGGCGCAGCATGACCAGATGAAGGCGGCCTTCTGTGCCCAGACCCATCTGCAGGACGCCTATGGGCGTACGCTGAGCAAATACTGGAACTGAGGACGGCGCCGTTTCTTCTCAAAAAATAAAACAAAACTAAAAATCCCATAAAAAATGCTTGCTCAAGCAGGCGTGTTGTGCTATATCTTAAGTATATTATTGCGGTGCAGGAAGTAATTCTGTTGTTGAACAGCTGAAATGGCAGACAGAGAAATATATTACATATTGCAAGACCGAGGATAGCGAGATGGCAGAGAAGAAACCGATCTATATGTGGCCGGCCCATTGGGACAGGCCCGCTGCGCACGGTCCGAACGGCGCGGTCAGTTCGAACAGCGTCTACGCGACGCGTGCCGGCCTGGAGATCCTGAAGAAGGGCGGCAACGCTTTTGATGCGGCGGCAGCCGTATCGCTTGTGCTTTCCGTTGTGGAGCCGCATCATTCCGGCCTCGGCGGCGGGTGCTTCTCCCTGATCTACAGCGCGGAGGAAAATGCCTTCCATGCGGTGGACGGACGCGGCGTCGCGCCGAAGAAGGCAGCGGCGGACCTCTTCATCAAAGACGGCGAGGTCCAGGACGAATGGAAGGATCTGGGCGGCCAGTCGGTCGCGGTCCCCGGCCTCATTAAGACGCTGGAAACCCTGCTTGACCGCTATGGCACGATGAGCCTTGCCGAGGTTGCCGGGCCGGCCATCCGCCTTGCGGAGGAAGGCTTCGGCACCAGCTTTACCGGCGCCCTGACAATGTACGATGACTCGGTCGAGCGAAAGATGCGCCTCTCCGAAGCCATGCGGGAACTGTACCTGAAGCCTGACGGCAGTTTCTACCGCTTCGGTGAGAAGCAGACGAATCCCGAGATCGCGGGGCTCCTTAGGAACCTCGCGGCCGAAGGCAGCGATTATTTCTACAAGGGCCGCGTGGCGGAGCAGCTGGTCGCTCTCATCAATGAGCGCGGTGGATGCTTTTCCGTGGAGGACCTTTCCGAATATGAACCGAAGTTCCGCGAACCGGTGCGGACGAGCTACCGCGACTGCGAGGTCGTGGCCTTCGCCCCGCCTTCCGGCGGCGCGACCGTTCTGGAAATGCTGAACATCCTGGAGCAGAGCGACCTGAAGGCCATGGGCCACAACACCGCGGCCAGCCTGCACGCCATCGCGGAAGCGATGAAGCTCGCCTTTGCCGACAGGAGCTCGGCCCTCGGCGATCCGGACTTCGTGCAGGTCGATACCGCTCGCCTCGTTTCCAAGGCGTTTGCCAAAGAGCGCTTCGCCCTCGCGGGGGAAAAAGCCGGCGAATACGCCGCGGCCGAGAATATTGAAGCCAAAGAATATCCCGGCAACACCTCGCATTTCGTCGTCATGGACCGCTTCGGCAACACGGTCTCGCAGACCCAGACCGTTCGTGACTGGTTCGGCTGCGGCATCGTCGTGCCCGGCCTCGGCTTCGTACTGAACAACGCCATGTCGGACTTCTCCGCGGCGGTCGGCGCGATGACCAGCCAAGGCTTGGCCTACGGTTCCGCGAACGCCATTCAGGGCGGCAAGACACCGCTGTCGAGCATGGCGCCGTGCATCGTCCTGAAGGACGGCAGGCCGTTCCTTTCGATCGGCGCGGCCGGCGGCCCCAGGATCATCACCGGAACCATGCAGGGCATCGTGAACGCCGTTGATTTTGGCCTTACGCCCGAACGACTTGTCGGCCTGCCCTTCGTGCATGAGATTACGAATGCCCAGGGCCTCGAGGTGGAATACGGCGTTTCCGAAGATACGCTCCGCCTGCTGGAAGCAAAGGGGCACCATATTGTCCGCAATACTCCGGACCAGGCCATGAGCACGATGCTCAACAGCGTGATGCGGATCGGTGACGAATACTATGCAGCCGGGACCGCCCGTGTGGACGGCTGCGGCGGCGCCATCGCCCCGGACGGCAGCCTCGTCTTCGAGGGCGTTTCCCAGGATGAATGAAGCGGCCCCGGCCGCGGCAGCCGGAAAACCGGCACTGACCCAATGCATTCGATCAGAGGCGTACTCTGACGGAAATAAAAAATAAGCAGCAATGCTGCTGAAAGAGGAGGAAAATATGAAGAAATTTGCAGCGATCGCGCTCAGCGTGCTCATGGTACTGACGCTTGCAGCCTGCGGCGGCAAGAAGCAGGAAGACAAGACCGTCTACAAGATCACCTATGCCAACACCACGGCTGACGCGAACCCCCAGGCGATCAACGCCAAGTGGCTGGCCGAAAGAGCGAAGGAACTCTCCGGCGGACGTCTTGAGATCACCGTGTTCAACAACAACAAGCTGGGCGCCTTCAGCGACTGCTTCGCGCAGATGCAGAAGGCGGACGGCACCGTCCAGATGGGCGACGTTTCCCCGGCTTCCGTAACGCAGTTCTCCACCGCGTTCACCCCTTACTCCCTGCCGTTCCTGTTCAAGAACGCCCAGCAGTCCTTTGATTTCTTTGACAAATCCGAATCCGTTCAGAAATCCGAGGATGAGTTCCTGAAAGCGACCAACGTCCGCGTGCTCGGCTATTTCTACAATGACGCCCGCGCCCTGACCAACGGCAAGAGAGCCGTCGCGACTCCCGATGACATGAAGGGCTTGAAGCTCCGTGTCATGACCTCCGACGTGTACATCAAGACCTTCGAATCCCTTGGCGCTGCCCCTGTCGGCATGCAGTTCTCCGAACTGTTCAGCGCCCTGCAGACCGGTACCGTGGACGGCCAGGACAACGGCCTGATCCTCTCCATGGACTCCAAGTTCAACGAAGTCCAGAAGTACTACACCGACCTGGGCCACGTCCAGGATACCTCCGTCATCTTCATCTCCGAAGACTTCTGGAAGACCCTTCCTGAAGACCTGCAGAAGATCCTGCAGCAGGCTGTCGACGAAGCCGTTGCCAAGGAACGCCAGGAATATCTGGACAAGCTGGATTCCTACCTGACCGAAATGAAGAAGACCATGGAAGTCACCGTCCTGACTGACGAACAGCGCGCGGCCTTCAAGGAAGCCTGCCAGCCCGTTTACGACTGGTACCGCGGCGCCTTCACCCAGTATGACATCGACGCCATCATGGCGGATCTTGCGAAATATTGATCTGACCGCATCCGGTCCCATCTGATCTTTCGCCGCCTGATCGGCTTTTGCAGCCGGCGGCAAATGACTCCGGGGGGCAGCCCGCTTAGGGCTGTTCCCCTTCCCGGGGAGAAAAACATATGAAAGTACTGAAATTCCTGGATAAATATTTTGAAGAGATCATCTGCGTCATCGCGCTTGCCGCAATGACCGTGGTCATTTTCATCCAGATCGTCCTGCGGACGATCAGCCCGATCATCCAGCTTCCCATGGCCTGGACAGAAGAGATCGGCCGTTACCTCTTCATTTACGCGGTCTACGTCGGCGCGGCCTATGCCACCAAGCGCATGGCGCACCAGAAGGTGGACGTGCTGCCGCTGCTTGTGAATGATACCGGCAAGCTGATTTTCAATCTGATCTCGGACGTCGGCCTGATCGTGTTCGCCGCCGTCATGGCTGTGTTCGGATGGAAAGTGGTCGAGCAGGTCGGCTTCATCTTCGTGCAGAACGCGCCGGCGACCAAGCTGAACATGGGCTGGGCCTACGGCGGTCCCGCGCTCGGGATGACCTGCTGCGCCGTCCGTGCCGTTCAGAATATTTTCCGCCACATCGCGGAATATAAGGAAAAGAAGAACGGCGCGCCGAAGAGTGAGGAAGGAGCAGCCTGATGGAAGCCTGGATCATTATCATCGTATTTCTGGTATGCGTATTCTCAACGGTCCCGATCGGCTACGCCATCGGCCTGTCCGTTGTTGCTTATTCCCTGACGGCAGGCACCATCAACATGGGCTACATCGCCTCGGGGCTGTTCGCGGCCTGCGACTCGTTCCCGCTGATGGCCATTCCGTTCTTTATCCTGTCCGGCGCCCTGATGGAGGGCGGCGGCCTGTCCAGAAGGCTGGTGCTGTTCTTTGACTCGCTGGTCGGCCACTGGACCGGCGGTCTGGCCGTCGTAACGGTCATCGCCTGCATGTTCTTCGGCGCGATCTCCGGTTCCGGCCCCGCCACCACCGCTGCCATCGGCGCGATCATGGTCCCCACCATGGTGGAAAAGGGCTATGACAAGAAATTCGCCATGGCGCTGGTCGCAGCCTCCGGCTGCTTGGGGGTCATCATCCCGCCCAGCATCCCGATGGTCATGTACGGCATTTCCACGAACGCCTCCGTCAGCACCATGTTCATGGGCGGCTTCCTGCCCGGCATCACGCTCGGCATCCTGCTGATCATCGTTGCGGTCCGCATCTGCAAGGTGAACGGCTACACCGGCAACGGTCTGAAGTTCAGCTGGAAGCGTGTGTGGATCCAGTTCAAAGATGCTTTCTGGGCTATCCTGACCCCCGTGATCATTCTGGGCGGCATCTACTCCGGGCTGTTCACTCCTACCGAAGCGGCTGTCATTTCCGTGGTCTACGGTCTGATCGTCGGCCTCTTCATCTACAAGGAACTTGACCTGAAGAAGACCTACAAGAAGTTCGCGGAAGCGGCTTCCACGCACGGGGCCGTGAATATTATCGTGGGTACCTCCACGATCCTCGGCCGCGTGCTGACCCTGGAGCAGATCCCGGACGCCATCGCGAAATCAATGCTCAGCCTGACCGACAACAAGATCGTCATCCTGCTGCTGATCAACGTGCTGCTTCTGGCCTGCGGCTGTCTGCTGGAGACGACTTCGTCGATCCTCATCCTGGCGCCGATCCTGTACCCGGTCGCGGCTTCGTTCGGCGTGGACATCGTCCATTTCGGTATCCTGATGGTTGTCAACCTGGCAATCGGTTTCATCACCCCGCCGGTCGGCGTCAACCTGTTCGTGGCCTGCGGCATCGGCAAGATCCCGTTCATGGATCTGGTCAAACGGGTGCTGCCTTTCCTGGCAGTCCTGATCGTCGGCCTGCTGCTGATCACCTATATCCCCGCGATCTCGCTCACCCTGCCGAGACTGCTCGGCTACGGCGGCTGAGAAACCGCGAGGAACCGTTTCTGAAAAAGACCTTCGCGGATGTTCGTCTTCCGCGGGGGTCTTTTCAGCGGGAAATAAGCGCGGCACGCGCCGGATACCATATGTTGACGACCTATCCGGACACTGCACGATATCTGGCGAAAAAATTTTTGAAAAATACCGAAAAAGCGCTTGCTTTTTCCGCCTGTCTCGGTTAGTATAATGAGCGAACATAAATCTTTAAGCCTGGTACAGAGAGACCAGCAAGAGGCATACCATACGGATGAAGTACGCGCAGACTGCGCGACGGTGGAGGATGATCTTGCTGAGCAGGCAGGGTCAATTTTTTATGTCGGGGGAGAAAACCCGGCAGGAAATGGCCCGGACGCTCGGAAGCCCGACCGCTCCGTACGCCCTCCGGTTTATGAAAAACGCTGATGGAGGCAAATCCCATGAATGAACAGCAACCCATTTACAATGCCAAGGAACTCGGCACCGGCAAGACTCTGGTGCTCGGCGTGCAGCATCTGTTTGCCATGTTCGGCGCGACCGTGCTGGTCCCGCTGCTGACCGGCCTTTCCGTTTCCGCGACTCTGCTTTTTGCAGGCCTTGCGACTCTGTTCTGCCATTTTGTGACCGGCAGAAAGGTTCCGGTTTTCCTGGGCTCTTCCTTCGCCTTCCTGGGCGGCTACGCGGCTATCGCCCCGACCACTCTGGCGGATAACGTGACCCCGAACCCCGATCTTCCCCGCCTGCTTCCCTATGCCTGCTTCGGCGTGGCCTGCGCGGGCCTTCTGTACCTGGTCCTGGCCCTGATCTGCAAGGCTGTCGGCAGCAAGAAGATCATGCAGTTCTTCCCTCCCGTCGTGACCGGCCCCATCATCATTGCCATCGGCATGAACCTGGCTCCTTCGGCCATCAATAACTGCTCTCAGAACTGGTGGATCGCTCTGGTCGCCATCGTCGTCGTCATCGTCGCCAACCTGTGGGGCAAGGGCATGATCAAGATCATCCCCATCCTGCTCGGCGTCATCGCCTCCTACCTGGTCGCTGCCGTCACCGGCAACGTGGATTTCACCATGGTCAAGGAAGCTGCCTGGATCGGCCTGCCTTTCCAGATGAAGGATACCGTTTTCGGCCTGTTCGGCAGCGGGAATGTTGACAGCGGCCTGCTGCTTTCCGCAGTCATCACCATCGTTCCCATCGCTTTCGCCACCATGATGGAACACGTCGGCGATATCTCCGCCATCGGTTCCACGGTTGAGAAGAATTTCATTGAAGATCCCGGCCTGCACCGCACCCTGATCGGCGACGGTATCGGCACCACCATCGCGGCCCTCTTCGGCGCCCCGGCCAACACCACCTACGGCGAGAACACCGGCGTCCTTGCGCTGACCAAGGTCTACGATCCTTTCGTGGTCCGTCTGGCTGCTTACTTCGCCATCCTGCTTTCCTTCTGCCCGAAATTTGCCGCGATCATCCGTGTGATGCCTACCGCGACCATCGGCGGCGTTTCCCTGATCCTGTACGGCATGATCTCTGCGATCGGTATCCGCAACATGGTCGAAAACCACACCGACTTCCAGAAGTCCCGCAACATCATCATCGCAGCCCTGATCATCGGCCTTGCGATCGGCGTGAACTTCTCTGCCGCCGGCTCCATCAGCTTCTCGATCGGCTCCATGAATATCTCCCTGTCCGGTCTGGCTGTCGCCTCCATCGTGGGCATCCTGCTGAACGCGATCCTGCCTGGCAGACGCACCGACCTGGAACACAACGACAAGCTGTCCGGCTCGCTCGGCAAGTATTGATTGCTGCGAAAAGCTGCATCTTGTGAAATGTCATTGCGAGGAGGCCTGAAGGGCAGGCGCGGCGGCCTTGGTTCACCGCGCGGCTGGCTTTCCTCGCAATGTTCCCTTATTGGAGAGAGAAATGGAACGTTTTAAGGCTGCTTTAATGGATGAAGCCGCTGTGATGCGTGCCCTGAAGAGGATCGCACACGAGATCGTGGAGCGCAACAACGGGGCAGAGAACCTCTGCATCGTGGGGATCAAACGCCGCGGCATCCCGCTTGCTCACCTGATCGCGAGGGACGTGGAAGAGATCGAAGGGACCAGTGTTCCGGTCGGCGCCCTGGATATTACCTTTTACCGTGATGATCTGCAGAAAAAATCGGAGAATCCGGAGATCCGCCATGCCGATCTGGGCTTTTCCATTGAAGACAAAGATGTGATCCTGGTGGATGATGTGCTGTATACCGGACGCACGGCTTCTGCCGCGCTGGACGCCCTCAAGGAAAACGGCAGGGCATCCTCCGTACAGCTGGCGGTCCTTGTGGACCGCGGCCATAGGGAACTTCCGATCCGCGGGGATTATGTGGGGAAGAATGTTCCTACGAGCCGCGCGGAGGTCATCTCGGTGAAGATCCCGCCGTATGATGAAGCCATCTCGGTAGAACTGCTGGAGATCGAAACGTAAGGGAAAACCTGAGCGGAGCAAAACAGCGCAAACGAAAGCCGCATCTGCGGCTTTTTTTTGTGGAAACTGCCTTGACAAAGACAGAGAAAAGCATTAGAGTATTGTTTCAGAAGGCAAAGATCGGACGGCAAAATGAAACGCTGAAAGGTCTTCATTGATTTTTATTCGTTTTTAGCAAGGAGCGTTTTTATGGCAAGCAATCAGACCCCCGAAATGAAACAAAATGAACCGGGCCTGCGCAAGCAGCTTTCTCCCATGCATGTCTGGGCGATCGCCTTCGGCTGCGTGATCGGCTGGGGTTCCTTTATCAATCCCGGAAAAAAGTTCCTGCCGAACAGCGGCGTAGCCGGCACGGCGATCGCCATGTTCTTCGGTGCGCTGGTCATGATGATCATCGCGTTCAGCTATGCCTATATGGTCCCGAAATATCCGAAGGCCGGCGGAGAGTTCACCTTCACCAAGATGTGCTTCGGCAAGACCTCGGCCTTTGTCTGCGGCTGGTTCCTGGTGGCGGCGTACCTGACGAACGTTCCCATGAATTCCACCGCGATCGGTCTGATCGTGGACGGACTGGACGGCGCTGCGGATATTCTGAAGTTCGGCTTTCATTATCAGATCGCGGGCTTTGATGTCTGGATGGGAGAGATGATCTTCGCCATGGCGATCCTGATCATCTTCGGCATACTGAATATCATCGGGGTAAAGAAAGCCGGTATCGTCCAGACCATCCTGGCCTGCCTGCTTGCGGTCTCCGTCCTGACTCTGACCGTTGCCGCGCTCTGCTCGGACAAGACCAGCATCGCCAATATGGCACCCTGGTGGGGCTTCAATAAATCCGAAGCCATCGCGGCTTATACGAACGGGACCTTCAGCAGCATCGATGAGTTTTCCCACAGCGGCAGCCTTGGCATCGCGTCTGCCATTCTGGCAACCTTCGCCATCGCGCCGTGGGCCTATGTGGGTTTTGATACGATCCCCCAGGCCGCCGAGGAATTCAAGTTCTCTTACAAGAAGGTCAGCCTGATCATGTTCGTTGCGATCTTCTTCGGCTGCTTTGTCTACACGGCAAACAACACCATCGCGGCCGCAGCCTTGACGAACTGGCCCGAACTGATCATTGAATCCAGTTCCACGCCCTGGCTGCTGCTTGCAGCGGCGGAACGGCTTTTGGGCACGCCCGGCAAGGTGCTCGTAGGCGTCGCGGTCTCCTGCGCGGTGCTCTCCGGCATCATGGGTTTTTACCTGGCGACCAGCCGGCTGATGTATTCCATGAGCCGCGACGGATACCTTCCTGCCTGGTTCGGCAAGGTCGATGCAAAGTACGGCACCCCGAAAAACGCCATGATCTTCTGCATCGCAATCTCCCTGTCTGGTCCCATCCTCGGCCGTGAAGCCCTGGGCTGGTTCGTGGATATGGCAGCCATCGGCGCGTCTATCGGCTATTTCTATACCAGCGCGGCGACGCTTGTCACCTTAAAGCGCTTTGGGGACGCCAGACCTTTCCTGAAGGCGATGGCGGTGCTCGGGGTGATCTTCTCCGTGGCCTTCATGATCCTGCAGCTGATCCCGATCCCCGGCCTCTCCGGCGTGCATTTCGGCAAAGAATCTTACATCATGCTGCTGGTCTGGATCGCGCTCGGCGCGGTGTTTTATGTCAGACAGCGTGATCACTTCAGAAAAGAAAAAGAACAATAAGGTCATCATACAAGAAGGAAAACTATGGGAACACTGACACGTAAAGAATTTGATGTGCTGAATGCGATGCTGACGGCGAAAGAGCGCCTGAGCCAGCGCCGCCTGGAGGAACTTACCGGCTATTCACTGAGCACCGTAAACCGGACGCTGAAGGATCTTTCCGATAAAGAGCTTGTGCATAAGGGCACGATCACGGATAAAGGCATTTCCGCCATGGAACCCTATGCGGTCAAGCGGGCGGTCTTTGTTGCGGCAGGCTTTGGCTCGCGCATGGTTCCGGTCACCCTGAATACGCCCAAGCCTCTGGTGCGGGTAAACGGCCGGCGGATCATCGACGGTCTGCTGGATGCCTGTCTGGCTGCCGGGATCGACGAGATCTACATCGTAAGAGGCTATCTGGCGGAGCAGTTCGATCAGCTGCTGTACAAATATCCGATGGTGCATTTCCTGGAGAATCCGGCATATAATGACGCCAATAATATCTCCTCCGCTGTCTGCGCCCGCTATCTGCTGCAGAACGCCTATGTGTTTGAAGCGGACCTGGTCATCAGCAACCCGTCCATCGTCACGAAGTATCACTACACTTCGGATTTCCTTGGCATTTTCAAGGAACGCAGCGATGACTGGTGCTTTACGGTAAAGAACGGGATCATCACGGAGCAGAAGGTGGGCGGCCTGAATGTCTACCAGGAAGTCGGCATTTCCTACTGGGATGAGGAAGCCGGCAGGAAGCTTGCCGATGATCTGAAGACCGCCTACGAAATGCCCGGCGGCAAGGAACGCTACTGGGACCAGGTCCCCTTCAGCATCTTCCCGGAGCATTATCAGGTGGAAGTGAGGCCCTGCCTGGACAGCGATATCATCGAGATCGACAGTTTTAAGGAACTGAAGGCCATCGATAAGACCTATGATGTGTAAAAAAAGCCTGATGAGTTTTCGCATTCAGGGAAGCCTGAATCTCCCCTTCCCCGGAAAAGCTTTACAAACAGGGGAAACTTTGCTATAATTCATGCAAATTTTCAATTTTTGAGGATTCAGGATAATGATCAGTTCACTTGGCAGCAGACTGTTTACCGGCCGCTATAACAGGAAAGTCACTTTAGTGGTCTTTGATACGATCTGCTGCCTTTTGGTTGCTTTATTTTATTACGAGATCATCTTTAAGATCGCGTTCAGAGCTGATCCGGCGGCGCGCAATGCGTTTTTGCTGCAGATCGCGGCGCAGACTTTCGCTGTGATCATTTTCCGGGCAGTCGCCGGGATCTACGGCAATATCTGGCGCTATGACAATGCCAAAGCCTATCTTCGCATCGTGATCGCGGACGGTCTGGCAACAACTGCGATCTATGTGATCTTCCGTCTGACCGCACTTGACCTGTTTGCGAATGATTACTTCGGCGGCAAGCAGGCGATCATCATCGGAACGCTGATCTGCCTTCTGGCACTCACTTCCCGCTTCACCTATTCCGTTTTATACAAGAGATATAACCGCAAGAACCTGATCAAAGAGAAGACCGCGGTGGCGATTGTCGGCGCGGGTCAGCTTGGCGCGCTCTTGGTGGAAGACCTGAAAGACAACCCGAACTCGAAGTATACGCCGGCCTTCTTCATTGACAAAGATGTCAACAAAGTCAATTACCGCCTGCTCGACTGCCATGTCTATTCGGAAAAGGCGGGCGATGAGCGGATCCAGCTGGAACATATCCATGACGTGATCATTGCGATCTCCGGAAAGAATGCGGAGCAGCTCAGCAAGCTGTATCATCATTATTCCGATCTCGGCTGCCGGGTCAGAGTCTATGACGCGCTGGTCAGCGCAGAAAGCTCCCAGCAGCGTGACAGGCCGGCCATCCGCAACTTTACCGTCGAAGATCTGCTGTTCCGTTCACCGCTGAATGTTGAAACAGAAGAGAGCTTTTCCTACTACCGCGACAAAACGGTCATGGTCACCGGAGGCGGCGGCTCCATCGGCTCGGAGCTCTGCCGTCAGCTGGCAAGATGCCATCTGAAGCGGCTGATTATTTTTGACATTTACGAAAACAATGCGTACGAGATCCAGCAGGAACTGGTGCGGCGCTATGGCGACGGGCTCGATCTGAAGGTGGTCATCGGCTCTGTCCGTGACGCGGAACGTCTGAACGCAGTCTGCAATGTCTTCAGGCCTCAGATCATTTTCCACGCCGCGGCCCACAAGCATGTGCCGCTCATGGAAGGCAGCGCCGGTGAAGCCGTAAAGAATAACGTTTACGGCACCTATAATGTCGCGAATGCCGCGGAAATGTGCGGGGCGGAGAAGTTCATCCTGATCTCCACGGACAAGGCGGTGAATCCCACCAATATCATGGGCGCCTCCAAGCGGATGTGCGAGATGATCGTCCAGTGCAGAACGGACAGCAAAACCAGCTTTGCCGCGGTGCGCTTCGGCAATGTGCTGGGCTCGAACGGTTCCGTGATCCCGCTGTTCAGAAAACAGATCGCGGAAGGCGGTCCGGTGACCATCACGGATAAGCGGATCGTGCGCTACTTCATGACGATCCCGGAAGCCTCGCAGCTCGTGATGCAGGCCGGCGCCATGGCGAAGAACGGCGAACTGTTCGTGCTGGATATGGGAAAACCGGTGAAGATCTATGATCTGGCGAAGGATGTGATCCGCTTGAGCGGCTATGAACCGGACAAGGATATCGAGATCCGGGAGATCGGGCTGAGACCCGGGGAAAAGCTGTACGAAGAACTGCTCATGAAGTCCGAGACGCTTTCCAAAACGGATAATGATCTGATCTTTGTCGAGAAGGATAAGCCCCTTACGCGTGAAGAGGTTGCGGAAAAGATGGCGATCCTTCAAAATGCGATTGATGACTGTGATATCAGCGGAGAGAAGATGAAAAAGGCTTTTGCCGAGGTGGTGGATACCTACCGCGAAGCCGAAGTCGTGAATCAGGAAGCCGAAAACGCGCCGGAGATGCAAGGCTAAGACCGGCATCACAGGAAGGAAAAACGGGACCCGAAGGTCCCGTTTTTTGATGCGTCTTTAATCCATGAAGAAGCGTTTGGCTGTCTCCTCCAGCGTTTCCTTTCCTTCCTGGATGCGTTCGTTCCAGCGGTCAAAGCCCTCCCGCACGCGTTCATCCGTGTGGATCTTGCGCCGCAGCTCGCTTAAGAGGATATGCAGCGGAAGATCCCAGTCGGCATCGGCAAAATAATCCTCCATGCGCTTCTGCCATTCGGTCTCTTTCGTGATCTTTCCGATAAAAGCGTCAATATTATCCATGGCCTTCTGGCGGCGCAGAGCCGTCTGGTTCTGCAGATCCAGGATGGCGGCGATGCCGCTGTAAAAACTGTTATCTGGTGTTTTGTGCGCAGGATAACGTCCTGCCCGATAATTCTCCAGAACGGTTTCATAGCGCCGTTCCGCGTTCGCGACCGCATCGTCCCAGGAGAGATACAGGCTTTCCTGGGCGCCTTTCCCGACCCGCTTCATGGCTTCGGGCTGACGGATCAGCCGGATCAGCGTCTTTGCCATGGAATCTGCGTTTTCCTCAATGAAGAAGCTGCTCACATCGTCTTCGGAGTCCTCGGCGGCGCAGCTGCCGGCAACCAGAATGCTGGGGAGGGCGCAGGCCGCGGCTTCCCGCACGACCAGACCGTTGGTGTCGAAGGTGGAAGGGAAGAGGAAGAGATCGGCCCTGCAGTACCAGGCGCGGACCTTTTCCCGGTCGTAGATCGGCGCGTCGAAAAAGACGCAGTCACTTAAGCCGAGCTGCTCCGTGTAGGAGATGATCTCCGGCTTGTCGTTCCCGCCGCCCACAAAGACCATGCGGAAATCGTGACCCGCCTCTTTGACTTTCGCAAGGGCATCCAGCGTGATGCGGATCCCCTTGTACCACATCATGCGGCCGAGATATAAGAAGACCGGAACACCTTCCGGAAGAGAAAATTTTCCTGTAACCTCATCAATCAAAGTCTGAGAAACCCTCCCAAGAGGGAAATCAACACCGTTTGGCATGACGATGTAATCGCGCTGGAAACCGTTCTTTTTCAGATTTTCCCCGGCTCCCCTGCTCACGGTCCAGACCTCGTCGGCGGCGTCTACGCTGTCGATCAGGATCTTCAGAGCCCCTTCCTGCAGGAGCTTCGATTTGACGGCGTTCGCAATATCCACATCATATTTGGTGTGGTAGGTCATGATAAAGGGCACGTTAAGGTTGGCGCGCAGCGTGCGCCCCAGCATCTGGCTGGTAAAGGGACAGTGCGAATGCAGGATGTCGGGATGGCTGTCTTTCAGCTGCTGCACGAGTCCTGCGTCAAAGGGCATTCCGGCGCGGTAGCCAACCATCTTTGTGGTATCCAGACTCGGATAGCGCAGCACCGGGAAATCGTAGACGCTGTCATTGCTGTCAGGCACAAAAGGCGTCGCCACGATCGCCGTATGGCCGTGGGCGGTCAGGTATTTTCCGTAATTGACGACTGCCGTCGCCACACCGTCGATCTGCGGCGGAAAGGAATCATTGAGCAAGCCGATACATAAAGACATGATCTGCCTCCTGAAAGAGAATAAAACGATTATAACACAGATGCGGAAAATGCGCTTGTACCGCTGCATATTTTTATGTTATATTACAATTAGCGGAATTTTAGCGAAGATTCGGCGTGAATCATGGTATGCTCGGAAAGGAGCGCTATTTATGCATCAGGGGCAACATAAACGCAGCGCGTTCACCGCGTTTCTGCTGGCTATCGGTGTGGTTTTCGGCAATATTGCCACATCCCCTCTTTTTGTGATGAAAACGATCCTTCGCTACAACGGAGGGCTTTCCAGCGTATCGGAAGATATGGTGCTGGGCGTCGTTTCGCTGATCATCTGGACACTGACCATTCTGGCAACGGTAAAATATGTTCTGCTGGTCATGCGGGCCGATAACGGCGGTGAAGGCGGGATCTTCGCACTGTATTTTCTGGTAAGGAAAAACGGACACGAACATCTTCTGCGTCTGGCAGCCATAACCGGCGCAGCGATGCTGATGGCTGACAGTATCATTACGCCGTCCATCACCGTGACGAGCGCCGTTGAAGGGCTGAGCAGTGCCTCCGGAACGGCGGATTTCCTGGGAGATGGCGACGCGAAGAAGCTGGTCCTGATCCTTGCCGTGATTTTGCTCCTGTTTATCAGCCAGGGCGTAGGCCGCATCCGGATCACGGTGGCGCTTGGCCCCATCATGTTTATCTGGCTGATCTTTATCGGCGGCTTCGGACTGGCCGTTCTTCTGCGGCATCCGGAACTGCTGAAGGCCTTTAATCCTGCACGGGGCGTGTCGTTTTTGCTCAGTCAGCATAACCATGCTGGGATCATGATCCTGGGCGGCGTCTTCCTGACCGTGACGGGCGCCGAAGCGTTTTATTCCGATATGGGCCACGCCGGCCGCGGCGCGACCAGAAAAAGCTGGCCTTTTGTCAAGATCTGTCTGCTCCTGAGCTACCTGGGGCAGGGCGCCTATCTGCTGGAGGCGGCAAAAGACCCAACGCTTGCGGCGATCGATGATTTTAATCCCTTCTTCTACATGCTTCCGGAAGCCTTCAGGCCGGTGGCGGTGATCCTGGCGGTCCTGGCTGCCTTTGCGGTGTCCCATACCGTGGTGATCAGTGCGTTCACAATGGTCTCCGAAGCCGTCAGAAGACAGGTCCTGCCGCATATGGAGACCCTGTATCCGCCGAACCGCGAAGGAAATGTTTACATTCCCGCGGTGAACCGCATACTTCTGGCCGGCTGTATTTTCGTGGTGCTGTTCTTTAAGTCCAGCACCCGGATGGAAGCCGCTTACGGTCTGGCTATCGCGGTCGCTATGCTGATGACGACGGTGCTTCTGTGCGTCTACCTTTGGAAGATCAAAAAGAAACCCTTCCTTGCCATCCTCTGCACCCTGGTGTTCGGGGCGCTCGAGCTGCTGTTTATCAAAGGCAGCAGTCATAAATTTGCGCTCGGCGGTTATGTCTCCGAAGGGCTGGCGCTCATCCTGATCGTGGTCATGCTCGTATGGAAATACGGCAGCAAGGTGGAAAGCAAGCTGACGAGAAGAGTCAGACTTGCGGACTACATCGGGAAACTGATCGCGCTCAAGAATGATGAGAGTATTCCGCTTACCGCCGACAATATCGTCTATGTGTCGTACGGAGATGATATCGATACGGTCGATCATACGATGCTGTACTCTGTCCTGGACAAGGACGTCAAGCGTGCGCAGGCCTACTGGTTCATCAAGGTCTGCCTGCTGGACGTGCCGGAAGGGCAGTATTATAAGGTCAAGACCTTCGGCACCGACTGCGTATTCCGCGTGATGCTGTATCTGGGCTTCCACGAGGAGCAGAGCATCAATCTTTATCTTAGGCGCATTGTCAACGAGCTGATGGGCAGCGGCGAGCTGCCGAGACAGAGACGGAAATTCTCAGTCTATGACAACGATCAGGTGGGAGACTTCAAATTTGTCTTTATCCGGAAGAAGATCCCCATGAAGAGCGGGCTGCCGGTCTGGCAGGATATGCTGCTCAGGGGGAAATACGCGATCCGCTCACTCAGCGGCACAGAGTATCAGTGGTTCGGCCTGGATACAGCCGTACTGATCCGTGAGATCGTGCCGATCTTTATCGCGGAAAACCGGATGGATGATATTTTCCTGGAACGTATAGACCATGATCTCACGGCAAAAAAGAGCTGAAAAAATCGTTAATTTTACGGAAGGCAGGGTCATCGGAAAGCTGATCCTGTTTGCCATACCCATTATTATCAGCGAGCTGCTGCAGAATCTGTACAACAGCGTCGATTCCATCGTGGTGGGACATTACGTGAGCGATGCCGCGCTGGCCGCGGTCAGCGTCTGCACACCGATCGTCCAGCTGCTGGTGGGCTTTTTTAACGGTATGTCCATCGGCAATACCGTGGTCACGGCCAGAGCCTTCGGCAGCGGAGATGAAGAGGCCACCCGGAAGGCGGTGCGCTATTCCTTCACCTTTTCCGTGGTGCTGGGCGTTATCGTTTCCTGCCTGGGCATCGCGCTTGCCTCTGTCTTTCTGGACCTGACCGGCTGTAATGAGGAGATCTACAGCGAGGCCATCACCTACCTGCGCATCTACCTGGCCGGCCTGATGTTCACGGTCATCTACAACTGCGGGACCGGGATCCTGAGAGCCATCGGGGATTCCCGGACACCGCTCTATATCCTGGCGGTGACGAGCGTGCTGAATATCGGCCTGGACGTTCTGTTCGTCGTTGTCTTTCATTGGGGCACCGCGGGCGTCGGCATCGCGACCATCCTCGCGCAGGGCCTGTCCATGCTGCTGGTGGCGATGGTCTTAAAGCGCCGCATTCAGGCGCCCTGCATCGCGTTAAAGGAGACCTGGAGAGACGGCAGGAAGACGATCGCGGCCTCGGTCGATGTCGGCTTTGCTGCGGGGCTGCAGAATGCCATGATCTCGTTTTCCAATATTTTTGTCTGGTCCTATATCAACCGCTTTCCGACCAGTGTCGCGGCTGGCATCGGGGCGGCGAACAAGATTGACCGCTTCGTGGTGCTGCCGTGCAAATCCCTGGCCATGACGACCACGACGTTCGTCAGCCAGAACCTGGGCGCGAAGAATTATCAGCGCGCCAAGATGGGCTTCTGGTATGGCTTCGGCCTGTGCACCGCGGTCACCCTGCCGCTCACGTTTCTGGAATATGTTTTCGCTTATCCGGCCGTCAGCTTGTTCAGCAGTGAAGCCGCGGTCATCGTGGCCGGCGCGGAGATGACCCGCTTTCTTGTGCCCTTTTACATGGTCATTCTGACCAGAGATGTCCTGCTGGGTTATCTGCGCGGCTACGGGGACAGCCGTGTTCCCACGCTTTTGTCCCTCATCGGAATGGTGGGCATCCGGCAGCTGTTTCTGGCCATTGCCACGCAGCATTCGGATTCGGTCCGTGTGATCTATGCCAGCTTTCCCGTCGGCTGGGGCGCTGCCGCACTGCTGCTTCTGGTCTATACGCTGCTTGTCCTTCGGCGTGACTGGAGGAAGGCGGAAAAAGAAGAAAACATGACTGCCGCGAAGGAGGCTTCCTCATGAAAAAACTCCGTCGTCTGACTGCACTGATCCTCCTGGCCGCCGTCTGCCTGACGGTCTTTCCGCATGCTGCGATGGCAGGCTGGCTGACCACGGACGTCCCCTATGAGGATATCGAGCAGATCCACCTGCCCTTTGCTTCACTGGGAGGAAAGATCCTGGAATGGGACTTTCCCTATACGGATGAGTTTTTTATCCGCTCTTCGGAAGACTTCTCCATCGAGCTGGCGCAGGCCTCCATGGGACTGACCGTATCGGCCTTCCGCTATAACGGAACGCCTCTGGAGAACCAGTATGAGACCTATCTCGGCGCCGCAGGCTTTACGGATATCACGCCCTTCGGCTATGACCGGGAGACGGGAAAGGATACGCTGTCCGGCATCGTGGCCCGCAAAACGATCGGAGATTTTACGCTGATCGCTGCCGCGCCGAACGGCTATGGCTATAAAAATGAATGGGGCGGCAATCTGGAAGTCGGCACCGGAGAGCGGCATGAAGGCTTTGATACGGCGGCAAAACTGCTGGAGAGCAAGATCGATGGCTTTATCGCGGAGCATCAGATCGAAGGCAAAATGAAACTTTGGGTGACCGGGTTTTCGCGCGCATCTGCCGTGGGAAATCTCACGGCAGCCGATATGATCGAGAGCGGGCGCTTTGACGATGTATTTGCCTATCTTTTCGGCGTGCCGCGCACCACAAAGGAGGCGGTGAATTATCCCGGGATCTTTAATATCTGCGGCAAATACGATCCCGTCACGCAGGTCCCGCCGGAAAGCTGGGGCTTTGAGCGCTACGGAACCAGCCTGTATACACCCGCAGAGGAAACGGATACGCAGTATCCGCGGCTTCTGGCGGCGGCAAATGAAGTCAGTCAGAAACTGACTGGCCAGCCTATGCGCAATAACCCGGAGATCAACTATCAGCTCCACATGATCATAGAATTTGTCTATGAACTGTTCCCGGACCAGGAGGCCTACAACGCGCGGTTTCAGGAGATCATTGTCCGGACCTTCAGCAACAAAAACCTGAGCAATTTTCTGGAAACGCTGCTCACGATGCTGAAGGAAATGGACAAGATGGACCGGCGGCTTGCCTACAGCAGCAGTATTCTGGAAGACTATCTTTCTTACATTATTGCCCAGCACGCGTCGGAAAAGCAGCAGCAGATCGAGCAGGGACGATGGGATCCGACGCTTGGCCTTTCGGAAAACCTCATGCGGGAGCACATCCCCTACACATATATTTCCTGGCTCTTTGCCGATATCGACACCGATCAGCTGCTGAACGGCCATGCCTTTACCCGCCGGGTCGTCATTACGGCAGATGATACGGATGTGGAAGTCCTTAGGGAAGGCAGGATCATCGGCGGCGTTGACCGGAACGGAAAAGTATTGGATGCGAAAGAGAATCTGGATCCATCCGGCTATGTCAGCATGGCGGTGACGCTCTCTGACCTGCGCAGCATCTTCGCGATCCGGAACGGGGCAAAAACCGTCGTCTCCCTCCCGATGAATGACACTTACACGATCCGCATCCGTACACATAAGATGACCAGTGTGAGCTATTATGATGTCTTCTGCTCGCCGTTTACGACCTATGGCAGCAGCAACGAGACACATGTGTTCGCGGCAGGAGAGGGCGAGTATGAGATGCAGGCCTCCTACGCGGAGCCGCTTTCGGATATCGAAGCGCAAAGCGGGTGGGCAAGCAATGTGCAGCATTTCATCGTGCCGTACTCCACAACGCTGCTGATGTCGGATGAGGCGGATTCGCTGAGGCACATTACCGTAACGGATATCCTGCAGAACCTGAGCATCGCGATGCTCGCGGTCCTGGTCTTGCTGCTGATCTGTCTGATCATTTCCCTGGTCCACCGGAGAGGAAAGAAAAAGAGCGGGAGAGCGTATTCGGACCTTTATGTGATCGTGCCGCACCTGATCGTGATAGGACTCTTTGCGTTCATCACCCAGTTCTTCACGATCAATATCTTTTCCATCGGGGTGGCCAGATCCGTGTTCGCGGGGCTGACGGTCTTTGTGATGTTCCTGCTTGCCCTGCGCGGCACGCTTCGGAACCGCAGCGTGAAGAACCTCGTGATCACGGTCTTGCTGCTGCTTGCGGCTGTGGCGGACGGGCTGATCTATCAGAGAAGCGAGCTGGTCTCCGCGAGCGGGATCAGATTTGCGGTCTACTGCGTGGCGATGGCGGGGCTTACCGTGCTGGCGGTGAGTCCGTTCTTCCGGGACAAGAGCGGCGGTGAGGCGAAACAGCAGACTGCCGGAGCAAGCAAACATGATGAAGGGGAGCAGGAGGATAGAGACGTCCTGCTCAGCGAGGGGGCTGTATGAAGGAATTTGTTCGTGTTGTCAAATTTGTGCTGTTTTCCATCAGCGCCGGGCTGATCGAGATCGGGAGCTTCGCGCTCTTTAATGAGCTACTCCACTGGCCGTACTGGCTCAGCTATATGATCGCGCTCATCCTGTCGGTGCTGTGGAACTTTACCCTGAACCGCAAATTTACCTTCAAATCGGCGGCGAACGTTCCCGTCGCCATGCTGAAGGTGGCAGCGTACTACGCGGTCTTCACTCCGCTCACCTCCTGGCTCGAGCATGTGTATACCATGCAGTGGGGCTGGAATGAGTACCTGGCGACCGGGGTCAATATGGTGCTGAATCTGATCACAGAATTTTTGTACCAGCGCTTTTTCGTGTTCGGGAACTCGCTCGACACACAGCAAAGCGGCGAAAGCAAAGCAGAAGAGCAGAAAGGGGAAGAGGCCTGAGCCCTTCCCCTTGCTTTTTGTGCGCCGGATTGGTATAATGCAGCTATCTTATGTTGGGAGACCACGCCCTTATGATCAATTTTGAGGAAGAGCTCAGAAAGTTCAGCCCGAGTACCGAGGTGGATCAGGCGGAAGACCTGATCCTGAAGATCGACTCGGCAGCAGATCTGACGGATCTGATGCTGGAAATCGTGAAGGATAAGGAGTCGTAGCATGAGCATGCTCTGCTATCAGTGCGGAAATACGCTCGGCGCGGGGAAATACTGCCTGCGCTGCGGAGCGGATGTCCAGATGTACCGAAAGATCGCCCGGCTGGCCAACCGTTATTACAACGAGGGATTGGCCAGAGCTTCCGTGCGGGATCTTTCGGGCGCTGTGGCTGCCCTGAAGCAGTGCCTTGCCATTGACAAGCGCAATATTCCCGCCCGGAACCTTCTGGGACTTGTGCTGTACGAGAGGGGAGAGACGATCGACGCTCTGGCCGAATGGGTCGTCAGTACGAACTATCTCCCTCATGACAATCTGGCGGAAAGCTATGTGGAAGCGCTGCAG
>Ga0129307_1001403_pt1 | contig 25868 bp, 21 predicted proteins | sample P1105metagenome_FD_94437 | JGI IMG/M metagenome (GOLD analysis project Ga0129307, IMG submission 94437) | Capybara group fecal microbial communities from Wisconsin, USA - P1105 metagenome | ecosystem: Host-associated > Mammals > Digestive system > Large intestine > Fecal | place: USA: Wisconsin...
ACAGATTCGGCCTCCTACAAGAAGCTCAAATTTCTGGAAACTGCAAAACATTACGTATCAGAAAGGAGAGATGGCTCTCCTCCCACGACTGAAGTCACGGGTGTCCGAGCCTAAATAACATGATCTATGCACCTGAACTCAGGCTGAAGGCCAGGAATGCCATGAAGGCATACCTGCCGTTTGCTCTTCTGGTCACGCTGCTGGCCAGTATCCCATCCCTGGTCCTGCAGATGGCGGCGAGCTTTTCGGGCAACAGCATCATCAATGCGGTCATGCAGTATCAGTACGCGGACTTTTCCGTCAGTGTCCTGCGCAAAATCATTGCGGCCGCATCCCAGAACATGAGCCCCTTTGTGCGGACGCTCTGGGTGATGCTTCCTTTTCTGTATCTGGCCTTCCCGTTTCTGGATATCGGAAGAAACTATTTTACGCTCCGGATCCTCCGCGGCGCACAGGCGGATACGATGGATCTGTTTGCCCGGGTGGGATGCTTTTTCAAGGCCATCCTTCTGCAGATTCTGATGACCGTAAAGATGATTTTGTGGGGGCTGCCCGGGTTTGCCGTCATGGTGCTCGGCGCAGTGATCTTTATGACGGGCAAAGCGAACGTGTCTGTTTTCACCTTCATGTATTCCATGGGCTTTGCCATGATGATGGCCCTGATGATCCGTGCCAACCTGCACTATCTCCTGGCGCCGATCCTGATGGCGGATATCCCGGAGAAGAGTGCGTGGGGCTGCCTGAAGGAGAGCATTGGCATGATGCGCAGGCGCGTCATGCAGCTGCTGTCGGTCATTGTGAGTTTTATCCTGTATATGCTGCTGGTGGATCTGGTCGTGAATCTTTTTGCCGGCATTTCCTATGGCCTGGCGCTGACGATCAACCTGCTGCTGAACCTGCTCATCACCTGCTATATGCGCACCACGGTGTGTGCCTATTACGAGGAGAGAATGAAGGAAAACAGGCGGAGCGAGCTGGACATGCCGGCGGAGACAGAGACGGCCGAAAACCAGGACGAGTACCTGAACTGAAAAATCCGGAAGACAGAAAAAGACTGCCGCAGTGCGATCTGCAGCAGCCTTTTTTATGCTCGGGAAGGATTACTCTTCTTCTTCGAACAGGTCGGGATTGGCTTCCATGAATGCATCATAGACGGCATCCAGAAGATCTTCATCGTCCACGTCTTCCAGGGAGATTTCATCGCCCTCTTCGACCATGCGGAGAATGACCAGGCCGACTTCATCAGCGGACTCATCATTCATTTCTTCGTAGGGTGCCAGCACGGCATACATTTCGTCTTCATACTTGACCGTATCAATCAGTTCGAACTGATGCTCTTCATTGTTGTCATCAACAAGAGTGATCGGACCGAGGTCCTCAATGTCATCGTCTTCGAACTCGTTCATGTTGTTGTTCAGTTCCATATCGCTCATTGTGTGCCTCCTGGTGTTTTGTTCAGCTGTCCGGCACGGGTCTTTGCCGGATGCCTGATGATAACATAGATCAGCGGGAAGCGCAATGGATGCATCAAAGAAAACTGTCAGGCCGGAAGACGGCTGACGGCCGCGCGGATCTCCTCCTCGGAGACCTCGCCGAAGACGCCCTGCACCATATCGGCGCTTCCGCCGCCCTTGCCGCCCAGAGCATTCTGAAGCTCCCTGGACAGAGGACGGATATCCATGGTGCGGGAGGAGAGCGCATAGTTCCAGCCGCCTTCACGCCTGGCAATCACCAGCGCGCCGCGGCGGCCCTCGGCAGCCTCACCGGCAGAAGGCCGGAGCTGGGCGACCGGGAGAAAATCTGCCCGGAGGACGGGGAAGTCCTCGTCAGATGCCTGCACAAGGCTGGTGAAGAGCCGGGAAGCCATCCGGCCCAGGTCAAACTTCAGCTGATCGCGCTCCCGGGTGAGATGACTGACGGCAGCGGCCAGTTCACCGGGTTTGGCGGAGGTGATGTGGGAAATCTCCCGGTTTTCCGCGAGCAGTTCATTCTCATAGGCCAGGGCACGCATGCCGCAGAGAATGGAAATCCGGACGCCGCTTTTGTAGTTCTGGAAGGCGATGACCTTGATCTGCCCGATCTGTCCCGTGTGCCGCACATGCGTGCCGCAGCAGGCGCAGGTGTCATACCCTTCAATGGAGACGATGCGGACGTCCCCGTCAATGGCCTTTTTGGAACGGTACTCGATGTTTTCAAGCGCTTCAGCGCCGGGATACCAGGCGTGAACAGGCAGGTCCTTCCAGATGGCCTCATTGGCGAGGGCTTCGATGTGCAGCGCATCCTCGAGAACCATTTTTCCGTCAAAATCCATGGTCACGGCATCCGAACCGATATGGAAGCCGACATTGTTGTATCCGAAATGCCGGTGCACAAGACCGGAAAAGATGTGCTCCCCGCTGTGCTGCTGCATCATGGAGAGGCGGCGGCGGCCGTCGACATGCCCTTCCACGGTTTCACCCGGCGTCAGGGGTGCAGTGACCGTGTGCAGAATGGTGCCGTGGTGGTCATGGCAGTCGGTGACGGAGGCCGTGCCGAGCGTTCCGTGGTCCGCGCCCTGACCGCCGCCCTCGGGGAAGAAGGCAGTCCGGTCGAGCTCGACGAGGAAGACATCGCCTTTCTGCTCACAGGAGATCACGGTGGCGGTAAAGTCCAGCAGTTCAGAATCTTCTTCATAGAGTCGGATGGTCATACAGCGGAGTCCTTTCACAGTTTCTCAAGATGTTTTTCGCAGACATCATTCAGGCAGCAGTGCGCACAGTCCGGGTTGGTCCGGGCGGTGCAGACAGCGCGCCCGTGCTCCACAAACCGGTGGCACAGTGCATTGCCCTCCTCGGGCGGGACGATGTTCCAGAGGGCTTTTTCCACTTTGGCCGGTTCCTTGATGCGGTCAACCAGGCCGATGCGGTTGCACAGGCGGATGCAGTGCGTGTCGGTGACAATGGCCGGCTTGCCGAACACATCGCCCAGAACGAGGTTGGCGCTCTTGCGGCCGACACCGGGCAGGCTGAGCAGCTCTTCCATGGTATCCGGCACCCGGCCGTGGAAGGTATCCCGGAGCATTTTCATGCATGCCGAGATATCCCGTGCCTTGCTGGCCCCCAGACCGCAGGGACGGACAATGCGTTCAATATCCTCCACCGGCGCATCGGCAAGCGCTTCCATGGTGGGGTACAGGGCATACAGATACTGAACGACAATATTCACGCGCGCATCGGTGCACTGTGCAGCAAGGCGCACCGACACGAGGAGTTTCCAGGCCTGATCATAATCCAGCGTGCAGTCCGCGTCGGGATAGGCTTCCCGAAGACGCGAGATGACCTGCAGGGCGAGTTCATGCTTATCCAAATGATTTCACCTCACGACCCCTTTTTTCAGGGGGGAATAGGGACATGATAGGCAGGCGGAAAGCGCGTGTCAAGCGCAGAGGCATCGGTGCACAGGCAGTTTTCTCTTGACAGGGGAGAGCAAAACACATACATTCTCTGTGCAAAAGCGCGCCGCACATCCCCGGAAGCGGATGATTCCGGGGCGGATCTCATGGGAAACGGGGAAACAGGATGAAGAAAACGGCATGGGTGGCAGTCCTGGTCTTTGTGCTGGACCGCCTGACGAAAATCCTCTCAGAGAGGACACAGGGTGCCCTGACCCTGATCCCGGGGGTTCTGGGGTACCGGTATGCGCAGAATACAGGCATGGCATTCAGCCTGCTGAGCGGCAAACCCTGGCTGCTGGGCCTGCTTTCCGTGATTGTGCTCACGCTCGGGGCACTGGTCATCAGGTCCTACCGGCTCGACAGACTGACCTGCACGGCATGCATGCTGATTCTGGGCGGTGCGCTGGGAAACATGGTGGACCGTTTCTTTACAGGGTATGTTGTGGATATGATTGAATTCCTGTTTGTGGATTTTGCGGTGTTCAATGTGGCCGATGCCGCACTCACTGCGGGCTGTGTGCTTCTGGGCTTTTCGCTTCTGTTTCGCCCGGAGGCCTGGAAAAAGGCAGAAAGGTAAGGGATTGCATGGATCAGTTTCTGGAGGAACAGCCCGGGCTGCCGGTGGAAGAGGCGGAAGAGGAAGACGAAGGCGGAAGGACCTTTCAGGGGGTCTCTGACGGAAGACGCCTGGATGTGCAGCTCGCCGAGCTTTCCGGGCTTTCCAGATCCCGGGTGGCCTCCCTGATGGAGGAAGGCTGCGTCACCGTGGACGGAAAGACGGTGCAGAAAGCCGGCATGCGTCCTGCGCAGGGTGCGCAGATGGTGCTGGAGGAACCCGCACCGGCTCCGGCCGCTCCGCAGCCGGAAAACATTCCGCTGGAGATTCTCTATGAGGATGCGCATCTTGCCGTGGTGGTCAAGCCCTGCGGGATGGTGGTGCATCCGGCGGCAGGCAACGAAAGCGGAACGCTGGTCAATGCGCTTCTGTATCATCTCGACCATCTCGGGTCCATCGGAGGAGAGATCCGGCCGGGCATTGTCCACCGTCTGGACAAGGATACCTCGGGGCTCCTGCTGGTGGCCAAGGATGATGCCGCACAGATTGCACTGTCCCGGCAGCTGCAGATGCGGCAGATGGAGAAGCATTACCTGGCCCTGGTCGAGGGGCATCTCAGGGAGAGCGAGGGCCGGATTGAGGCCGCGATTGCTCGTTCGAAGACCGACCGCAAGAAAATGGCGGTGGATCCCCAGGGCAGGGATGCCGTCACGCTCTGGCGTACGCTGGAGGAAGGCCGGGCGGCAACGCTTCTGGATGTGCATATCCTCACGGGAAGAACGCATCAGATCCGTGTGCATATGAAGAGCATCGGACATCCGGTGTGCGGGGACCCGATCTACGGGTCGGGAAAGGGCGTGCCGGTGCCGCGGCTGATGCTGCATGCGCATACGCTGGCCTTTACGCATCCGGTCACAGGCGAGAGAATGCACCTCGAATGCCCGCCGCCGCCGGCGTTTGAGGAGGGTCTGCGCCGGCAGGAGATTGTGTGGGCAGATCACAGAGGTGTGGATAACTAAATCACATCTTATCCACATATCCCACAGAGTTATCCACAGTGATGCACAGAAAGAAATCAAGTGATCGTGCGATTTTCCACAATATGCACAGGCTGTGTATTCACACTTTCACATCCTTAAACACATTTGATCCACAGTACACTGTGGACTTCTTGTTCTGCGGGGGTCAATATGTTATACTTGCAGATGATTTCATGAAATGGGAGGTTCCTTATGACCATTCTTGTCACGGGCGGAGCCGGTTTTATCGGGAGCAATTTCGTCTATTATGAGCTGAAGAAATACCCCGGGGACCGGGTTGTCTGTCTGGATGCACTGACGTATGCAGGCAATCTGGAAAGTCTTGAGGATGCCATGAAAAACCCGCAGTTCCGCTTTGTCCGCGGAGATATCACGGACCGCGCGGCTGTGGAAAAACTGTTTGAGGAAGAACACCCGGATATCGTGGTCAATTTTGCCGCGGAGAGCCATGTGGACCGCTCTGTGGAAGACCCGGGCCTGTTCCTGCGCACCAATGTGCTGGGCACACAAACGATGATGGATGCCTCCCGGAAGTTCGGCGTAAAACGGTATCACCAGGTATCGACCGATGAAGTCTACGGTGATCTGCCGCTGGACCGTCCGGACCTGTTCTTTACAGAAGAAACGCACATCCACACCTCCAGCCCGTACTCTGCCTCCAAGGCCGGAGCGGATCTGCTGGTGCTGGCCTATGCGCGCACCTTCGGCCTGCCGGTTTCCATCACCCGCTGCTCGAATAACTACGGTCCCTATCATTTCCCGGAAAAGCTGATCCCGCTGATGATCACCCGCGCGCTGGCGGATGAATCGCTTCCCGTCTACGGCAACGGACTCAATGTCCGCGACTGGCTGTATGTGGAAGATCACTGCGCCGCCATCGACCTGGTCATGCGCAAGGGCCGCGAGGGCGAAGTGTACAATGTGGGCGGCCACAACGAGCGGACCAACCTGGACGTGGTGAAGACCGTGCTCAGGGAGCTGGGCAAACCGGAGAGCCTGATCACCTATGTCAAGGACCGTCCCGGGCATGACCGGCGCTATGCCATTGATCCGACCAAGATCCACAATGAGCTCGGCTGGCTGCCGGAAACCTCATTTGATGACGGTATTCGCAAGACCGTCCGGTGGTACCTCGAGCACCAGGACTGGTGGAAGCACATCCTTGCCGGTGATTATAAGAACTATTACGAACATATGTATGGGAACAGGTGACGCCGATGAAAGTAATGGTGACAGGGGTCAACGGACAGCTGGGACATGACGTGATGATCCACCTGCAGAAGCAGGGGATCGAAGGCATCGGCGTGGATATCCAGGATTTCGATCTGACCGACGAAAGCGCGGTTATGGAGTATGTCAGAAAAGTGCAGCCTGCGGCGATCATCCACTGTGCAGCGTATACGGCCGTGGACAAGGCGGAAAGCGATATCGCCAGGTGCTGCCAGATCAACGGGGAAGGCACCCGGAATATCGTGCGCGCCGCGGTTTCGGTGAAGGCCAAACTGATGTACATCTCCACCGACTATGTGTTCCCCGGTGAGGGCGTAGAGCCCTACGAGACCATGGATCCCAAGGGTCCGAAGAATATTTACGGCCAGAGCAAGCTGCAGGGTGAAATGGCGGTCATCAGCCAGATGACGGCATATTTCATTGTCCGTACGTCCTGGGTGTACGGCGTCAACGGAAACAATTTTGTGAAAACCATGCTGCGCCTGGGCAGGGAGAAGGATTCCGTCAATGTGGTCTGCGATCAGATCGGGTCTCCGACCTATTCCTATGACCTGGCCCGCGCCCTGGTCGATCTGATTCAGACGAGCAGGTACGGCGTCTATCATGCAACCAATGAAGGCTACTGCTCCTGGGCCGAGTTTGCGCAGGCCATCATGGACAGGGCCGGACTGAAGTGCAGGGTGCATCCCGTGCTGACCTCCCAGTACAAGACGGCCGCCGTGCGCCCACTGAACTCGCGCATGAGCAAGGAAAGCCTGGACCGCGCCGGCATTGCCCGTCTCCCGGACTGGGAGGACGCGCTGGCGAGATATCTCAGGGAAATCCTGTAAAGCGACCCATCCGAGGCTGTCCCGCGGGACAGCCCTTTTCATCGGAAGAAAAGCCGGGGAAGGCTTGTCAACCCGTTCAAGGAATGCTATCATGAACCCGGAAAAAACCAGAAAGGACGATTCAACATGCGCATTGCTCTGATCAATGAAAACAGTCAGGCCGCCAAGAACAGCCTGATCGAAAGCACCCTGAAGAAAGTGGTTGAACCCATGGGCCACGAAGTGGTCAATTACGGAATGTATACGGCCGATGATGCCTGCCAGCTGACCTATGTCAAGGCGGGACTTCTGGCTTCCCTGCTTCTGGAAACCGGCGCAGCGGACTATGTGGTGACCGGATGCGGCACGGGCGAAGGCGCCATGCTGGCCTGCAACAGCTTCCCCGGCGTTCTCTGCGGACACCTGGTGGATCCCTCCGACGGCTATATGTTTGCCCAGATCAATGACGGCAACTGCGTGGCGATTCCTTTCGCCAAGGACTTCGGCTGGGGCGCTGAGCTGAAGCTTGAAATGATCTTCCAGCAGCTCTTCGGTTTCGGCCACGGCAACGGCTATCCCAAGGAGCGCGTGGTGCCCGAACAGCGCAACAAGAAGATCCTGGACGAAGTCAAGAAGGTCACCTACCGCAAGCTGATTGATATCCTGCCGGACCTGGATCAGGATTTCGTCCGTGAGACCGTGAGCGGCGAGCATTTTGCCGAGCTGTTCTATCCGGCCTGCAAGGATGAAGCGATTGCTGCATACCTCAAAAAGCTGACCGCCTGATACACACAAAGAAAAAAATGGCCTGCCCTTGCGGCAGTGCCATTTTTTTCATGCCATGGACTGAATGCGCGTGATCATTTCCTCCCCCGGAAGAATGAATGCGGAGGAATCCACATCCCCGGGCAGGGAGAAGTCCGTGCCGGGCCTGCCGGTGATGATCTGCTGCAGGCTCAGAAGGTCGGCGGGCGGGAAAACAGAAATGACCGGGTGCACCGGTTCCATGCGCCTGTGAAAGATCAGGGAGGCAAGCAAAGCGGCTGTTTCCAGGGGGACATCGGGGCCGGGAACAAAAGCGGAGAGAGGGCAGGCCGGATCATCCTCGATGACCGTATCCCCGGCTTCGAGCAGCTGCACTGTCTCATGACAGTCAGGCACAAGGACCGGGCAGTACAGACGGTGGCGTGCGGCCAGAAGCGGAGAGGAAGCGGGGTGCAGTCCGCGCACAACGGGCAGAATGGCCAGATTGGGTGTGCTGTTCAGCGCGTGCAGCAGGGCTTCCGAGACCTCCCGGTCGGGAATCAGGGCAGCAAACGCGATGTGCGGATGGGCGCGGCAAAGCGCCAGGAGCCCGGCGGCGGAGGATGCATCCGGGAGAAAGAGCAGGTAGGTGCAGACGCCCAGCAGCACGGTGGCGTGCAGGGTTTCAGGAGCCGGAAGCGGCGTGCGGATTCCCAGGATCCACGGGATGCGGCAGCCGGTCAGCGAATGCTTCGCGCGGAGCGTTTCTCCCGAACCGCGCAGGGACTCATCGATCAGATTGAGCAGAAAACCAGTGAAATACCGATGGTCGATCTCTTCTGCCGCTTTCCGGACCAGCGTGTAATACGGATGCCGGTCATCTTTCAGCATGCTGCGGGCAAGGGGCATCAGTTCCTGTGGACAGCCCATGGAGGCCAGCTGCTCCTCGGAACCGGCCAGACGTTTGAAAAGACGCGGCAGATTTCCTCTGGAAATCTCCTTCAGGGCCTTGTTCACGGCCATCTCCATCAGCAGACGGGTGGTAACGGGGTTCATATGCGGCCTCCTTTAACTGACTGCGTACCTGCATACTATACAGCAAAACACAGAAAAGATGAAGAAAAACCCGGTACACAGCGGCGATTGATTTTTTGCGCAGGACACGGCATAATGAGGGACAGAAGGAACGAAAATAACACAGCATGGAAACCGGCACAGGGCTGCCGGGGACGCTGTGCACGCATTGCTTTGGAAAGGAACAGCCGGATATGACACACTATGCAGACTATGTGGATCCGTACATCGGAAGCGTTTCCTATCTCCTGCAGGCCACGCGGCCGCTGGTGCACCTGCCCCACGGCATGGCGCAGATCCGCCCGATTCATGACGAAACGATCCGGGACCATTACCTTGCGCCGGTGATCTACGGGTTCCCGGCCAACCGGTTCCGCGTGATGCCGGATACGGGGAGCAGCCCGAAGTTCGCCTCGTCCTATGATCACGACTTTGAGGAAGTCAAATGCTACAGGGGCATGGTATTGCTCGAGGACAGCGGCGTGTGGGCCGAATATACCGTGACGCAGCACTGCGCCGTCTACCGCTTCCGCTATCCGGAGGGGGTGCGCGCCTGGCTGCGCTTTTCAGGGGATGCAGAGGGCGCCATGCAGTATACAGCGTGCATGGTGACCGGGCATACCGTGTGGGAAGAAGTGCCGCACTGCTTTGCCGCTTCTCTTTCGGAAGCGCCGGAGGCGGTCCGGTGGGAAAACGGCGCGCTGCTGATGTCGTTTGCCCCCGGGACCTGCCTTGTGGTGCGGGTCGGGTTTTCCTATATCGATCCGGAGCAGGCCGCGGCCAGCCTTGAGACGGAGACGGCCGGGCGCAGTTTTGAGGACATCGCGGAGGACGGCCGGAATCTCTGGGACCGGACCCTCGGCCGGATTGAAGTGGAGGGCGGAACGGAACAGGAAAAACGCATTTTCTACACTTCCCTGTACCGCGTGCACCAGCGGATGATCAATATTTCCGAGTATGGGCGGTACTTCAGCGCCTATGATCACCGCGTGCATGAAGACCCGGTGGACTTCTATGTCGATGACGGCATCTGGGACACTTACCGCAGCGCGCATCCGCTGCAGCTGCTGCTTGACCCCGGACGGCAGATGGACATCATCAATTCCTATCTGCGCATGTACACGCAGAGCGGATGGCTTCCGACATTCCCGGGCCTGACCGGCAACCGGGCGGTCATGATCGGGAAGCATTCCACGGCGATGATCACCGATACCTATATGAAAGGGTACCGGGGCTTCGATGAGGAACTGGCGTGGGAAGCGATGGTAAAAAATGAGGAGCAGGCCACGAAGCTTCCCTGGGCCTTCGGGCCGGTCAATGATTTCGATGCCTGCTATGCCGAAAAAGGCTTCTTCCCGGCGCTCCCGGAGGGCGAGGAGGAATGGCTGGCGGATGCGCATCCCTTTGAGCGCAGACAGTCCGTGGCCGTGACCCTGGAGACCTGCTATGACGAATGGTGTCTTTCCCGGTTTGGAAAAGCGCTCGGGAAAAAGGAAGCGGACAGGTATGCGCAGCGCGCGCTCAATTACAGGAATGTCTTTCACCCGGGCCTGGGCTTTGTGGCCCCGCGTCTTGCCGACGGGAGCTGGGTGAAGGGGTATGATCCCAAGTTTTCCGGCGGCCAGGGCGGCCGCGCCTACTTTGCCGAGTGCAACGGCTGGACCTATACGCTGCATGTCCAGCACGATATCGAAGGCCTGGCAGAACTCATGGGCGGCAGGGATGCGCTGGCGGGTTACCTGGACCGTCTGTTCGTGGAGCAGTACGGGCTGAGCAAGTATTCATTCCTCGGCCAGTTCCCGGATGAGACGGGCCTGATCGGACAGTTCTGCATGGGCAATGAGCCGTCGTTCCATATCCCGTATCTCTACAACCTTGTGGGGCAGCCGTGGAAGACCCAGCGCCGCGTGAGGGAGATTCTGCGCGTCTGGTTTGATGATACGGTGCACGGAATCTGCGGGGATGAGGACGGCGGAGCGATGTGCTCCTGGTATGTGTTCTCCGCCATGGGATTCTATCCCGTGTGCCCGGGAAAGCCGGAGTATGAGATCGGAAGCCCGGTGTTTGAAAAGATCCGCATCCACCCGGAGGGCGGAAACCCCTTTACGATTGAGGCGCCGGGCAATACATCCAGGACCAAATATATCCGGGCCGCCACGCTCAACGGCCGGGAGCTTGAGAGCACCACGCTCAGACACAGCGACCTGACAGCGGGCGGAACGCTGCGGCTGGTCATGGATGAGCGTCCCTAAAAAACCTGGGGCAGATGATGCGGGGGCAGCATCCCCAAACGGGCAGACCTGCGCATGGAATGGGTAAAGCGCAAATTGACATTTCCACAGGCCGGCCATATAATCCAGTTATTGGGAAAAAGCAATGAACCTGAATGAAACATGAGAACGATACGTTCCAGACAAGGAGGAGCAGGTATGCTGTATATTGGCGTCGATCTGGGGACTTCAGCGGTCAAGCTGCTGCTGATGGATGAAAAAGGGGAAATCAGGAATGTGATTTCCAGAGAGTATCCTCTTTTCTTCCCGCACCCCGGCTGGTCGGAACAGAACCCGGAGGACTGGAAAAAGGCGGTGCTGGAAGGAATTCCGGAGCTGCTCAAAGGCCAGGACGCTTCCCAGGTGGCAGGCATCGGTGCCGGCGGCCAGATGCACGGTCTGGTTGTGCTCGATGAAAATGACGAAGTGATCCGCCCGGCGATTCTCTGGAATGACGGAAGAACGCAGAAGCAGGTGGACTACCTCAACGAGGAGATCGGCCGGGATGTGCTGAGTGCGCGCACGGCGAATATTGCCTTTGCAGGGTTTACCGCACCGAAGATTCTCTGGATGCGGGAGAATGAACCGGAACTGTTCGGGCGCATCCGGAAGATCATGCTGCCCAAGGACTACATCAACTATATCCTGACCGGTGTCCACTGCACGGATTATTCCGATGCATCCGGCATGCTGCTCCTGGATGTGAAGAACAGGTGCTGGAGTCAGGAAATGCTGGACCTGTGCGGGATCACCGAGGCACAGATGCCGAAGCTCTTTGAGAGCTACGAGTGTGTCGGCACCCTGAAGCCGGAGATCGCGGAACGTCTCGGCCTGCCCGCCTCTGTGCGCGTGGCGGCCGGCGCGGGCGACAATGCGGCGGCAGCTGTCGGAACCGGCACGGTGGGTGAAGGCGGATGCAATATTTCCCTGGGCACCTCCGGCACGGTGTTCATCAGCTCCGAGCATTTCGGCGTGGATCCCTACAATGCACTGCACAGCTTTGACCATGCCGACGGCGGCTATCATCTCATGGGCTGCATGCTCTCAGCCGCTTCGTGCAACAAATGGCTCATGGAGAATGTGCTGGGCACCTCCGATTTTGCAGCCGAGCAGGCACCGATCACCGATGACCGTCTGGGCAACAACGGCGTCTTCTTCCTCCCGTACCTGATGGGTGAGCGCAGCCCGATCAACGACGTGCTCGCGCGCGGCACCTTTACGGGCATGACCATGGACACGGGCCGCGTGGAAATGGTGCAGGCCATGCTGGAAGGCGTTGCCTTTGCCATCCGGGATTCCGTGGAAGTGGCCAGGAGCCTGGGCATTCAGATCAGCCGCAGCAATATCTGCGGCGGCGGCGCCAAGAGCCCGCTGTGGAAGAAAATCATGGCCAATGTCCTGAACATTGAGCTGGATTCCAGTGAAAGTGAACAGGGCCCCGGCATGGGCGGCGCGATGCTCGCCATGGTGGCCTGCGGTGCCTACCCGACCGTGAAGGCGGCCTGTGATGCGATTGTCCGCGTGACCTCGACCGTCCGGCCGGATCCCGAGATCGCTGCGCGCTATGAAAAGCGCTACAGCCAGTTCAGGGAGATCTATCCCGCCCTGAAACCGGTGTTCCGCAAACTCGCAGAATAAGAAAAAACCAGGGTGCCCGGCAGAAATGCCGGGCATCTTTTTTCAACCGCCGGTTGAAGGAAAAAAACAGAAAATGCCCGTTGTGAGAGGGAGAAAACTATGATACACTCGCCTGTGCCCTTTGGGGCAAATACTTTCAAGGATCAATCCGTATGAGCGATAAACTGATCATCCGCGGCGCGCGGATGCACAATCTTCAGAACGTCAGCGTGACCATTCCGAGAGACAAACTGGTCGTGTTCACCGGGCTTTCCGGGTCCGGCAAGAGCTCGCTGGCGTTTGATACCATCTATGCAGAGGGACAGCGGCGCTATGTCGAGTCGCTCTCGAGCTATGCAAGACAGTTCCTGGGACAGATGGAAAAGCCGGACGTGGATGCGATTGAGGGCCTGAGCCCGGCCATTTCCATTGACCAGAAGACGACCAGCCGCAACCCGCGGTCCACGGTGGGCACCGTGACGGAAATCCATGACTATTACCGCCTGCTCTGGGCGCGGACAGGGATCCCGCACTGCCCGAACTGCGGACGGGAGATCCGTCAGCAGACGGTGGACGAAATGGTCGATGCGATGGAAAAATATCCCGAAGGCACCCGGTTCCAGGTGCTCTCCCCGGTCATCCGTGCCAAGAAGGGCGAGCACAGGAAAGTCCTGGATGACGCAAGAAAGTCCGGGTTTGTGCGCGTGCGCGTGGACGGCGAGGTGTTCGACATTGATGAGACGCCGGATCTGGACAAGAAGAAGCGCCACAGCATTGAACTGGTGGTGGACCGTCTGATCATCCGCCCCGGCAAGGAATTCGAAAAGCGCCTGTCTGATTCCATTGAAGCGGCCACGCAGCGCTCGGGCGGTCTGGTGATCATGGACCTGTTCGACAAAGGCGAGCAGACCTTCTCCATGAACTACGCCTGTCCCGACTGCGGCATTTCCATTGAGGAACTCAGTCCCCGCATGTTTTCCTTCAACAGTCCCTTCGGCGCCTGCCCGCACTGCTCCGGCCTGGGCTATCTGATGAAGATTTCCCCGGACACCATTTTTCCCGACAAGTCGCTCTCCCTGCATCAGGGGGCGCTCCATGCCATGGGCTTTGCCAATGCGGACGGCGACAGCATGGCCGGTGCGTTCATGGAAGCGCTCGGGCAGAAGTATGGTTTTACCATGGATACCCCGGTGAAGGATTTCTCCGAGGAAGCGATGCATGCCGTTCTCTACGGCACGGGGACGGAAACCATCGCGATCACCTATGATTCTGCGTATGGCCCCAAAGTGTATGAGACCGCATTTGAAGGCGTCATCACCGCCATGGAGCGCAGGTATAAGGAAACCACGTCCGATAATATGAAGGAAGCCTACGAGGAATATATGGGCGAGGAGACCTGCCCCTACTGCAAAGGGCAGAGGCTGAAACCGGAAACGCTCGGCGTGACCGTGGGCGGCATCAATATTGCCGCGGCCGCAGAGATGAGCGTTCAGCGCTCCCTCGAGTTCTTTACCTCCCTGCCTTCGCAGATTTCTCCGCGGGATCAGATGATTGCCACCCCGATCCTCCGGGAGATTCAGTCCAGACTGCACTTCCTCGATGACGTCGGCCTGGGTTACCTGACGCTCTCACGCGGGGCAGCGACGCTTTCGGGCGGTGAGGCTCAGCGCATCCGGCTTGCGACCCAGATCGGGTCCGCGCTCATGGGTGTGCTCTATGTGCTCGACGAACCGTCGATCGGTCTGCATCAGCGGGACAATGTCAAGCTCATCGATACGCTCAAACGCATGCGTGACCTGGGCAACTCCGTGATCGTGGTGGAGCACGACGAGGAAACCATGCGGGCGGCCGACTATATTGTCGATGTGGGTCCGAGGGCCGGCATTCACGGCGGACAGATTGTCGCCTGCGGCACGGTGGAGGATATCGAGGCGTGTCCTGAAAGCATTACAGGCCAGTACCTGTCCGGGAAAAAGCAGATCCCGCTCCCGCCCATCCGGCGCAAGCCGGCCAGCTGGCTGACTGTGCACGGCGCGCGGGAACACAACCTCAGGAATATTGATGTCTCCATTCCGCTGGGCGTGCTGTGTGTCGTGACCGGTGTCTCCGGCTCGGGCAAGAGCAGCCTGGTCAATGAGATCATCTACAAATACCTTGCCCGCGAACTGAACCGCGCCAGGACGCGCCCGGGTGCGTTTGACTCGATCGAGGGCACGGAACAGCTCGACAAGATTATCATGATCGACCAGAGCCCGATCGGCAGGACCCCCAGAAGCAACCCGGCCACCTACACCGGCCTGTTCGATATGATCCGCAAGCTCTTTGCGCTCTCTCCCGAGGCCAAGGCAAGGGGATACAAGGAAAACCGCTTCTCCTTCAACGTCAAGGGCGGACGCTGCGAGGCGTGCCAGGGCGACGGCCTGGTCAAGATTGAGATGAACTTCCTGCCCGATATCTATGTTCCCTGTGATGTGTGCGGAGGAAAGCGCTACAACCGTGAGACGCTGGAGGTCACGTACAGAGGGAAGAACATCTATGACATTCTGGAAATGACCGTCGAGGAAGGCCTGACGTTCTTTGAAAATCATCAGCCGATCCTCCGCAAGCTCGAAACGCTCTACGATGTGGGCCTGGGCTACATGAAGCTGGGCCAGGCGGCCACCACGCTCTCGGGCGGCGAAGCGCAGAGAGTGAAGCTGGCCACTGAGCTTTCCAGGAGAGCGACGGGCCGGACGATCTATGTGCTGGATGAACCGACAACCGGCCTGCATACCGAGGACGTGTCCAGCCTGATCCGCGTCCTGCAGCGCCTGACCGAGACCGGGAATTCCGTGCTGGTCATTGAGCATAACCTGGATGTGATCAAGGTCGCCGACCGGATCATCGACCTGGGTCCTGAGGGCGGCGACGGAGGCGGACAGATCGTCTGCACCGGGACGCCGGAGGAAGTCGCAGCATGTGCTTCGTCCTATACCGGCCAGTTCCTCAGACCCGTGCTTGAGCGCGCCGGAAACCCGTCTCCAGCGCAACAAACGGGGAAAAAAGGGACAACAAAACGATGATTGACGGAAGCGGGACAGCGTGATACACTGATACCGCAGAATCAACCCGAACCATATTATCCGTTAGGAGGTCTTTTCCCATGAGCAATATTCCTGTTGTGAAACTGGGCCTTGTCGCGGTTTCCCGTGACTGTTTCCCGATCGCGCTGAGCGAACGCCGCCGCGGTGCCATCGCTGAAAAGTGCGCAGAAAAGAAACTGCCGGTCGTGGAAATCAAAAAGACGGTCGAAAACGAAAAAGATATGCTGGCCGCTGTTGAAGAACTGAAGGCCAATGAGTGCAATGCGGCTGTTGTTTTCCTCGGCAACTTCGGCCCGGAAACCCCCGAAACCCTGATTGCCAAGTATTTTGACGGCCCTGTGATGTTCGTGGCTGCCGCTGAAGGCGACGGAGACATGATCAACGGACGCGGCGATGCCTACTGCGGCATGCTGAACTGCTCCTACAACCTGAATATGCGCCATCTCAAGGGCTATATCCCGGAAGAGCCCGTGGGCACTGCCGATGAACTGACCGACCGCATTGCGGAGTTTATCCCGATCGCACGCACCATCCTGGGTGTGTCCAACCTGAAGATCATCACCTTCGGACCGCGTCCTCAGGACTTCTTCGCCTGCAATGCCCCGATCAAGGGCCTCTATGAGCTCGGCGTTGAAATCGAAGAGAACAGCGAACTGGACCTGCTGGTCAGCTATCGCGAGCATGAAAACGACCCGCGCATTGCGGATGTCTGCAAGGACATGGCCGAAGAAATGGGCGAAGGCCGCTACTATCCCGACCTGCTCCCGCGCATGGCTCAGTTTGAACTGACCCTTCTGGACTGGGCTGAAAAGCACAAGGGCGCACGCAAGTATGTCGCGTTTGCCAACAAGTGCTGGCCGGCATTCCCGTCCCAGTTCGGTTTTGAACCCTGCTATGTCAACAGCCGTCTTGCCTCCCGCGGCATCCCGGTTGCCTGCGAAGTGGATATCTACGGCGCGCTGTCCGAGTATGTCGGCACCTGCGTGACCGGCGATGCCGTGACGCTTCTGGACATCAACAACTCTGTCCCGCAGTACATCTATGACGAAGACATCAAGGGCAAGGTCAACACGGTCCTGTCCAATACCTTCATGGGCTTCCACTGCGGCAATACTCCGTCCTGCAAGATGAGCGCTGCCCGTGCTGTGAAGTATCAGCTGATCCAGCATCGTCTCCTCGAGCCGCAGGATTCCGAGCCTGATTTCACCCGCGGCACCCTCGAGGGCGACATCGCTGCCGGTGACATCACCTTCTATCGTCTGCAGTGCGATTCCGAGGGCGTGCTCCGCTCCTACATCGCAGAGGGCCGTGTCCTGGATGTGCCTACCCGCTCCTTCGGCGGTATCGGCGTGTTCGATATTCCGGAAATGGGCCGTTTCTATCGCCATGTGCTTGTTGAAAAGCATTATCCGCATCACGGCGCTGTTGCTTTCGCACACTGCGCAAAGACCCTGTTTGAAGTCTTCAAACTGCTGGGCGTGAAGGATATCGCCTACAACCAGCCCAAGAGCCTGCCCTATCCCACGGAAAATCCCTGGGCATAAACCTGGTTTGAAATGAGAGGCCGCCGGAAACGGCGGCCTCCTTTTGTCGGTATAGGAGAGAGGACATGGATCAGAGAAAGCTCATGGAGCCGCTGAAACTGGCGGGCAAGCTGATCATGGAAAACGGCGGGGAGACCTACCGCGTGGAGGAGACCGTCTGCCGCATGGGGAAGGCCTTCGGGCTGAAGGAAGTGGAGAGCTTTGCTGTCCCCAGCGGCGTCTTTGTCAGTTTTGCATGCGAGGATGGTTCCATTCAGACAACGGTTCTGCGGGTGCACAGGGGTGAAACGAATCTCTCCTGCGTCAATGAGGTCAATGAGGTCTCCCGGGAAGTCGAAGACGGAAGGCTGAACTGGCAGGAGGCCTGGGATGCACTCAGGGCGATTGAACAGGAGGAAGACCCGGCACCGCAGGGGCTCCGGATTCTGGCGTCCGGCATCTGCGCGGCAGGGTTTGCCGTGATGTTCGGCGGCGGACGCTGGGACGCCCTGCTGGCGGCAGCGGCCGGCATGCTGGTGCAGGCGATGAATGCGCTCATGGAGCGGCAGCACCTGCACGGACTGTCCGCCCTGCTCTTCGGGTCCTTCCTGGCAACCCTCATTCCGCACGGTGCCAAAAGCCTGTATGCAGGCTTTGTTGTGGAGGCGGTGGCGGCAGGCGCACTGATGCCGATGCTGCCGGGGCTGGCCATGACCAATGCGGTGTCTGATACGCTCCGGGGCGACATGGTATCCGGCCTGTCGCATTTTTCCCAGGCAGTGCTGACAGCAGGTCTCGTCGCCGGCGGTGCGCTGGCGGCAGCCACGGTCTTCCGGATGGCAGGAGGGATCATCTGATGGTCAGAGAACTGCTGATTATTTTTCTCTCCTCGTTTGCCGGTACGCTCGGCTTTGCAGTGCTTCTGCGCGCACCGAGAAGGACATGGATTCCGGCGAGCCTGATCGGCGCACTGGCCTTCTCCGTGTACTGGTCGCTGAATCAGGCCGGGCTTTCCGAGGAAACATCCATTTTCTGCGGATCCATGCTGGGCTCCCTGCTCGGACAGCTGCTGGCCCGCGGGATGAAGACGATCGCTACAGTGTTCAATACCCTGGCCATTGTCGCGTTTGTTCCGGGCCTGGGACTGTACCGGTGCATGGAACTGTTCGCACGGGGCGAGATGGAAGCGGGGGCACGGGCCGGCATCGGGGCCATGATTTCCATTGTCATGATCGCCCTGGGCATCGGCGTCGGCACCTTTCTGTTCCGGGCGGTCTTCGGGCGGAACAGATCATAGAGCAAAAGACAATAGAAAACGGTCACACCGGATCATGCGTCCGGTGTGATTTTTTCTTCGCCGGGGAATGCGGAGAAAAGGGATACAAAAACGCCCCCTCGGATGAGGGGGCGCGGATGTGCAGGAGCGGGTTAATTGTGGATTGCGCTCGATGAGAAGAGCCTGCTCTGTGTGGCAGAATCCGCAACGCCGGTAATTGGCAGACCGTTCTTGGACTGGAAGAGACTGACGGCCGTCTGGGTGGCTTCGTCATACTCTGCGGAAACAGATCCGGTCAGATAGCCCAGCTGAATCAGGGTATCCTTCAGTTCCAGAACCGCTTCACCGCTTGAACCCAGAGACAGTGTAGTAAAGGTGGTCTGCGGCTCGAGATCGGGAATCGCGGAGGAGGAGTAGAGAACGCTCAGGGTCTTGCTTCCCGCGATGCCGTCAACCGGTGTGATACTGTTGCGGATCTGGAAGGCACGCACTGCATCGCGCGTGGTTTCTCCGTAGATGCCGTCGACGGAACCGTCATAATAGCCAAGTTCATAGAGTGTGTACTGGAGATTGGAAACCGCGCTGCCTCTGTCATTGTAGCGGAGCGTGGAATAGCTGGTACTGCCGGAACTGGTGGAATAGAGGGCACGCTGTGTGGCAGGTCCTGCAACACCGTCAACACGCAGGTTCTTGGCTCTCTGGAATCTCCGGACAGCGTCTTCGGTGCCGGAACCATACTTGCCGTCCACAGAGCCTGTGTAATAGCCCAGGGACTTGAGCTTGGTCTGAAGGTTGCGGACAGAGTCGCCGTACGAATCCAGACGCAGGGTGATATAGCCGGTGGAGGAAATCTCCGTGGTGGGCTTCGGTGTGGCCGTGCGCGGCGCAGCCGTGGCAGACGATCCGTAAAGCAAAGCGAGCGTATTGGTGCCTGCTACACCGTCTGCTTTCAGCCCGCGGGAGAGCTGGAAGGCCATGACAGCGTTTTCCGTCTCGCGGCCATAGCTGCCGTCCACAGCACCGGAGTAGTATCCGAGCTGCTTGAGGCGCTTCTGCAGGGCACGTACCGCCTGGCCCTCAGCACCGGCTTTCAGGGAAACGCCGATGGACGCGGATGCGCTGCCGGCCTTCGGGGCATTGGATGCATAGAGACGGGAAAGGGTATTGGGACCGGCAATGCCGTCCACCCAGAGACCGGCTTCCTTCTGGAAAGCACGCACTGCAAGTTCCGTAGCGGGACCATACTTGCCGTCTGCCTTGCCGGCCAGATATCCGAGGGAGATCAGGCGGTCCTGCAGCTTCCTGACGGCGGTGCCGTTGTCGCCGGATTCAACATAGGTGTTGATTTTCGGTGTGGCTGTGGGCCGCGGCGTGGCTGTCTTTCTGGGTGTCGGGGTTGCGGTTCTCCGCGGTGTGGGTGTAGCGGTCTTCTTCGCGGTCTTCTTCGCCGTCTTTTTCGGGGTGACCTTTGCGGTCTTTTTCGGTGTGGCCGTCGCTCTGCGCGTGGCAACCGCAGTGGAGGAGTTCAGCTTGGCGAGGGTCCTGGATCCGACTTTGCCGTCCACATCCAGACCGTTGGCCTTCTGGAAGGCACGCACAGCCGCGGCCGTGCTGTCACCGAAGTCACCGTCAATGGATCCGCTGTAGTAGCCGAGGTCTCTCAGGCGGCGCTGCAGTGTCTTGACCGCGGAGCCGGTGGAGCCCTTTTTCAGACTGGAGGCCGTTGCTGTCGGCGCCGTGGTGGGGGTGGGCGCCAGTGTAATGACAGGGAGTGTCACCACAGGCGGTGTGGTGGATACGGCAAACGGGTTCCCGGCATTCGGGGTCACCGTGGTGTCCCAGCCGTCCCAGTTGGTGGATACCGGCGTGGGTGTGACCGGCGCAATGGTCGGGGTTGGAGTCCCGGCCGGAGGAATGGTCGCGAAAGCGATGGTATTGTTATGGCTGCTGTCTGTCAGACCATTGTCTGTAATTTCATCCGACGGAACGTAACATGCCGTGAGCAGTAAGCACATCAATCCAAGGAGAAAGGCCAGAACAAGGACCTTAATGGATGATCGGTTCAAAAAAACTCAACTCACTTTCTCGATGCGGATTTCTATACAATGTACCGCGGGAAGCCCGCGATACAGCCTATTTCACCAAATGAATTGTACTCTGAAACACCGGCAAATGGCAAGCCCTTTTTGTAAAAGGTTTATGGTATTGCAAGTATGAAAGAAAAAATCCGGCAGGGAAAAGAGCATTGCAGTTGCTGAGGATTCGTGCTATGCTAGCCGTACCGGCCTGAAAACCGGTACAGCACGAACAACAGTATTGAGGTGGAAAAAACATGTCAGAATGCAATCATGACTGCTCCAGCTGCAGTCAGAAGTGTGCACAGGCCGACCTGCGCGCGCCGCTGAATCCCGGCAGCAAAGTAAAGCATGTCATTGGTGTCGTTTCGGGTAAAGGCGGCGTCGGAAAGAGCCTGGTCACCGGACTGTCCGCTGTTGAAATGCGGCGCCGCGGGTTCAACGTTGCTGTCCTCGACGCAGACATTACAGGCCCCAGCATCCCGAAGATGTTCGGCGTGGAAGAGAAGGCCATGGGCAATGAAGAGGGAATCCTGCCGGTCTATACGTCCACGGGCATCGGCACGATGAGCATCAACCTGCTTCTGGACGATGAGACAGAGCCCGTGGTATGGCGCGGCAGTCTGATCTCCGGGACCGTCAAACAGTTCTGGACCGATGTGGTCTGGGGCGATGTGGACTATATGTTCGTCGATATGCCTCCGGGAACCGGTGATGTGCCGCTGACGGTCTTCCAGTCCCTTCCGGTGGATGGCATCCTGATTGTAACCAGCCCGCAGGAACTGGTGGAAATGATTGTATCCAAGGCGGTCAAGATGGCGAAGCTCATGAATATCCCGGTGCTCGGCCTTGTAGAAAACATGAGCTATATGCTTTGCCCGGACTGCGGAAAGAAACTGTATCCGTTCGGCGAAGGCAAAGTGATGGCGACGGCAGAGCGCTTCTCACTGCCCCTGCTGGCCCAGCTTCCGATTGATCCGGCGATTGCCGCATCCTGCGACAGCGGACGGATTGAATCCTTCCGCCAGAACTGGATGGAAGGCGTGGCAGACGTTCTTTCTGCACTGAAAGCATAATCATGTCCGCGGCAGCCTGTCGCTGCCGCGGATCATTTTTACAGAGGAGGTGGAACCATGGCATCCCGTCCGATGCGCGACATGCTGGAAACGGCATCCCGCAGAACCGGTGCCCATATGCCCGGGCACGGCGGAAAAGCCCCGTTTCCGCTTCCTGATCTGTATCGGCTTGATACCACGGAGATCCCGGCAACGGATGACCTGTATGCGCCGAGAAACGGCATTGCCATGGCGCAGCGGCTCTATGCCGCGTGCTGCGGGGCCGGGGAAACGGTGTTTCTGCACAACGGCTCCACGCAGGGCATGCATGTCATGCTGGAAATGGGCATGCATGAAGGGGATACAGTGATTCTTCCGCGCAATGCCCATCTGTCTGCGGCGCAGGCCTGCATTCTGGGTGGACTGCGGATTGTCTGGGTCCCGGTGTGCCGCATGGGGTGCTATACGTATGTCCGGGAGGAAGATGTCCTCGCGGCAATGCGCGCGCATCCGGAGGCACGGAACATCCTGCTCACGCGGCCGGACTACTTCGGGGGCTGCCTGAAGGCGTCTGCTGTCAGGCGCATTGCACAGGAAGCCGTACGGGCAGGGATGAGACTCGTGGTGGATGAGGCGCACGGCGCACATCTGCCGTTTGGCGGGGAGATTGAAAGCGCGGGTGCACTCGGTGCAGACGCATGGGTTCAGTCGGTCCACAAGACGATGCCCGCCCTGACCGGCTCGGCAGTTCTTCATTTAAAAAAGAAAGAGGACCTGAAACCGGCCCTCCAGGTGCTCCGTCGGGAACAGACCTCCTCGCCGAGCTTCCTGCTCATGCTCTCCATGGACGAAGCGAGAGCCTGGATGGAGGACAACGGAAGAGAAGCCCTGGAAAAGCTGCGGAAGCATGCGGATTTCCTGAGAGAAACAGGACTGCGCGCAGGGTATACGGATCCCCGGGACCTCTGGAAGACATCCGGGCAGGTCTTTGATCCCTGCCGGGTGGTTTTCAGCGCGCCGCAGGGCGGGGACACGTTTCTCCGGGAGCTTGCGCTGCGCGGCATTGATGTGGAAATGGCGATGGGATCCTGCGTCGTTCTTCTGCTCTCCCCGCAGATTGCTGAAGAGGATGTGCAGAAGATCGCGGATGCCCTGCGGGATATTCCACCCCGGGGCACGGCACACGAGGAAGGAATCGCGGTCATGGAGCCGCTCCCGGAGCGCGTCATGGATGTCCGAAAGGCGGCGCTCTCTGATATGGAAGCGGTTCCGCTTGAAAAGTCGGCCGGACGCGTCGCTGCGGCCTGTGCGGGCTGCTATCCGCCGGGGATTCCGCTGGTGGTGCCCGGCGAAGTGATTTCTGAGGAGACTGTACAACGTCTGCTGGAAGCAGGGGATGAAAACCGCTTCGGCACGGAAGAGGGGACGATTGAATGCGCCGCTGTGTAATTTTTGATCTGGACGGAACGCTGACGCAGAGCGAGGAAGGTATTTTCAACTGTGTTGCCTATGCTGTTGAGAAAATGCAGTGGAAGGCACCGGATGCGCAGACGCTCCGGAAGTTTATCGGCCCGCCGCTGCAGTACTCGTTCCGTGAATACCTCGGCATGACCGAAGAGCAGGCGCAGAAGGCGACGGCACTGTACCGTGAGCGCTACACCACGGTCGGGCTTTTTGAAAACCGGGTGTATCCGGGCATCCGGACGCTCCTGCGTGCGCTGAAAAAGCGCGGGGACTGGGTGGCTGTTGCCACCGGGAAACCGCAGGGCCCCTCGGAAAGGATCCTGGCCCATTTCGGCCTGGACCGGTGGATTGACCGGATTGTGGGACCGGTGAACAGTGCGGACGCAGGCAAGGCAGACCTGATCCGTGCGGCGCTTCCGGATACATGGGATACGGCGTATATGGTCGGCGACCGGAAGTTTGATATCGAGGGCGGAAAGGCGGCCGGCACACAGACGATAGGGGCAGGCTACGGATATGGTTCCGAGGAGGAGCTCAGAGAGAGCGGCTGTGACCTGTATGCCGGTACCGTCGATGAACTGACGCTGCTGCTCTGCGGGGACCAGCCGCTCCCGAGAGGACAGTTCCTGAGCATGGAAGGCCTTGACGGATCGGGAAAGAGCACGCAGCTCCGACTGCTGACCGATGCGCTCGAGCGCTTCGGGTTTGAAGTGGTGCACAGCAGGGAACCGGGCGGATGCCCGATCTCTGAAAAAATCCGGGAGATTATCCTGGACAGGGCGAATGAAGGCATGACGGCCGAAACGGAAGCCTACCTGTATGCGGCCTCCCGGGCGCAGCATGTGCATGATGTGATTCTGCCCGCAATCCGCGCGGGAAAACTGCTGCTCAGCGACCGGTTTATTGACTCGTCCATTGCCTATCAGGGCGGCGGCAGAATGCTGGGCGTGGAAGAGGTCATGGACATGAACCGGTATGCGATCAACGGACTGTTCCCGGACCTGACGGTTTTCCTGGACCTGCCGCACAAGACGGCCCTGTCCAGACGGTACGGGGCAAGTGAACCGGACCGGATTGAAATCGAAGGCGAACCGTTCCATGCGCGTGTGGAAGCGGCATACCGTGAAATGATCACAAGGCATCCGGAACGCTTTGTTGCGGTGGACGCATCCCGTCCGGCGGATGTCATCGGGGATGAAGTGGCCAGGAATGTGATCTCCCGCCTGATGCAGATGGAGGAAAGCAATGGCTGAGCGAATTGTGGTGGGCATGTCCGGCGGCGTGGATTCATCGGTCGCGGCGCTGATGCTCAAGGAACAGGGATACGACGTCATCGGCGTCTTTATGAAGAACTGGGAAGAAACGGACGAGAACGGTGTGTGCAGCGCAGAGGAAGACTGGGCTGATGTGCGTTCCGTGTGTGACCTGATTGGGATCCCCTACTATGCGGTCAACTTTTCCAGGGAATACTGGGACCGCGTGTTCAGCTATTTTCTCAAGGAATACCAGGCAGGCAGAACGCCGAATCCGGACGTGCTGTGCAACCGGGAAATCAAGTTCAAGGCGTTTCTTGATTTTGCCATGCAGCTCGGGGCAGACCGCATGGCCACGGGGCATTTTGTCAGGACAGACGGGGAAGGCCGGCTGCTCCGGGGTGTGGATCCGGGAAAGGATCAGAGTTATTTCCTGTATATGGTACATGCGCAGCAGCTCAGGAAAGCCGTGTTTCCGGTCGGCGGCATGACAAAGGCGGAAGTCCGCGCCTATGCGGAAGCGCATGGTCTGCCGGTGAGCCATAAGAAGGATTCTACGGGCGTATGCTTTATCGGAGAGAGGAATTTCAAAAAGTTCCTCAGCACCTACCTGCCTGCCCAGCCCGGCGACATGGTGAGCCCGGAAGGCAAAGTGGTTGGGCACCATGACGGCCTGATGTACTATACGATGGGCCAGAGACGCGGCCTGGGGATCGGAGGCTGCGGAACCGGGGAAAGCTGGTTTGTGATCGGAAAGGATCTGAAGCAGAACCGACTTCTGGTCGCGCAGGGGGAAGACCATCCGGCACTGTACTCGACGCTTTCTATCGGTGAAGATGTGACCTGGGTGGGTGATGCGCCGATCCGGGAGGGCGAAACCATGGAGTGCACCTGCAAGTACAGATACCGCCAGGCTGATCAGGAAGTCCGGGTCACACTGGAGGGAGACAGGGTCCGCATTCAGGCAATGACGCCCCAGCGTGCGGTGACCCTCGGCCAGAGTGCAGTGTTTTACAGAGGAGAAGAATGCCTCGGCGGATGTATTGTCACGAATGTACTGGATGCCGGGAAGGCGAATACGAACGATAGATAAACACAGTCTCAAAAAGTTCGGCATATTCCGATCAATGAAACCAAGGGAAGCCAGACTGTTCAGTGTTAAAAAAGTTTAAAAAAGATTGAGAAAAAACGCTTGACAGAAGAAACAAACGGTGATATTATACGCAAGCTGACTCGCGAGAGGACAGCACATGAACCTTGAAAACGATACAGAACAAAAGTCATCTAAACAGATGACGCGCAATCAAAGAGACAGTGATTCCGATGAGTGACATTCAGCCCGAGAGGGTATGAATAGAAACAGGAT
>Ga0129307_1001404_pt1 | contig 25862 bp, 23 predicted proteins | sample P1105metagenome_FD_94437 | JGI IMG/M metagenome (GOLD analysis project Ga0129307, IMG submission 94437) | Capybara group fecal microbial communities from Wisconsin, USA - P1105 metagenome | ecosystem: Host-associated > Mammals > Digestive system > Large intestine > Fecal | place: USA: Wisconsin...
CTCCATTTGAGGATCCTGATTTCTCTCAAAATGTGATTCTGTCGCAGACGGAGCATATCACTATGAGTAGCAGGCCATCGCAACCAAAGTATGCACGAAACAAGAATGTGCTGGTGGTCGGTGATAACGACATAATAGGACTAAGTCAAGTGACTTCCAGAACAGAGAAAGCCACGGCGGCTTAGTCCATTTTGTTACTGTAGGGTCGGTTCAAGACGAAAGGAGACAATCTATGACAAAGAAGAATAGGAGCGTCAAGGTCTACGGCATGAGCGGATATAAGTATCAGACTACGCCGACGATCATGCTCAAAGGAAACTGGCTTAAGGAGCTGGGTTTTGATATTGGGGATTACATTTCCATCAGTTGTGAGAACGGCAAATTAGTCATCACGCCGGATACAGAGAGAGCCGAATTGGCTAAGGCGGAAGCGGAGTTCATGGAGCGTGAAACGAAGGCTCTGCAGAAGAAATTCCAGAAGGAAAAGGAAAGGCTTCATCTGCAGTTTGTAGCTGAGCAGCAGGCCAAGTACGGTGTTGCAGAGGGGGTGTGATGACATGGGGAAGATCATACTGGTTGGTGCGACCAAAGGTGGCGTAGGAAAGAGCGTGAGTACCTATAATCTGGCTTATTCGCTGGCGAGCATGGGGAAGAAAGTCCTGGCTGTTGATTTCGACAGTCAGGCAAATCTGACAACCTGCTTCGGGGTTGAGGATACGGCAGCGGTTCCGATCACGATCGGACACCTAATGATGGCGCAGATTGATGATGAAGAACTTCCGGATCCTTCGGAATACATCATGAACAGGAATGGTGTGGACTTCATTCCTTCATCAATGGTTCTGTCGGCGGTGGATGCAAAGCTGAGGTTGGAAATGGGTGCGGAGAGGATGCTGGCGAACATCCTGGAGCCATTAAGGGATGAATATGACTATCTGATCATTGATACCTGTCCGGCGCTTGGAGCGCTCACGATCAATGCTCTGGCGGCAGCGGACGGGGTTGTGATCACGGTTAATCCGCAGTTACTGGCAATGATGGGGCTGCAGGAGTTCCTGAAGACCATTAAGAAGATCAAGAGCCGCATCAATCCGAAGCTGGAAGTTGAGGGAATCCTGCTCACGATGTGCGAAGCAAGGACGAATCTCTGTAAGGTGATCTCAGAGCAGGTGGCAGAGACCTTTGAAGGACAGATCAGAATCTTTGAGAGCAAGATCCCGAGTACCGTTAAGGTAGGCGAGAGTGTTTATTATAGTGAGCCGCTTCTGGAATATGCACCGCAGACAAAGGCCTGCAAGGCTTATCTGGATTTTGGAAAGGAGTTGATCGGATATGAAAGCAAATCAGCCTAAGAGAAAAGTCTTCAATGATGCCGTTGATCTGCTGACCGGCGAGGCTCCTGGGGGCGGGATTCAGATGATAGGTGTGAATCAGATCAAGCCGTTCCATGAGCATCCGTTCAAGTTGTATCAGGGCGAGCGTCTGGATGATATGGTGGAGAGTGTTCGGGAGCATGGCATTCTGACGCCGGTGATCGTTCGGAAGGTCGGTTCCGGGTATGAAATGCTTGCCGGTCATAACAGGCAGAATGCAGCCAAGATTGCCGGTCTGAAAAAAGTCCCGGCTATCGTGAAGGAAGATTTGACGGATGAAGAGGCGTGGGTCTATGTGGTAGAAACCAATGTGATGCAGCGGTCCTTCAATGATCTCTCTGTTACGGAGCGGATCGCAGTTCTGGCGACAAGATATGACAGAGTCTGCGGTACAAAGAAGCGTGAAGAGATCATGGAAGAGCTTCATCGCCTGAATGGCGACGGTGGACATCATGTCCACCAGCAGGCGAAGTCCAGGGAACTGATCGGCCAGGAATATGGAATGACCGGTCGGAATATCGCAAGGTATGTCCGCTGTAATCAGCTGATACCGGCTTTCAAGGATATGCTAGATGACGGTTCTCTGACAATGGTAGTGGGTGTGGAAGTATCCTTCCTGTCTTCGGAAGAGCAGGCTCTGGTATACGGTGTGATGGAGAAAAACTGCATTAAGCTGAAGAATGATACCGCAAAGAGGCTCAGGGCGGCAGCGGGTACCATCACTGAAGAGTCAGTGCAGACTATCCTGGGACTGGATAAGCCGGTCTCAGAGGTTAAAAGACCAGTCAGTGTGAAGCTTCCGGCGAAGGTGTATCACAGGTATTTTGCGAATGTAGCTGCTAAGGATGTGCAGGGCATTCTGGAAGAGGCTCTTGAACTGTATTTTGAGAGGAAGGGGGCATGAGGTATGTATACACAGCAGGAACTGGATGCAATCGACAGAAAGTATTTTGCCGTGATCGTTGCCGATCAGTACGACGTAACGCTCATGTCTAAGAATACTCATCACGTCTGGCAGCTTCATAATGTGGAGTTGCCTGACGGAGAGGTTACGGTGGTCTTCCATAAGCACCATGCCTCTGATCCGTATCATACGCACAGCAGAAGCCGGTCGCTTAACAGGGCGATACGGGATATCAAGTCTCATGATCAATTTCAACTCAATGGTAGAAAGCCGGTCAGAAAACGCTAAGAAAAGCGGTAGAAATGAATATCAGTCAATAAGAACGCCACCAAGGAATAATCCAAGGTGGCGTTTCTGCGCCTTCATTATTTGTTTTTAACCGAACATTGCAAACAGGTCATCCAGCATTTTGGTCAGTTCATCTTTCATAGCATTGACCTGATTTTTCGGTGTATTACGGTGGATGCCGAGCTTTTCGGCTGTTTCTGTTCTGGAATATTCCTGAAGAAGCAGCTTCATAGTTTCAACATTGTCCGGAAATTTCTCCTCAACAAACTGGAGAACCTTTTCTGAATAAAATTCATACAGATCTCCGTTGCTGGCGATGCCGCAAGGGATTTCCATGTCTTCTTCCTCACCATCCTCAGTGAAGTTACCAGAATGGGAGAGAGACTGAGTATGGTAGTCGAGTTTATCCAGCGTGTTGTAAATGCAAGTAGAGCAGTCGTTCTTTAATGTCTTCGGCTGTCCCTCTTCACCATATAAAGGGTTAGGGATTCTTTCGGGGCAGCGGATGATACTGCCGTTGCCGTTGCTGATGGGGCATCTTCCTTCTACTCTTGCAGCTTTCTGGCGATTATCTTCATCGCGCACTAGGATTTTAAATCTTTCCTCTGTGACGGGGATGAGCACGGCTTCAAAGATGCGGTATCCGAATTTTACGAAGTCAACCTTGTAGCCTTCCTGTTTTGCGGTGAAAATGTCAGCGGCTCTGGCCATTCTGTCTTCTTCACACTTCTTACCTGCGAGTTCCATCGGGAACAAATATGTTCCGTCTTCCTGTCTGTAATTCTTTACCATGATTTTCGTATCCTTTCCTGAGTTTTTCTGGCTCAGAAGGGATCCGAACTATGGCACTGACATCGCAGTCTGTAAGAAGGCGCAACAAGACAGAGATGCGACATCTGCACCTCCACAACCGGCAAATAAATCTAAGTCAGTTATGGATTAACAGTTCGTATCCCTTCTGATGGCCATCTTTAGGGTTATAGATTCTTGAGCTTTTCGTGAATCTGTGATATACTGAATAGGATTAAGTGGGATTTACTCGGTCTAATCGTCATTCAGAGTGAGTTCACGTAGCACTTGAACCTTATGGTTTTACTATAAATCAGGTGGAATTTTTTCTCGCTGACGCGGAAACAGACATTGTACGGACAGGTACGGACATTTCACGGACAGACACGGACAAGGCGATTTTTTTTTGAATCGAGGATGATAGATTTGGAATTTAGTGAATTTTTACAGAAGTTCTACCTGCCGAATGAGGGAGGCGGGATTTCGAATTATAAGGCGAAGAAGAAGGTGCCAATGTTCTTCTTCGATAACACGCTTGATGAAGGTTACGATGAAAATATCATCTGTCCTTCTGATAGCACGTATGAGAAGTGGTTGGACGGTACACGTAAACCGGACAGTTCAGTATGGCCTGAGCTGATTAAATTTTTTAATGATGTAAAACTTCAGAAGGCACTGCTTGGATCGCTCGCAGATAAGAACCTGAGAAAGGTTATGGAGAGCTTCGGCATCGCCTTTGAGGTTGGTGAGAATCCCGATAAGATGTTATTTGCAAGGGCTGTGGCAGAACAGTTCAAGGCTATTGCAAATGGCGGTGGAGTCGCAGAAAACATTGTTCCTATTGAATATAAAAAGCCTCCCGAACTGAAAGGTTTTGGAACCTACATTCGTGAGGCTAAGCGAAAATTTGGAGCGATGAAATTACCCGGTGAGGGGGAAAGCCAGCTTGGTGAGTATTTTGTCTGCAATCATATAGGAACGTCGTCTGCTGCTTTTCCTAACCGGGTTCGGGGAAATTACATAGAAGATGCTACACTTCCCGATCTTCGAAACTTTGATCGCCGTGGAGAGACACGCAATATCATTCTGATCGGCGCATGTGGCTACGGGAAGACAATGATGCTGCAGCATTTATTTCTTGAAGCAGCAGATCATGTATCTGATACGGGGTTGTTGCCATTATTTGCAGAGCTCAGAAATTATCTGTCAGAGAAGGGAGACCTTGTGTCGTTCCTTGTAGAGACAGCACAAGAGTTTGATCGTTCATTTTCCAGAGAGAAAATGGAAGATCTGCTTGAACGTGGACAGGCGGAAATCCTTTTGGACGGACTTGATGAGATGGATCCGAAGGAAACAAATACATTCCAGCGTAGGCTGGCGGAATTGATTCACCAGTATCCGAATAATCAGGTAGTGATCTCATCAAGACAGTGTTCTGCAATAAGCGGTGTTAGGGGATTTACCAAACTATATATTCAGCCGCTTGACGATGATCAGGTTGTTGCACTCATTGATAAGTTGTTGAAAGATGAACCGGATGATACGGCAAAAGATACTGTGCTGTCCTTCATGGATGCCGGTAAAGGATATGTGAAGAAAAACGAATTCGTGGCTACGAATCCGCTTTTGCTTACAATCATGGTTCAGAAATACGAGAAGTTCCGGGAGGAAGGAGAACGCAAGACAGGCTTCTATGAAGTGATGTACGATGCACTGATCAGAGGTCATGACGAAGATAAGGAATCGTTTGATCGGTTCTTCCATAGCGTGGGCAGCAGCGATGAGTTTACCCAGGTGTTCCGCGAGTTCTGTACGCTTGCATACATGGAAGGCATATATATTTTTGATCACAGATCCTTTGAGAAGTTCTACAAGAAGCTTAAGAGCAAGGATGAGCTGAACAATCCGAAAAAGTTTACGCTCAGTGCGTTTGAGCATGATGTATGTGCTACAGCCTGTATGATGTATGAGCAGGAATCCGGAATCTTTTATATCGATCCGGGCTTTCAGGATTATTTCTTTGCGGAGTTCTATTACTTTGAAGAAACAGAGCCGACTAAGGAGATGGGACGTGCCTTATGGGAACGGAAGATTGATTCATTCCGAAATCTGGATGCACTGAAGATGCTTTATGAAATTGCTCCGGACAAGGTGAACGTCTGCATCATACAGCCATACCTGGAGAATATTTTTAAGGGCAGGGACGATGCAGAGGCATTCCTACAGTTTCTGGCAAATGGATTTGGTGATGTGAAATATACATTGCTTAACAAGCCGCTGATCGATGAATATATGAAAAAGCCGTTAAAGGCTGAGAAGTTCGATTTCGTGCCAGAGACAAACTTCACGAAGAACGTTATCTACGGACTGATCTGCGACCTTTTGGGAATACCGAATACATTTGTTATAGGTTCTTTGGAACCAAAAGTTGAGCAGGATGGCGCGACACATTTTCTTTCGGGATTCTATGACAAGGTGAGAAATTTGGACGCGCCTGAAGATGGTGAAAAGACATGGCTCCGTGGAATGAAGCATGATGTAAGGCATATAGGTGACAGACAGTATTTTCAAGATCAGGAACATACACCGGTGCCAGTTACGGATAATACAGGGCAAGCCGTTTGCTTTGGGTATGATTACATCATTGATCCGATGTCGTTGATGGATCAGCCTGATAAAAAAGAACTATTTATGGAGCTATGTAGTACGGCCAAGCTTGACCGATTATATGAGAGAATAAAAGCATATTACACGAAACTGATAGAACTGCAGAAAACCAATGATTTCAGGTAATGGAGGTAAGTAATGAGTGAAGTCGAACGCTGGATAAGCCTTGAAGATATTGCGGCCCATCTGGATGTCAGTAAGGACACCATAAGGGCTTGGATAAAAAAGGGCACGATCCCGTATCACAAAGTTGGCAGACAGTATAAATTCCGGGTATCCGAAGTGGATGCCTGGGTTGAGAGCGGCGAAAGCGCTGACGCAGATAAACAAACCGAGGAGGATTAAACGATGGCAATCGATAACAAAAAAGAACAGGAACGGGATGAACTGCATCGCGCAATATGGGCTATCGCCGATGAACTGCGTGGGGCTGTAGACGGATGGGATTTCAAGAACTATGTGTTGGGCACCATGTTTTATCGCTATATTTCTGAAAACCTGACCGCATATATAAACAGTGGCGAAGAGGCAGCAGGCAATACCGATTTTGATTATGCCAAGATGCCCGATAAGGAAGCGGAAGAGGCACGTGAAGGTCTGGTTGAAGAAAAAGGATTCTTCATCCTGCCGAGTGAGCTTTTCTGTAATGTCAGAGCTAAGGCTGACAGAGGCGAGATCTGGAAGTATCCGAATGGAGCGGACATGCTTCTGAACGAAAAGCTGGAAGAGGTTTTCCGCCACATAGAGGAATCTGCAAAGGGCAGTATTTCAGAGAATAGTTTTGCCGGTTTGTTTGATGATTTCGATGTGAACAGCAATAAGCTGGGAAGCACCGTAAATAAGCGTAATGAGCGCCTGACAAAGCTATTAAATGGTGTGGCTGCCATGAATCTTGGTTCTGTTAAAGATCATGAGATTGATGCTTTCGGCGATGCCTATGAATATCTAATGACCATGTATGCGTCAAATGCAGGTAAGTCCGGAGGTGAGTTCTTCACGCCTGCAGATGTTTCTGTGCTGCTTACTCGCCTTGGTACAGTAGGTAAGAAGAAGATCAATAAGGTTTATGATCCTGCTTGCGGTTCCGGTTCTCTGCTTTTGAAGGTTGAGAAGATCCTTGGAAAAGATGCTGTTCAGACCGGATTTTTTGGACAGGAGATCAATATCACTACCTACAACCTTTGCCGTATCAATATGTTTCTGCATGATATCGGATTCGATAAATTCGACATTGAGTGCGAAGATACGCTCATCAATCCTCAGCACTGGGATGATGAGCCATTTGAACTGATTGTTTCAAATCCGCCTTATTCCATCAAGTGGGAAGGTGATGACAATCCGCTCCTTATTAATGATCCGCGATTTGCTCCTGCGGGAGTACTTGCTCCCAAAAAGAATGCGGACTTTGCATTTATTATGCATGCCCTGTCTTGGCTGGCGCCTAATGGGGTGGCATCAATAGTATGTTTCCCTGGTATTTTTTCCAGAACGAATAATCGGGCAGAACCTAAGATAAGACAATATCTTGTTGAAAACAATTTTATTGATTGCATTATTCAGCTTCCTGCAAACCTTTTCTTTGGAACGCCTATAGCAACAGATATTCTTATCATGAAGAAGGGGAAGAAGGATAACAAAATTCTGTTTATTAATGCCTCTGATGAATATGTTAAGGCGGTTAATAATAATCGCTTATCTGATGAACATATCGATAAGATTGTGGATGTATATTCAAACAGAAATGTAATTGATCACTATTCATATTTGGCAGACTATGATGAAGTTGTTCAGAACAAATACGACTTATCCGTAACGACTTACGTAAAGCAGGAGGATAATAGGAAGGAAGTAGATATTAGCGAGCTGAATCAAGAAATTGATGGCATTATTCTAAGGAGTAATGAACTGCGTCAAAAGATAGTTGAACTTGCTTCGGAGATAAATGATGCGAATACTGGGATTCTGACAAAATTAATAGCAAAGTATTGTCCGGATGGCGTACCAATGATGAAACTTGATGATCTTCTGGACTATGAACAACCGACTAAATATATAGTCCATAGTACTGAGTATGATGATTCATTTACCACACCTGTTTTAACAGCAGGCCAGACCTTTATACTTGGCTATACTGATGAAGAAGATGGACATTACATGGCTTCTAAAGAAAAGCCAGTAATCATTTTTGATGATTTTACTACGGGATCACATTGGGTTGATTTTGAGTTTAAGGTCAAATCCTCTGCAATGAAAATGCTTAGGCCGAAAAGAGATGACATAGATTTTAGGTATGTGTACCATGCAATGAGTAATATTTTCTTTGAACCGGGTACACATGCACGACATTGGATAAGCATTTATTCCCAATTTGAGGTACCGGTACCTCCTATTGAGGTACAACGTGAAATTGTCCGAATTCTGGACAATTTCACGGAGCTTACAGCGGAGCTTACAGCGGAGCTTACAGCGAGGAAAAAACAATTCGAGTTTTACAGGAAAAAAGTACTATCTTTTGGGGAGACACAGCCATGAATGAAAACAAGCTAATTAAAGGACAGAATCTTCTTTTACTACGGTATTCTCCGAGTATTCGAAAGGATATCATAGAACAGCATCAGGCTATAATCTCTGAGTTAGGGTACTGTTGGTATGGAAAATTGAGCGGAGTGACCAGTGATCGTATAATTCATGCAATCACGAAAACCTCATGTCCAATGATTATGCTGTATTCAAAAGGCAAGGCTTTTTTATGTGATTTTATAGAGATGACTACAGAAAAACCTAAAAACGGATATCCAGAGTACTATGACACAGAGTATATATATCCAAGCTGTTATTTTAAATTAAAGTCCATAGACCCAATGGATTTGGAATTGCTTAGTCATTTTTATGTGAGAAGCAGTAAGCGAAATTTATCTGAAGTGTTTTCTAAGCAATGTATGTCGTCCTCGCTTTTCGTGGCATATGAAGAAATATTGGATTTACCTACATATGTCAAACCTAAAGATGCTTCGGTTAAGCACACATTGGGAAAAGATGAGTGCCGGTATATGAAGCAAGGAAATTGTACTTTGTCAAACTGTATTAACTATGGATATAAGTGTGAGCGACCGAGTACATGTAAAAAACAAAAACGATAAAATGCGAGGTGAAATAAGATGCCGTATTTCAATATTGTCGCAGAGACAAATCAGAACACGGTTGTAACGGAATACGAGCCTGTAAAAGCCCGTTCTGAAAGCTATGAGTCTGAAGCGGCTCTCGAAAAAGAATTCATCCGAATGCTTGGTGAGCAAGGATATCAGTATCTGCCTATTCACTCTGAAGCAGAGCTGATTGCCAATCTTCGGGAAAGATTGGAGGAACTGAATAAATACCAGTTCTCTGATACGGAATGGGAGAGATTTTTCAATTCCTGCATTGCCAATCCGAATGAGCATATTGTGGAGAAGACCGCAAAGATCCAGGAAGATTATGTCCAGGTACTGAAGCGTGATGATTCTATGACCAAGAATATTACGCTCATTGATCGTAATAATATCCACAATAACCGTCTGCAGGTCATCAATCAGTATGTTCTTGGAAAAGAGGACGGTGCCACTTATGATAACCGATATGATGTAACCATCCTTGTGAATGGATTGCCGCTTGTACATGTGGAATTGAAGCGACGAGGGGTTCCTATTCGTGAGGCATTCAATCAGATTGAGAGATATCAGAGGGATTCATTCTGGGCTGGCAGCGGTCTGTTCGAGTATGTGCAGATTTTCGTTATCTCTAACGGTACGAATACGAAATACTATTCAAACTCTACCCGCAGCAATGCCATAAAAGATGCCAATTCACGGAATACTAAGAAGGGCAAGACAAGCAACAGTTTTGAATTTACATCGTTTTGGGCTGATTCAAATAATCGCGTCATCCCGGATCTTATTGACTTTACAAAGACGTTCTTTGCAAAACACACGTTGCTGAATATCCTGACGAAATACTGTGTATTCACTTCTGAAAATATGCTTATGGTCATGCGTCCATATCAGATAACAGCCACAGAGCGTATTCTAAACCGAATTGAGATTGCTCATAACTATAAAAAATATGGTGATATCGCTGCAGGGGGATACATCTGGCATACGACCGGCTCCGGAAAGACTCTTACATCATTCAAAACGGCAAGACTGGCTACTCAGCTTCCGTTTATTGATAAGGTGCTTTTTGTTGTTGACCGTAAGGATCTGGATTACCAGACCATGAAAGAATATGACCGTTTTGAGAAGGGCGCTGCCAACAGCAACTCTTCTACGGCAATTTTAGAGCGGCAGCTTCGTGATCCGAAGGCGCATATTATCATTACAACTATACAAAAACTCTCTACTTTCATTAAGAAGAATAAAGAGCATGAAATCTATAAGAGACAGATCGTCATTATTTTTGACGAATGCCACCGCAGCCAGTTTGGCGATATGCATGATGCTATTGTAAAGAGCTTCAAGCAGTACTATATGTTCGGCTTTACCGGAACACCTATATTCCCGGCAAATGCAGGGGCAAGAGTAAATCCGAAGTATTTCACTACAGAGCAGACCTTTGGCGATCAGCTTCACACATATACAATCGTTGATGCCATTAATGATAAGAATGTACTTCCGTTCCGTGTTGACTACATTAAGACGATGGATACGGATGCTGACATTGATGACGAAGAGGTCTGGGATATCGACAGGAAGAAAGCCTTTGAAGCACCTGAACGTATTTCCTTAGTAGCAAACTACATCCTTAACCATTTCGATCAGAAGACTTATCGTGGGGATAAGAGCTATGTGTTCAATGCCCTGACAAATATCTCAGAGGTTGCATCGGCTGACAGGGGCAAGGTTGAAGAGATTAAACAGAAACAGAGACTTTCCGGGTTCAATTCCATCTTTGCTGTATCTTCCGTGCCGATGGCAAAATTATACTATGATGAATTTCGGAAGATCATAAAGAAGGATCCTACCAAAGATCTGAAGATTGCGGTTATCTACAGTTATGCTGCAAATGAGGAAGAGGTTGACGGGATCCTAGATGAGGAAAATCCGGAGGATACCTCTGCTCTTGATCAGAATTCCAGAGATTTTCTGGAATCTGCGATTCAGGATTATAACCTGATGTTCCATACGAATTATGATACATCCAGCGATAAATTCCAGAATTACTATAAGGATGTGTCGCTCCGTATGAAGAATAAGGAACTGGACCTGCTTATTGTGGTGAATATGTTCCTGACCGGATTCGATGCCACAACGCTGAATACACTGTGGGTTGATAAGAATCTGAAGATGCACGGTCTCATCCAGGCATTCAGCCGGACTAACAGAATACTGAACAGCATCAAGACTTTTGGTAACATTGTTTGCTTCCGCAATCTGCAGAAGCGTGTAGATGCCGCTATTTCGTTGTTCGGGGATAAAAATGCAGGCGGCATTGTACTCATGCAGAGCTTTAAGGATTACTACTACGGATATGAAACCGTGGATGGTAGGACGATGCCGGGTTATATAGACATGATAGAGGATCTGACTACGAAGTTCCCTCTTTCAGAGCCGCAGATTATTGGAGAACAGAATCAGAAAGACTTTATTGCTCTGTTCGGTGCTATTCTCCGTATGAGAAACCTGCTTGTTTCCTTCGATGAATTCATGGAGAAGGAACTGCTTACTGAGCGTGATCTTCAGGATTATCTCGGAAGGTATCAGGATCTCAGGGATGAATGGAAGCGTAAGCGTGAAAACGGTGAAAGCACTGACATCACGGATGATATCGTCTTTGAGATAGAGCTTATCAAGCAGATAGAAATTAATATCGATTATATCCTGATGCTTGTTAAGAAGTATCATGACAGCCACGGGGAGGATAAAGAGATCCTTGTGACCATCAATAAGGCTGTAGATGCAAGTCCGGAGCTGCGTAGTAAGAAGGCTCTGATTGAATCTTTCATTGCCGGGGTAAACGATATCGATGATGTAATGGATGTATGGCATGATTATGTTATTGAGATGAAGGAAAAGGATCTGGTTATCATCATTGAAGAAGAGCGCCTAAAGCCGGATGAGACCAGAGAATTTATGGATAAATCCTTCCAGGATGGTGAGCTTAAGACCATCGGTACAGATATTGATAAGATTATGCCGCCGGTATCCCGTTTTGGTGGTTCTGGAAGAGCCAAGAAGAAAGAGGCATTGATCAGAAGACTGATGGCATACTTTGAAAAATTCAGAGGTCTGGTATAGGAGGACTGATAGTTTAATGCTGGAAATAGATCGAAAGATCAAAGATATAGACAAGGCAATTTGTGATAATATTGCACTCATTGATTTTACGGGCGTTACCAGGGCCTTGATATCACAAAACCTTCTGGGACAGTCTCGGAATCTGGTAGAGCATATCGCAGTAAAGATATATGGGCAGGGAAAGGATATAGATGTCAATTGGGATACAATACCTGCCGCAAAGGAGTTCATCAAGCATAATAACAAATATCTTTTTCTGAGACAGTTTCACACATTTCTTCAAGAGTCAAAGTCGCATTATACTCCTGATAGCGAAGGTGCGGAGAGGCTGGTACTTAAATACTATCGTTATTATCTTCAACTGCGAAACTTTATGAGAAAAGAGTACCAGATGGAGATACTGGGGAACTTGGAAAAATTTCCTGTTGATACGGATAAATCTGTTCAAGAATATCATGAGAAGATTGCAGAGCGGATAGAGGTTCGCAGACAGATAAGGGATCTTACGCATGCGCAAAGGATGTATGTTCATAAGGTTGTTCCTTTTATTGTGAATGAATCCGTCTATTATGAAATTATACTAACACCGGCATACAACACAACCAGCAAATTTGATCGCTTTGTATGCTACTCTGCAATTTTGGTGCCATCTCACTATTCTATAAAAGCCGATATCTATTACGAGGATATCCAGGTTCAGGATAAGAGGATGCCGGTGAACATTCTCACAGACTACATGGTATCTATCAGACCGTGTGAGTTAAACAACTTTGCGAGTTTGTTTGGCGATAGGATTAAAATGTCTCCAAGCCATTCAGAGTACACCGGAATGATGTCATATCTGTCGTTATCAGGAGCAAGTCTTCTGGAAATTGCAGAGTCTCCAGACAGAGAATATCAAAGCATAAAAGCGAGGATGTTTGGTAAGAGCCAAGCGCATCATTTTGAGAAAGTACTTGATAAAAGCAGGATGCTCATACTGTCTGGAAAACCAGGTTCAATTATTATTCGCTATCTTCTGCATACTTTGAACAACAAGGTAATTAAGACACAGAGGCATAGCGAGTCCAATTGGAAACTGTCAGAATTAATGCTTCAATGGGGATGTATTCCGTTTGACACGATGCCATTTGCATCTTCACTATTGCATCATAATCCAGATAGCAAGGATTTATTTGGATGTATAAGTCCGGATTATCGTGAGCATGAACTGATGGTGCGTTATATAAATACGAATATGAGTACCAATTCTCGACTGTATACTCCTGTAAAAGAAATAGAAGAGTTCACAGATGAAGTTGATAAATACATCAGGGTATTTAATTCTAAGCTGTATACAAGTAAGAAGCAACAAGGACGCAGAATAGAAAAATTCGGGCAAAACTTGTATGTTAAGTCAGCATACGAGAACACCAAGTTTATCATGGAAAAGCTTCTGGAAGCTTCTGAGGATGGTGTACAGGGGTATTCGGATGCAATAGAGGCCTGGATTGACGATGTAAAAGTTAATAGCGAAGAAAAACGTGCCATACTACGGGGGATGTTTACAAAATCCCATGTTGCACTAATTTACGGAGCTGCCGGAACGGGAAAAACATATACTATAAACCATGTTTCTCAGTTTTTTGATGAACAAGACAAGCTATTCCTTGCAAATACGAATCCGGCTGTAGAAAATCTACGCCGAAAAGTGAGTGCTCAGAATTGTGAATTTATGACCATTAGGAAATTCCTGATGTCAAGTTATCTTAAGACGGATTACGATATTCTTGTTATTGATGAGTGCAGTATGGTCAGCAACTCAGATATGGCTGATCTTTTAGAGAAAGTTGATTATAAGTTGCTGATCCTTGTAGGGGATACTTATCAGATAGAATCTATCGTTTTCGGAAATTGGTTTTCGATGGCAAAGTATTTTGTTCCTCGATATGCGTGGAATGAACTTGTGAAACCATATAGAACTGAAGATCAGGGTTTGCTGGAATTCTGGAAAAAAGTTAGAAACCTTGATGATGATCTGACAGAATATATTGTTAGTCATCGCTATGCATCGAATTTAGATGCGTCTATTTTCAATCAGAGAGCGGATGATGAGATTATCCTCTGCCTTAATTATGATGGGTTGTATGGAATCAACAATATAAACCGCTTTCTTCAGGAAAACAATCCTAACAAGCCTTATAGATGGGGATTGTGGACATTTAAAGTTGGAGATCCGATTCTTTTTAATGAATCGGAAAGATTTATGCCGGTTCTTTACAATAACCTGAAGGGTATGATAGTAGATATAGAACCGGATGCTGATAATGATTGCATTTGGTTTTCTGTAGAGGTAGACAAAGCACTTACAGAGCTTGATGTCATGCATCAGGACTTGGAATTATTGGATTCAGTTACACCCGGAAAATCCGTGGTCAGATTCAGGGTTGTCAGAAAGAAAGAGTCTGATGACGATAATGATTTTGCGGATGATACCGATATTCCTTTCCAGATTGCTTATGCCGTATCAATTCATAAGGCTCAGGGTTTGGAGTATGATTCTGTAAAGGTTATCATTACAAGAGAAGTAGATGAAATGATAACGCACAATATTTTTTATACAGCAATCACAAGATCGAAAAAGCATCTTAAGATATACTGGAGTCCAGAATCACAAGAAAAGATACTAAGCAGTTTTGAGGTTATGGATGCAAAGCGAGATGCTTCAATTTTCGCAGCTCAGTCACAAATGAAAATGAAAAAAATATAGTGTAAAAGCGGCCTAAGGTAATGAACCGGGAGCCGCTTTTTTCTTTCAGTCCTTCATGTAGAATCCACATCGATACCCATCTCCGCGAAGTCCGATGCCGGGGATCCAAGGCGGGGTTCTGCCCATCTGTTCGCATATGGCTTCAAGGGATACTTCCGGTTTGCATTCGATGATCAGTTCATCATGGACGTGTCCGCAGATAAAACAGTGGGAGAGAGTTCGCATGGCGTAAGCGAGGATGTCCCTGCTTATTGCCTGGGTGATGTTCTCAACGATCTTCGGTCCGTAGCTTTCGATCCTGCTCCATTTCTTCTGGGTATCAACGCCCATATAGGTGATGGATTCTCCGCCGAACTGGTTCTCACCGATCCGGGGCTTTGCGTATGCAAGCCTTCTGCCAGATGGAAGGGTAATGAGCATGAAGCCGCTTTCGTAGGTGAAGCGGATGCCGTGAGTTTCCGTTTTGGTTCTCATTCGGATGCAGTTTTTCGCTGCATTATCGACGTCCCACCAAAGGGCAACGATATTCGGGTTGGATTCACGCCACATATTTACAAGCGGCTGAAGTTCTGACTCTTCCATTCCGTTTTCCAATGCGCCCATTGCTTTTAAGGCTCCGACCGCTCCGCCGTATCCGAGGGCGAGTTCAGCGACCTTGCCACGCTGGCGAAGGTGGGAGTTCTGACCGTGTTTTTCGACCGGTACATGGAACATTGCCTGGGCGGATGCGCAGTAAATATCTTCTCCACGTCTGAATACTTCGCTTCTCCATTTTTCCCCGGATATATGCGCCAGGACTCTGGCCTCAATAGCGGAAAAGTCACTCACATAAAACTGATATCCTGGCTTTGGGATGAATGCCGTTCTGATAAGCTGTGAGAGGGTATCAGGGATATCTTCATACAACATAGAGAGCATTTCATAATCGCCGTTTCTGACGATCTGACGGGCTTCTGCAAGGTCTTTCAAGTGGTTCTGCGGTAAGTTCTGCAGCTGGATATGCCTTCCGGCCCACCGGCCTGTCCGGTTAGCACCGTAGAATTGAAACATTCCGCGGGCACGTCCGTCTATGCAGACTGTATCCATCATTTTCTGATACTTCTTTACCGATGATCTGGATATCTGCTGCTTTAACTGCAGAACTTCCTGAATGTCTGCCGGAACAGTAGGCAGCAGTTCTTTGATCGCTTTCTTATCTAATGAGTCGCTGACTATTCCTTTGCCGCGGAGCCAGCCCTGAAGCTGCTGGTTGGAGTTCGGGTTATCAAGGTTGGTCAGCTCTTTCATTTTCTCCATGAGATCAGAGCGGACATGGTTATCAATAGCGATGGCATTTTCCACCATGGTCTGGTCGATCAGGATCCCTCTGTCGTTGATCTCTTCGGATAAATGATATTCATCCCAGACAAAATCAGGCACAGGGAAGCGGGAGAGCCGCTGCTGTATCTGCATTTCGACTTCAACATCTCTTTTGTTATATTCCTTAAAGGTTTCCCAACGGTCAGGCGCGTCAGAGGGATAGTTGCGTGTAGCCGGATTATTCTTCGTAGGTGTACGGGGAACAGAGAAAAAGCGGATCAGGTTCTTTCCTTCGCTCATTTTCTGCTCTGATAACTTCAGTACGGCACCGACCTGCTCCAGTGATAACGGAAGGCCCATGTAGGCAGCCCAGGTCATAGTGCATCTCCATGATGACGGGTCAAGATATTTTCTGACTGTATCCTCCGGAATGCTGTAGGAACTGAAGTGTTCGGGATAATTACGCTGGAGCCATATGGAGAGGAAGATTCGCTCAAAGGTCGCATTATAGGCCCATTTCGTTATGGTATCATCGGACAGGGCGGCAAGGATGTCATCCGGTATCTTTTCTCCCTGGGCGACATCAATTACCGTGACCGGCGCTCCGTCTGCGGAGTAGCCGAATAATAAGATCTCTGCGTCCTGAGACTCTGCATATTTGTAAACGCCGCAGTCCTTAAGGCTGACGGAAGAAAATGTCTCCAGGTCGATACTGAGATTATGGATTTTACTCATATTGTCACCATCCTTTATAGATAAAGGCAGCGGAGGGATTTACGCCTCCGCCGCCCGGTAATGTTATTTCTTGTTGCGGCGCAGCCTTCTGGCTATCCAGATGATTGCTTTTCCTGCCATAAAGCAGTCCAGCATTACGATAAACAGGAACTGCGTCATAATTACTGTGTTTGTCATGAATTCAAACATTTGCGTTACCTCATAGTTTCGTAGTAGGGGGATGGCGGTCTTAGTATCCGCCATCCCGATTGACATTTAGTCCAGGAAATCATCGTTGTCATCGTCGTCGAATCCGGCGAAGTCATCCTCAGCGCGGCTTCTGCTTCCAAGAGGTTCACCGTCACGGATCTTCTGAAGGTTGTTCAGACCGCAGGCGATACCCTTATTGCCGTTGGTGTTGAAAGCGTAGAAGTTGATGCTGGCTCTGCCGTAAACACCGGAATAAACTTCGGAGCGCTCAAGGATAGGCTGGCGGTTGGCATCCACGATGCCCGGAGCCAGATCGGAGTTGGCGTTGATGAAGTAGCTGTTCGCATAAGCGTCATCGCCTTTACGTTCTTTATCTCCATCACGAAGAGGGGTCTTGATATCTTCAAGAGCGGGAACGAACTTGCTGTTTCCCTTGAGCTTGGATTCTCCTTCTTCGTAGGCGGCTCTGATGGCAGCCTTGATCTTGTCGATTGTCGCGGTGTCAGACTTAGGGATGATCAGCGAAACGCTGTACTTCGGCTTTCCGCCGTTGATCGACTTGGGATCCCAGACATTGGCATAAGACCATCTTGTGTTGACACCGGTAACAACCTTAGTAGGAATTGTGAAATTTGACATTGTATTGTCCTCCTTATTCTTCTTTGAAATCTTCATATGCAGTATTGATTGCCGGTCTTTTATCTGACTCCGGCACCAGAACCGGCTTGCCCTGAGGCTTTGTGATAAGGGAGCCGAGTATCTCCTCAAATTTCTTCTTGCCCAGAAGCTGGGTCATTGCTGTTATACCGAGAACCTTCTGTTCGTAAGGATCGTATCCGGCAGTCTTGACTGCATCCGCAACAGCGGTATCGTCAACATATTTCCGGACGGATCGGCCTTCGACTACTTTGAAGCCGGGATAGCTGGTTCCGGACAGAGCCTGCTGGAGCGCATAATCCTTGATGTCATTTGCCCATGCGGTGAGTTCGTCTATCCTTGGAAGGATTGCGGCGATCTCTGTTTCATCCAGGTTCACCGGCATCTCAAAATCATACTGAGCGAGTTCCAGGTTATATTCGGCACGCTTGCGGCAGGTTGCCTTTGCGTGGCAGAACTGGCAATGGTCGCCGGCTGCAAATTCTCCTTCACCGTTGTAGGCAAGGGCGGCAGTAGGTTTTAATACTTCCTCAGCCCATCTGAGTAATTCTTCCGTGCTGATCTCATAGGTGCTCACGTTATCCCGGCGTGGCTGGAAGATGGTCATCTTTATGGTCTTGATGTCATAAAGGAAGTTGAACGCTGACCATGCTCCTAATGCGTAACACATCATCTGCGGATTCTTCTCTGCCTCAACCAGGACGCCGACTCCATATTTGAAGTCGATGACCTGCAGGACATCGTCCGCCACAATCACGCAGTCCCCGGTTCCGAAACCTTCCGGTACCCACTGGGAGAAATCCAGCCTCTGCTCAATGAGAACCTGCGGATCCTTGCAGTGCTTCTTCGCCTCTGCGACCTGTTCCATTACGAAAGAACAGTATTCCTCAGCGCAGCTTTCCATCTCCTGATCGTAGTAGTCCAGGTTCTCTGTAGGATCGGGAGAGTCCCGGCCTAATGACCTCTCAACTTTATGCTGACAAAGTTCATGTGCATCCGTTCCCTGTGCCGCATAGGGTGAGGCCTGCTCTGTTATTTCAGAACACAGCTTTGCGCTTGGCGGGCAGGCTAACCATCTGTGGGATGAGGATGCGGATAAAAATGCGTGTTTAGGCATCCTTCAATCCCTCCGCTTCTTTGATTACCGTTTCATAGAGTTCCGGCTTAAGGGCGGTGATATTATCAGCGCCGTGCTTCTTCAGAAGCTCTATCACTTCATTTCTGTGACCGGCCTGCGATACTTCGGCGAGTACCTTGCGGACATCTTCTTTTGAAAGCACCTTCTCAGGTTTTGGCGCTGCGGCAGGTTTAGCCTCTTTTTTCTCAACCTTCTTAGCTGCCGGTTTTGCTTCCTCTGTGTCAGAGAAATAATCCCTTAATGCCTTGCCGGATGAGATCAGGGTTTTGCCGCATTCAGCCAGGCTGTCGATGATCCCCATCATGTCTCTTAACTTTTCTGCTCCCTGCACGAGTGTTTCCCCGCAGGTCACGATTTCGTCCAACACCGTGGACAGTTCCTTCATTTTGCCCATTTTTAACCTCCTTGGCGTTCGTTTGCATTGCTTGTCTGTGTTTGTGATTTCACAGCAGCTTCCATCTTTGTTGCGAGCCGCTTTGCGATGACGCTGATGGCAATGAGGATGTCCCTGAGTTCTTCGTCATAAACATCTGCACCAGCGGCTTCTCTTTCAGCATCCATGGCTGCTTCCTCCTTTCCGGCTGACTTCCTGTCCTCCTGATTGGGAATGGAGATGAGCGGTGTGTTATGCACAACGGATTTTGAAAAATCTTTCGCTCACTGTTTTCCCGTGGGACTCCTGTCCTCCTGATTGGGTATGGAGATGGGCGTGTAAGTCTGCACAACAGAAAATGAAAAAGATCCGCCGGGAGGATCGGCGGATTTTGCTTATAAAAAGGAAGCGATTCAGAAAGCCTGAAAAAAAATAAAAGTTCGGTTGTGCATGTCACCCCTGTCATCTCCATTCCCAGATAGGGAAGCCGGAAGGCTTCTACTTCTAAAAGAAAGGGGTGCAGAGCCTATGAGCCCACCAATCATTTACATTGCGTCAGCGTATTCCGGGGATATTGAAGCGAATGTGGAAATAACGAAGGAATACAGCAGGCGTGTAATCCAAAGCGGAGGCGTTCCGTTTAATCCGATCCTGAACCTTCATGGAGTGCTGGACGAAAAGTCCGACAGAGACACGGCGATCAACCTGGATCTTTCCTTAATGAAAAGATGCGACGAGCTGTGGGTGTTCGGAGAGCCGACCGCCGGCATGAAGATTGAGATCACGAAGGCGGAGAGAATCGGGATGCCGATACGGAGATTTACCAGGGAAATGGAGGAAATCAATGAAGACAGGCAGATTGTTCTGCCGGAGGGAGGATCGATATGAGATTTGATTTGTGCGTGGCGGATTGCACCGGGGATAAGACGAACGTTCATTATCCCAACCATGCTGAGATAAACAATGCCGGTGAGCTGGCGGCGGCTATCGTAAAGGATAACACCTGCGGGCAGTTCAAAAGCGATTACAGAAGTAATGACAACTTCATAAAGTGTAACTGCATTGTGATGGACTGCGACAACGATCATACGGAAAACCCTGATGAAATGATAACGCTGGAAGGCGCTGCCGGTCTGGAACCGGATGTCGCGGTGGCGGTTGCTCCGAGCCGTAACAATATGAAGCCGAAGAATGGCAAGGCTCCGAGACCGAAGATGCATTGCTTTTATCCCATAGAAGAAACAACGGATGCGGAATACGTGGCTGCATTGAAGCGCGGCATTCATGAAAAATATCCCTTTTTCGATGTAAAAGCCCTGGATGCATCAAGATTTATCTTCGGGGCGGATGTGGATCCTGCGGATATTGTCTGGCATGAAGGATGGATGTCCATTGAGGATGTGATCACACCTGTTTATGAATCGGAGGATACAGGGACAACGGCAGCTATACCGACAAGCAAGGCTTACAGGAGTTCCGGCATGATTCCGGTTGGGGAACGTAATGGAACCTTATCCAGATATGCCGGGGCTCTGCTTAAGAGGCTTGGTGTGAATGAATATTCCCGTGATGCCTTCCTTCGCAGGGCTGAATGCTGCGAGGAACCGCTTTCGGAGTCGGAACTGAAGACCATCTGGAATTCGGCGGTGAAGTTCTACCGCACGAAGGTATGCACGCAGGAAGGGTATGTCGCGCCGGATGAATATGAGGATGATTTCGGAAAAGCCGGGAGCCTGAAGCCGGGAGACTATTCGGATATCGGTGAGGCGAAGGCTTTTGTGAAGGAATACGGGGAAATGGTGCGATTTACGACGGCGACGGACTATCTCATTTATGATGGCAAGGTATGGAATGAATCCAAGCAGCGTGCGGTCGGTGTGATGGAGGAATTTCTGGATATGCAGCTTGCGGATGCGCTTCTGTTATGCGCGGTGACTAAGCAGGCGGTTATTGATGCCGGCGCCGATCAGGCAGCAGTAGAGTCTGGGGGCAAGCGGGATATTAAGGATTTTTCCGATGACCAGATGAAGCTCTTCATGGAGTATCTGGAAGCTAGGGCTTACTTCGCTTTCGTTATGAAACGCAGGGATATGAAGTATGTCACATCAACGCTGCAGGCGGCGAAACCTATGGTGGAAATCAATGTCGATGAGTTGGATGCGGATCCGTATCTTTTGAATACGCCTGCGGGAACCATTGATCTCCGTAAGGGCGTGGACAGTTTGAGGCAGCATAATCCGCTTGATTATATTACGAAGATCACGGCGGTTGCGCCTTCGAATGATGGCAGGGATGAATGGCTGGAGCAGCTTGACCACACGTTTCTGGGAAATGATGAAACCATTACCTATACACGCCAGTCGATGGGTGAAACGTTGTTCGGGCGTGTGGAAGAGGAAAAGCTGACGATCGCTTACGGCAAAGGCCGGAACGGGAAATCCACGGTCTTCAATTCTGAAGCGGCTGTCATGGGATCTTATGCCGGAACCATATCGGCGGACATCCTGACTGCCGGATGCAAGCGTAACCCTAAGCCGGAGATTGCTGAACTGAAGGGAAAGCGTTTCCTGATCGCCGGTGAGCTGGAAGAGGGCGTGAGGCTGTCTACTTCCATCGTGAAGCAGCTTTGCAGCACTGATCGTATTAAGGGTGAGAAAAAGTATAAGGATCCATTCGACTTTATACCCACGCATTCCATTGTGCTTTTTACCAACCATCTGCCGAAGGTGTCCGCAATGGATGACGGTATCTGGCGCAGGCTTGTGGTCATTCCTTTTAACGCGAAGTTTGAAGGCAAGAATGACATCAAGAATTATACCCAGTACCTGATCGAGCATTCCGGAGGATACATCCTGAAGTGGATGATCGAGGGCGCGAAAGAGGCGTATGAGAAGGACTTCGATATAAAGAAGCCAAAGGAAGTCCGGGACGCTATCGCCAAATATAAGGCTGACTGCGACTGGTTTTCGCATTTTCTGGAAGAATGCTGCGAGGTGGATCCTGATTATGAGGAAAAGTCCGGGGACTTCTATGCGGCTTACCGTGCGTACTGCGCAAGGACAGGGGATTTTACCAGAAGCACAACGGAGTTCTATACAGAAGTCGAGAACCGTGGTTTTACCCGTCAGAAGCGTAAGGACGGGCGTTTCGTCAAGGGATTAAAACTGGCTGAGGATAATGGCGACTTCGTGTGATGACGGTCGTGACAGTCAGGACATAAACATTTATGGTTTTGCTTTTTACTGATTGGTGACGGTCTTGACAGTCTTATCATAAAACCCCCTTTAGGGCAGAAATTTATCATTTTTTATCTATATAGAGAGGTTTTGGAAATGATTGTCACGACTGTCACCGGGTCAGCGGAAAGCCGTATGAATAAAGGCTTGGAGGCATTTATGAGAGAAAAAGATATAGAACAGAAAATCGTTTCAGCTGTTAAACGCCGTGGCGGAATATGCCCGAAGTGGGTATCACCCGGCTTTGACGGAGTTCCAGATCGTATAGCCATATTCCCGATGGCGAGGATCTGCTTCATCGAGGTCAAGACCCCCGGCAAGAAGCCGCGTCCGCTGCAAAAGGCAAGGCATAAGCAGCTGAGGCATTTCGGATTCAGGGTGTATGTCATCGACAGCGAGGAACAGATTGAATCGATGCTGGAAGAGATGGGAGGCGGGGCAAATGAAGTATAAACCACATAATTATCAGCAATACGCCATCGATTTCATACTGAATAATCCGGTAGCGGCCATATTCCTGGATATGGGTATGGGGAAAACGAGCCTGACGCTTATGGCTATACTTCATCTTCTGTATGACAGCTTCGAGGTGAAAAAGGTACTGATTATAGCACCGCTTCGAGTCTCAAAGCATACATGGTCGGATGAGATTGCAAAGTGGGATGAGTTCGGAATCCTTAGATATTCCATCGTGGTAGGCACGGCGACAGAACGTCTGGCGGCACTGAAGAAGGATGCGGATATCTACATCATCAACAGGGAGAATGTTCCCTGGCTGGTTGAGAAAAGCGGGATGCCTTTTGATTTTGACATGATCGTGATCGATGAACTTTCATCCTTCAAGAACAGTCAGGCGAAAAGGTTCAAATCCCTGATGAAGGTAAGACCGAAGGCGAGCAGGGTTGTGGGACTTACCGGAACGCCTACCGGCAGTGGCGGATATATGGATCTGTTTGCGGAGTTCAAAGTGCTGGATATGGGAGAACGGCTTGGAAGATTTATAGGACAGTACAGGCTGAATTTCTTCAGGCCTGCGGCAACGAACGGACAGATCGTTTACAGCTACAGCCTTCTTCCGGGAGCTGAGGATGCGATCAATAAAAGGATATCCGATATTACGATTTCCATGAAGGCGGTAGATCATCTGGATATGCCGGAACTGATCTCTACGGAGTATCCGGTATATATGAGTGATTCAGAGAAGAAGAATTATGAGGATATGAAAAAGGATCTGATCCTTGAAATGTCGGAGGGTGAAGTGACGGCTGCTAATGCTGCGGCTCTTTCCGGAAAGCTTACCCAGATGGCGAATGGCGCAGTATATGCAGATGATGAGTCCGTGGTTCGGATTCATGACCGAAAGATTGAAGCTCTGGAAGATATTGTCGAGGCAGCAGTCGGAAAGCCGGTCATGGTGGTTTACTGGTACCGGCATGATAAGGAGAGGATTTCCGAAGGGCTGAACAAAATGGGTATCCCTTTTGAGTGCATTGATTCTGACGCCAGTATTGAGAGATGGAATAAGGGTGAGCTTCCAGTGGCACTTTGTCATCCGGCGTCATCCGGGCATGGCTTGAATTTACAAGAATCTGGTAGCAATACGATGGTGTTTTTCGGAATCCCATGGAGCCTTGAACTGTATCAGCAGACGGTGGCGAGGCTTTGGAGACAGGGACAGAAAAACAGTACGGTTACAATCATCCATATCGTGACTAAGGGTACGATTGATGAACGCATTATGAAAGCCCTGTCTGATAAGAACATGACTCAGGCTGCACTTATTGATGCGGTGAAGGCTCAGCTTTAGGAGGTAAGTGCCTATGGCGGGAAATAAGAATCTGGCGGAGGATCCGTATGAGCGATTGGCGAATGCCATCATCCTTCAGGCTGTTTCTGATTACAGGATGGCTCTGAAGAAGATCAAGGCTCATCCGAAGAACCGGCAGGCAATAGATGAGGCTTTGGAGATAGAGAGGTTTTTCCGGAGTGGCTGGTATCAGCAGCTGACAAGTGTGGACGGAGAATACCTGATCCGAAGGCTTCAGGACGAAGTGAGACAATCAGAGTCAATCCGAGGGAAGAAAAATAAATCCGATCGGAGGTAGCTTATGAACAGACATCAGCAGGAAGCCAAGAAATATTTATCGCAGGCATTCGGACTGAACCAGCGGATTGAGAGCAAGCTGGGACAGATTGAGGATCTTCATGACCTGGCCACCAAAGCAACGGTGACATATTCGGATATGCCGAAGAGCCCGAACAGGGATGGTTCCAGAATGGAGGATGCCATTATAAAAATCATCGACCTGGAGAATGAAATCAACCAGGATATGATGAAGCTTGTGGAACTGAAGAAGGATATCATCCGCAGGATCAAGGCTGTGGAGAGTGCCGAACTTCAGACGATACTGGAACTGCGGTACCTGTCCTATATGAGATGGGAAGAGATTGCAATCGAGCTTGGTTATGGTATCGACAATGTATTCCGCCTTCACAGGAATGCCCTGGATGAAATCGAGATTCCGGAAAGAATACAGTAAAATCAAGTTCGATACAGTAAGCCTGTGTGATAATGTTAAGATGGCAAAAGCGAAAGATGAGGAAGCCGTTGTGGAGGAATCTGCAGCGGCTTTTTCTGTGGAAGAAAGAAGGTGGACAGATGCCGAGAAAACCGAAGAAGCCGTGTGCTTATCCGGGCTGTCCCAACCTGACGGATGGGAGGTACTGCCCGGAACACCAAGCACAAGTGAACCGTGAGTATGAAAAGTATGGGCGTGATCCCCGGACAAAGAGGCGTTACGGGAGAGCGTGGAAAAGGATCCGTGACAAGTATGCTGCGGAGCATCCGTTCTGTGAGCTGTGCTTCGAGCGTGGAGTGATAGTACCTACGGAAGAGATCCATCATAAGAAGCCGCTGAGTGAAGGTGGCACGCACGATAGGAGCAACCTGATCGCGCTGTGCAAGTCGTGTCACTCACGCATACACGCGGAGCGGGGAGACCGGTGGGGAAAGAGACCGGAGGGGGAGTGAAAATCCCCGCGCGTATATTCTCCAGGGAACGGCGCGGGGGTCACACGCACAAAAACAAGAAATCAAACGGGGTATTACCCCGGCAGGGAATTGAGGTGAACGAAAATGGCCAAAGACGGGACTATGCGCGGCGGCGCAAGGGTCGGTTCCGGCAGGAAGTCCAAA
>Ga0129307_1001405_pt1 | contig 25850 bp, 24 predicted proteins | sample P1105metagenome_FD_94437 | JGI IMG/M metagenome (GOLD analysis project Ga0129307, IMG submission 94437) | Capybara group fecal microbial communities from Wisconsin, USA - P1105 metagenome | ecosystem: Host-associated > Mammals > Digestive system > Large intestine > Fecal | place: USA: Wisconsin...
GCGAACCAAGCTGTCCATTAAGAAGGAGCTTGAATTGCCGAGCTGTCCAAAAACAGGGGCGATGACTTTTAAAACTGTCCTTGACAAGGGGTACAGTTTAGCTGCCTTCCTTCGTCCAGTGACTAGTGACCAGTGACCGTTGACGGTGTTGTTGCATGAGCAACAGCACCTATTCACACAGCATCCGTTTCCGTTCCTTGAAATACACCAAGGTCAGTCCCGCTGCGTCGGCGATGGCTTTCCCTTTGGCGAAATCCCGTCCCACATGTTCCTTGTAATGGGCGTCGCTGCCCAAGGTGGCGTACTTCCCGCCCAGTTCCCGGAACCGTCTGTACAGTTCCAAAAGGGGCGGGATGGTGCTGTCGTCCCCCAGCCGCCGGGTATTGATCTCCAGTGCCTTATCCTCCTGGATCAGCAGCTGGAACACCCGGTCCCACAGCTCCGGATGATCTTTGTAATGGAGATTGGGATCCGCATAGGGCATATACCGACAAATATAGTCGATATGGCCGTAAGAATCAAAATCCGGCTTCCTCTCCAGGCACCGGATGGAATCCTCCAGATACCGGTGGACGGCCTGGTCCTTGGTGAGCCCTTCATAGGTGGTAGGTTCGTACATGTCCAGCCCGTCGAAGCAGTGCATGGACCCTACCACTTCGTCGAAGGGATGGGCCTGGACCATCTTCCGGTCCTCTTCGATGGCCCGGGGCTGGAGCCCCACTTCGATGCCCAGGAGCACCTGGCTGCTGCGGTACGGGCCGTCTTTCTTGAAATAGTCATCGATATCGAACAGGAACATCTCCGGATTGGTGGGATAGTACCGGTCCCAGTGTTCCGTCAGGATGATCCCGATTCCCTGGGCTTTGGCCGCAGCTGCAGCTTCCTGGAGGGTCTGTTCCGCATCGCAGGAATAATCTGCATGGGTATGGGTATCAAACAGCATGGACACACACCTCTTTCCGTCCGTTATACGTTGAAGCGGAACTCCACTACATCCCCGTCCTGCATGATGTAGTCCTTGCCTTCCAGACGCACCAGGCCTTTTTCCTTGGCCGCCTGTTTGGATCCGCACTTCACCAGGTCATCGTAGGAGACGATTTCCGCCCGGATGAAGCCCTTTTCGAAGTCCGTATGGATCTTACCGGCAGCCTGGGGAGCCGTGGACCCCTGGACGATGGTCCAAGCCCGGGATTCCATTTCTCCGGCGGTGAGGAAGGTCTGGAGGCCCAACAGCTTGAACCCGGCTTTGATGAGACGGTCCAGCCCGGCTTCAGAAAGGCCTTCCATTTCCAGATATTCTTTGGCTTCGTCTTCCGGCAGTTCGGCGATTTCTTCTTCTACTTTGGCAGAGATCACGATCACCTGAGCATTTTCTTTGGCCGCATAGTCTTCCAAAGCTTTCACATAGGAGTTTTGGGACCAGTCAGCCGCTTCTTCTTCCGCCACATTGGCCACATAGAGGATGGGTTTGGAGGTGAGGAGATCCAGCTCTTTCAGACTGGCTTTTTCATCATCGGTCATGTCCACCCGGCGCACCGGGATCCCTTCTCCCAGGGCGTCAGAGATCCGCTGGAGAAGGGCAACCCGAGCAGCGGCCTTCTTATCCCCGGCCTTGATCAGCTTCTGGGCCTTCACCAGCTGCTTTTCCACGCTTTCCAGATCGGCCAGGCACAGCTCCGTGTCGATGATCTCCACATCCCGGACCGGGTCGATGGACCCTTCCACATGGGTGATGTTCCCGTCTTCGAAGCAGCGGACCACTTCTGCGATGGCATCGGTCTGGCGGATGTGGGACAGGAATTTATTTCCCAAGCCTTCCCCTTTGGAAGCCCCTTTCACCAGGCCGGCGATATCCACGAACTTCATGCCCGCCGGTACGATCTTTTTGGAATGGAACATGTCCGCCAGGACTTTCAGCCGGGCATCGGGCACATCCACCACGCCCACATTGGGCTCTATGGTACAGAAAGGATAGTTGGCCGCTTCGGCCCCTGCTTTGGTGATGGCATTGAATAGGGTACTCTTGCCCACGTTGGGCAGGCCCACGATCCCCATTTCCAGATTGGTAGAACTCATATTGTATCTCTCCTTCATGCATACTATTTTTTATTATACCATATTCAGGGCCCTAGTGGCCCACCTCCACTACCCGGAACCGGAACTTCCTGCCCCCTTTCAAGTATTTCAGCAGGAACCGCTCTTCTTCCGGGACCCGGCCCAACACATCCACCCGCCGGTCCGCCGGCAGTTCCGTCAGGCAGATTTCCAGTTCTCCCGCATATCGTCCGTAGCGAGGATTGTCCAGTGTCACATCCCCGGCATGGCAGCGGCAGAAGGGAAATTCCGGGATCTCCACCTTTTTCCACAGGGTCCGGCTGTTGACGGTGCGGATCACTTCTTCCGCTTCATCCGGCCGGGTCTCGTACACATGGCCGCCCAGAATCTTGTACAGGGGACGCGATTCTCCGACCTGGAGAGTCAATTCCAGGACCTCCCCAGAAACCCTTGCCAAGGCTTCCAGTTCCTGCCGGTCCGGCCCATCGTCACCGATATACACCCCATCGGTCCCCAGGGCCGCCAATTGCCGGGCCGCCAGAGAAACACTCCGCTGTCGGTCCTGTTCCAGGGTGGGGAGCCCTTCCCAAAGCGGCCCCCGTCTTCCGGCTTGGCTGGCCACAAAAGCCCCCACCGGGATCCCGAACCGGTGGAACAGCTGGTTCTGCCGGAGCAGATACCCTTCAGAAAGGCCTGTATGGGGATGGGGATAGAAATTGTGCAGGGCTTCCACCCGAGAAAAGTCCACTCCTTCCCGGGCCAGCTCCTGGAGCTGTTCCCCCTTCACGGCCGAAGCATTGAGCACCAGTTTCCGTTCCGGGTACTTCCGCTGCAGACTGGCCATGTCCGCCCCGGTAAAGCCGTCATCCAAGCGCAGGGCTGTCAGCTCTTCCGGCACCGGATTCCCCGGCACCAGGTCCCCCACCGTCTCCATGCCCCATTCCCGGGCAGCCCGGAGCAGCGGCTGCACCGTTGCCCCAAAAGCAGCCGGATCTGTTTCCGGGATATGGAAAGACAGGAACAGCCGGGAGATCCCCATTTCCGCAGCTGTCCGGAGCCGTTCCAGATTTTCCTCCAAAGAATGGTCCAACCCCGGATACAATGAAATCCCCTTTGCCAACTCCGTCAAAACAACTCACCCCTTTCCTCTTCACTCTTCCCTCTTCTCCTCGAATCCCAGCACCCAGGTGGACAGGAAGCCAACTCCGTAGGATACCAAGAGTCCCAGCAGATACAGGGGCACATTGGTGGTGCTAGGTGCCAAGGGCAGGCCGGAAATCCCCAGGGCTCCGGCTCCCACCTGAAAAGCCGCCTGGACCGCTCCCCCGGCAGCTCCCCCGATACAGGCCCCCAGGAAAGGCCTGCCCAAAGGCAGGGTCACGCCGTAGATCAGGGGTTCTCCCACCCCCAGCAGCCCGGCAGGCAGAGCCGAAGCCACCACCTTCTTCACCTGGGGATCCTTGGTCTTCAGATAGACGGCCAGGGCAGCTCCCACCTGGCCCCCGCCGGCCATGGCCAGGATGGGCAGCAGGATGGTATAGCCGTATTGGGAGATCAATTGGGCGTGGATGGGAGTAAGGCCCTGGTGGATTCCCAGCATCACCAAGGGCAGGAAACCCCCTCCCAGGAGAGCCCCAGTCAAAGCGCCCCCTCGGGCCACAGCCCCGGTAGCAGCAAAACCGATGCCTTCCGCCAGCCATCCTCCCAAAGGTTGGAACACAAAAAGAGTGGCGAAAGCCATGATCCCCAGCACCAGGAAGGGGGTCAGGAAAAGGTCCAGGGCTTCCGGGATCACCTTCCGGAGCTTCCGTTCCAGCAGGGCTCCCAGGGCTGCCACCAGCAATACGGCCACTACGCCGCCCCGGCCCGGGATCAGAGGCTGTCCGTACAAAGTGAGCCCGGCCAGGCCCGGATGGCTGATGAGAGCCCCCAAAGCCCCTCCCAGCACCGGGGACCCGCCGAATTCTTTGGCCGCGTTCCAGCCGACGAACAGGTTCATCCCCCAGAACACGGTACTGCCCGCCACCCCCAGGATCTGGAAGAACGCATGGCCGGCCAAAGCCGGATCCAGCCGTTTGGCCATATTCAGGATTCCCGTCAGGAGGCCGCAGCCGATGAAGCCAGGGATCAAGGGTACGAAGATCCCGGAGATCCGTTTCAGGAACAGCTTCCCCGGGGTGGCATTCTGGCGGCGGATGGCCTCATGGAGTTCCTTTCCGTCCCCCACTTTTCCCGCAAATACCTGAGGTCCGGTTCCCTGTGCCTCGGTTCCTCTCTCTTCTGCAAGTTCCGGCCCTGCCTGGAGCAGGGCCTGGAAAGCATCGGTCACCTGGGCCGCTTTTCCCGGCCCCAGGATGATCTGAAGTTCCGGTCCTGCCACGTTGACCCCCATGACCCCAGGAAGTTCCTTCAAAGCGCCCTGATCCACTTGCTGTTTTTCCAGCTGGAGCCGCAGCCGGGTCATGCAGTGGCTGGCCTGGCGCACATTTTCCCGGGGGCCTACGATCTTGAGGATTTCCCGGGCCAGCTCCTTATTTTCCATGGGCCGCCTCCCATTCCTCCACCGCTTTCCGGGCACTGCCCCGGTTCCGCGCCAGGCTCAGCCGAGCTTCCTCCCGACTGCATCCGGTGACGGTGCAGACGATGTGGAGGGCCCGTTCCAGCAGCTTTTCATTGGTGGCCCGTACATCAATCATCAGGTTCCCCCGGACCTTCCCCAGTTTCACCATAGCCCCGGTGGTGATCATGTTCAGGACCATTTTCGTAGCCGTGCCGGCCTTCATCCGGGTGGACCCAGTGATCACTTCCGGCCCCGGCAGCACCGTCAGGCACAGATCCGCCAGTTTCGCCATGGCGGACTGCCGGCTGCAACAGAGCCCCAATACGGCGCAGCCCCGTTCCCGGGCTTCTTTCATGCCTCCCAATACATAGGGAGTGCGGCCGGAGGCACTGATCCCCATCACCACATCCAGGGGTGTCAGCTCCTTGTTCCAGATATCGTCCCGGCCCTGTTCTTCGCTGTCTTCCGCCCCTTCCTTGGCCCGGAAGATGGCTTCGTATCCTCCGGCGATGAGCCCCTGGATCTGTTCCGGATCCGTGCTGTACGTAGGCGGGCATTCCACGGCATCCAAGATCCCCAGCCGGCCGGAAGTGCCGCTGCCCATGTAGAACAGCCGGCCGCCCCGGCTCAGACGGTCCGCCACCAGGTCCACCGCCAGGGCGATGGCCGGCAGGATCTTTTCCACCGCATCGGCGACTTTGTGGTCTTCCCGGTTGATGATTTCCACCAATTCCTGGGTGGATACTGTATCGATGGCAACGGAAGCGGGATTCCGCTGTTCCGTAGAAAGTCTGTCTAAATCGATCATGGCTAAGAAACCTCCCGCGCTATGCTATAATAAAAAGAGTTCGTCCATATGCCGTCCCGGTCCGCACCATTCCCGAGGACGGCCGGAAAAGGAGCCTATCTATGAAAGCCATATGCAACGGCAAAATTATTTTACCACAAGAAGTCCGGGAGGGACAGGCACTGCTGTTCCAGGAAAAAATCCTGGGCTTCTGCCCACCGGACCAGATCCCTCCGGAAGCGGAACGGATCGATGTCCAGGGGGCCTATGTCTCCCCTGGATTCCTGAACCTCCACATCCACGGCTGCGGAGGAAAGGATGCCATGGATGGCACCCAGGAAGCCCTGGCAGTTATGAGCCAGCTGCTGCCTTCCACCGGAGTCACTGGCTGGCTCCCCACCACCATGACTTCCAGCGAAGGGGCCATCACCCAGGCTCTTTCCGCCATCCGGGAGGCCCAGGACAAGGTTCCTGGTGCAGAGATCCTGGGAGCCAACCTGGAAGGCCCCTTCATCAGTGAAAAATACAAGGGGGCCCAGAAAGCCTGCCACATCCAAAAGGCCCGCTGGGAACTGGTGGAGCCCTTTGCCGATCTGATCCGGATCCTGACCCTGGCTCCGGAAACCCTGCCGGAGGGAGATTTCATCCCCCGCTGCCGCCGGGCCGGGATCCTCGTATCTCTGGGCCACAGCGATGCCACCTACGAGGAAGCCGCCCAGGCCGTGGCCGCCGGAGCCAGCCGCATCACCCATCTGTACAATGCCATGAGCCCTCTCCATCACCGGAAGCCGGGACTGGTAGGGGCCGGCCTGACCCTGCCGGTGACCTGTGAACTAATCGCGGACGGGATCCACATCCATCCGGTGGCCCTGGCCTTGGCCCTCCACGCCAAAGGCCTGGACCGGGTAGAACTGATTACCGATTCCATGCGGGCCTGCCTCTTAGGCGAGGGGAAAAGCGAACTGGGCGGCCAGACCGTGTACGTAAAAAATGGCCGGGCCACCCTGGAAGACGGTACCCTGGCCGGCAGCATCCTGACCATGGACCGGGCCGTCCGGAACATCCGGCAATGGGCCCATCTGACCCTGCCCCAGGCGGTACAGCTGGCCACAGCCAACCCGGCCAAAGAACTGGGACTCACCGACCGGGGCATCCTGGAACCGGGCAAACGGGCCGACATCACCGTATTCGATGAAGAGATCCGGATCCTGCGGACATACGTAAAAGGGTCTGCGGTGTACACCGCAGACCCGTCACTGGTCACTTGTCTCTGGTCACCGGATACTGGAAGGAACCCGGGCTGCGGGTTCCTTAGATAATATAAAACCAGCAATATACTGAAAGTAGGAACAATGGCTTTATCCGTAGAAAATCAGATTTTGTACATTCAAAAATTTGCTTACAAATTTTATCCTTCAGCCAGTGACCAGTGACAATCAGACCAGTGACGGCCAATAAAAAAGGTGCCTTCCGGCACCTTTTTTATTAGCTCTCGTTACACCGCCACACTCATAGCATCCAGGCCCAGTTCTGCCCGGACTTCTTCCCAGATCACGATCTTGGCTTTTCGGAAGCCATTGAAGGTGGTAGCGGAAGCAGAGGTATACGCTCCGCACACCGGCACCAGGAGCAGGTCTCCCACTTCCAGGGGCTCCGTCATCTTGCCCCGGAACATGATGTCCAAAGAATCGCAGCTGGGCCCTGCGAAGGTGGCCGGGATCTTCTTCCCTTCCTTGAAGCTGATCAGTTTGAAATCCCACTGGTCGAAGATCACCCCCGAGAAGGTCCCATAGATCCCATCATCCAGGAAATACCAGTGCTGGCCATTCCGTTCATTTTCCCCGATGACCCGGGTGATCAGGTTCACCGCCGTACCGCACATGTACCGGCCCGGTTCCGCCCAGATATCCAGATCAGAGAAGTCTTCCCGCAGCCGGGCAGCCACCTGGTCCAAAAGCGCCGTCAGGTTGTAATGGACGCCCGTTTCCGGGATGGGGAAACCTCCGCCGATATCCAGTACCCGCATGGCCAGTCCTTTTTTCCGGGCTTCTTCCATCAGGCCCTTGGTCACGTCCATGGCGTGGAAATAGGGATCCGCTGCGACCGTCTGGCTCCCCACATGGAAAGCCACCCCGGCTACATCCAGTCCCGCCTCCTTGGCCTTCAGCATCAAATCCAGGGCTTTTTCCCGGGGACAGCCGAATTTCTTGTTCAGGTCCACATGGGCTTTGGGATTGTCGATCCGCAGCCGGAGCAGCACCGTAGCACCCGGGCAGTGTTGGGCGATCTTCTTGATCTCGCTTTCGCTGTCATAAGTCATCCGGTAGACCCCGGCATCATTGCAGGCCCGGAACCCGGCGTCCAGTTTGATGGGGTTGGCATAGATCATCCGGTCTCCGGAGACCCCCAGCTGGCTCAGGGTCCGGATTTCTCCGTCACTGGCCACATCGAAGCAGGCTCCTTTGTTGATCAAGAGATCCAGGATCCGGAGATCCGGATTGGCTTTCATGGCATAATGTATCTTCAGCTGCGGGATATGGTCCCGCAGGATCTCATAGTTTTTTTCAACCTGTTCCAGAGACAGCACCAGAAGAGGAGTTCCATACCGTTCCGCCAGGCTGGTGACTGCATCTTGTGACAATTGGAAAAAGCTTTGTTCGTTCATTATCCATCCCCCTTTGGGCCTTGGAAAGGGTCCCGTCCTTTGTCGGAACCACCCGGGCCATCCTTGAATTCGTAGTTCATTATACTACGGTTTGGGGAAAGTGCAAGAGGAAAATCAAGGAAAATCGAGGAGAATAAAGGACTTTTGAGGAGTTAGAAGAAAAATATACACCATCAGGTTTTAATCTAAATAACGCTTTATTTTTCACTTTTACAAGAAATAGGGCGATTTAGGGCGTATGAGCCCGAATGAGTCCGTATGGGTCTATTCCCGAACAAGCAAATACCCGCCAGAAAAGGCGGGTATTGAATAAATATTCAATTGTAGCGAATATCCAAACTTTCTCAGTCCTTGACTCCGGTGATCACATCGCAGCCCATATAGGGACGCAGGACTTCCGGCACCACCACGGACCCATCGGCCTGCTGGTAGTTTTCCAGGATAGCGGCCACCGTACGGCCTACCGCCAGACCGGACCCGTTGAGGGTATGGACATATTCCGGCTTGGATTTGGCATCCCGGCGGAACCGGATGTTGGCCCGGCGGGCCTGGAAGTCTTCCGTGTTGGAGCAGGAAGAGATTTCCCGGTATTTGTTCTGTTCCGGGAACCAGACTTCCACATCATAGCATTTGGCCGCAGAGAAGCCCAGATCGCCGGTGCACAGGCAGACCACATGGTAGGGCAGCTTCAAGGCTTTCAGGATGTCTTCCGCATTGCCCACCAGTTTTTCCAGTTCATCATAGCTGGTTTCCGGTTTGCAGAATTTCACCATTTCCACTTTGTGGAACTGATGCTGCCGGATCAGGCCCCGGGTATCCCGGCCTGCGCTGCCGGCTTCTGCCCGGAAGCAGGGGGTCATGGCCGTGAGATAGATGGGCAGGTCGTCCCCATTCAGGATTTCCCCCCGATAATAGTTGGTCAGAGGCACTTCTGCCGTAGGGATCAGGTACATATCCTGGCCTTCCACTTTATACATGTCTTCGTGGAATTTGGGCAGTTGCCCAGTCCCGGTCATGGAGGCCGTATTCACGATATAGGGCGGGATCACTTCCAGATAGCCGTCTTTCTGGGTGTGCTGATCCAGCATGAAGTTGTAGACGGCACGTTCCAGACGGGCGCCGGCCCCTTTGTAGTAGTAGAACCGGGCACCGGACACCTTGGCAGCCCGTTCTGCATCCAGGATCCCCAGTTTTTCCCCGATTTCCCAGTGGGCTTTCGGTTCGAAATCAAAGTGGGTGGGTTCTCCCCATTTCCGCACTTCCGGGTTCTCCGTATCGTCCTTGCCTACGGGCACATCCGCAGCGGGCATATTGGGGATGGTCAGCATCACAGCCTGGAGCCGGGCTTCCACATCCTTCACCTTTTTATCCGCTTCAGCGATCTTGTCCCCCAGGGCCCGCATGGCGGTGATCTTTTCCGTCGCGTCTTCCCCATTGCGCTTCATCTGGCTGATTTCTGCACTGACCGTATTCCGCTGGCTCTTGTCCGCTTCTACTTCCTGCAGCAGCGAACGTCGTTCCTGGTCCAGCGCCTTGAATTCTTCCAGATCTACTTTGGCATGACGGTTTTTCAGAGCCTGGGCAACCTTTTCCGTGTTGTCCCGGACAAATTTCAGATCCAACATGATTATAACCCCCAAAAATTCTATGCAATACTCTTGACATTATAGCACAAAAGGCCTGCAAAAAGCATCCTTTCCTGGCTTACAGACGGATTCCTTCTTTTTTCGCCAGGGCCGCGAATACTTTGTCCATATCTTCCGTCAAGGAAAGGGTTTCCGCTTTCAGATGGACGGACAAAGGCTCCCGGTTCAGGATCACCAGCCGTTTCCCGTGGAAATAGTTGATGAAAGAGGCCGCCGGATAGACGGTGAGCGACGTACCGGCAATGATCATCAGATCTGCCTCCGAAATAGCCCGGACGGCATTTTCCACGGCTTCATCCGGCAGCATCTCTTCGTAGAGGGTGATGTCCGGCCGGATCACCCCTCCGCAGCTGCAGTGGGGCACCGGTTCTTTGGATTCGAAGATATAATCCGAGGGGTACTGTTTCCCGCAGCTCATGCAGTAATTCCGCAGGGCACTGCCGTGGATCTCGAATACTTTCCGGCTCCCCGCTTTCTGGTGGAGCCCGTCGATGTTCTGGGTCACGATGCCCGTGAGTTTCCCGGTTTCCTCCAGAGCCGCCAGATATTTATGGGCGTTATTGGGCTGGATCTTCCGGGTATCCATCTTCTGCCGGTGGAATTCGAAATAGACCTTAGGCTCATTCACCAGGCAGCTGTGGCTGAGAAGATATTCCGGCCGGTACTGTTCGAAGCGCACATCGTGCTGGTTGTACAATCCATCCTTGCTGCGGAAATCCGGGATCCCACTGGCCGTGGAGACGCCGGCCCCCCCGAAGAAAACGATCCGCTGGGCATCCTGGATCCAGGCATCCAGCGTGTCGATGGCCTGGTCGAATTTTTTCTGTTCCATGGATATCAGCTCCTTCTTTGTCTTTTCATTCTCCCCCATACTTACTCTTGGCCAGGGGTTCCGGTCCTTTTTTTCCGGCCCGGACGGCTGGCTCTGTCTTCTTCCACTGGAGACTGTCCAGAGAATGATCGATGATCGGTTTCATGTCCTCCCGGCCCATTTCCGTGTAGTCCAGGGAGAGCAGCATCCCATCCTGGAGGAACACATACCCCAGCTGCCGGCCGCCCGGAGTCACCATCTCTTCCACCAGGCAGGTCCGTCCGGCCGCCTTGGAAAAATAGGTCTTGTTCTCCTTCAGGGGCCAGCCGGGATTTTTTTCTTTCCAGCTGGCTTTCCGGTTTTCCGTCAGCAGCCGGCAGAGGTTTTCCTGGTCTCGGGGATCCAATCCCTCCAGGCTGTCCGGCAGGAAGGCATAATCCAGGCTTTCCCGCAGGGGCTGGTAGAGCACCGCTGTCACCAGGGAATGGTCCAGATGGAGCCGGGTCAGCTGATGGAGATCCCCCGGTTCTACATCTTTCTGGACATCCACGGCTCCGTAGGGGATTTCATAGGATATCCCTGTATGGGGCAGCTCGATCCGTTCATAGGCTTCTCCGATCTTCAGGGTGCCCAGTACCCGCTGGATTTCCGGTTCCAAAGTCCCCAGTTCCTTTTCCGGTGCCAAGAAGCTCAGGCTGTAGAGGTTCTTCCGGTCTCCGAAGAAATACCGGTCAGAGATCTTGTCCCCCTCCTTCTGCCGGATATGGATCCCTTCCCGGCCCGCAAAGCTTCCGATGCCCAGCCCCTGGACAGCGATTTTCTTGGTCTTGGCCTCTTCTTCATAGCTGCGCCAGGTCAGGAGCAGCATCACCTCTCGGGACTGGAAAGGACGGGCCTCCTTTTGACCATCGGTCTTCATCATGGCCCCATTGGCCATATAGACCAGGAGAGTATCGCCCCGGGAAGCCCGCATCAGGATATCTTCCTGTTTCTTCCCCCGGGCATAGACGCCCTGGATCTTGAACCCCTCCGGCAGAGAAAAGGTCACATCGTTCCGGGGATCCTTGAAGAGGACCGGTTTCTTTTCCGGGGTCCCGTAGCGGGCCAGGATTTTCGCCTTCAGGTCCTTCTGTCCAAAAGTCCCAGCTCCTGCCAGAGGCTGGCTGATTTCCAGATGGCCTACGGTGGCGATCCTCTGAGGCTCCGCCGGGGCAGCCGTCTTTTTTTCCGCTGCCGTCCCAGCCACCGTTTTTTCATTTGCAGTGCCACCGGCAGCCCAGGCTCCCGGCAGCAGGCTCCCCCAAAGCAGCAGTGCCAGGAGCAGCCCCTTTCCCTTGGTTGCTTTCATAGGAACTCCCTCTAGGCCCGGAGGCCCTTTCTGTTGGATGATTCGATACAGTTTCTATTATAATCCATACGGGGGAAGGAAAAAAGAGGGGGGTGTTGCCTGCGCAACAGCCCCGTCATACGTCATAGGTCATACGTCATACGCCGATGGAAGCCAGCTTTGCTGGCTCCGGATTTAAGAAAATCAGTTGATTTATGGAATAGGTTTTGAAATTTCAAGATCAATTTGAAAAATTGATTTCCAAAAGCGTATGACGTATGACGACTGACGTATGACAAAGGGGTTGTTGCGCGTGTGTGGTCTTCACACGTGCAACAACCCCTCTCTTTTTACGCCACAAAATCTCCGTTCACATCCACCAGCTTGCCGGGGTTCATGATGTTGTTGGGATCCAGGGCCTGCTTGATGGCCTTGATCAGCTTCACTTCCCCTTCCGGTGTGCAGCGGGCGAATTCTTCCAGCTTCTTGTAACCAATGCCGTGTTCCCCGCTCATCTTGCCGCCCAGGGCATAGACCCGGGGAAAGAGATCCGCGTGGAAGGCCTTGATGGTCTTGAACCATTCTTCCGGAGACAGGCCGTATTTGTTGAGCGGCAGCACATGGATGTTCCCGTCTCCGATATGGGCCACCGTCACCGTGTAGAGATTGTATTTCTTTTCTAGTTCCGGGATCTGGGCCGTCATTTCTGCAATCTTGTCCAGAGGTACCACGAAATCCTCAGTCTGGAACATCCGGTCGATATCCCGGGCAGCTTCGGCAAACTGCTTCCGCAAGGTCCAGATCCGCTGATCCGCCTCGAATTCGTCGATGGAACCGTTGGCTTCTGCTAAATCACAGAGTTTTTCCATTTTCCGGTCGGACTCTTCCTCGTCGAAACTTTCCACCGTGACGATCACATAGCAGCAGCCTTCCTTCACATGGGGCATATCCATATTATCCAGATACTTGCAGGTCATATCGATAGCGGAATTGCCCATGTACTCGATGGAAGTAGGATCGATCCCGGCCTTCAGGATCTTGTTGGGCAGGGCAAAGGCTTCCTTGTCCGTGTTGAACACGCAGACCATGTTGAAGGAATAGGGAGGGAGAGGACGGAGCTTCACGGTGACTTCGGTGATGATTCCCAGGGTACCTTCACTGCCGGCAAAGAGCTGTTCCAGGCACAGGCCGGTGGAGCATTTCTTCAGCCGGGCTCCTACATCCACGATGTCCCCGGTGGGCGTGACCACTTTCAGGGCATAGATCTGGTCCCGAGTGGTGCCATACCGGACAGCCCGGTTGCCCCCGGCGTTGTTGGCTACGTTGCCGCCGATCTGGCAGGATTCGGCACTGGAAGGATCCCCCGCATACATGACCCCGGCTTTCCGGGCTTCTGCCTGGAGCTGGCCAGTGAACACCCCTGTCTGGCACACTGCGTAGAAGTTATCTGCATCCAGCTTCAGGATCTTGTTCATCCGCTGGAGCTCCACTACCATCCCATGGTAGATGGGGATGGCGCCGCAGGCCACCCCGGTTCCGGCAGAACGAGGCGTGATCGGGACCAGGTACTTATTGGCCAGTTTCACCACTTCCGCCACTTCTTCCGTGGTACCTGGAAAGACCACCACTTCCGGTTTCTTAAAGAAATGGGGGTTTCCTTCTTCATCAGTCTGGTACTGTTCCAGATAGTCCTCGTCGGTCTTTACATACCGTTCCCCCACCACTTTTTTCAGTTCTTCCACCAATTCCGGCGTTACCGGGTTATACTTATGCTCCATTTTCTTTCTCTCTTCCCTATATACTGTAAGCAGTCCGCTTTTTCGTCTTTCTCTCGCTGACGATGATGTTCCCTAGTATACCACATTTTGTATACAAGTAAATGTCCTTTTTCTTTTATTTATGTTATATATACATACTTTTTATGGTTTCTATGCATTTTATCCTTTATAGTGTAATATTTTTTATAATACTCCCAGTTTTTTCCGTATATTTTTCATATGAATCATTTTTATGTACATTTCCCTATTCTCTTTCTCTGCAACATCTGTTTTCCTGTCAGGGACGCTCCCCAAAAAGAAAGAAGGCCTGGGAGACGCGCTCCCAAGCCTTCTTGAAGGGAAATGGATTTTTGACAAGGAATCAGCCTTGGACAGGTTTGTCGGCGATATCCAGTTCGCCCCGGTCCACTTTCTTGGCCCGTTTCCAGAACAGGCAGAAAGCAACGATGGCGAAGGCAATGCCTACAGGGTATGCAATGCCGGTACCCAGCTGCAGCCCTTCCTTAGCAACCAGGATGTAGGTGCAGGAAACAGCGCTCATGAAGGTTGCCGGGATGATAGCGATCCAGGCATTGCCTTTATTGGCATACAGGTACATGGCACCGGACCAGAGCACCAGCATGGCTAGGGTCTGGTTGGTCCAGGAGAAGTATCTCCACAGGATGGTCACGTCCACCTGGGTCAGGATGCCGCCCACAGCGATGATGGGCAGAGCCAGTTTCAGACGGGAAGCCAGGGTGTGCTGATCGATCTTGAACCAGTCGACCAGGGTGTACCGGGCGGACCGGAAGGCCGTATCAGCAGAGGACACAGGGCAGGCGATGACGCCGATCATAGCGATGACGGTGCCCAGATAGCCCATCAGGCCGGAGCAGATGTCATACACGACGCCGCCAGCGCCATGGTACTTCACGAAAGCTTCGCCCAGGCCAGCGGTATTGCCATAGAAGGAAACACCAGCAGCGGCCCAGATCAGAGCGATAATCCCTTCGCAGACCATAGCTCCGTAGAAGATCTTATGGCAGTCCCGTTCACTCTTGATGCAGCGGGCCATGATCGGGGACTGGGTGGAATGGAAACCAGAGATGGCGCCACAGGCCACGGTGATGAACATGATCGGCCAAATCGGGGTTCCTTTCGGATGCATGTTGGTCAGAGCGATTTCAGGGACATGGTACCCTTCTGCGAAAAGCATGGTCCCTACGCCCACAGCCATGAAGATCAGGCAGAATCCGAAGAACGGATACAGTTTCCCGATGAGTTTATCTACTGGCAGGAAGGTAGCACAGAAATAATAGATCAGTAAGATGACCAGCCAGAAATTGTAGCTCAAGGGAGTGATCTTGGTCAACAGACCGGCAGGGCCAGTGGTGAAAGCAACACCAACCAGGATCAGCAGCACCACGGAGAACCCACGCATGATATGTCTCATGGTCGGCCCCAGGTATTTGCCGCACAGTTCAGAAATGGAAGCCCCATCGTTCCGTTCGGACAGCACGCCGGAGATGAAGTCATGGACACCGCCAGCAAAGACGGTACCGAAAGTGATCCACAGGAATACAGCAGGACCCCACATAGCACCAGCCAAGGCACCGAAGATAGGCCCCAGACCTGCGATGTTCAGCAGCTGGATCAGGAAAACCCGCCAGTTTTCCATAGGTACGTAGTCAACCCCATCTTCCAGACGATAGGCAGGAGTCTTTCTGTCATCGATTGGAGGACGGAAGCAGCTTTCTACGTATCCGCCATAGATGAAATAACCACCAATTAAAATAGCAAGACACACAAAGAAGCTAATCATTGAATAAACCCCCTTCTGCGGACCCCTTCAATCCGCAAGTTTCACTGTCGGGTCCATTATAATCCTTCTCCAACAAAAAATCCATATGAATTGTGGTAATTCTGTGTATATTTACTAAATTACGTTAAATAAGGAGGAAGGTGTATCACCCTCCCCCTTATAAGAAACAACTGTCGGTTTATCAGTAGACACAGACAGTACTTATTTTTTCAGACCCCAGCTGCTGAGGACATGGAGACCGTCCGCTTCCGGTACCAGCCCGGTGAGCCGCACCAGGTCGAAGAGATTGAAGCCTTTCACCTTCAGCTGGGCCAGCCGGCTCTTCTTGATCACTTCCGTAAAGTCCACGGTCAGGCTCTTGTCGCTGAAAGTACAGATCAGGTCGTCCCGATTCACCACCGTCATATTGAAGATGGCATTCACCAGGCTCATGATGATCCGGGTCCCCAGGAGGCGCACCAGCAGTTCGCCCAGCTTATTGTCTGCGATGGAGAAATCGTGGATCCGGAACCGGGCATAGGAGGCCGTATTGTTCAGGGCCAGGGCTTCGATCTCCACATCCGCCGTCAGGGAGCCATATTTTTCATGGTCCACTGTGACTGCCAGCTGGTTCTCACCCTGGTACCGGCATTCCCGGAATTGAAATTCACTGTCCTTCATGGCTTCTCCCAATCCCTTGGCCAGATCGGTGTAAGGGATCACCAGTTCTCCCCGGCGCAGCTGCTCGAAGGTCTGGGCATTCACCCAGCGGCTCACCGCTTCCTTGAAGGGAGCCACCAGCACATTGAAATCGTCCACATAGGTACCCATGTTCTCCGCCACTTCGCCCAGACGGCCGGCGGCTTCATCCGCCTTGCCCTTCAGTTTGTCGAAGAGCGGTTTCGCCTTCTCTGCCACTTTTTTCCGTTCATCCCCCAAGGGCAAGTTTTTGTCCTTATTCTTGGTGAATTCCCGGAATCTTTCCATGCCTTCCTTCCGGGCCTGTTCGTACATTTCCTTGAACTGGCTCAGATCGTCAGGCCGGCCTGCATCCAGCCAGGCATTGGCCGCTTTCCCCACTGCATAGGTGATGCCTACGGCCATGGGGACCTGGAGGGGCGGGAAGGGGATGAAAGTGAACACGGTCTGCCCCACGAAGGAAGCCCCCAGGGAACCGATCAGCCCGGCAATGGCACCGGTTTCCAGTTCCACCCCCCGGAGGTCGCAGAGGCGGGTGATCATGTAGACTTCATTGGCCATCAGGGCCAGGCTGCCCAGGAAGGGCGTCATGACAATGACACTGGCCCGAGCCGCTCCCCAGCGGATGATCCGTTCCGATTCCCGGGCGATATCCTCCGGTCCCAGGTTCTCTTCCGTATCCTCCGCTCCGTCCATAGGACGGACTTCGGCTTCGATTGTCTCCTGGTCCTGTTCCACAGCGTCCCGTTTATCCATTTCTTCTGTCATAAAGATCCCTCCAGTCATTGTCCACAGCACATGCTTTGCGGATATCCATCTTTCTACCGTAAGTATAGCATATTTCCCCCACCCCGTCAGGCTTTGGGGGAAGGTATCAGAAAAGTGTCACAAACGGCCGCTCAGTCCGGGATCACAGCCACCCGGCCGTCGGCGAACACCCCCCGGCAGCAGTCCGTATAGACTTCCACGAACGCATATCCCCCGTAAAGGGCCAGATTCCGCCCCTTGGCTAAGCCATCCGGCAGGGCTTCCCCCTGGTGGTAATGATGGAGGAACTCCAGCTGGTAATCCAGGGTATGCACATCATAGGTATCATCGATATAACACCTCGCCAGGACGCCTAGCAATTTCCCCAGGCACCGGACAGCCGGGAAATCCTTCCGGATCTCCTCTGCCACCCGGGCTGCGAAGTGAGGGTCCAGCTTCCCTTCTCCCGCATCCAGTTTCCCCAACAGGTCCACATAGGCGGGCGTCCGGGTCTCCCGCAGGAGCCGGGCATTTTCCCCGGTGAGGGTCCCCGTTTCCGTATCTCCTCCTTGGGTCCGGAAATCCATCCCGCTCCGGGCCAGGGCTTCCTGCCGTTTCTGCCTGCTCATGAACATGGCGATTCCCCCTTTCTCCGTACCAGCACTCTCCGGGCCAGGTTCCCTGTATGGGAAGGCAGTTTCTCTTCCCCGATGGGCCGTCCAGAAGCCGGTACCGCCCGTTCTTTCCCCCAGCTGCGGATCTGGTCGATCTTTTCCGGGCTGGTCTGGGAAAGGGGCACTACATTCTGGAAGGAGGACAAGATCTCGCTCCGGGTCAGATCATGGTCCGGTTCCGCCACCTTCCGGTAAGCCAATTCCCGCACAGCCGATTCCAGGTCCGCCCCGGTGAACCCGTCGGTCAAGGTCACCAGCTGCCGGGCGAATCCCTCATTGGAATGGATGTCCACTTGGAGGTACCGCTGGAAATACAGCCGGAGGATATCCTCCCGTTCCTCTTCCGTGGGCAAGTCCACGAAGAACAGTTCATCGAACCGGCCCCGACGGAGGAGTTCCGAAGGCAGCCGGGATACATCGTTGGCCGTAGCCACCACGAACACCGCTTTCCGGCATTCCTGGAGCCAGAACAGGAATTGTCCCACCATCCGAGTAGAGACCCCGCCGTCGTTGGACGAACCGGCTCCTGCCAGGCCTTTTTCGATTTCGTCGATCCAGAGGATGCAGGGGGACACATTTTCCGCCGTAGCCAGAGCATCCCGCAGCTGCCGTTCCGACTGGCCCACATAGCTGCCTTGGACCGTAGCGAAATCCAGCCGATACAAGGGCAGCTCCCAGCTGGCGGCGATGGCCTTGGCAGACAGGGACTTTCCGCAGCCCGGCACCCCTACCAGGAGGATGCCCCGGGGCGGCTGGAGATGGAGCCGACGCATCAGTTCCTTCTTTTCCGGCTTGAGCAGCGCTTTCTTTTCCTCCAGCCAGGCCTGGAGGCCCTGGAGTCCGCCCACTTCCTTCATGGTCGGGTCTACCTGGATCTTTTCCAGGCCGGAGATATTGGAGAATAGGCGGTTCTTGGCATTCCGCACTTCCCCCATGTCCTCTTTGGTCACCTTTCCTTTGGCCAGAAGAGCCGACAGCACATTGGTGGCTTCGATCTGGCTCACCCCGGCCAGGGTGGCCGCCGCTTCCCGGATATCTCCTTCATCCCACTGGATTTCTACTTCATCCCGGTTCACATCCAGCTGGGAATGGATCAGCTGGGCCATTTCCTCTTCATCGGGCATATCCAGGGTCACGATGAGTCCATGGCGCTGGAGATTGTTCCAGACTGGCCGGTGGCTCAGCACCACCAGGGTCCCGTACATCTCCGAAGCCAGGGAGACCAGGTCCAGCATCCGCTGGGATTCGCTGTTGTCCTCGCTGATATCCGGGATCTCCGTCAGGATCAAGGTCTGGTATTCTTTCTTTTCCTGGCGCATCTTCCCAATGAGGAAATCCCCCGCTCCCAGCACGGATTTGGCGTTTTCTTCCACGCTCCGGTTGGTGCACAGTTCATAGACCCCTTTGCTCAAGGTGTGGGCAAAGAAGCTCTGCTGATCCAGCCAATGCTCCTGGTCCAATTCCAGGGCGATTTCCCGCAAAAGTTCCAGGGCCCGGGGCACTTCGATGGTCTGGAGCACGATGAAGGGAATCCGTGCTATGAGATACTGCCGCAGCAGCTGTTTGGCTTCCTTACGATTGCTCATGTCTTTCCTCCCATCGGTTCACCGGATACAGCTGCAGGAAATGCTGCAGCACCCCGCTGTGATTCTGGGCAGCCGAAGCTTCCAGGCTAGCCTGGACCCGGTCCGCCCCTTTCTGGATCTCTGCCGGGAACTGGTTCCGGAGGGATTCCGGCAGACAGGGCAGGGTGACGGCCGCCTTCAGCTGTCCCAGGCCATCCCGGAGCCCCCGGATCATCTGTTCGGCCTGATCCGGCGTCTGCATGGCCCCCTGGGCCTGGAATTCTCCCACCAGACGTTCGAACCGCTTTTCCATAGCAGCGTCCAGCCGGGCGGTGAACCGTTCCAGTACGATCCTGAAACAGGGCAACTTCCCCGCCTGCATGGCAGGCAACACTTCCCGGTCGTTCTTCCCCTCTGCGAACCGTTCCAGCAGGGGGATCCATTCCCCGTAGATTTCCGGAGGTTTCATCATCCCTTATCCCCTCCCCGTACCGGCATCCGAGGCGGCATCAGGTCCCATGCCGGGAACCGGTGGCCCTGGCGTTTCTGCTGGTTTTCCTGCTGCGTCCCATCCGGGGACCCAAAAGGAGCAAAAGGGCTCCCGTTCTGTTCTTGTTCCATTTCCTGGTTCCTCCTTTAGATATGGCGGATCCGCCGCTTCTGTGTCATCTCTGCTTCTTTTTCCAGCTGGGCCAAGCGATCCCGGATCCCTTCCTGCTCCTGGGTATAGGCCCGGTAATGATCCCGGAAATCAGCGGTCTCCGCGCAGGACCCCCGGACCAGTTCTTCCAGGGACTGCCACAGCTGCGCCCGGTCCTGGGCGAACAGCCTGGCCAGGGGCCGCTTCTTCCAGTACTGCCAGAAAGCCAGGAGTCCCAGGAAGACCAAGAGGCCAAAGAGCGGAGCCTGGACATGGGGCAGGGCCAAGTGGAAAAGGGCCAAGATCACCATGGACCCCATCATGGCAAAGAAGAAGCTGAAGGATTTTTTCGCCATGAAGAAGGAAAAGATCCCCAGGCCCAAAGGAAAGAGCACACTGTGCTGCGCCATGAGCTTAGCCCCATTCCCGTATAGATACAGCCCGACCAGGGCCCAGGGCAGGGTGATTTTCAAAGCCGCCCGCCGCCAGTCTGCAGCCTGCTGTTCCGGTGCCAAAGCCGCATCCATATCCTGCTGGCACTGCCGGACCACCGCCGCCTCTTCCATCCCGTCCTGGATCTCACAGCTGAAGCAGTGGTCCTGCCGATGGAAGGAATAATTGAAATTGTATCTGATGGGCCCCGGTACCAGCCGGGCCGTTTCCCCGGTCACATCATCGAAGGCCTGATGCAGCCAGCGGGCCGAATGAGCCAAAAGGAACCGTTCCGCCTGGGGGCTGGGCTGCCCCTCCTGCCCCTCTTCCGTCTGCCGGAGGGAAAAGGTCAGGAAATCGCTGAAGGTCCCTTTCCAGATAGCCGCTGGCAGCTGCAGGCACTCTGACCGGAGGAAATCTTCCAACAGCAGCCGGCAGGCTTCCCTAGGCTCCTGCCAGGTTTCCGGCCGGTTCTGATGCCGGTCCAGGAACTGGCCCACCGGACGGGCCAGGAGCGCTCCCTGGAGGAGGGCTCCCGCCGTGGTCCCGGGCAGATCCCGGAGATACTGGTACTGATCCGTTTGGGGCAGGGAAATGGTCTTCCGCAGATCCCGGAAATACCGGCGCCACAGATCCACCTGGCGCCCTTCGGTCTCTGCCGACCGGGACAGGTCTTCCTCCCAGCCGGCCAGCACCGTCTCCAGTTTCTTGTCTCCCCCCGGCGTCAAGGCCTTTCGGATCCAGAGTTCCAGCAGGAACCGGAAATCTCCGGTCACCTGGAGCTGGTTCTGGTTCCGGAGATACCGTTCCATCCACCGGTCTTCCATAGCCCCCCGCTGCTGCCAGGCGGCCGTCAGCAGGAAGAAAAGAGAGGTTTTTTCCTCCTGGAGCCCCAAGGCCCGGTCCAGGGCCTTTTGGGCAGACTCCGGATCATCACAGAACCAGAAGACCAGGGCGGCCATGCTGTAACTGAGCCAGTCCTGGGAAGCCCGCACCACCCATTCCCGGGCCCGGGCCATCCATCCTTCGTCCGGGATCAGCCCCTGTTCCAGGTTCCGCAGCACTCCGATGTAATAATTGCTTGTCTTTTCTCCCCGGCAGGCTTTTCCTGCCCCCGGAGAAACCCCTTCTGCCATACTGATCATTCCCCTGTATCTTGACTTGTCAATTCCTTTCCATTGTACAACAAAACGAGAGGTGTTGCACGTGTGAAAACCACACACGTGCAACACCCCCTTCGTCAGACGTCAGACGTCATACACTTCATGACATGCCTGTTGCGCATGCAACAGCCCCCGGACAGTGGCCATGAAGACCGTCAATTGCGGCTGGCCACCAGCTTTTCCGTTTTGTTCTGTTTCACCGGCACCGTCAGCTTCTGTCCCGGCTGGATGGACTGCCGCAGGTCCAGGTGATTGGCCTTGGCGATCCGGTCGATGACTTCCCGGACATCTTCTTCCGGATGGGTATACCGCCGGGCGATCCTCCACAGGCTGTCCCCCCGCATCACGATCACCTGTTCTGTATGATAACTGGTAGGCGCCGCTTCCATCTGCAGCACCCCATACCCGGAAACCCCAAACAAAAGCAATACCAGACCCAGTAAAACTTTTTTCATTTTCTCTCCCTCCATTCGAACTTCTGTTCGTTGTTTGTATGATATCATCTTTTGTTCGTTTATGCAAGAGCTTTATGAATATATGTTCGTTTAACCCCATCTTCTGCGGCCCTGGCTATAACCGTTCCCCCTCTGTTGGAATCCCGGAAAGTGGGCTATAATGGAAGGAAAAGAAAAGCAACGGAAGGAGCAATGGTATGTCGCTGATTTATTGCGTAGAAGACGATGAAAATATCCGGGAACTGGTCCGCTACGCCCTGTGCAGCCAGAATTTCCAGGCAGAAGCCTTTCCCGACGGCCAGGCGTTCTGGAAAGCCCTGGAAGACAAAAGACCCGACCTGGTCCTCCTGGATATCATGCTGCCGGGCGAAAATGGCCTGGACATCCTGAAAAAGCTCCGGGAACAGAGTGACACAGCGTCCCTTCCCATCATCCTGCTTACGGCCCGGACCAGTGAATACGACGTGGTCACCGGACTGGATGCCGGGGCGGACGATTATATCTCCAAACCCTTCGGGATCATGGAACTGCTGAGCCGGGTCAAGGCCGTCCTCCGCCGCGGGAGCCTCCAAAAGCCCCAGGACCAGGATATCCTGGTCTGCGGAGACATCACCCTGGACCTGAAGAAGCACCAAGTCACCACCTTGGGACAGCCCTGCGAACTCACCGTCAAAGAATTCGATCTGCTCCACTACCTGATGGCCAATGCCGGCATCGTCCTGAGCCGGGACCAGATCATGGAAGCAGTCTGGTCCTTCTCCTATGCAGGAGAGAGCCGCACCATCGACATGCACATCCGGAGCCTGCGGCAGAAGCTGGGGAAAGCCGGCCGGATCATCCAGACGGTCCGGGGTGTGGGCTACCGGATCCAGTAAAACAGGGAGCCTCCTATGAAAAAACAGATCTATCTCCATCTGTTCCTGGTGGGGCTGGCCTGTATCCTGGTCACCGCCCTGGTCTGCGCTTTTGCCTTCTGGCAGACGGCCAAACAGCAGACCCTGGCCGATCTCCGGCAGGTAGCCCAGGTCATGGGGACAGAAATGGAACACTACAGCGATCCCTATGTCTTTCTCCAGCGCTCCAGCCGTTCTTCTTCCGATCTGCGCTTTACCTGGGTGGATCCTCATGGTACCGTGCTCTACGATTCCTATGAAGAGGCTTCCCGGATGCCCAATCACCGGGAACGGCCGGAAATCGCTGAAGCCCTGGGAGAAGGCCAGGGCAGTGATGCCCGCCGTTCCTCCACCCTCCAGGAAGTCACCCTGTACGCCGCCCAGAAGCTGACCAACGGCAGCGTGCTCCGGGTGGCCCGGACCCAGACGGAACTGTTCCGTCCCCTGGAAGCCCTGCTGCCCTGGTGGATCATTTCCCTTCTGCTCCTGATTCTCATCTGCCAGTTCACCGTGCGCCGGCTCACCCAAGGGCTCCTGGATCCGTTGGAACAGGCCACCCGGTATCTGTCCCAGATCGGACAAGGGGACACCTCGGAAGAAGAACGGCAGCTGTTCCATACCTCCTATCCGGAACTGATTCCCTTCCTGGCCACCATCGACCGCCAGGGGAAACAGCTGGACCAGAGCCTGCGGAACCTGGAACAGGAACGGAATACCATGAAACGAATCACCGACAGCCTGAAGGAAGGGGTCATCCTCTTAGACGACCAGATGCGGATCCAATGGGTCAACGCCTGGGGCTTCCAGCTGCTCCAGCAGGAAGAACGCCCTACCGCCGGACGGCCCCGGCTCCTGGGGAAATTCCTCATGCCCTTCCTGCCGCCAGAAGCCCGGATCCCTCTGGACCAGCTCAAAGCGGGGCACCTGTGGAACCAGACCGTGAAATACCGGAGCCGCCAGTACCAACTAGCTCTCCAGCCATTGGATCCGCCCCAGGGACGGGCCACTCGGATGCTGATCATCCAGGATATCACGGAAGCCCGGGAACGGGAACAGCTGCGGAGGGACTTCACCGCCAACGTGACCCATGAGCTGAAGACTCCCCTGACTTCCATCAGCGGCTTTGCGGAATTGATGGCGGCCGGGCTGTACCAGAAGAAAGAAGATATCACCCATTTCGGACAGCTGATCCGGAAAGAAGCCGGCCGGCTGCTGGAAATTATCAACAGCATCATCTTCCTCTCCCGGATCGAAGAGATGCCGGCCAAGGCCCTCCAGGAAGAAGTGCCCCTGGGCGGCCTGATCCAGTCCGTGGTGGAATTCATGGACCCGGTCTGCAAGGATAAGCAGGTGACCATCCACTGCCAGCTCATCGAAGACAAAGTCCGAGGCAGCAGCAGCATGCTCCGGGAAATGGCCATGAACCTGATCGACAACGGAGTCAAGTACAACCGGCCTGGGGGCCATGTGTACGTGACCATGGAACGAGCTGGGGACCATGTGATCCTCACCGTGAAAGATACCGGCATCGGCATCCCGGAAGACGTCCAGGAACGGGTCTTCGAACGGTTCTACCGGGTGGAAGGGAGCCGGAGCAAGCAAAGCGGAGGCAGCGGCCTGGGCCTGTCCATCGTGAAGCACATCGTGGAACAGCACCGGGGCAAGATCAGCCTCACCAGCCGGGTGAATGAAGGGACCACCATAGAAGTCCAACTGCCGAGAGCGTGAAAATGGGGGTGTGAAAAATTCACACCCCCGGTCACGGGTCGCGGGTCGCGAGCCTGGACGTTTAAACCGTTTGTTCTTTTTCTATAGCATGATAAGAGAAAATCGCTTGGAATATGCAAAACCGGATCTTCGTTCTACATCAACAAGCCCACGACTCGCGACCGGTGCGTCTCTGACGCACCTTACACGATCTTCCTCTCATAGGGATCACTGCTGATTCCTTTGGCCAGGATCTCTTTGGCCCATTCCTGGGCACAGAATAGGGAATGATCCTTGTAATTCCCGCATTCTTTTTCTTGGGTCCCGGGCACCTGGTCCCAGGTGGTCTTGACTACCAGTTCCAAAGCTTCCTTCAGGGCTTTGGCCACGTCTTTGGGATCATGGACACCCCAGCACAGGAGATGGAACCCGGTGCGGCAGCCGAAGGGAGAGCAGTCCAAATACCCCTTGATCCGGGGCCGCAGGTACAGGGCCAGCAGATGCTCCAGAGTGTGCATCCCGCCCGTAGGGATTTCCTGCTGGTTGGGCTGGCAGAGCCGGATGTCGAAGTTGGAAACGATATCCCCGTGTTCCCCGGTCTCCTGACCGATCAGCCGTACATAGGGCGCCTTGACCTTGGTATGGTCCAGGGTGAAACTTTCGATGATGACTTTTTCCATTTATATACCTCCAATAGCAGGGGCTGTTGCACATGCAACAGCCCCTATCCTCACTTCTGCATCGCCGGGTTGTCCCGGTTGGCGATTTTTTTCTGGTACTCTTCCTTGACGAAATTGGTGGCCAGCATGTCGATGTCTTCCACCGTGGCCACCCCGTGGCGCAGGTTTTCTTCCAGGAAAGGATACAGCAGTTCGATCTGCTCCTTTTTGTCGATCATGGTGATGATCACCGGCAGGTTGATGGCCTCGGAGACGCTGATGAACAGTCTCCGTTCCTTCCCCCGCACCCGGCTCCCATAGCCCTGGGTCCCCCGGAGCACCGTACAGCCAGCGATTTTGTATTTCCCGGCAATGTCAAAGATTGCTTTGTAAAAAGGTTTGTCCTTGTAAAAGAAATCTTCGCCTACATAGATGGTCAGTTTGGTCAGTTTCAGGAATTCAGCAGCCATACGTCTTCCCTCCATTTCGGATGAGTTTGTCTTTTCTTGATTTTATTGTAACATAAATTGAAAATTTTCGTAATAGGAAAGGCGGGTATGAAAAGACTTTTAAGGAAGAAGGCAGATTTAATAAGACGTCAGAACGGCCCTGGCGGGCCTTTCAGAAGTCAGATGTCAGCTTGTTGGCGATGAGCAGGACGGACCTGCTGCTTAACCGAACAGCGCTGACGTCTGACGTCTCAAGGCCCCCTTGGGGCCGTTTCTGACTCCATTTTATAGTGCCTATGGTATTATATTTACAGAAAACTATACTATGCTAAATTTGGGACCCTTACAAAAATACAGC
>Ga0129307_1001406_pt1 | contig 25835 bp, 19 predicted proteins | sample P1105metagenome_FD_94437 | JGI IMG/M metagenome (GOLD analysis project Ga0129307, IMG submission 94437) | Capybara group fecal microbial communities from Wisconsin, USA - P1105 metagenome | ecosystem: Host-associated > Mammals > Digestive system > Large intestine > Fecal | place: USA: Wisconsin...
GATTGTATAGAAATTCCGCAGGCATACTATCGTATGTCAAGGGATTTCTGTGCAAGATGGCGGAAAATATGTCCGCAGATTCAGTGCAAAGCCGTCAGGCGGGCTTTGTGCGGTGTTGCCTTAAGGCAAGGGATTACAATCGTGGACGCTCGGAAAGCATCCCTACAATACGGCTATTCTGCGTGAACGAATTTTGTAGGGGAGCCCGCCCTCGGGCTCCCGAAATTTTTTCGATAGATTGAAGGACCGCCAAAGGCGGCCCCTACAAATGCTACATAAATATATTATTCAAGAAGTGCCAGCGGGCGAGCGGAACTCGCCCCTACACTTTTATTCAGCGTTATTCTGCTCTGTACGGAGTCTTGCAGGCAGGAACTTGCGGATATTCTCCAGCATCTTCTCATCAGGACAGAATATCAGCCTTGTCTTTCCGTGTTCTTCGTGGGTGAAGTCTGCGTAATACTCATGAGCGGCTATATTATCAGTAGCCATTACCAGTGTCATTTCCTCGGTCTCTTTCATGTTATCATCGTACTTTCCGAAAGCCGTGAACTGTCTCACCTCTGTGGATACCATTGATGTACGCTTTGACTTTGCGGTTATCTTGTCGATATCAAGTTCACCGTTGGTGAATGCGTATTCATACTCCACATAGGAATTGCGATACATGAAAAAAGTACCGTATCCGCTGGCGGCTGCAAGAAGCAGACCGAAAAATGCTCTCAACGGATTGCCAAGCTGAAGAAGTGCAAATGCCGCAAGGCACACTGTAATGAGTATACCTATCACAAGCAGGGCATTCTTTCTTGTTTTATCGGATGAAGTCTCGTTTCTTTTAACGAGCTGTTCAGCAAAATTATCCATTATCTTTTCTCACTTTCCATAGACTTACCGTACTTTAATGGCACAGTAATTATATAATATCATAAATTTTCAGTAATTTCAAGAAAACCTCTTGATTTTTTCAGAAAACGTTATTATAATATTATTATAACCCTATGACTGAGAGAGTAGGTATGTCAGAGTTTCCGCAGAGAGGGGCAGTATGGTGTGAATGCCCTGCTACGATGCATATTGAAGTTCACTCACGAGGGGTGGAACGGAAGTGTCACTGATTCGTGATATTGTAGGCTCTGACGTAGGTCTGCGTTAAAGACAAGAGAGTGTCGGCTCTCCTGACAATGGGTGGTATAAAAGCAAGTTGAAGTCTTGTCCTGTTGGGCAGGACTTTTTTTAATTCGGAATGCGGAATGCAGAATTCGGAATTGGCGGTGTCGCCTTACAGCGACAAATTAAAACAATAATTATGAATTTTTAAATCCATCCCCGACAGTGGACAATATAATTACGCATTACGAATTAATTTAAATCTGTCCGCAAAGCGGACACAATAATTCCGAATTCCGAATTATGAATTCTGAATTAATCAAACTTCTGAGGTGATAAAATGAAAGAACAGCTGGAAAAAATCGAAGCGCTGGCTAAGCAGGAGCTTACTTCCTGTACCGAGATCAAGGCGCTGGACGACCTGAGGATAAAATTCCTCGGAAAGAAAGGTGAGCTCACCGCTATTCTCAAGCAGATGGGTAAGCTCTCCGCTGAAGAAAGACCTGTTATCGGTCAGCTTGCCAATAAGGTAAGAGCTGATATCGAGGATGCTCTCAACACCAAGCTGAACGCTCTGAAGTCAGAGGCTCAGTCCGCTAAACTGAAGGAGGAGACTATCGACATCACTCTCCCCGGAACTCACGCTCCTTTCGGTAAGTTCCATCCTCTCACTAAGGTTGAGAACGAGATCCGTGAGATCTTCATAGGCATGGGCTTCAACATCGCTGACGGTCCCGAGATCGACGACGATTACCACGTATTCGAGGCTCTCAATCTTCCTCCCGATCATCCTGCAAGAGATACTCAGGATACTTTCTACATCGAGGGCACAAACGAGACTATCCTTCTCCGTACACAGACTTCATCCGTTCAGGTACACGTTATGGAGACACAGAAGCCCCCTATCCGTATCATCTCACCGGGTCGAGTTTTCCGTTCTGACGCTGTTGATGCTACACATTCTCCTCTCTTCCACCAGATAGAGGGTCTTGTTATCGACAAGGGCATCACTATGAGCGACCTGAAGGGTACTCTCGAAATGCTGATGAAAAAGCTCTACGGCAACGACTGCAAGCTCCGTTTCCGTCCTCACCACTTCCCTTTCACCGAGCCAAGCTGTGAAGTTGATATAAGCTGCTTCAACTGCGGAGGCAAGGGCTGCTCAATGTGCAAGGACGAGGGCTACATCGAACTCCTCGGCGCAGGTATGGTACATCCGAAAGTACTGGAGAACTGCGGTATCGATCCCGAAGAATATTCAGGCTTTGCATTCGGTCTCGGTCTTGAGCGTATGGTTATGGGCCGCTACGATATCAATGATCTCCGTCTCCTCTACGAAAATGATGTGAGATTCCTGGAGCAGTTCTGATATTCAGAAGACAGCTGCCGGACCGAAGATAAGCTTATCCGCTGATACCATGAGGTTTTTATTATGAATAAGCACGAACGAGAGCTTGTTGTATTGGAAAGAATAGTAAACGACAAACGCAAAAACGAAAAGACGGGTCTGTACATCGGCATCCCCATGTTTCTGGCAGCAGGCAGTATGTTGACCTATATTGCTTACACCATGACCGGTTCTCTGCTTGCCTGTCTTGCTGCGGCAGCGTTTACAATTACTATCATCGCTTTACTGGTGAGGGATTACCTTACCATTGAAAAGAAGATAGACGCTATGTATCCTCCCCTCGGCATAAGCACCGATGAGGAAATGGAGGCTATTCTCGAAAGCAGCAGAAGGATAACAAATACCGTTTTTATGTCTGACCGTTATCTAATCAATTTCGACGAAATGAGAGTCATTCAGCTTTGCGATATAAAGAAAGTCAAGCCTGTGGATGTAAAAAACGATGACTACACATCATATATGTTAAAGCTTGTAATGAACAACGGCAAAAATATGCAGATAGCCTTCAGCGGCAAGAATACCCGCAACGACGCAGTAAAGCTTCTCTCAACATATTCAGGCCTTGTGGACGGTCAGAAGTATATCAACTGAACAACGTTATACATTACATACTGTATCAGTTGCCGTGAATGCGGTATACAGCTGTTTAAAAGAAAATAACGAAAGGAAAAAATATATGAATTTATCAATGAAATGGCTCGGCGATTACGTAAAAGCCGATATGCCTGTTAAGGATCTCTGCCATGCCCTCACAATGAGCGGTTCAAAGGTAGAGTGCTTTGAAGAAGAAGGAAAAAATATATCCAAGGTAGTAGTCGGAAAGATACTCTCCAAGGGACCTCACGAAAACGCTGATGCGCTTTTCGTATGCCAGGTGGATGTCGGTGCTGACGCTCCCATACAGATAGTTACAAACGCCAAGAACGTCAAGGAGGGCGACCTCGTTCCTGTTGCTCTGGACGGTGCTGTTCTCCCCGAGGGCAAGATCAAGAAGTGCAAGATGCGTGGAGTTGAAAGCTTCGGTATGTTCTGCGGACTTGATACTCTCGGTCTCACAGCTCACGATTTCCCATACGCTGACCCTGAGGGCGTTTTCGTTATCGAGGAAGACTGCCAGCTCGGTCAGGACATCCACTCCGCTATAGGTCTGGACGATACTTCCATCGAATTTGAGATCACTTCAAACCGTCCTGACTGTCTCAGCGTTATCGGCCTTGCAAGAGAGACTGCTGCTACCTACGGCACAGAGCTGAAGGTAAATGCTCCCGAATTCAAGGGCGTTGACGGCGATATCAACTCTATGCTGAAAGTCGATATCCACAACACCGAAAAGTGTCAGAGATACTGCGCAGGTATCGTCAAGAACGTAAAGATAGGCCCTTCACCAAGATGGATGAGAGAGAGACTCCGTGCCAGCGGTGTACGTCCTATCAACAACTTTGTTGATATCACAAACTACGTTATGCTGGAATACGGTCAGCCTATGCACGCTTTCGACCTCCGCTACGTTGAGGGCGCATACATCAATGTCCGCAACGCAAAGAACGGCGAAAAGATAATGACTCTCGACGGCGTTGAGCGTGAACTTACTGACGATATGCTGGTAATCGCTGACGAGAAGAAGCCCGTTGCTGTTGCAGGTATCATGGGCGGCGAGTACAGCGGTATCATGGACGATACTACTACTGTTGTATTCGAGTCAGCATACTTCGAGCCTTCACAGGTAAGACAGACTTCCAAGAAGCTGAAGCTGAAGTCAGACGCTTCTTCACGCTATGAAAAGGGCGTTGACAGACTTATCTCAATGACCTGCTTAAAGCGTGCTTTCCAGCTTGTTGAGGAACTGGGTGCAGGTGAAGTTCTCAACACTGTTATCGACTGCGACTACACAGACAAGACTCCTGCTTCTGTAGAGTTCAACGCTGAGTGGATAAACAATTTCCTCGGCACCGATATCCCTGAGGCAGACATGATAAAGTACCTCGAGCGCCTTGAATTCAAGGTTGAAAACGGCAGAGTGATCGCTCCTTCATTCCGTATAGATATCGGCTGCAAGGCTGACATCGCTGAGGAAGTTGCACGTATCTACGGCTACAACAATATCCCTTCCACTGACTTCCGTGGAGTTGCAAGAGCTGAATTCACAGAGGAGCAGAAGTTCGCACGTACACTGAGAAATGCTGCTGTTTCTCTCGGCGGATATGAGATAGCTACCTACTCTTTCGTATCACCAAAGTACTTCGACAAGATCAGACTTCCCGAGGGAAGCAAGCTGAGAAACGCTGTAAAGATTGTAAATCCTCTCGGCGAGGATACAAGCGTTATGAGAACAACAACTGTTCCTTCAATGCTTGACGTTCTTTCATTCAACTACAACAACAGAAACGAAAAGGCCTGCCTCTTTGAAATTTCAAAGGAGTACCTCCCTGCTTCCGAGGAAAAGCCTTACATCAACGGCGACACACTTGCCAACAGCGGCGAAAAGAAGCACAAGTACCAGTATTCACTTCCTGACGAGCCTCAGAGACTCACTATCGGTATGTACGGCGGAAACTGCGATTTCTACACCATGAAGGGCATGATAGAGCAGATACTCGCTGAGCTGAAGATAGATGACGTTGAGTACAAGAGAGCTTCTGACTGCGAAGTATTCGACGAGAAGTCAGCATTCCATCCCGGAAGAAGCGCTGTTATCGTCAAGAACGGCGTACACATCGGTATCTTCGGCGAGATACACCCTGCTGTACAGGAGACCTACGAACTCGGCGTAAAGACATATGCGGCCAAGCTTTGCATCCCTGAGATGATGGAGCTTGCTGCTGACAAGATAACATATCAGCCGCTTCCTAAGTTCCCTGCAACTACCCGTGACCTCAGCCTCCTTGTAGACGAGGATATGCCTGTTGCAGAGCTTGAAAAGGCTATCAAGGGAGCAGTCGGAAAGATACTCGAAAAGGTAACTCTCTTCGACGTTTACCGCAGCGACGACATGAAGAAAAGCGGCAAGAAGAGTATCGCATACTCTATCTCAATGCGTTCACACGACGGCACACTCACCGACGAACAGGCTGACAGCGCAATGAAAAAAGCACTGAAAGCCCTCTCAGCTATCGGCGCAGAACTCCGTTCATAAAAATAAAGGCAAAACCGCACAAAACTTGTGCTGAATATGTCCGCAGATTCAGTGCAAAGCCGTCAGGCAGGCTTTGTGCGGTGTTGCCTAAACGGGAGGCCGAGGGCGGCCTCCCCTACAATATACAACAAAGGGCACTCATATGAGTGCCCTTGCTTATTATTCATTTTCGGTGATCCTGCTTGAGGAAGAATCCTCGGTCTTCGGGACTTTCTGGATCGATATTTTCGCCTTTGTCACTGACCACACTTTATCGCTGGATGTACAGGTTATCACTGCATCGAAGCTGAGGCGGTGAATTGAACTGTCCATATTCAGCAGGCTGGCGTCCGCTACGAAATCGGAAGGCGTCATTACGTCAACGACCTCCGCAGGGCCTATAACGGTTATTGTAAGCTTCTGGTTCAGTATCTTGTAATCGTAGTTGTCATTGGGGACATTGCTGATGTGGATATTCTCCGCATCAAGAGTTATCTCCTTACGTGCAAGACTGCTGTCATCAAGACTTACTGTTACGCTGTCAGCACCCGAAAGATTTACCATTCCTGCCTCGCTGAGACGTTCGCTTATATCGAATTCCTGCGAATAGCCAAGATCAAAATCGCTGAGATTTATCTTCTGTACCTCAAAGGTATCGGATATCTCCGCATTGGCATTGTTTGAAGCTATCACAAGAGTATCAGGCGACATTTTCAGCTTGAGGGAACTCTTGTCAAAATTCTCGGGAGCATTGATTATCTGGACTATCGGCTTTACCGTTTTCTGAGTCAGCACAGGTACGGTTATCTCAAAGCTTGACGGAGTACAGGTAAGCTGTGACTGATCAAGCTCTACGCCGTCAGCTGAGTAAAGCTGAACTGTGTCCGCATGGACGTTGAATGAGGAATCCTTATCGTGAAATTCCGAGTCGGAATAGACATAGCAGGTCTCGACCTTGTCAAGAAGCTTTGAAGGCCCCTGTATAGTAACTGTAGCCGGCTCGCAGATATAATCACTGGGGACTTTTCCCTCTGCAAATGTTACATTTGTAAGCTTCGGTGTAACTGCGATCTCCTTGCTTCCGAATTTATCAATGCTTACGGTAGCGGTGGAAGGCACTACGGATTCAAGCTCGAAATCGATGCCTGAAATGCTCTTTACTCTTATGGGGAGAGTGCGCTGACCTGTAGTTTCAACGTTTGAGAAATCCACATAAGCCACAAGGGTATCCTTGTTGAGATTTCTTATCTGTGTCTTGCTTCCCTTGATCTTGATCTGCACTTCCTGAACATCACATCCGTAGACAGAAAGTCCGTTATCCGCAACTGATGTGCCTGTGGTATCGATGCTGAGGGGGATCTTATCGAGAGTTTTCGGCTCGGACGGATTAAGGCTCATGGATATCATGAACCACACGATAAGCGCAATGAGCAGCGAAAGTATAGCAAGACTTGTATTATTCGCAAGGCCGTCAACTATCTTTTTTCTTATGCCGGTTATCAGATTCATTCTTTCTCCTCCTTTTCAGAGTGGGAAGAGAAAAGCTTTTTGCTTCCGATGGATATTTCAGTCTTGTCGTTGAATATCTCATCCTCGAGGAGCTTTTTCAGCTTGTCACGGGTATAGTCACGGGTAAGCACACCGTTGAGCGCAACGGATATCTGTCCCGTTTCCTCTGATACAACGATAACGATCGCATCGGAGTTTTCGCTCATGCCGATAGCTGCTCTGTGACGTGAGCCCAGCTTCTTGTTGATGAGCTCGTCCTTCTGCGGTTTCGGAAGGAAGCAGGCGGCGGCAAGGATTATACCGTCACGCATGATAACAGCTCCGTCATGGAGAGGAGTTTTCGGATAGAAGATGTTGCCGAATACTTCCTTGCTGGGAACAGCATTCATGATAGTGCCTGTTTCTATCTGCTCACCGAGACGCACCTGACGCTCAACTACGATGAGGGCGCCTGTGCAGGTAGCGGAAAGCTCAACGCACGAATCGCATATGGCCTCGATAGCGGGTTCCCATTTCTGTTTCAGCTCGTCAGTACCCTGACCGAGGCCAAAGAGTTTGATACCGAATTTGGTACGTCCTGCCTTTTCAAGAGCACGTCTGAGCTCAGGCTGGAAAAGGATTATCATAGCAAGCACACCGATGCTGAGGGTCTGTTTCAGAATGTATGTAACAGCCGTCAGACCAATGAGCCTGCTTATCCAGTAGCCTATTACAAGGAGGAGTATACCTTTGAGAAGCTGACCTGCACGGGTCTCTCGTATCAGCTTCAGAAGCATATATATGACGTATGCCAGAATGAGTACATCGACTATATCTATTGGCTTGATGGTACTCAGCACACTCAGGAGACCGTCAAAGAAGTCTCTGATTCCGGATGACATGGATACACATCCCTTCTATGGGGTGGAGATTTTTTACACATATTTATTTTTGGAGTATGCCTATTAATTTAATTATCAATAGTATGCACAGTTCCTCATATTCTATTGTACCACAAATTCAGATTATTTCAATAGTTTTTTTATTTTTTTCAAATTTTTTTCATACTTCTTATCTCCTCCGCAAGCCTTACAGCGTCCTCTTCTCTGCTGAATACCGACGGTGCAAAACGTACCGTGCCGTTTTTTGTGCCAAGTGAGGCGTGTGCAAGTGCGGCACAGTGAAATCCTGCACGGAGACAATAGCCCTTTTCCGCAAGATATGCCGCAGTCCGCTCCGACGGGATATCTCCCACATTGAATGAAACAATGGGAACATACTCCCCACAGGGATGGCGGTATACCGTGATATCACTGCCAAGCTCCGAAATGAAGCGTGAGCATATCCTGCTTTCGTGGGAGTATATCCTCCGCAGTCCCCTGCTCTTCACAAAGCCAATGCCTGCCTTTACCGACATTGCTCCCGTTATATTGGGTGTGCCGCTTTCAAGGCTGTCTGGGAGGACATCGGGCTGTATAAGGCTCAGGGATGCACTTCCCGTGCCGCCCTGTATTATAGGAGATATAGGATATCTGCCGTCCGTGATGAGCAGTCCCGTTCCTGTGATGCCGTAAAGTCCCTTATGCCCTGCGGTGCAGAGAATGTTTATCCCGTCGCTGAGTTTTACGTCCAGCACTCCGCAGGCCTGTGCGCCGTCTGCAATGAAACATATCCCACGTTCACGGCAAAGCTCTCCTATCTCACGGTAAGGCGTTATCTGCCCAGTAACATTGCTTGCAAGTGTACATACCACAGCTTTAGTATCCTCACGCATTAGCGAGCGGAAGCTTTCGATAGTCCGTTCATCCTCGGGATAGACCTCGGCTATGGAAAGGGATATGCGCTTTTTCATTGCCATAGCCGCAGACGGACGGGCTGAGGAATTGTGCTCCAGACCGCTTATGATAAGATGGCCGCCTCCGCTCATCACGCCCTGAATCGCCATATTCAGCGCATAGGTGCAGTTCATGGTGAAGACCACATTCTCAGGCTCGGCACCGAAAAAATCAGCAGCAGTCTCACGGGCTGAGTACAAAGCCTCTGAAGCCTCCATAGCCAGCCTGTGACCTCCACGGCCTGCGTTGCCTCCGTAACGTCTGACAGCTTCGGAAACGGCTCTCCTGACGGAAAGCGGCTTCGGGAAGGTAGTAGCGGCGTTATCGAAATTTATCATATCACGCACCTCCGTCAGATAAGGTCCTGTATGGAATTGCGTATCTTTCAAGTAATGCGGCAGCTTCACGGCAGTGACCGTAGATATTCAGCTGATAGCCGCAGCCGCCTGCGGTATTTTTCTCTTTTCGTGTGACTTTGCACTTGTATCCTCTCGACCTCAGCAGTCTTTCACCTTTGACAGCATAGGTATATGATGTCATTTCTGCAATGCAAACATCCATTATCATCACCTCGCTTCTGAGGCAACTGTGCATAGTGCGGTACTTCTTATTATATGTTTCTGAGGGCGTATTAGTTAGGCTTTTTTCAATGCGTAATTCGTAATGCGTAATGCGTAATTATTGTGATATCCGTGTTTTGGTGTGTCAGAGGGCGCACACTGTGCGCCCCTACAAATTGGTTCATCACATTTGGAGGTATACATGAGGACCGCCAAAGGCGGCCCCTACAAATTGTACATTCGCTCATACATAACAAGAAGTGCCAACGAGCGAAAGCAGATTATGCTAAACGTACAAAGTAAGCGAGCTTGCGAGCGAATCGTGACTGCGCCCGCCTGCTCGGCGGCGAGCGAATCGTGACTGCGCCCGCCCGCTCGGCGGCGGTCACAGATTTGACACATTCTGTCACACAGTTTTGACCCATGTGAAAAAAACGACACAAAAACTTCCCATAAAAACTACATTTATCGCAAATTAATATCACACAGCTCAAATATAATATAATCACAGCAACGGGGAAGGGTCCCCGAAAGATAAAGTTTATAATTTTCTGAAAAGGAACGTGAATATTATGAGAGAAGAATATGAGTACACAGTAAACAACATGGAGGAAAACAGCGAGGCAAACGGTATGAATAACAATAATAACGATATGTACAGCTACTATAACGGATTCTCCGCAGACGGCGGTTCACCCAAGAAGCCTAAGAAGCACATCGGCGCTAAGATAGCCGCTTCACTTATGGCTATGACTCTTGTTTCAGCCGGATCTATCGGTATCTACCGCAATGTTGCAGGTGTGAAGACTAACAACGCAACAGCTTCATCAGTTGAGAACGCTGAGGCTTCTGCTGTTGAAAATGCTGCTGAAAAGGTATCCAAGAAGGCTAAGGCTGAGAATGTAAGCATCATCAAGCCTGAGGATTCAGAGGGCGGCCTCCTTACTACAGAGGAGATCGTCGAAAAGGTCCTCCCTTCAGTAGTAGGTATCGAGTCCACTTTCACAATGACTACTCAGAACAACGGCTTCAACTTCGGTGATTTCGGAAGCTTCGGCGGTTTCGGCGGATTTGACTTCGGTCAGAGCCAGCAGCCCCAGACTTCACAGGCTACAGCTACAGGTACAGGTGTTGCTATCACAGAGGACGGCTACATCGTTACAAATGCTCACGTTATCTATGATACAGAGTACGGCGCAGGCCTTGCCGACAGCATCTCCGTTCTCCTGAACGATGAAAAGAGCTACGATGCTGAGGTCATCGGCTATGACACAGACTGCGACCTTGCAGTGCTCAAGATAAAGGCTACAGGCCTTACAGCTGCTGAATTCGGCGACAGCGACGACCTCAAGCTTGGCGAATCAGTTATCGCTATCGGCAACCCACTCGGCTTTGAGCTTATGGATACTGTTACAAGCGGTATCGTATCAGGTATCAACCGTGAAATAACTATCAACGACAAGGCTATGACTCTCCTCCAGACAGATGCCGCTATCAACTCAGGCAACTCAGGCGGACCGCTCATCAACAAGTACGGTCAGGTCATCGGCATCAACTCTTCTAAGATGTCAGCTTCATACTCCGAGACATCCATCGAAGGTATCGGCTTTGCTATCCCTTCAAACGAAGTTGCACAGATAGTTGACGATATCATGGAATACGGCTACGTAACAGGCAAGCCTCAGCTCGGTATCAGCTGTCAGGATGTTACAGAGACTATCTCAAAGATGTATAATCTCCCTGTAGGCGTATACGTTACAACTGTTACAGACGGCAGTGCCGCTGACAAGGCAGGCTTAAAGTCAGGCGATGTTATCACAGCTGTTGACGGTGAAGAAGTAAAGACATCCGCTGAACTGAACGCCAAGAAGAATCTGCACAAGGCAGGCGAAACTCTCGAACTCACATACATGAGAAGCGGCAACGAAGAAAAGGTAACTGTTACCCTCGATCAGGCTGAGAACAAAGACTGACCGCCGTCGAGCGGACGGAGCGCAATCACGTTACGCTCGTAAACTCGCTTACTCTGTACGTTTAGCAAAATCTGCTTTCGCTCGTTGGCACTTTAATTATAAATAATCGACAGTCTGCTTTGTCAGAGCGGATATCATATCAATATCGACATCTACATTTCCTCATATCATGAGATAAGGTGCGGCAGCTGCCATGCCGCACCCTCTCCCCCCGCTGAGCGAGCGGCAAGCTGACGCCAGCTTGACCCCAATCACGACCGCTGAGCGAGCGGTGCGCAGTCACGATTCGGCGCAAGCGCCTTACTTTGTACGTTTAGCTTACTCTGCTTTCGCTCGCCGGCACTTCTTGTTGTGCAGGAGCGGATATCATCCGCCTTGACATCAACACATAACATTCGTCATCAACTAAAACTTTTTCATAATCTCCTTCATTAAAAGCTCCCCATTACCGTATCACCACTGCGGTAATGGGGAGTATTGTCGTCATATGGGATACTTAGCAATGCGTAATTGCAGGAGTATCCGTATTTGCGGTTTTGTCCGAGGGCGCACAATTTGCGCCCCTACTAATTTCTGATTTCTACTTTCTGATTACTCCGTAATAGCGGTTTTCATTTCACGGACATATGCACCGATGTGTTCGGGAGCGTCCTTGCCGTACTTTTCAAGCAGTTTGATTATTGCCGAACCTACGATGGCACCGTCGGAAAGTGAAGCCATTTTCTGTGCCTGCTCAGGCTTTGAGATGCCGAATCCTACTGCACAGGGAACGTCCGTATTCTCACGTATCACCTTGACGATATCGCCTATGTTTGTGGTTATCTCTGTTCTCTCGCCTGTTACACCGAGACTTGATACAACGTAGATGAAGCCCTCAGCTTCCTTTGCTATCATGGCTATGCGGTTCTCGGATGTGGGAGCTATCAGTGATATAAGGTCAACTCCGTACTGCTTTGCAACTGATGAGAATTCGTCCTTCTCCTCGAATGGCAGGTCGGGAAGGATTATTCCGTCTATGCCTGATTCACAGCATCTTGCCATGAATCTCTCTGCGTCGTAGGAGTACACAACGTTTGCATAGGTCATGAACACCATCGGTATCTTCACATCTCTGCGAAGTTCCTTTACGAAATCGAATATCTTGTCTGTGGTAACTCCCCCTGCAAGGGCACGGATGTTTGCGCCCTGTATAACGGGTCCTTCTGCTGTAGGGTCTGAGAATGGTATTCCCAGCTCGATAAGGTCTGCACCGTTTTCAGCGGCGGCACGTACTGCCCTTGCAGTAGTTTCAAGGTCGGGGTCTCCGCAGGTGATGAATGGTATGAATGCCTTGCCGTTTGCAAAGGCTGCTCTGATATTACTCATATATATCCTCTCCTCTGTATCTTGCTATTGCGGCACAGTCCTTGTCGCCTCTGCCTGAGATAGTGATGATGATTATTTTGTCCTTGTCCATTGTGGGAGCAAGCTTCATTGCGTATGCAACAGCGTGTGCGGACTCGATAGCAGGGATTATTCCCTCGGTGCGTGAAAGGTACTCGAAAGCGTTCACAGCTTCGTCATCGGTAACAGGCACATATTCAGCCCTGCCGATATCGTGGAGATGTGCGTGCTCGGGGCCTACACCGGGGTAGTCAAGTCCTGCGGAGATAGAATAAACAGGAGCTATCTGACCGTATTCGTCCTGACAGAAATACGACTTCATACCGTGAAAAATACCGATACGGCCTGTGTTTACAGTTGCGGCTGTCTCGAATGTGTCGATGCCACGGCCTGCGGCTTCACAGCCGATAAGGCGCACGCCCTCGTCGGGGATGTAGTGATAGAAGCTGCCGATAGCATTTGAGCCTCCGCCTACGCAGGCGATAACAGCATCAGGAAGTCTGCCCTCTGCTTCAAGTATCTGGGCACGGGACTCACGGGAGATAACTGCCTGGAAATCACGTACTATAGTGGGGAAAGGATGAGGTCCCATTACAGAGCCGAGACAGTAATGTGTATCGGAAATACGCTTTGTCCACTCTCTCATAGCCTCGGAAACTGCATCCTTGAGGGTAGCCGTGCCTGTTGTTACAGGGATGACCTCAGCACCGAGAAGTCTCATTCTGTAAACGTTGAGAGCCTGACGCTTGGTGTCCTCCTCGCCCATGAAAACCACGCACTCCATACCCATGAGAGCGGCGGCTGTAGCTGTAGCAACTCCGTGCTGACCTGCGCCTGTTTCAGCGATAAGACGGGTCTTGCCCATTTTCTTTGCAAGGAGAGCCTGTCCGAGGACGTTGTTTATCTTGTGTGAGCCTGTGTGGTTGAGGTCCTCACGCTTCAGATATATTTTAGCACCGCCCAGATCGGCAGTCATTTTGTCTGCACGGTAAAGAAGTGAGGGTCTGCCTGCGTAATCGTTGAGCAGAGCTGTCAGCTCCCTGTTGAATTCGGGATCGTTCTTGTAGTGTTCGTAAGCTTCTTCAAGCTCGATAATTGCATTCATGAGAGTTTCGGGGATATACTGTCCGCCGTGAACTCCGAATCTTCCTTTTTTCTCTGACATGATTTATTATCCTTTCATTTTAATTTATAATTATTGAATATTTGTTTGCCTTTACGGTGGTAGGCGGGTTTTTAATGCGTAATTCGTAATGCGTAATTATTGTGTCCCTGTCGGGACGGATATCATCCGCCCGCCAATAACCGAACAAATGTGGATAGAACATTGTAGGGAACGGCGCCCCCACCGTTCCACGGTGAACCAATTGAATTTGCCATCCATATAAATGATGTTGAAATCATTCATGTAGTAAAAATAAAATTCATATGTGTTACGTTAACATGGAACGCCGAGGGCGGCGTTCCCTACAGATCGTACATTTACCCATACATAACAAGAAGTGCCAACGAGCGAAAGCAGATTATGCTAAACGTACAAAGTAAGCGAGTTTACGAGCGAATCGTGGAATGCGCTCCGCTCGCTCAGCGGCTCCTTACTGCGTAGGCAAATTCCATCATTTTGTTGCAGTCCTTCACGCCGTCAGTTTCAATGCCTGAGCTTACGTCAACGGCAAAGGGGTGGAGTTCAGCTATTGCCTGCGTTACGTTTTTCGGGTCAAGTCCGCCTGCTAAGAAATAGGGACGGCTCATCTGCTTTATCAGCGACCAGTCGAAAGTCTCACCGCTTCCCTTTCCCGAATCCAGAAGAACCAGATCCGCAGGGGAATTTTCGGCCTTTTCGATATCAGCCTCAGACTTCACCTGAAAGGCACGTATCACATTTATGCCTGCGTCCTGCAAGCGGAGTATCAGCTCATCAGGCTCGTTACCGTGAAGCTGGGCAATTTTTATCGTGCCTGCTTTGTATATGTCCGTTATCTCGTCGAAGGAGCTGTCCACGAATACTCCCACGGGAGTTATCTTCTCGTCAAGTCCGTCCGAGAGTATATGCGCCTGCTGCGGAGTGACATAACGTCTGCTTTTCTCCGCAAAGACAAATCCCACATATTCGGGCATTAGCCGCCATATCCAGCGCATATCGTCAACGGTACACATACCGCACATTTTTATCAGTGTTTTCATAATGCTGCCTTTCTTACATATCTTGTCACGGGCGTATGATATAAGCCAATAACCGAACAAATATGATAAACCCAATGTAGGGGAGGCCGCCCTCGGCCTCCCACGGTGAACCGATGATATTTGCCGTTCATGATAATGATGTTGAATCGTTCATGAAATAATTATATAAATCCATACGTGTTGCTTTAACACGGGAGGCCGAGGGCGGCCTCCCCTACAGTCTGATTACTGATTATTACGGAGTTCCGCCAGTTTAGCGGATTTATCGGGGGCTTTCATGAGTGTCTCACCGATGAGGACTGCGTTTGTTCCCGACTGACGGAGAAGTGCGATATCCTCGGCTGTTTTCACTCCGCTCTCTGATACGAATATGATATCATCTGGCACAAGCTCCCTCATGCGTCTGCTGTTGGATGTGTCAACGGTGAAATCCTTCAGGTTGCGGTTGTTTACGCCTATAAGCCTCGCTCCGCATCTGACTGCCATTGCTACTTCGTTTTCATCGTGGGCTTCTACCAGTGCGGACATTCCCAGTTCGTCGCAGATGCCGATATATTCCTTTATCTGCGCTTCGGTGAGTATGGAGCATATAAGCAGTACCGCCTTCGCTCCCAGAATCTTCGCTTCGTAAATCATGTAGCTGTCAACGGTGAAATCCTTGCGTATACAGGGGATGTTCACGCTTGCGGCTATCTCACGAAGATACTCACTGCTCCCCAGAAACCACTTGGGCTCGGTGAGTACGGATATACAGTCGGCGCCTGCCTTTTCGTATTCCTTTGCAATTTCAAGATAGGGGAAGTCCTCTGCGATAATACCTTTTGAAGGTGAAGCTTTTTTGCACTCGCAGATGAAAGCTATATCGTCCTTTCGGAGAGCATTTTCAAATTCAAACTCCCCTTTCGGCAATGCCAGAGCCTGCGCCTTTACCTCGTCAAAGGGATGTATCTTCTCTGCCGCCGCCACACGTTCTCTTGCGTGGTCGGCAAGCTGGTCAAGTATCGTCATGGTGGTGTTCCTTTCTTTCAATGCGTAATTCGTAATGCGTAATGCGTAATTATTGTGTCCCTGTCGGGACGGATATTTTGTAGGGCGAATATCATCCGCCCGTCCACAGGAATACAACCAAATGTGATGAACCGATTGTAGGGAACGCCGCACTTGACACGTGCCCAGCCCCTTTGTCACTGCGTGACATTTCCCCACACTGTGGGGAATCACCCGGCGTTCCATGTTAACGTAACACATATGAATTTTATTTTTACTACATGAATGATTTCAACATCATTTATATGGATGGCAAATTCAATTGGTTCACCGTGGAACGGCGAGGGCGCCGTTCCCTACAATGTTCTATCGATATTTATTTGGTTATCCGAGGGCGCTCGGAAAGCGCCCCTACAGATTGTACGTTTACTCATACATAACAAGCCGGCGAGCGACCTGAAACTCATCGCTTTGCAAGAAGTAAGCGAGTTTACGAGCGATTCGTGATTGCGCTCCGCTCGCTCAGCGGTTGCTTGATTCTACAAATTTATCAAGGGTCGCAAGGGCTTTGCCGTTGTCGATGAGTTCGGCGGCTTTGATTATTCCGTCTGCCATTGACTCTGCCTTTCCGCCTATGTATATTGCCGCACCTGCATTCAGCAGAACTGCGTCCCTCTTGTGGTCTCTGATCTCGCCGCTGAGTATTCCTCTTGTGATAGCCGCATTTTCCTGAGGTGTGCCGCCGAGGAGATCGTCCTTGCTGCATCTCTCGAATCCGAACTGCTCGGGAGTTATCTCATAGGTCTTCATCCAGCCGTCCTTGTACTCGCATACTGCCGTTGGTGCGCTGGTGGATATCTCGTCCAGTTTGTCAGTGCCGAACACTACCATTCCACGCTTTGAACCAAGCTTCATCAGTACCTCGGCAACAGGTTCAAGGAGTACTCTGTCATACACGCCGAGAAGATGCATCTGTGGGCTTGAAGGATTGGTAAGAGGTCCGAGGATGTTGAACACTGTGCGGAATCCCAGCTCCTTGCGGATAGGACCTACGTACTTCATGGAGGTGTGGTACTTCTGTGCGAAGAAGAAGCAGAATCCCACTTCCCTGAGAAGCTCCACGCATTTCTCAGGTTCAAGGCTGATATTTGCGCCGAGGGCTTCCAGACAGTCAGCTGTTCCGCTGAGTGAAGATGCCGCACGGTTGCCATGCTTTGCTACCTTTATACCTGCGGCGGCGATGATGAATGCCGATGTGGTGGAGATATTGAAGCTGTGGGCGTTGTCTCCGCCTGTGCCGACTATCTCAAGCACTTCCATGTCATGCTCTACCTTTGTGGCTGCGTCACGCATAGCTGCGGCACATCCCGTTATCTCGTCGATGGTCTCGGCTTTGGTGCTTTTGGTGGAGAGTGCGGAAAGGAAAGCCGCATTCTGTGTGGGAGTTGTCTGTCCTGACATTATCTCCGAAATGACTGTGTATGCCTCATCGTATGTGAGGTCTTCCTTGTTTACGATCTTTTCTATTGCTTCCTTTATCATTTTTATTCCTCCTGTAATTTAATTCGGAATGCGTAATGCGTAATTATTGTGTCCCTCACATTTTGTAGGGGCGCACAGTGTGCGCCCTCGGATAACCGAACGAATGTGGATAGAACATTGTAGGGGAGGCCGCCCTCGGCCTCCCGTGTTAACGCAACACGTATGGATTTTTATAATTATTTCATGAACGATTCAACATCATTATCATAAACGGCAAATATCATCGGTTCACCGTGGAACGCCGGGTGATTCCCCACAGTGTGGGGAAATGTCACGCAGTGACAAAGGGGCTGGGCACGTGTCAAGTGCGGCGTTCCCTACACATTGGTTCATAACGTAGTAATGAAGTTCTTGAGCATTATGTGTCCGTCGGGGGTCATGATGGATTCGGGATGGAACTGTACACCGTAGATGGGGTATTCCTTATGCTGTACCGCCATTATCTCGCCGTCGTCCGCTACCGCCGTTACCTCGAAGCAATCGGGGATAGTTGATGCGTCTGCGGCAAGTGAGTGATATCTTGCAACAGGGGCGCCCTCGTCTATGCCTTTGAATATGGGGCTGTCATTCATGAACTTTATAACCGACTGCTTGCCGTGCATAAGTTTCTTGGCATATGTGACAGTTGCTCCGTATGCCGCACATATCGCCTGATGTCCGAGACAAACGCCCAGTGTGGGTATCTTCTGACATACGGTCTTTGCCGCTTCAATGATTATTCCTGCGTCCTCGGGTCTGCCGGGGCCCGGAGATAAAATAATGCGGTCAGGTCTTAGTTTTTCTATCTGCTTAATAGTCATTTCATCATTGCGTATCACCTTGATGTTCGGCTCAATAGCCCCTATCATCTGGTAAAGGTTATATGAAAAGCTGTCGTAATTATCAATGAGAAGTATCATGCGTCCGCCTCCTCTGCAAGTTTCAGGGCATTTATAACTGCTGCCGCTTTGTTCAGGCACTCCTGATGCTCCTTTTCGGGAACTGAATCAGCAACGATGCCTGCGCCGCTTCTGACAAATACCTTGCCGTTTTTCTTGTATGCGATACGGATAGCTATGCAGGTGTCAAGATTGCCCGTGAAGTCGATGTATCCGATAGCGCCGCCGTAAATTCCTCGCTTATTGTTTTCCAGCTCTGCTATAAGCTGACAAGCTCTTATCTTGGGTGCTCCCGAAAGAGTACCCGCAGGAAGAACTGCGCTTACTGCGTCAAGTCCGTCGAACTCATCACGTATCTCTCCACGGACTGTCGAACCGATATGCATTACGTGGGAATAGCGCTCTATGCTGTGGAGCTTCTCGACTTCGACTGTGCCGAATCTGCTTATCTTTCCGAGGTCGTTTCGGCCTAAGTCTACCAGCATATTATGCTCGGCAAGCTCTTTTTCATCAGCAAGAAGTCCAGCTTCAAGCTCTTTGTCCTCTTTCTCGGTCTTTCCACGGGGACGGGTTCCTGCCAGGGGGAAGGTATGGAGCACACCGTCTTCCAGCTTCACCAATGTCTCAGGTGATGCGCCTGCAATCTCAACATCAGTTCCCGAAAAATAGAACATATACGGGGACGGATTGATAGTTCTCAGCACACGGTAGGTATCAAGGAGACTTCCCTCAAAGCCTGCACTCAGGCGGTTGGAGAGCACTATCTGGAATATGTCGCCCTCATGGATGTGGTGCTTTGCCCTTTCAACCATATTGCAGTACTCATCCTTGCTGAAAAGAGGCGTGACATCGGTGGTGAGGTGTCCGCTGCAATCGTAATCCCTGTCGCCGTTCCTCAGCAGATCGGCCATCTGGCTAAGTGCCAGCTTTGCCTTGTTGTAGCCTGTTTCGCCTTCCTCAAGCTTCATGTTGGCAATGAGTATCAGCTTCTGTCTCACGTTGTCGAAAACGATGACCTTGTCGAAAAGCATCAGGTCAACGTCCTTGAAGCCCTCGCTGTCCTCGGTCTGAATACGCAGCGACTTCTCGGTGTAGGAGAGGAAATCGTAGGAGAAGTATCCCACGAATCCGCCTGTGAATGACGGAAGATAATCGAATTTCGGGCTTCTGTAGTTTGCGAGTATCTGTCTTATCTGGATGGAAGGATCTTCGGTCTGCATTGTAACGTCACCGATAGTTATGTCATTACCTGCGGCAGTTATCTGTATCTTCGGGTCATAGCCGATGAAAGTGTAGCGTCCCCACTTCTCGTTATGTGCGGCTGATTCCAGCATATAGCAGTGAGTAGACACATTCTTCAGTATCTTCATGGCTTCGATGGGAGTACAGATGTCGGAGAGTATCTCGCAACTTACAGGAAGAATGTCGTACTTTCCGCTTTCAGCGATCTCTCTGACCTTGTCGTATTCGGGTAAAAAATTCATAAAAGCACCTCCGCTTTGATAATTCGTAATTCGTAATGCGTAATTGTATGTACGAATTAAAATAAAAAAGTCCTTGACAGACATTCTCAGTCTGTCAAGGACGAATATACTTATCCGTGGTACCACCTTGATTCATGGTATAATTCACCATGCACTCTTACAGGATACTATCATATCCCTGATGTTTAACGCACATCACTACGTTGCAGAATACTCCGCAGAAGCCATAAGCAAGCCTGCCGTATCATTAACAAGCAACTGCCCCCTGAGCTCACACGCCCTCGGAACTCTCACTCACGCACCCACGTTTGACTGCACCCTCGGCGGTCCATTTGCTGACTTGTTTTTCACCTGACTCTCATCACCGCAGGCTCTCTGTGGAAGCATCATCAGCTTTATCTCCGCTTCATCGGTTTTCATTGTGCTTATTTTAGCACAGTCAAATCAGTTTGTCAATATGGAAGAAAATATTTTTTTATTTTAACAAGCTGACGGCCGCTGAGCGAGCGGCGGCGCAACCACGATTCGCTCGTAAACTCGCTTACTCTGTACGTTGCGGTTACTCTGCTTTCGCTCGCTGGCACTTCTTGTTATGTATGGGTAAACGAACAATTTGTAGGGGCGCACAGGGACGTCGAGGACGCCGTCCCCTACAAAATATCCGTCCCGACAGGGACACAATAATTACGCATTACGCATTACGAATTACGAATTGAAAAAGTCCCCGACAGCCCCTACGGTCTGATTTCTGCTTTCTGCTTTCTGAAAGTGCGCCCTACAATACTAACATAATCGTATGTCATAGCGTACAAACCAGTGATGCAGCTGAATGAAAAAAGCTATGGTCTGAGGCAGATTCATAAGCTGTCCGTACCACTGCACATGGTCGGCATGGGTCAGCAGTCGTTCAAGGGCTTCTCGCTTCACAAGGTCGGTCATGGGCGTTCCCTCGTCAAGTATCTTCCTCAGCTTATCGGTAACAGCTTCAAGGAATGCAGGGGAATGTGTCTTCGGGTAGGGACTTTTCTTCCGCCGCAGTACCTTTTCGGGAAGCCAGTCTTTCATCGCCTCACGGAGAAGTCCCTTTTCCCTGCCCTGCCAGTCCTTGTACTCCCAGCGGACATTGTACATATACTCGGCTATCCTGTAGTCACAGAAAGGCACTCTCACCTCCAGTCCGCTGTACATGGACATTCTGTCCTTGCGGTCGAGAAGCGTCTGCATGAACCAGTCAAAGTTCAGCTGTGTCATCTCACGCATACGGCTGTCGGTGTCGTTGTCGGAGGGAAGTTTCTCCGCATAATCGGCAGTTCTTCTGTAGGCGGAATAAACGTAGTCCCCGGCGTTTATCTGCTCAGCGTATCTGTCACACATAAAGCTATTGCGGTATGCCGTACTCTGCGCCCATGGGAAGCCGTCATTCATGCGGATGTCCTTATCCCTGTACCACGGGTAGCCGCCGAATATCTCGTCAGCGCACTCACCCGACAGCGCAACAGTGCCGTATTTCTTTATCTCTCGGCAGAACAGCAGAAGCGATGCGTCAACGTCAGCCATGCCGGGAAGTCCCCTTGCATCCACAGCTTCATCCAGAGCCGCCACAAGTTCGGGTATATCAACCACTGTCCAGTGATGCTCCGTTCCCAGATATTCCGCCATGCATCGGATATACTCAGGGTCGCTGTCGGGCTGAAAATGGCTTTTCTGAAAGTAGCGGTCGTTGCCCTGATAGTCCACGGAAAAGGTGTGGAGAGTCCTGCCCTGCTTTTTCATTTCAGCCGCTGCCACCGAAGAAATAAGGCTGGAATCAAGTCCGCCAGACAAAAAAGTACACACAGGCACATCTGCCACAAGCTGTCTGCGTATGGAGTCAAGCACCAGTTCCCTTACGTGTTCGCAGGTCTGCTCAAAGCTCTCATCAAGAGGCCAGGCTTTCAGCCGCCAGTATGTGCGGAGTTTCAAACCGTCCTCGGAATAGAAGCCGCACTCCCCTGCTTTCAGCTCCCTTATGCCCTTTATCACTCCGCAGCCTGCCGTCCTTCCGGGAGCATAAGCAGAAGCTCCGCCGCTCCCTGTGCGTCTATTTCATGTGGAATATCGGGATGTTCAAGGAGCGTGGGTATTTCCGAAGCGAATATGAGTTTAGTTCCGCTGAGATAGTAGAAAAGCGGCTTTACTCCGATGCGGTCACGAGCGAGAAAAAGTCTGTGCTCCTGCTCATCGTAGACCGCAAAGGCGAAAATGCCGTTGAAATGGTCAACGCAGTCCTCGCCCCATTTTATGTAGCTTTTCAACACCACCTCGGTATCGGAGCGTGTGGAGAAGTCGTCGTCAAGTTCACGGCGAAGCTCCTCTGTGTTGTACAGTTCGCCGTTGTAAACGATGGTATACCGCCCTATGCTCATGGGCTGACGGCCGCCCTCGATGTCGATGACCGCAAGCCGTGTATGTATCAGCGCCGCCTCACGGGAAAGTACTATCCCACGCTGGTCGGGGCCACGGCGTATAAGTGAACTCTGCATTTTCTCGTAGGTCTTCATATCCTCACGCATATCCTCAATAAAACTGACAGCGCCTGCAATTCCGCACATATCTTTCCTCCACCGCTTTACGGCATACGGCACGCCGAAATCTCCTTTTAGGCAACACCGCACAAAGCCCGCCTGACAGCTTTGCACTGAATCTGCGGACATATTTTCCGTCATCTTGCACAGAAATCCCTTGACATACGTCAGTATGCCTGCGGAATTTCTATACAATCTGACGAAAAAATCTGTCGGCGCATATTCAGCACAAGTTTTGTGCGGTGTTGCCTTTATGATATGCGTGAGGTGCAAAGCAGGTGACAAAAAAGAGCGGTCGGAACTATTCCGATCGCCCTTGTCGTTCAACTATAATTGCAGAATATTCATCACTTTAAATACCGTTTTTTTATTGAATTCAGGAACATATCAATAGTTTCCCGGTCAAATTTGTTAATGGCTCTGAAATGATGCCTGATCATATTATTATTCAGCCATATCTTGCCGGAAATTTCAAGGAATTCAATAAACTGCTCATAACTAAGGTCATAGCTATGCTCATTATTTCCGCAAACTTCCCAGATTTCAATACAGTCCTTTACCTCATCATCTTCATCATATTCTTCAGGAAGATTGTACCCCACAGAATCACAGAGCATACATCCTTGTCCGTTTGCCATCCGACGTAAGATATCGAGAAAATCCCTTCTGATCATATTATCGAAAAATGTAATTATTGTATATTCCTCATCTTTTTGGGGATGAAAGAAATCCTCAAATTTTAAAATACCCATTATGCACCTTTCTGATTTCGGGAATCTGATGTTCCCTGTATCGACATATGTAATCATACAGCATTATTGCAAAAATGTCAATAACGATTTTGGAATGGGTTTATGTATAAGCTCGTACGACTGCTAAATGCAGTTGGCGGAACTTTAAGCGGTCAGAGCATTATCCTCCCTTGCACTGCATATAAATTATTGACCGCAGTAACGCAAAGGAGGGATAATTTTGAAGGAACAGCCGAATAAACGTGCTGTCATGCTGGGACAATACATTATCGAGCATAAGGCGACAGTCCGTGCAGCAGCAGGAAAATTCGGGATAAGCAAAAGCACGGTGCATAAGGATGTCAGCGAGCGTCTGAAGATGATTGCACCTCAGCTGTATGAACAGGTAAAGGAGATACTGGAAATAAACAAACAGGAACGCCATATACGTGGAGGACTTGCCACCAAGCGGAAATATCAGCTTCTGCGGAATAAGTAGAGGCTCCGCCCATGGCGCTAAAAATAATCTGACATAATTTCGCAGTGACGTACACATAATGGCAAAACTCTATACGCCTTTATCGGAGGATATCGGGATACAACAAAGCAGCCGCTTGCTTTACGCAAACGGCTGCTTTGCAATGGATTATGAAAGTTGATGGATTATGAAGCTTGATTATTTCTTATTCTTTCCTGAAGCTGTGCAGTATGCACAAGCAGCAGCAAGAGAAATTATAGCTAACAATGTACCAACACCCTCATCACCTGTCTTAGGTGAATTTGAATTAGTTTTAACTGATCTGCCGGACGAGCTGCGTCCTGATGAAGAAGACGAGGATGAACCCGATGAACTGCTGCGAGAGATAGATGCAGTAGTAGTAACTGTATCAGATGTGGTTGAAGCAGTTGTAGTTGTTGTAGAACCTTCTTCTGATCCTCCGTCCATAGTAACGGTAGAAGTAGTTGAAGTTACTTCTGCTGTAGCAGTTGTCTCTGATGTAGTCGAGTTCTCTGAAGAATCACCGTCGATAATGCCGGGGATAGTTGTTGTTGTCTTTTCTTCATTAAGCTGATCTGTTGCGATAGTTGTTGTGGTTGTTTCAGGCTCGGTTGTTGTTTCCGACTCAGTTGTAGTTGTCTCAGTTTCAGTGGTTGTCTCGGTAGTTGTTTCCGTAGTGACATCATCACCAAAAATTGCTGTCTCGGATGTTGTAGATTCAGTAGTAATTTCTTCTGTTGTTATAATTGTGGTTGTAGTGGTGGATGTTGTTGTAGTGGCAGTAGTTGTAGTTGTTGTTGTCGTTGTGGTAGTAGTTGTTGTTGTGGTTGTAGCTGTGGTCGTTGTAGTCGTTGTGGTTGTAACAATAGCCATATCAACCATTACGATCTCGGCTTCTGAGTATGCCTGATCGTTCATGGAGACTACCTTGCCATCTTCGATCACGAATGTGATATCCGTAGCAACTTCGTATCCTGTAGGTGCTGCGATTTCGTGAAGTACATATGTACCGTCACCGATCTTAACGTTTGTGGGCTTTGTGCCTGATATCCATACCAGCGATTCGCCGCTGTTGGTTACGACCTTTGCACCTTCGCCTGGTTCGATCATGTCAGGTGTGAATGTTACGGCATTGCCGTCCTTATCCTTACCTGTAAGAGTAAGTCTTGCGCCTTCGATCTCAACACTGTGAACGTCCTGCTTGCAGATCTTGACATCTGCTGTTACTGGCTGAGTTGTGGTTGTGGTAGTTGTTGTTGTCGTTGTGGTAGTTGTGGTTGTAGTAGTTGTAGTCGTCGTTGTAGTGGTGGTGGTTGGTTTTGTTGTAGTGGTTGTGGTAGTAGTTGTTGTGGTTGGTTTTGTAGTTGTGGTTGTTGTGGTTGTTGTTGTAACAATAGCCATATCAACCATAACGATCTCAGCTTCTGAGTATGCCTGATCGTTCATGGAAACTACCTTGCCATCCTCGATCACGAATGTGATATCCGTAGCAACTTCGTATCCTGTAGGAGCTGCTATCTCGTGAAGTACATATGTACCGTCACCGATCTTAACATTGGTTGGCTCTGTGCCTGATATCCATACCAGTGATTCGCCGCTGTTGGTTACGACCTTTGCGCCTTCACCGGCTTCGATCATATCGGGTGTGAATGTTACGGTATTGCCTTCCTTATCCTTACCTGTGAGGGTAAGTCTTGCGCCTTCGATCTCAACGCTGTGAACGTCCTGCTTGCAGATCTTGACATCTGCTGTTACTGGCTGAGTGGTTGTAGTTGTTGTAGTAGTGGTCGTTGTTGTTGTAGTCGTGGTTGTGGTTGTGGTTGTCGTTGTAGTAGTTGTGGTCGTTGTGGTAGTGGTTGTTGTAACTATAGCCATATCAACCATTACGATCTCGGCTTCTGAGTACACCTTGTCATTCATGGAAACTACATTGCCATCTTCGATCACGAATGTGATATCTGTAGCAACTTCGTATCCTGTAGGTGCTGCGATCTCGTGCAGTACGTATGTACCGTCGCCGATCTTAACATTGGTTGGCTCTGTGCCTGATATCCATACCAGTGATTCGCCGCTGTTGGTTACGACCTTTGCACCTTCACC
>Ga0129307_1001407_pt1 | contig 25832 bp, 24 predicted proteins | sample P1105metagenome_FD_94437 | JGI IMG/M metagenome (GOLD analysis project Ga0129307, IMG submission 94437) | Capybara group fecal microbial communities from Wisconsin, USA - P1105 metagenome | ecosystem: Host-associated > Mammals > Digestive system > Large intestine > Fecal | place: USA: Wisconsin...
CATTCTCATAATGCGGCGTACAAGAAGTTCGTATATTATAATACATTAAAACACAATGTATTATGTTAAATAAATTTGAATCATTTCTTCGCAAGGCAGAGTTTTCGAAGAATACCGTCAGTTCGTATGTTTGGACGGTGCGCTATTTCCTGGAAACATACAAAGAATTCAACAAGAAGAACCTGCTCGCTTACAAGGGCTATCTGGTAGAAAACTTCAAGCCACAAACGATAAACCTGCGGCTGCAGGCCATCAACAAGTATCTGGAGTTTACCCATCACGACAAAATGAAAATGAGGTTCGTGAAAGTGCAGCAAAAGAATTTCCTTGAAAACGTGATCAGCAATGAGGATTATCAGTTCCTGAAATCCAAACTGCTTCATGATGGCCATAAGGATTGGTATTTCGTAGTGTGGTTTATGACAGCTACCGGTGCGCGTGTGAGCGAACTTCTGCAAATCAAAGCTGAACATGTTTTTGCCGGGCATCTCGACATCTATACGAAAGGCGGGAAAGTGCGTAGAATCTATATTCCCAAAACACTTCAAACGGAAGCAATTCAATGGCTTGCTGAACGACACATCAACTCGGGCTATATCTTTCTTAATCGTTTCGGCCAACGCATCACCTCACGAGGTATCTCCATGCAGCTCAAACATTTTGCCGATGTTTATATGTTGAATAGGGAAGTGGTTTATCCTCATTCATTCCGCCATCGTTATGCCAAAAATTTTCTTGAGAAATTCAACGACATCGCCTTGCTGGCCGATCTTATGGGTCATGAAAGCATCGAAACGACAAGAATCTATCTGCGCCGGACAGCAAGCGAGCAACAGGAGATTGTGGATAAGGTGATAACGTGGTGAAGGAAAGTCTTGGTTTTGACCCAACATGGTTTACTGCACGGACCCTCACCAAATTGTAAAGAAATTTTTAGATTTCTTGCAGCAAAATGAAATTTGTGTTAAAAATGCATGCCGAACGGCTTGCTTGATAGCTTATAAGCTTATAAAATTATGAGCTTAGAAGTGTGGTGACCCGTGCCAAAAAAATGAAATAAACCGTTAGACTTTCAATTATTTTTCGTATCTTTGCGGTAGATAAAGAATATCAATGAAACACATACAAAACAAAAGATATATACCGCCGTTTCAGATAACCGCAGAGATTTTAAGACTTGTATCTGAAATATCCGAACTTGTGGGTGCTCTTAGCCTGAGTCTGGGCGATAAGATGCCTTCCCCGATGTTGAGAAAAGCCAATCAGATCAAGACTATCCACTCATCGCTTGCTATTGAGCATAACAGCCTATCGCTGAAACAGGTAACCGATATTGTGGATGGAAAACATGTACTTGGTGCACCAAATGAGATTCAGGAAGTGAAAAATGCGTTGCAAGCTTATCAACTTATGTCACAACTTGACGCTTTTAAAGAAAAAGACCTTCTGAAAGCTCATGGTCTGATGATGTATGGTTTGATGAATAATGCAGGACGTTATAGATATGACAGCGTGGGCGTTTTCGACGGTAATCGATGCATACACATGGCTCCCTCTGCAATGCTTGTACCTCAACTAATGGGAAATCTCTTCGAGTGGATTAAATCGACGGATGTCCACCCGCTTATAAGTAGTTGCGTGTTTCATTATGAATTTGAGTTTATTCATCCTTTCATGGACGGTAATGGTCGTATGGGTCGCTATTGGCAAACAATGCTTCTCGCACGTTGGAAAGGAATATTCGCTTGGATCCCAGTTGAAACAATAGTCAAAGCGCATCAATCGGAGTATTACGATGCTATTGCCAAATCAGATGCATCTGGTGAAAGCACTATTTTCATCACTTTTATGCTACAGTGCTTGCTGGATAGTATTAAGGAATATCAAGTAGCGGATAAAGTAGCGGATAAAGTAGCGGATAAAACATTGGGAAATCGGGAACTGGAACTGGTTAATTTGATAAAAAAGAATAAAAATATCACTATACAGGAAATGATGAAAAAGACTGGCCTCTCAGATAGTGGAGTAAGAAAGATCTTGTCTGGATTGAAGAAAAAAGGCGTTGTTGAAAGGGTGGGGGCCAACAAAAATGGTTATTGGAAACTTAATAGCTTATAAGCTTATAAGATTATGAGCTTAGAAGTGTGGTGACCCGAGCCGAAAAATGAAATAAACCGTTAGACTTTTAATTATTTTTCGTATCTTTGCAAAAAGAATTATTTGCATATTAATGTCCGACAATCATCCATATCTGAACTTCGATGAGTACATCCGGCAGGGGGAGCCGTCGCAAAAGGAGAAGGCTCTGAATTGGGAGACGGCTATTGGCTTGCAGGCCGTGGATGGACTTCGTGTATCGGATTATCTGCGAGAGACTGCGCAAAAGCATATCGAAGGGGAGATATCGTCGGACGAGGTTAAACGGCGCATCAAAGAGTATTATCAAACAAAAACCAAGCGCGAACCTGACGACGATGAACGTCAGGAAGCGGATAGCGTGTCGAGCAACATTCAGGAAATACTGGCGACAAACACTCTCGATTTCTCAGTCAGAGGCTATATGGCCTTGCATCGGAAAATTTTTGACGGGGTTTTCAAACATGCCGGCAAATTGCGCGAATGCGATATCACTAAAAAGGAATGGGTGCTGGAATGGGACACGGTCGATTATCTGTTTTGGCAAGACTTGCACCGTGCTTTGGAATACGATATCGCAAAAGAACGCGAATTCAGCTACAAAGGCATCTCTCAGGATGATTTGATAAAACATATCGCCAGATTTACTTCAGATCTTTGGCAAATCCACGCTTTTGGCGAAGGAAACACCCGTACAACTGCGGTTTTCATAATACAATATCTGCGGTCATTGGGTTTTGAAGTGACTAACGATATGTTTGCCAAGCATTCTTGGTATTTTCGTAACGCCCTCGTCTGCGCCAATTACAAAAGCGCGGTGAAAGGCATTGATTATTCTCCAATTTATTTGGAAAGATTTTTCCGCAATCTGCTTCTTGACGAGCAATGGGATCTGCGAAACCGCTATCTGCATATCCATCCTACAGTAGAATGGAGAATACAGCCAAATTTGGCAGACCCCACAAGTATCCCCACAAGTAAGGAACAGACACCCATCAAGTACCAATCAAGTATCCATCAAGTTGTGAACAAGTTTAATACAATGAATCAGAATATAATAGATCTGATAAAAATTGTAGGAAATGAGGAAATCTCAGTTAAAAATATGATGGTGAGGATTGGGTTAAAAGATCGTGTGAACTTTATGAATCTTTATCTGAATCCAGCTATTTCAGAGGGTTATGTCCGCCTGTTATATCCAGATAAACCACACCATCCTCGACAGAAATACCTCCTCACAGTGAAAGGATTGTCGCTTTACAAAGAAATTACAAGATAAAATGAAACACCTACAATACACCACCCAAGGCACCTGCTCGATCCTTATCGACGTGACTGCCGACGACGACAACATCATACAAAACGTGGCCTTCCTCGGCGGCTGCAACGGAAATCTCCAAGGCATCTGCCGCCTCGTCACCGGACAGAAAATCGACGACGTGATAAACAAACTCGAAGGAATACGCTGCGGTAACAAAATCACTTCGTGCCCTGATCAGCTTTGCCAGGCACTGAAGGAACTGAAGAGACGGTAGTTTAGAGTTGAGAGTGTAGAGTTTAGAGTAGTTTAAAGTTTAATAGTTTAAAGTTTAATAGTTTAATAGTTTAAAGAGTGAGATTATGTTACCGGCAAATGCTAAAATTGTTAAATGTCCTTTTTGCGGTGAGCGCAAAGAACTGCTGAATCTGGCATCAGGCAATACCTTCGGTGCTAAGCATTGGTCTGACCAGAAAATGATTGCTCCAATGTTGCCTCGGATTTCTCCTGTTCAGAAATGCCCTAAATGTGGGAAGTATTATCTGGAATATAAACAACCTTACAAGGAAGGTGATGATTGGTCGTCGGAGCGCGGCGAGTTGTCGTATCAGGAGTGGAAAGAAGCTTACGAGCAGTTTAAAGCCGACAAAAGCATTAAGTGCGACGACATGCAGGTGATAAGGCATCATATCATCATGGCTTTCAATGATGAATATTATCGCAACTCTGACACACCGGCACCAGCGCGTGAAGAGGCGTTTTTTGTCGAAATCATCAATGATTATATCGCTTCAAACAAGTGGAATAGCCAGAATATGCTGTTTAAAGCCGAACTTTATCGTGAAGCCGGCGAGATGAAAAAATGCGAAGAGGTCTTATCTCAAATCTCAACAAAATCGATGAAAGAGTTTGAACTGAAGATTTATGATTCGATAAAAGCCAAGATGAAACAAGACGATAAAAAAGTTTTTCAAATTTAATTTTTACAAAATGCTAAAAATCGGATTATCTCATACTTCAACAACAACCGTAAACAACAGCAACACAGCCCGCACTTACGGCTCCGGCGGCTTGGACGTGTTCGCCACACCGGCAATGATAGGTCTCATGGAAAACGCAGCAATGACTGCCGTTGAGAACGACCTGCCCGAAGGCTCGTCTACCGTGGGCGCACATATCAGCACATCGCACATCAAGCCTTCAAAACTCGGTGCAACGATAAAAGCAACCGCCGTACTCGAGGAAATCGACGGCCGTAAACTCACATTCAAAGTGTCGGCATGCGACGACGAAGGCATCATAGGCGAAGGCACTCATATCCGCTATATCGTTGACATCGAACGCTTTATGGCGAAACTCAAATGATAAAAACCACCATCATCAACGGCTCAGAGATACGTTACGAGTTCAAACGCTCGCCTCGGCGGAGCGTGTCGGCTCACATACGTCGCGACGGCGTGATAGAGGTGAAAGCCCCGCTGCTGTACCGCGAAAGCGACATGCTCGCATTCCTGAACCAACACCGCAGATGGATTTTTAATCATCTCGACAGACTGCAAAACACTGATAATCAACAGAAAAAGTACATTTCTGGAGAGATTCATTACTATCTTGGCGAAATATACACGCTTAAGGTGGTTGAAAGCAACAAAAACTCAGTTTTTATCGAAAGTAATTCATTGATAATCAATTCTAAATATCCAGAAAACCCGGAATATTTAGAGGTTTTATTAAACAAATGGTATAAAAACCAAGCAAAAAAAGTGTTTGCTGAACTGCTGCCTCCAATTATCGAAAAATTCAAGAAATACAACGTTGCTCCAGCCAAAATAAGCATCCGCGACATGCGCTCACGATGGGGGAGCTGCTCGCGAAAAGGCAATATCAGCCTTAACCTACAACTGATAAAACTCAATGAAAACTGCATCCGCCAGGTGATGGTCCACGAGATGTGCCACCTCGTTTACTTCAACCACCAAGCAGGATTCCATGCACTAATGGATGAGATGATGCCTGATTGGAAACTATGGAAGAAGGAGATGAAGTTCCTTTAAGTCTTCTTTCAACTTTTGGGCGTTTTTGAAGCGTATTGCATTGATTCCTACTGCTTTAGCGCCTTCAACATTTTTGACGTTGTCGTCAATGAACAGGCTTTCCTCAGCTTTGAGGCCGAAAGTGTTCAGCAAAGTGTGGAAAATCTCCGGATTTGGCTTTAATTGCTTGACTTCTCCTGAAACAATAATCTTGTCGATGAGGCTGAAGATATGATACTTTTTCTGCACTGCCGGGAATGTCTCTGCCGACCAGTTTGTGAGACCGTATATTATCGGAAAACCGTTGTCTTTCAATGACTTGATAAGCTCATACATGCCAGGAATCTCATCGCCCATGGTGTCCATCCAGTTGGTTTGATACAGCTTCAGCGGCTCCGCATACTTCGGAAACATCGCAGTGCGTTCCTTCACCGCCTGCTCAAACGGCTTTCCGCCGTCCATCTCGGCATTCCATTCGGTATTGCACACATTCTCAATGAAATAGTTCGATTCCTCAATATCATTGAAATATTTGTCAAACAGATAGTGCGGATTCCAATCCACCAACACTCCTCCAAAATCAAAAATTATATTCTTTATCATAACTAAACATTTACTTTTATTTAAGATTTCTCCACTCCGCTTCGCTCCGGTCGAAATGACGTGTTAGATTTTTAATGTCATTTGCAGAAATGCGACTTACCATAGGGTACTGAGAGCATTTCGAAAATGATATTAAAAATCCCATCTACTTCATCAATGGTAAACCATTGATAATCATTGTCCTTTCGCAGCCACGTCATTTGACGTTTGGCATATTGGCGCGTGTTAATTTTAATCTGATCAACAGCCTGTTCCAAGGTGCATTTCCCGTCGAGATAATCGAACAATTCTTTGTAACCTACTGTGTTTAAAGAGTTTAGGTGACGTTTCTGATACACCGATTTCACCTCATCAAGCAAACCTTGCTGAATCATCATGTCGACTCGCTGGTTAATCCTCTCGATGAGCTTGTCTCTGTCCCAAAGTATGGCTAACTTTGTAATCTCAAAATCGCGTTTTGCGACATTTCTCTGCCTGAAAGCGGAGTAGGGTCTGCCAGTTTGATAATAAACCTCCAAAGCGCGCTGCAAGCGACGCGGATTCTGCCTGTCGACAACCTGATAATACTCGTTGTCAACCCTCTCGACTTCCTTCTGCAAACCCTCTAATCCATCTGCCTCGAGCATCTTTGAAACTCTGTTTCTCACCTCTTCGGAAATATCAGGCATCTCGTCCAATCCGTTGCACACAGCATCAATAAAAAGCCCCGATCCGCCGGTCATGATGGCAACATTTTTAGTCTTAAAGTATTGCTTTAGAAAATTTAATACATCTCTTTCATAATCAGCGACATCATATTTATCTTCAATACTTAGATTATGAACAAAATGATGCTTCACTTGGGCCAATTCCTCAGCTGTCGGAGCGGCTGTTCCAATCGATAATTCTTTGTAAAACTGACGGCTGTCGGCGGATATAATTTCAGCATCAAAAGCCTTCGCGAGCTTTATCGCGGTCGCAGTCTTTCCTGACGCCGTCGGTCCCGCCAATACTATGAGATGCTTGCCTTCCAAAATGTGAATTATTTTACCGGAACCGGTCCGTTTGACTTTACTTCCACAGGCTCTGTGACTTCGCAGACGACCTTCAATCCGAGTTTTTCGCCTTCAGTTTTCATAAACTGATAAGCTTCCTCGAAGTTGTTGCCGATAACGCCGTCCAAGATGGCTTCGCGGATGGCTGTTTTTATCACGCCAACGTCGCGACACTCAGGAATTCCAAAGGTTTTCATGATGACGGTGCCGTCGACAGGCGGCTGCCAGTTGCGCAGATGGTCTTTCGCCTCGATTTCCTTCAACTTCTTTCTTACAATCTGGAAATTGTTGTGGAAACGTGCTTTCTTTTCCTCATTTTTCGATGTGATATCGGCATCGCATAGCGTCATCAGATCGTCGATGTCGTCGCCGGCATCGAAGAGCAAACGCCTTACTGCTGAATCAGTTACGATGTCCTGAGCCAGCACGATAGGGCGGAGGTGGAGGTAAACAAGCTTCTCCACATATTTCATCTTCTCGTTCAGAGGCAGCTTGAAGTTGGCGAAAATCTTATGCACCATCTTCGAGCCTTTCACCTCGTGTCCGTGGAACGTCCAGCCGGCTTCTTTTTCAAATTTCTTGGTAAGCGGCTTTGCGATATCATGTAAGATAGCAGCCCAGCGGAGCCACAAGTCACCGCCGCTATTTGCTACATTATCAAGCACTTCCAAGGTATGATAGAAGTTGTCTTTATGTCCTTTGCCTTCCTGAATCTCAACGCCTTTCAACGCCGCCATCTGCGGGAAAATCAAAGGTAACAGACCGCTTTTGTCTAACAGTTTGAAACCGATGCTCGGCACACTCGACATGATGATTTTGTTCATCTCCTCGGTGACGCGTTCCATTGATATTATCTTGATTCTCTGAGCGTTACGTCTTATCGCCTCGAACGACTCCGCCTCAATCATGAAATGCAGCTGTGTGGCAAATCTGATGGCGCGCATCATACGCAAAGGGTCGTCGGAATAGGTGATATCCGGGTCTAAAGGCGTTCTGATGATTTTGTCTTCAAGATCCTGCACTCCGTTGAATGGGTCTACTAGCTCGCCGAAGTTGTTCTCGTTCAATGAGATTGCCATCGCGTTGATGGTGAAGTCGCGGCGGTTCTGGTCGTCTTCCAAAGTGCCGTTTTCGCACGTTGGCTTGCGGCTGTCTGCCGTATACGACTCTTTTCTGGCGCCTACAAACTCAATCTCATGGCCTGCCACGTTGATCATCGCAGTGCCGAAACGACCGTAATATTTCACGTGTTTCTTGCCTGGCAACAACTCGGCTGTTTTCTTGGCTAACTCAATGCCGCTGCCGACCGTAACCACGTCAATATCATTTGATTGGCGATGCAACAACAAATCACGGACATAGCCGCCCACGATGTAGGAATCGAATCCCAACTCACGCGACGCGGCTGTGATTACCTTGAAAAACTTATTATCTATCTTATCCTTCAGATTCATTTATCGTCGTCATTTGGACGCACGCGGTGTGTCCCTACGGTCATATCATCCTTGTCGGCATCGTAATCGATAACGATTTTGCTGCCTTTTTCAGGGTTTGTCTTGATGATTTCCTCTGCCAACACATCTTCCACATATTTCTGGATAGCGCGTTTCAGCGGACGTGCGCCGTATTGCTCGTCCCAGCCTTTCTCGACGATGTAATTGCGAGCTTTTTCTGTAAGTTCAGGCTCGTAACCCATCTCTTTGATGCGTGCGAACACCTTCTTCAGCTCGATGTCGATAATCTGGTTGATGTTTTCCTTGTTCAGCGACTCGAATATCACCACCTCGTCAATTCTGTTAAGGAATTCGGGGGCAAATGAGCGTTTTAAGGCGTTTTCTATCACGGCACGTGAATATTTATCTTTCGAATCTTTCTTTGCCTGTGTGCCAAATCCTACGCCTTGTCCGAAGTCCTTCAACTGACGTGAACCGATATTCGACGTCATGATGATGATGGTATTCTTGAAATCGACTTTTCTGCCAAGAGAATCGGTGAGCTGACCGTCGTCCAACACCTGCAGAAGCAGATGGAACACATCCGGATGCGCCTTCTCAATCTCGTCCAAAAGCACGATAGAGTAGGGCTTTCTGCGGACTTTCTCTGTCAGCTGGCCGCCTTCTTCGTAACCTACGTATCCTGGAGGCGCTCCCACGAGACGCGATACAGCGAACTTCTCCATGTATTCGCTCATGTCGATACGTATCAGGGCATCTTCTGAGTCGAAGAGGTATTTTGCCAATACTTTTGCCAGATATGTCTTTCCGACGCCTGTAGGACCGAGGAAGATGAAGCTTCCGATAGGTCTGTTAGGGTCTTTCAAACCTGCTCTGTTACGTCTGATGGCTTTCACCACGTTCTTAATCGCCTCATCCTGTCCGATGACGGCGCCAGCGAGCTCTGATTCCATGCTCATCAGGCGGTCGCCTTCGTTCTGTGCGATACGCTGCACCGGGACGCCTGTCATCATTGCCACTACTTCAGCGACGTTCTGTTCGGTGACGGTCTCACGATGGCAGTTTGTCTCGTTATCCCAGGCTTTCTTGGCGTTTTCGAGCTTCTCGACCAGCGATTTTTCCTCGTCACGGTATTTGCCGGCGTCTTCAAAACGCTGCTCTTTTATAGCGAGTTTCTTCTGCTGACGGATCTCTTCAACTTGTTTCTCCATCTCGACAATCTCATTCGGGACATGGATGTTGCCGATATGCACTCTTGCGCCGGCTTCGTCCAATGCGTCGATAGCCTTATCCGGCAGATGACGGTCGGAGATATAGCGGTTTGTGAGCTTCACGCAGGCCTCGATAGCATCTTGTGAATAGCTCACGAGATGATGGTCTTCGTATCTGCTCTTGATGTTGTTCAAAATCTGTACGGTCTCTTCCGGAGTCGTCGGTTCCACCAAGATTTTCTGGAAACGGCGTTCCAAAGCTCCGTCTTTCTCAATGTATTGGCGGTATTCGTCCAATGTCGTTGCGCCTATGCACTGCAGCTCGCCGCGTGCCAATGCAGGTTTGAACATATTCGAGGCGTCGAGAGAGCCGTTGGCGTTGCCTGCTCCGATTATCGTATGAATCTCGTCGATAAACAGAATGATGTCAGGATTCTTCACTAACTCGTTGAGGATGCTCTTCATACGTTCCTCAAACTGGCCTCTGTACTTCGTTCCTGCGACCACTGAGCCGAGGTCTAACACTATGATTCGTTTGTTGTACAACGTGCGTGAAACCTTATGTTCCACAATACGTTGTGCAAGACCTTCCGCTATTGCCGATTTACCCACGCCAGGCTCGCCGATGAGAATAGGATTGTTTTTCTTGCGACGGCTGAGGATCTGAGCTATTCTCTCCAGCTCTTTCTCACGTCCGACGATAGGGTCGAGGCGGCCTTCTTCAGCAGCTTTCGTCAAATCACGGCCGAAGCTGTCGAGCACCGGTGTCCCTGACTTGCTTTTCTTATTCTGCTGTTTATCAGTGGTTTGAGTAGGAGCCTCATCTTCTTCGTCCTCATCCTGAAACACGTTTTGAGGCTGCTCAACTATGTCTTCGTTGTTCTTTATCGGGTAGTTAGGTGTCAATTTCTCCACTTCCTTCTTGTATTTGTTAAACGTAATCCCTTCGTATTCAAGACGTTGCGACACGATATTATTGTCGTCGTGAAGTATTGCGAGCATGAGATGTTCCGATGCCACTTGTTCGCTGTTGAAGTCTTTCGCCACGATATATGTGAACTTCAGCGCGCGTTCGGCCTGTTTGGTGAGAGGCAGGTTGTCGGTGTTGCCTAAAACGGTGTTATTAGTCTTTATCGATGCCTCCAGTTTCTGTCTAAACGCTTCAATATCAAGCTCTAAGTTCTTCAAAATCTGCACCGCATTACTGTCTGTGTCGTCCGCAATTCCAAGGAAAATATGCTCCAATCCGATGTACGCATTGCCCATCTTCACAGCCTCCTCGCGACTGTGCTGCATAATATCTTGAACCCTGGGTGAAAATTTCTGATCCATCTTATAAAAATTTCAAACTGCAAAAATACAAATAAAATTCCTTATATGCGTCATTTTTGGCATGAATTTTGTTAAATTGATGTTAAAAAATATTAAATAAATTTTGTTTTTCGTTCAAAAAAATTCCGTATTTTTGTAAACTATTTTTAAGGATTTTTAAAATTAAAGGAAAGATAAATGGAAGAACAATTTGAAGGCGAAAGAATAGTCCCTATTGGCATTGAGGACCACATGAAATCGAGTTACATCGATTATTCGATGTCAGTCATCGTGGCGCGTGCATTGCCTGATGTTAGAGACGGTTTGAAACCTGTTCACCGCCGTATCCTTTACGGAATGATGGATATGGGCGTTCTCTCGAACCGCCCGTATAAGAAGTCAGCTAAGGTGGTGGGCGAAGTTTTGGGTAAGTATCACCCGCATGGTGACTCGTCGGTTTACGACGCTATGGTGCGTATGGCGCAGGATTGGAGCATGCGTTATCCTCTCGTTGACGGTCAGGGTAACTTCGGCTCTATGGACGCTGACCCACCGGCGGCAATGCGTTACACCGAGGCTCGTCTGAGAAAGATAGCGGAAGAAATGCTTGCCGACCTCGACAAGGATACTGTCGATTTCATGAACAACTACGATGATTCCGAGAGGGAACCTACCGTGCTGCCGTCACTCATACCGAACCTTTTGGTCAACGGAGCAAGCGGTATCGCCGTCGGTATGGCAACCAACATGCCACCTCACAACCTCAGCGAGGTCGTCGACGGAATCATAGCTTATATCGACAATAACGACATCACCGTCAGCGAGTTGATGGAGTACATCAAGGCTCCTGATTTCCCGACAGGCGGCATCATCTACGGCTACGAGGGCGTGAAAGACGCTTTCGAGACTGGCCGCGGACGTATCGTTTTGCGTGCAAATACTACTATTGAGGAACATAACGGCCACGAGAGAATCATCGCCACATCAGTGCCTTATCTCACAAACAAGGCCGATATGATCAAGCGTACCGCCGACCTTATCTCTGAAAAGAAAATCGACGGCATCGCTGATATTCGCGACGAATCCGACCGTAACGGTCTCCGCATAGTTTACGACCTGAAACGTGATGCCGTGTCAAGCGTTGTGTTGAACAAATTGTTCCAGATGACAGGCTTGCAGAGCTCATTCAGCGTGAACAACGTGTGCCTGGTGAACGGTCGTCCTCACACATTGAACCTCAAGCAGTTGATTCAGTATTATGTCGAGCATCGTCATCAGTGCGTCGTACGCCGTACACAGCACGACCTTCGTGAAGCCGAGAAACGCGCTCATATCTTGGAAGGTCTCGCACGCGCTATCGACATCGTCGACCAGATTATCGCTACAATCCGTGCCTGCAAGGGCGGCGCCCAGGAAGCAAAACAGGCTTTGATGGATCAATACGGATTCGATGACCCACAGGCAGCCGCAATCGTGGCATACCGCTTAGGTCAGTTGGCAGGTCTCGAAATCAAGAAGATTATGGATGAACTCGAAGAGCTTCACAAACTCATCGCTCATCTCAAAGAAGTGCTCGCAAGTCCTGCAATGCAGTTCGACATCATCAAGAAAGAACTGCTTTACGTCAAAGAGAAATACGGTGACGAGAGAAAGAGCACCATTGAGCGCACAGCTGAAGACTTCAAGATGGAAGATATCATCGCTGACGACGCAGTGGTCGTGACAATCTCACACCTTAATTATATTAAACGTACCAACCTGACGGAATACCGCCGCCAGAGTAGGGGAGGCAAGGGCTCGAAAGGCTCCGACGCACGCGACGAAGACTTCATCGAACAGATCTTCGTGGCGACGAACCACAACTACATGCTGTTCTTCACAGAGAAGGGCAGATGCTACTGGCTCCGCGTGTTCGAAATCCCAGAAGGTACTAAGGCAAGCAAGGGTAGAGCTATCCAAAACCTCATCCATCTGGAGCCGGACGACAACGTCAAAGCTTATATCAATTTGACCGATATAAGCCCTGAATTCGTTGAAAATCATTATCTTACACTCATCACGAAGAAAGGTGTCATCAAGAAGACAACACTCGAGGCTTACTCACGTCCGCGTGCCACAGGTATCATCGCTCTCGGTATCCGCGAAGGCGACGAGCTGCTTGAAGCTAAGATGACCAGCGGCAACAGCGAAATCTTGATCGCGTTGAAGTCGGGTAGGGCTATCAGATTCCCAGAGAAGACAGTGCGTCCGATGGGTAGAACGGCATCAGGTGTGCGCGCTATCACCGTTGACGACGAAAACGATGAAGTTGTCGGCATGATCTGCATCGATGATCCGCGGACCAACGTGCTCGTGGTTTCTGAGAAGGGCTACGGAAAACGTTCAGACCTTGAGGAATACCGCATCACCAATAGAGGTGGTAAGGGTGTCAAGACCATGAACATCACCGAAAAGACCGGTCAGTTGGTGGCTATCAAAGACGTGGTCGATGGCGATGACCTCATGATTATCAATAAGTCAGGTATCCTCATCCGTATAGCCGTTGATACTCTGAGAGTTATGGGTCGTGCAACACAAGGTGTGCGCCTCATCAACCTCCGCGACAACGACGAAATCGCAGCCGTGACAAAGGTCAAAGCTGAGGACATCGAAGAAGAGGAAGAATTTGACGAAAATGCGGAAAACGTTGAAAATGCTGAGACTTCGGACAATAATGAAGGTGCAGACAACGTTAATACAGAAAATCAACAAGAAGTTTAACTTTTAAATTTAGAATAAAATGAAGAAAGTATTGTTAACTTTAGCTTTAGCAATTTTAGGACAGTTCGCTATCGCTCAAAACATGCAGGTGCAGAACGCTTTTGCAAAGCAGAAGGAAGCACAGCAGTTTATTGACCAGGCAGAAGCTTTGAAGACTCAGCACAAGACTGAGAAAGCTGCAAAGCAGATGCAGAATGCTAAGATTACCATCACAAAGGCAAAAGAGGCTATCGACGCAGCATCAGTGCACGAATCAACAATGAATCAGGCAAAGACCTGGCACTATTATGCAGTTATTTACTATAAAATCGGTGCATATCCTGAGTTTGTAGACATCGATCCTGACTCATACGATAAGGTTTTGTCAGCTATTGAGAAGATCCAGCAGATCGACGAGAACTATTATCGTCAGATGGGCGAAGAGCTCTCATCATACGTGAGAGGCATTGACAACACTTACTATCAGCTTGGTGTTGACAGCTTCAACAACGGCAACTATGAGGACGCTATGGCCAATTTCCAGAAGGCAACAGAGGCAGCAAGCAAAATTGGTGCTGTTGACGATGCAGCTATGATGGCTTGCGCAACATGTGCAATTAAACTCGGAAAATTCGACGTTGCAGCTGAAACATTCAGATCACTCATCGACAAAGGTTATGAGGATGTGACAAATTATTCAGGTCTTATCAACGCTTACAGAGAACTCGGTGATGGCGAAAAGTCAATTGAAGTGATTAACATCGCAAGAGAGAAATATCCGGATAATCCACAGATTATCAACGATATGATCAACACTTATCTGACACTTCACAGAGAAAGCGAAATCGTTGACCAGATCGAAGCTATGGCAGTGAAATACACCGAACAGCCAGTGTATTATTACATCCTTGGTAACATCTACAGCAACATGGATTCAGAGATCTTCGATATCGAGAAAGCTCTTGAATATTATGGCAAGGTTATCGCTGAAGATCCAAATTACGCAGATGCATATTACGGAGCCGGCGTTCTTTTGATGAACAAAGCTGCTGAAATTGCAAAAGAAGCTGACGATAAAGATCCATCACAGTATGCAAACTTCAATGCATATCTTGATGCAACAGACAAGTTAGCCGCTGATGCAAAAGCATACAACGAAAGAGCATTGCCTTACATGGAGAAAGCATATGAATTGCTTCCAAATGACGAGGCTGTGAAACATGCTTTGAAGACCCTTTATACACGTCTGAAACAGATGGATAAAGCAAAAGAACTTGATTAATAATCCAATGGTGGAGTGTAAGTGCTCCACCTTTTTTTATATACACTATTTAACATAATGTATATTATTTTGCAAAAGGGATTGCAAATATATGAAAGAAATCTTAACAAATTTTAACACAAAAACCATATTTATGCAAGTTAAGTTAAAAATTGTTAAAAATGAAAATCGTTGAGATTTTTTTAATAAATTTGCAGTGAGAAAATAATTAAAACATAACATAATGGAAATAGTTGGAAAAGTTGTACAATTGGGTACTTTGACCGAAGGAAACTCTCCTCGCGGTCCATGGAAAAAGCAGGAATTGATTATTGAGACATTGGAGCAATTTCCTAAAAAGATTTGTCTGATGTGCTGGGGTGATCGCGTGAACGACGCCAACAGCTTCTTTGTCGGACAAACTATCAAAGCTCAAATTCGCATTGAATCACGTGAATTTAACGGCAAATGGTATACAGATGTTACGGCATTCCGTTTGGACATTGACCAGTCTACAGCACAGCCTGCAGCGCAGCCAATGAATCAGATGCCGCCACAGATGCCTCAGCAGCCATTGCCACCGATGAATGAGGATTATTTCGCCTCAGATAACGGTGACGACCTGCCGTTCTAGTGTGAAACTGATATGATTTGACCTGTATTCGGGTTGAATAAAATCTTATTGTTCTTTGCCGACATAGTCTTGATGATGCCAAACTGGCTTATTGTCAACGATTTCTCGGCAAAGACTTTGTTTCCGACAAGTATTTTTACGTCAGTGACAGCTGGAATTCTGTAGAAAATCTTGTTAATCTGACCGGTTTTATTTGCATCATCACTCATCGGATTGATGTTTGCCAAAGAATTTCTGCTGTCAAACTGAATCTTTATGGCTTCGCCTTTACCGCCAACCTCGACAATGCCATCAGTGCTTGAAAGCTTAACTATTGATACTGAAGCATTTACCTGATTTTCTTCCGGCACATAATAAATCACCTTTTTATATGTGCTCTTAACGGTCTTGCCTTTAAACAAGCTAACATATTCATTTTCAAGGCTTTTGACATTGTCAATCATGTATGGCAAAGTATTTCCGTAGGCGACTTCCTGGACTCCGGAGACAAGGTCACTATATGCTTCTCTGATCTTGGAAATCTTCTCCAAAGCAGCCTTAGCCTTGTCTTCCTTGGTGATTTTTTTGTGGCTACTACCCTCTTCCTCATCATCGTCATCGTCCAACTCCACTTCATTATCAAGAATCTCGACAAATGAAATCTCTTTCTTTTCTGCATCTAAATAATTGTCATTAAATGAGTTACGAGTTACAACATCGATTGGATTGACATTGTCGTAACCAAGAGCGAGAATGATTCCATCGTTATTCAAGATGATATTTGGAAGCGGTTCCTTGCTTTTTTCATCCGGTGAAATACAATAAACCGCATTCGGATCGATATCATTAACAGCTTGAATATCAACAGCTTGAATATTGAAAACCGACTTATTTTCTTTGATATAATCTGTCGTTCCTAATAATTTTGTTGCAAATTCGGCATAAGGTCCGATGTAGTAATCGGTTTCCTCAATAGTGAACTCCAATCTGATAACATTTCTTGGCAGATAATAGAAAACGCCGTCTTCCTGTGTTTCGGAAGTGTTTTTTGCAAATGTTGTAACGAATTGAGCCTCAAGGCTTAACGATGCAAATAATGATAAGATTAGAAGCAGTTTTTTCATACTATTTTATTTTTTTAGATGATGCCAATAACGCGATGAACGTTATTAACCCATTGATAATCAATATTTCAAAGCCAAATCTGTATCCGTTGAACAGCTGTACCGAATACATGTTTAATATATAACTCAAAATTGGCGATGCTATTGCGATATATGGCACAATTTTATCGTTAGGATTGCGGTTTTTCACGAAAAGTCCGAATGAGAACAGTCCGAGCAGCGGTCCATAAGTGTATCCGGCGATTTCAAAGACCTTGTCGATGAGAGATTGTGTGTGGAACGGACGGAACGCTATGATTACCAAGAGGTAAAGGACTGCAAAAGCAATATGAATCTTTTTACGTGTTTTGAGTTTCTCGGCTTCGGACATATCGTTTTTGTTTCCGAAATCGAGGAAATTATAGCAGAATGTGGTTGTTAGCGCCGTCAAAGTGCCATCAGCGGATGAATATCCGGCTGCGACCAGGCCTATAACAAACACAATGCTTGTGAACTTGCTGAAACTGAATGCGATAGCCGGGAAAATCTTGTCGTTGACCACTACTCCACTGTCGTTTGTCGGCAATTGGAAACCGGTTTGCTGTGCGTAATAAATCAACGAGGCGCCGAGACAAAGGAATACTATGTTCACAAAGATGAACAAAATACTCGATGTCATCACGTTTTTCTGGGCATCGCGCAGACTTTTGCAAGTCATGTTTTTCTGCATCATATCCTGATCGAGGCCAGTCATGACGATGGTGATGAAAGCGCCGCTGAGAATCTGTTTCAGCCAGAATCTGCTGTGATTCGGGTCGGTTTCGAAGATCTTGGTATAACCTTGTTCTGATGATGCTTTCAGAAGTTCTGGAATTGAGATATTGAGCTCTTTCAGAATGCATACAGCAGTAATGACAGCAGCTAATATGAGGAATGTCGTCTGCAAAGTGTCGGTCCAAACCACAGTTTTTATGCCGCCTTTAAAGGTGTAAACAAGTATCAATGCTATGAATATGACTGCCGGGACCCAGAACGGTATGCCCCAAGCCTTGAATACGAACTCGTATAACACAAAGACTACCAGATACATACGGAGTGCGGAGCCAAGAAGACGAGACAATATAAAGAACGCAGCGCCTGTTTTCTCGGAATGCTTTCCAAAACGCATCTCGAGGTATGAATATATCGAAGTCAGGTTGAGTTTGTAATACAATGGCAACAATAAAAGTGCAATCACCGCATAACCGATGATATAGCCCAAGACGATGCCGAAATACGTGAACTGGCCTGTGTAGACATTGCCCGGCACCGACATGAAAGTGACGCCTGACAACGACGCTCCTATCATGCCGTAAGCCACCACAAACCACGGTGATTTGCGGTTTCCGGTAAAGAATGTCTCGTTATTTGATTTCCTTGATGTTATATGCGCAATGAACAGGATCAGTACTGTGTAAACAACAAAAACCGTTAAAATCAATGCTGACATATAATATTGGATATAAATAAATTAAACTGTCTTATCTAAAGCGTTACTTTAATATTTTTGCAAACTCTATAAGCGTCTCATATTTGCCATCAGGTTTGATTTTTATAGGCTCATTCCCGATAAAAACGGTGTACATGCCGCTGTTTTTTCCGAATTCCAGATCTGAGTTCATATCGCCAATCATGATGGATTTGTCGAGGTCGATTTCCGGAAAATCGTGTTGAGCCATGTAAGCCATCTTAGGACTTGGTTTGCGGAAATTGTCCGGGTCGGATTTCAGTTGCGGGCAGACATAAATCTTGTCAACCCTACCCTTTTGTCCCTCAATCTCTTTAAGCATGAATTCATGAACGGTTTCAACGTCTTTCAATGTCATCAGGCCTTTGCCGACGCCTTGCTGGTTTGTCACAATAATAATCCTGCCGAATTTCCCGGCGAAGATTCTGAAGGCGTCCAATACCCCTGGCATGAACTCAAACTCATTGATATTCTTGACATAATCGTCAACCAGACGAGTGTTGATTACACCGTCGCGGTCGAGGAACAAGGTCCAGGATTTGTCGATTATGCGGTTCCAATCCATATTATTTCGGAAACATTGTGGCTTCGATGATTTCGCAGATGATATGTCCAATCATGATATGCGACTCTTGGATGCGAGGCGTGCATTTGCTCGGTAAATTAATTAATATGTCGCAGCAGTCAGCCATTTTACCGCCGGTCTCCCCTGTCATCGCTATTGTCTTAACTCCGATTTCTTTGGCTACTTCAAAGGATTTCAATATGTTAGTCGAATTTCCCGAGGTGCTTATCCCGATGAGGACATCACCTCTTTTAGCTGAAGCCTGAAGCATGCGGGCGAAAATCATGTCGTAGGAATAATCGTTAGCCACAGCTGTCAGGTAGCTTGTGTTGACGTGCAAAGCTTCGGCATTCAATGGAGGACGGTCATAATAGAATCGTCCGCTCAGCTCGGCAGCGAGATGTTGCGCATCGGCTGCACTGCCACCATTGCCGCAGAAATGAATCTTACCGCCGTTTTTCAGCGATTCGACACACATCATCGCAGCTTCATTGATTCTTTTGACGAGTTCTTTATCGTTGAGAATCAATTGCTTAACATCGATTGAATCTTTGATGATATTTTCAATTGAAATCATATCTAAATATTTTTTGCAAAAATAATAAAAATTCCCGATTTTTGCAGCAAATTTTTAAAATATGAGAGGCGTTTACACAGTATTGCTTTTGATTGTTTCAAACATCTTCATGACTTTTGCATGGTATGGTAATTTGAAGTTACAAGACATGGGTGTTATTAAAGATTGGCCCTTGATTCTCATTATATTAGCCAGCTGGGGCGTGGCGTTGTTTGAGTATTCGGCAATGGTTCCGGCCAACAGGATCGGCTCGGTGGTCAACGGTGGCCCTTTCAATCTGGTGGAGCTCAAGGTGATTCAGGAGGTCGTCAGCCTCATAGTTTTCATGTTTATCAGCATCAAAGTTTTCAAAATGGGTGAATTCCACTGGAATCATCTTGTTGGCTTTGGATTCCTGGTGTTAGCAGTTTATTTTATTTTCAAAAAATAACGAAAAAACTTGCATTTTTAAAGAAAACGATGTATTTTTGTAAGTCAAAAATTTGTTAAGATATGAAATTTTACGACGTTGATTCGATTTTCACTTTTGGTAAATATGAGGGTGAGACTTTAGCCGAAGTCTTTGAAAAAGACCCGAAATACATAAAATATTGCGAAGAAAATATTGATGATTTCTACATCGCACCTGATGTTTTGAAGGAGTTACGTGCATCGTCACGCGACAATAAGTTGCTGACGGCCAACCTCGATGAGATGAGTGACGAGGAATTACGCGACTTCATGAATCAGATGAACGACATTGACGAGTTCGACGAAAGCAAACTGGAGGAAGATTTCGACTGGGAAGAAGGCGAAAACATGTTTGCTGAAGACGAAGAAGACATCTTCGGCGAGGAAGAAGAAGAATATTATGAGGATGAAGGCTTTGACGAGCCTTATGACGATCCTTACGACAGATACTAGGAAAGGATAAGCGCTTCGCTGATAAAAAGGATAAGAAGGATAAGAGCTTAACGGCAAATCTTATCCTTTTTTATTCTTCTTATCCTTCTTATCCTTAAAATCTCTCTGCGATTCCGTATACTTTTTGTTTAGATGATGACGACTGCACAAGTTCCGCAAGGAATCCAGTCATAAACAGCTGTACGCCAACGATTATGCACACCAACGCCAGATAGAACAGCGGACGGCTTGTCATTCCGTATGCATGGAATGCGAACTTCTTGACTACCAATATGATGGCAATGATGAAACCGATGAGGAACGTCAGTGAGCCGAGTCCACCGAAGAGGTGCATCGGGCGTTTGCCGAACTTGGAGATAAACGAGATGGTGAGCAAATCGAGATAACCGCGCACAAAACGGCTCATTCCGAACTTCGACTCTCCATATTTGCGTTTCTGATGATGAACCACCTTCTCCCCTATGTGTGTGAAACCCGCAGCCTTTGCTATGACCGGGATATAACGGTGCATCTCGCCATAAATTTCAATGCTTTTCACCACTTCATTGCGGTAAGCCTTAAGTCCGCAGTTGAAGTCATGTAGTTTGATACCTGTCATGCGGCGTGTCGACCAGTTATAAAACTTCGAAGGGATGTTTTTCGACATTTTTGAGTCATAACGTTTTTTCTTCCAACCGCTTACGAGGTCATAACCGTCTTTCTCAATCATATTGTAGAGCTCAGGGATCTCATCCGGGCTGTCTTGAAGGTCGGCATCCATAGTGATCACCACGTCGCCTTGCACGATTTTGAAGCCTTCGTTGAGTGCCGCTGACTTGCCGTAGTTACGACGGAAACGTATACCTTTAATATTAGGGTTCTCTTCCCTCAGTTTCTGAATGCAGTGCCATGAGCCATCGGTGCTGCCGTCGTCGACAAACACGATCTCGTATGAATAGTTGTTTTCAGTCATGACGCGACGAATCCAAGCCTCGAGTTCCGGCAATGATTCTTCTTCATTCAGCAAAGGTATGACGACAGATATATCCATTTTAATTTTTTTTACGTGCAAAGATAGCAATTATCAGTGAATATACGAGTGATAAAATGACATTTATTATCAACATCGATATGGCTGTTGCCAATGGTGAGAATAGCTCGCGCATCTGGCGGCCGTTTTCGTAAAGCCCAATCCTACTCTCCATTCCAAGATAGGCGTAGAATACAAAAATTACGCTGGAAAACAGTATTGAAGCGATAACTCCGCATATAAAACTCATCAAAAACGCCTTTCCGAATGTGAATTCTTTCCACACAAATTTGCTTTTAAACAAAGCTATTGTGATGCTGAGCCAAACGAATGGAATGAGATATATTATTGAAAAAAGGTATGATGATTCGACGTACAGACGCTCGTAGAATATGATGTAAGCGAAAGATAATAAGACACTTAACAACAATCCTGAGATGACTGTTGTGAGCCAATACTGTTTGCCTGTATATGTAGGTTCAATTATCATTTCAGACAAAAAAGGGTAAGCTACTTATATCGCACCGCTCAACCATCTACCCTTGCTGCCTTCCGGCCCTGGGGGAGTTCGACAGGAGCTGGTCGTATAAGACTTACCCGCTGCAAAAATACGAATTTTTTTGATTGTACAAATGATTTAATAAAAAATTATTTAAATAGAAAAATTCCCGACAGAATTGCTTCCATCGGGAATTTTTGTTATGATGAGATGTTTCAGGAAACGTCTCTACGAGATTATTTCTCAATTTCTTTCTTCAGTCTCTCTGTCAACATCGGGACGATCTTGTGGAGGTCACCGACGATGCCGAGGTCAGCGGCTGAGAAGATAGGTGCGTATTTATCCTTGTTGATGGCGATGATGAAGTCTGACTCTTCCATACCTGCGAGGTGCTGGATAGCGCCAGAGATACCGCATGCCATGTAAAGGTTAGGACGCACTGTCTTACCTGTCTGACCGACCTGGAAGCAGTGATCCATCACGCCGGCGTCGACCATAGCACGTGATGATGCCACCATGCCGCCGAGGACGTCTGCCAAAGCCTGAAGCTTGTTGAAACCTTCCTTGTCGTGAACGCCACGGCCACCTGACACCAATATCTTGGCATCGGCGATGTCGTCAGCGCACTTGCAGTTCATCTTGGTCTCAATGACTTTGACTTTGAACTTGCTTGTATCGAATTTAGGAGCAAACATTGTGATGGTGCCTTTTCTGCCAGCCTCGCGGACGCGTTTTTGCATCACGCCTGGACGCACTGTCGACATCTGTGGACGTGTGTTAGGGCAAAGAATGGTTGCCATAAGGTTGCCACCAAATGCAGGACGTGTTGAACGGAACTGCTTCTCGCCTGTCTCCTCGACGATACCGATTTCGAGTTTGGTGCAGTCTGCTGTCAGACCGGTCTTCAAACGTGAAGCGATACGTGGTGCGAGGTCACGGCCGATGGTTGTTGCACCGTAAAGGACGATGCTTGGGCAACCGGCTGTGATCATCTGATACACAACCTGTGAGTACTGTTCTGTCAAATAATCTTTGAGTTCCGGGCAGTCAGCGACGAGCACTTCGTCAGCACCCATCTCGATGAGGCTTTGTGCCTGGTCTTTCACATTGTGACCCAATAACATTGCCACGACTTTCTCGCCGAGAGCGTCGGCCAAGTCGCGAGCTTTACCTAAAAGTTCGTATGCTACGGATTGAATCATACCTCCGCGCTGTTCTGCGAACACATAAACGTTTTTGTAATCTTTGATATCCATGGCTACTTTTAGATTAAATGTTTCTCTTTAAGTTTCTTAACAATAATTTCGACTGCTTCTTCCTCGCTCACTTCAAACACCTCACCCGGTGCCTTAAGCTGCTTCGGGAATGACTGCCACACTTTTGTTGGTGAGCCTTTCAGACCGAGTTTGTTCTCGTCGACATCGAGTTTGTCGGCGCCCCAAACTTCAACTTCTTTATTGTAAGCGTCAACGATGCCAGAGACTGTCATGTAACGAGCCTCGAATGCTGATGCCAACACTGTGAGGACGCACTTGCCTTCGACTTCGAGAGTCTGCACGCTGTCTTCGTTTTCTTTCTTCACGATGAAGTTGCCGTTCTTTTCGCGTTCAGCGTCGATGACGTATGAAACCTGTGGAAGGCCGAGGTGTTCTGCCATCTCAGGACCGACCTGTGCTGTGTCACCGTCGATAGCCTGACGGCCAGCGATGATGAGGTCATAGTCCATAGTCTTGATAGCGCCTGCCAATGCGTATGATGTTGCAAGAGTATCAGCACCAGCGAACTTTCTGTCGCTCAATAAGATAGCTCTGTCAACGCCCATAGCGAAAGCTTCTCTCAGGATGAGGTCGGCTTGTGGAGGTCCCATTGTGATAACGGTGACGTTAGCGCCGTATTTGTCTTTCATCTGGAGTGCGAGTTCAAGACCGCCCTTGTCGTCTGGGTTCATGATGCTCGGAACGCCTTCACGTATAAGAGTGTTCTTTACCGGATCGATTTTGATTTCGGTAGTATCAGGTACTTGCTTAATACAAACTATAATATTCATAATCTTACCTCCTATTTAAATAAATGACCGGCGATAACCATTCTCTGAACCTCTGATGTACCTTCGTAGATCTCGGTAATCTTGGCGTCACGCATCATGCGTTCGACCGGATATTCACGTGTGTAGCCGTAGCCGCCGTGGAACTGGACTGCCTTTGTAGTCACTTCCATAGCTGTCTCAGCTGCAAAGAGTTTTGCCATTGCTGCATCTGCTGAGTATGGGAGACCTTTGTCTTTCTTCCATGCTGCGCTTCTGACGAGCAAACGAGCTGCCTCGACCTTTGTCTTGAGGTCGGCCATCTGGAACTGTGTGTTCTGGAACTGTGCGATTGACTTACCGAACTGTTTACGTTCCTTGGTGTATTTCACTGTCTCATCCATTGCACCTTGAGCGATGCCGAGAGCCTGTGAAGCGATACCGATACGGCCACCGTCGAGGGTCTTCATAGCGATGTTGAAGCCCTTTCCGAGAGGTCCGAGGAGGTTTTCCTTCGGCACTTCGCAGTTTTCGAAGATAAGCTCGCATGTCGCTGAGCCGCGGATACCCATCTTCAACTCTTTCTTACCGATGCTGAAGCCCTTGAAGCCTTTCTCAACGATGAATGCTGAGATGCCCTTGGTACCTTTGCTCTTGTCGGTCATTGCCATGACGATGAACACGTCGGCGTAAGCTGCGTTGGTGATGAAGATCTTTGTTCCGTTGAGGATATATTTGTCGCCTGCGTCGACAGCCATTGTCTGCTGCATGGCGGCGTCGGTACCTGCGTTAGGCTCGGTGAGACCGAAAGCGCCGATCCATTCGCCTGAAGCGAGTTTCGGCAAATATTTCATCTTCTGTTCCTCTGTTCCATTTTCAAGGATAGGTGCCATGCACAATGATGTGTGGGCTGAAAGGATAACGCCTGTGGTGGCGCACACTCTTGAGAGTTCCTCAACAGCCATGATGTACATCTGCACTGATCCGCCGGCTCCACCGTACTGTCTTGGTACCGGAATGCCCATCAAACCTAATTTCGCCATCTTCTTGACGGTCTCCATAGGGAAACGTTCTGTCTCGTCAACTTCGGCTGCCAAAGGCTTGACCTCGTTCTCTGCAAACGATCTGATCATCTGCAAGAACAATTCTTCTGTCTTTGAATAGCTAAAATCCATGTTTTATGTTTTCAATTAATATTCGAAACTATTAATATTTGTAGAATCCTTCACCTGTTTTACGACCGAGCAAACCGGCGCGCACCATCTTTCTCAAAAGTGGATGTGGGCGGTATTTCGGATCACCGAACTCGTTGTAAAGCACCTCCATGATGGCGAGGTTGACATCGTTTCCGATGAGGTCGGCCAATGCGAGAGGTCCCATTGGGTGGTTAGCGCCAAGCATCATGCACTTGTCGATGTCCTCTGCTGATGCGATACCGTCGGCCAAGATACCGACTGCCTCGTTGATCATTGGGATGAGGATGCGGTTGACGACGAAACCTGGGGCTTCTTTCACCTCGACAGGCTGCTTGCCTATTGATGTGGCGAGGTCAACGATGCATTTTGTCACTTCGTCGCTTGTGAGCTGTCCCTTGATGACTTCCACCAATGCCATTCTGTCGGCCGGGTTGAAGAAGTGCATGCCGATGAACTGTGCAGGACGTGTCGTGCAGGCAGCGATTTCGGTGATTGACAATGATGATGAGTTGGTTGCGAAGATTGCTTCAGGTTTGCAGATCTTATCGAGTTCAGCAAACACCTCTTTCTTAAGAGCCATATCTTCTGATGCAGCCTCGATGACGAGGTCGGCGTCTTTGAATGTGGCGTAGTCGGTGGTGGTTGTGATGTTCTTCAACAGAGCGTCAACGTCTTCTTGAGTCATCTTGCCTTTCTCAACGAGTTTGGCGTAACCTTTTGCAATTGAACCCATAGCCTTGTCGATGCTGGCCTGAGTTCTGCTCTTCATGACGACTGGCATCTTAGCTGCGAAAGCC
>Ga0129307_1001408_pt1 | contig 25813 bp, 20 predicted proteins | sample P1105metagenome_FD_94437 | JGI IMG/M metagenome (GOLD analysis project Ga0129307, IMG submission 94437) | Capybara group fecal microbial communities from Wisconsin, USA - P1105 metagenome | ecosystem: Host-associated > Mammals > Digestive system > Large intestine > Fecal | place: USA: Wisconsin...
GCTGAAGAAGTACATCACCGAGAGAGGCAAGATCCTTCCCAAGCGCATCACCGGTACCTGCGCGATCCATCAGAGAGCGGTCACCACGGCTGTCAAGAGAGCCCGCACCGTCGCTCTGCTGCCTTACGTGGCTGACTAATTCGCGAGTAACGAATGACAGGGAGCCGTCCTTCGGGGCGGCTCTTTTGGTTTTGCGGAATCGCCCGGCCGGTCCGGTCGTCCCCGCGCGGAAAACAGATACAAACAGACCGATCTGTGATATACTTACTCTGTATTTGTATACCCAGAATGGGGGAATAGCGGGCAAACCGCGAAAACAACCGCGCAGCACCGCGGGGTGATGATCTATGGAAAGAGAACAAATCAAAGAATACATGCAGAGCATACCGGTCCCGATGTGCGTTCTCGACGAGAACGGCGACGTCATCGCGGCCAGCCCCGGCATGGCGGACGTCTTCCTGTACGACGGCCTGACAGGCAGCAATATCTTTGCGCTGACCGGCATCAAGTACCAGGATGTCGTAGGCAAGTACGAGCGCAGAGACAGCGCGAAGTTCAGCAGCAACGGCAAGTACTTCCGCGTGCAGGTCGGGGCGCTTCCCGGCTCGCCGCTTTACCTGACGCTGACGTTCACCGACGTGACCGAGTTCGAGGACCTCAAGGTCCGCTACATCAACGAACGGGCGTACACCGTCATCGTGGACGTGGACAATTTCACGGAGCTGCTGCACCGCACGGAGGATGCCAACCGGCAGGTCCTCTCTGGTGAGATCGACCGCAAAGTCCGGCAGTGGGGGTCGCAGATGTATGCGAGCGTCACGCAAGTCCGGCAGGGACGGTATCTGCTGATCGTGGAGAAAAAGTATATCAACGAACAGGAACGCGCGAAGTTCAATATCCTGAACGATATGCGCGAGATCCCGACCGAAGCGGATTTCCCGGTGACGGTCAGCATCGGCATCGGTGCAGCGGGCGAGAACCCCGGACAGGACGAGAAATTTGCCAGACAGGCGCTCGACATGGCCAAGGGCCGCGGCGGCGATCAGGTCGTCATCAAGCTGGATGACAGCCTGACTTACTACGGCGGCACCGCCAGATCCGTCGAAAAACGCAGCAAAGGCAAGTCCCGCGTCATCGGTTACGCGCTCGAGAGCCTCATCGACAGCGCGAGCAACGTCCTGATCATGGGGCACAAGAACCCCGACATGGACGCCTTCGGCTCGGCGCTCGGCGTGTACTGCCTGGCAAGGCAGCGCGGCAAGCGGGCGTATATCGTGATCGATCAGATCACGGAAGCGCTTACGCTCCTTTATAACGAGATCCTCGAAGAGGGCCACCACGAGATCATCTCCGGCGAAAAAGCCATGGAAGTTCTCGACGAAAAGAGCGTGCTGATCATGGTCGACACCCACCGGCCGAGCATCAGCGAATGCCCTGAACTCTGGGAGGCGGCGGTCAGAACGGTCATCATCGACCACCACAGAAAGTCGGACGAACAGACCAAGACCCCGACCCTGAGCTACATGGAAAGCTACGCGTCCAGCGCATCGGAGCTCGTGACCGAGATCCTGCAGTACACGGTGGAGCGAAGAGACATCCTCAAGAGCGAAGCGAACGCCCTGCTGGCGGGCATCATGGTCGACACGAACAGCTTCTCGGTGAAGTCCGGGATCCGTACATTCGAAGCGGCGGCCTGGCTCAAGCGCATCGGCGCTGACAGCGAGCAGGTCAAAAAGCTGTTCCAGATCAGCTACGAGATGTTCAAACTCAAGGCGGACTGCTACAACGCCGCCGAGATCGACGATAAAGGCATGGCGTTCACCATCTACAGCGGCGCCACCGAGAATGCTCAGATCATCAACGCGCAGGTCGCGGATGAGCTGCTGACCATCCAGGGCGTCAAGGCGAGCTTTGTCGCATCGCGCGACCTGATGGGCCGCACGTATATCAGCGCCAGATCCCTTGGCGAGATCAACGTGCAGGTGATCATGGAGCAGTTTGGCGGCGGCGGCCACCTCAACACGGCAGGCGCGCAGCTGCGCATGAGCCCGGAAGAAGCTATCGAACAGATCAAAGCCTATCTCACAGAGGAAGGACTGGAATAGGAAGGAGACAGAATTATGATCGTGATCTTACTCAAAGACGTCAAAGGCACCGGTAAAGCAGGCGAGATCGTCAAAGTCAGCGACGGTTTTGCGCGCAACATGCTGATCCCCCGCGGGATGGCCAAGGAAGCGACAGACGGCAACGTCCGCAGCCTCGAGAAGGCCAAGGCGGTGCAGGCACAGAAAGACGCGGAAGCCAAGGCGGCCGCAGAGAAACTCGCGGAAGAGCTGAAGGACAAGGAAGTCGTCATCCGCACCAAGGGCGGCGAAGGCGGCAAGCTCTTCGGCAGCATCACCACCAAGGACATCGAGACCGCTGTCAAAGACCAGTTCGGCGTCAAGATCGACAAGAAAAAGATGCAGATGGAATCGCCCATCAAGCACATCGGCACCCACGAAGTACCGGTGAAGCTGGCCGGCGGCGTGGCTGCGGTCATCCGTGTGAAGGTCGAAGCTGAGTAGGAAAGGAAATTAGCAATGGCAGGTGAGAGGATCCCTCCGCACAATATAGAAGCCGAACAGTCCGTCCTCGGGGCATGCATGCTCTCGAAGGATGCGCTGTATGACGTGCTGGAAAAGGTGCGTGAAGAGGACTTTTACAACAAAAATCACGGCGAGATCTTTGGCGCCATCAAGGCCCTCGAAAAAAAGGGGGCTCCGGTGGACGTGCTGACGGTCTCGGATGAACTTGCGCGGCGCAACACGCTGGAGATGGTCGGCGGGCGTGCCTACGTGGCAACGCTTTCTGCGAACGTGCCCTCGACGTCGAATGCGGGGCAGTACGCGTCCATCGTCACGGACAGCGCGGAGATGCGCCGGCTCATCGAGACAGCGAGCGACATCATGGAGCAGGGGTACAGCAGCGAACTGCCGGCCTCGACCATCCTCGACCACGCGGAGCAGCAGATCTTTGAGATCGCGCAGAGCCGCAACACCAGAGATATGGCCAAGCTCAAGGACGTCCTCGCGGACAACATGGCGCTGATCAACGAACTCGCCGACAAGAAGGGCGAGATCATCGGCGTGCCGACCGGATTCATCGACCTCGACAAGATGACCAGCGGCATGCAGAAGTCCGACCTCATCATCCTCGCGGCGCGCCCGTCCATGGGTAAGACAGCGTTCGCCCTGTGCGTGGCCCGCAACGCGGCGATCAAAGGATACAAGGTCGCGATTTTCTCGCTCGAAATGGGCAAGATGCAGCTCTCCCAGAGACTTTTGTCCATGGAGGCGGGCGTCGATGCCAACAAGCTGCGCACCGGACGCCTCGAGAGCAACGACTGGATGAAGATGTCGGCGGTCATGGACCGTCTCTCGGAGGCGGACATCCGCATCGACGACACCCCCGGCATGACGGTCATGGGCATCAAGAACAAGTGCCGCCGCATGAAGGCGGACGCCGGCCTGGACCTCGTCGTCATCGACTACCTGCAGCTCATGTCGGCGGACGGCAGAGCCGAAAGCCGCCAGCAGGAAGTCTCCAACCTGTCGCGTAACCTGAAGCAGCTCGCCAGAGAGCTCGACTGCCCGGTGCTGGTGCTTTCCCAGCTGTCCCGTGCCGTCGAGAGCCGCAGCGACCACAGACCGCAGCTCGCGGACCTGCGTGAGTCAGGCTCCATCGAGCAGGACGCGGACGTTGTCCTGTTCCTCTACCGCGACGAAGTCTACGACAAGGAGACCGACCGTCCGGGCGAGTGCGAAGTGCACGTATCCAAACAAAGAAACGGTCCGATCGGCGTCGTCGACGTCCTGTGGCAGGGCCGCTACACGAGATTTGTCAACAAGCAGCAGGGATCCTGATGCGCAGACAGCCTGGCTCTGATGCACCGGCAGCAGAGTCGGCGAAGCGCGGCTGGATTCGCCGGCTGCGATACCTAACGGAGAAACATACCGCACATGTTCAGGAAAGAACCGAAAACAACTGTATATCTGTACGACACACCCATCGAGAACATCTTTCTCGCGGAGTACATGCCGGAGATCCCGGGTGACTATCTGAAGGTGTATCTGTATGCCCAGATGCTCGCAAGCAAAGGGGAGACCGCGGAATCGCCTATTTACGATGCTGCAGCACCGGCGCAGTCCGACGCGGCCGGGCAGGCGGCGGGCGGACTGGGTCTTGCCGGCGGATCGCTGGCGGCCGGCTACCGCAAGATCGCCAAGGCGCTGCGCATGGAGCCCGTCGATGTGGAGAAGGCGTTCCTGTACCTGTCCGAACTCGGACTGGCTGAAAAGCGCGCCGGCAGATGGGTCTTCCCTGTCATGAAGGAAAAACTGTACGGCAGTCCGAATGCCAGACGGCGCGCGGCAGAGCCTGCGGGCGGTGCCGGCGGCGCGGACCAGACCGCGTACCGGCGCCTTCTGAACAACGGCCCGATCGCGGATATGACCGCGAAGGTGCAGGAGATCGTGGGGCGATTCCTGCTCCCGGAGGAGACGCAGGCCATCATGGACTGGATCACCGAACTCGGCGCGGACCCGGACCTCATCGTGCGCGCGTACGAATACGCCAGACAGCGCGGGGCGACGAGCCACCGCTACGTCAGCAAGGTCCTGATCGGCTGGGCGGAGAACGGCATCCACACCCGTCAGGATGCGGACGAGTATCTGGCGGAGCGCGACGAACGGCACTTCGTGTACCGGCGCATCATGCAGGCGCTCGGATTCAGCCGCAACGTCACGGAAGAGGAAGCGCGCCTCATCGACGAATGGGTCGACGAACTGGACTGCTCGATGCAGCAGATCATGGATGCCTGCGCGAAGACGGCGGGCATCGGCAATCCGAATATCAAGTACGTCGATGCGGTCCTGAGAAATCAGAAGACCGGCAAAGGCGGACAGGGCGGGCAGAGCGGCCAGCAGGAAGTGTCGCGCAACCGCGTGCTCGCATACTACGCACACCTGCGTGAAGAGGCGGAGGAACGCGCGGAACAGGCGCGGCTCGACGTCTACAGAAGAGTGCCTGAGATCCGGCAGATGGACGAACAGATCGCGGCAGCCAGCCGTGAGATGACCAATGTGATGGTGCAGGGCGGCGCAGACAAGATCGAGCGCATCCAGGCGCTCCGCGGCCGTCTGCAGCAGACGGAACAGGCAAAGACCCGGCTCATGACCGAGCGCGGGATCCCGATCGATATTATGAACATCCGCTACCGCTGCCCGCGGTGCGGGGATACGGGCGTACTCGACAACGGCGCCCGCTGTGACTGCTACCTGGAGGTCGTGAAAGAAGCGGCCGATTGGCATGAAGAAGAAAAGTAAAGGACGAGTCAAAAAATTTGAGCAGGAAAACAATATCCTGCAGTTCCCGGAGAGCGCGGCGCGCAGCTACAGCGAACGCGAAGACGACGGCATGCCGCAAAGCAGCCGCTACGACACGCAGGATCTGTACAACACCCCGCTGTACGGCAACGAAGAATACGACGATCCGGACTATGCGCCGGGCGCTGATTTTATGCGGAATGAAAGCTATGAACCGTCCGCGGATTTTGACATAGACGCGTTCCTTGCGGAAGGCTGGGAGAACATCCGGCAGCAGGCGGAAGCGGATATCAGCAAGGGCGGTTACGGCAGAGACTACGCCGGCACAGGAAGCGATGAGGCGGCGGAGAAACCGCACTTTACCGCGGCGGATGCCTACGGGCGGCAGGCGGAGGAAAACCCCGGCCAGACGTCCGACCCGATGGTGCACCGGCCGAGGCAGGAAAGCAAGGACGAACGCAAGAAAAAGCGCGTCAGTGCGCAGAAGCGCAGACGGCGGCTCATCTACTTTGCGGTGTTTGCCGTTGCTCTGGTGGTGATCTTCTTCACCGTCCAGAACGTGATCTCGCTCAAGATGGAAGAGCGGGAACTGCTTCAGCAGCAGCGCGAGCTCGAAGCGCGCAAGGCTGAGCTGGAGGAAGAACTGACGCAGGTCGATGAGACCGACTATATCGAGCAGCAGGCAAGAGAGCAGCTGCACATGATCAAACCGGGCGAGATCCTGTATCTGCTGCCCGATCACGAAGACAAGGAATAAGTATGGCACAGGATTTTCCCGTGATCGCGGAGACCATTGTGGTCGAAGGAAGGGACGACACCAACAGTATCAAACGGGCCGTGATGGCCGAGACTATAGAAACGCACGGATTTGGCATCCGCAGGGAGACCTGGGAACTGATCGACAAGGCGTACCGGACCACGGGCATCATCGTGTTCACAGATCCGGACCACGCGGGGGAGACGATCCGAAAACGTATTCTGGACAAGTATCCGGATGCGCTCGAGGCGTTCCTCGACCAGGAATCCGCACGCGCCGGCGACGATATCGGCATCGAGAACGCAGCGCCGGAAGCGGTCCGCGAGGCGCTGGCAAAAGTGCACCGCGCAGCGTCTGCAGGAGCAGGCGGTGCCGGCAGCGCAAAGGACGCAGGCAGTGCAGCGGGTGAAGCTGCGGCAGAGCGATTCTCCATGGCGGACCTCGCTGAGGCGGGACTCATCGGCACAGAGAGTGCCCAAGCGGGCAGACAGGCCGTGGGCAAGGCGCTCGGCATCGGTTACGGCAATGCCAAGGCTTTCCTGAGAAAGCTCAACCATTACGGCATCACAAGAGAAGATTTTAAAGAGGCAGTCCGCACCTGGCGGACAGATCAGTAAAGAAGAACAGCTTAGCGGAATGACACACAAAAAAGGCAGACAATCGTATACTTCCGACAAGGTCCGTCCAATCAAAAGCCTCGGGCAGAATTTCCTGCGCGACCAGAACGTCGTGGCGGCGATCGTAGACGGGGCGGAGATCGGCGAGGATGATCTCTGCATCGAGATCGGTCCCGGCACCGGCGCATTGACCGGCATGGCGGCCAAGCGGGCGCGTCATCTGGTCGCGATCGAGCTCGACCGGCATGTCCTCGGGCATCTGCGTAGAGAACTCGCGCGGCAGGGGCTGTCCATGTATGTGGACGAACCGGCGGCTGAAGAGGCCGGCGCAGATACGGCAAATACGGAGGCCGGCGCGGCGCTTGATGCGGCGCTTGCTACGAAGGCGGACGTCGAGGTGGTGCTTGCAGACATCCTGAAAGTCGACCTCACCGCACTCATCAACGAACAGAAAGAGAAAGACCCGCAGATCGCCGGCGCAGCGCTGATCGGCAATCTGCCCTACTATATCACGACCCCGATCATCATGAAGGTGCTGGAAGAGGCGGTGCCTGTGCGCAGCCTGACCGTCATGATGCAGAAGGAAGTCGCAGACCGCATTCTGGCACAGCCGGGCACCAAGGCGTACGGCGCACTCAGCGTCGCGGTGCAGTACTACTGCACGGTGGAGAAGGTCGCGGACGCCCCGCGGCAGTGTTTCCATCCGCAGCCGAAGGTGGACAGCGTGGTCCTGCGGCTCGACAGAAGAGAGGAAAAGGCGGCGGCGCCGATCGACGAATCGCTCTTCTTCCTCTGCATCCGCGCGGGGTTTTCCAAGCGGCGCAAGACGCTGCTCAACTGTTTTACGGGCATGTTCGGCATGGACAAAGAGGAGACTGCCCGGGAACTTGCTGCAGCGGGGATCGACCCGTCGCGGCGCGGCGAGACGTTGACGATCGAGGAATACGCGGCGCTCGCAGATTATTTTTCTGCGCTGAAGGAAAAAACTTATGAAGAAAGATAAGTATAGAAAAATGGCGGTGGCCGCTGACGAGATCAGCGCGCCGGCCGCAGAAGAAAGCAAGGCAGCTGCCGAGGCTGCCGGACAGAGCGGACAGCAGGAGCCGGCAGCGGATCCTGCATCTGGCGCAGACGCAGATCCCGCCGCAGGCGCGGACAGCATCAGCGAATACGCGGCGGAGGAGGTGGCGGCAGCCACGGCAGCGAAGGGCTGCGAGCGTTTTGGTGCGCTGAAAAGAGCCCGCCGCGCAAAGGCGCGCCGCGGGGACAGAAAGCCGAGCAGGGCGGTCCGCAAGAGAGCGCGTCGCATCCATTCGTTCAGAGAGCCGCGGACAGCGGCAGGGCGATTCTTCTACAGAAGGGTCCATAACTTCCTCGGGGTCTCGTTCGCAACGGCGTTCCTGATCGTTCTTCTGACCGAGACGCTGGCCAGACAGACGGTCTACGGCGGCGTGGCGTTCCTTGTGATGCATCCGCTCGTCTTCCTGATCAACGTGCTGATCGTGTTCGCAACGATCTCGCTGGCGATGTTCTTCCGGCGCAAGATGTTCTTCTACATCGTGCTGTCGGCGCTCTGGACCGGCTTTGGCATCGTGAACGGCATCATCCTCTCGCAGCGCATGACACCTCTTACGACGCACGATGTTACGGAACTGCGGGACGGGCTTTCGATCGCAACGAATTATTTCACAACGAAGCAGCTCGTGATGCTGGCGGCCGGGGCGGCGCTGCTGGTGCTGATCCTGCTGATCCTGTTCATCAGGCTGCCGAAGGTGCACGAGAAGATCCACTATCCGCGGGCGCTGGTCACGTACCTGATCATTTTTGTCATCGGATTTGGCAGTGTGCTCGGCGGCATGCGGGTCGGCATCCTCGACACGTTCTTCCCGAACCTGGCGTATGGCTACCGGGACAATGGATTTAACTACTGCTTCCTTGCGACCTGGCTCGACCAGGGCATCCGCAAGCCAAGTCACTATTCGGCGCATTCGATCAACAACATCTTTACGATCGATGAGCGCAACACGACGGTGCCTGGCAGACTGCCGGCGTATGCGGTTGACGGCACACCGCTGACCGGCACGGAAGACGGCACGGCGGACGGTACTGCGGCCAGCACGACAGACAGCACGGCGGCAGACCCGAACGCGGCGGGTGCACAGACTGCGCAGAGCGATAGCGGGGAATACCCGAACATCATCATCGTGCAGCTGGAGTCCTTCATGGACCCGACGATCATCAAGGGCCTCAAGTGCTCGCAGGACCCGATGCCGAACTTCCGCAGGCTGTCGAACGAGTTTTCTTCGGGCAGACTGCAGGTGCCTGCGATGGGTGCCGGCACGGCGAACACAGAGCTCGAGCTCATGACGGGCCTCAGCGTCAAGTTCTTCGGACCGGGCGAATACCCGCACAAGACGATCCTGCGCGAGGAGACGTGCGAATCGATCCCGTACGACCTCAAAATCTACGGCTACACCAGCCACGCGATTCACAACCACCGCGGGGCATTCTACGGACGCAACAAAGTCTATCCCAATCTCGGGTTTGATACGTTCACGAGCCTTGAGTATATGAACGGCATCACGAAGACGCCGAAAAACTGGGCGAAGGACGACGTGCTGCCGGAGCAGATCTTCAACGCGCTCAATTCGACGGAAGGGCAGGACTACGTATTCTGCATTTCGGTGCAGGGACACGGCAAATACCCGACGATGCGCCTCCTGTCCGATCCGGACATCTATGTGAGCGGGATCGCGGATGAGGAGCTCCGTCTGCAGTGGGAATACTTTGCCAACCAGGTCTATGAGATGGACCAGTTTGTCGGCGATCTGACCGATCAGCTGCGCGATTACGATGAGGACACGATCGTGATCTTCTACGGCGACCACATGCCGGCGCTGACCAATATCTCCGAGGAAACGCTCACCGACGGTCGCAATATCTACCAGACCGACTACGTCATCTGGAGCAATTTCGACCTGCCGGAAGAGGATATGGATCTGTATGCCTACCAGGCGGGGGCGGTCATGCTGGACCGCATCGGGCTGCACAACGGCACGCTCGTCACGTTCCACCAGAACCACCGCGAGGATGCGAACTACCTCGACGAACTAAAGGCGCTGCAGTATGACATGCTCTACGGCAAGCAGTTCATCTATGACGGGGAATCGCCCTTCACCCCGACCACGCTCAAGATGGGTGTCAAGGACATCAGGATCCTCAGCGTTGAGAAGATCGGTGACAAGCACTACATCAAAGGTGAGAACTTCACCGAATACAGCAAGGTCAACCTCGACGGCGAGATCCTGGACACGATATATGTCAGCCCCTCGCTGCTCGAACTGAAAGAAGAAGTGGATCCATCGGCGGTCGCGCGCATGAAGATCAGCCAGGTGGAGAAGAATAACGAGATCCTGAGTACGACTGAATAGCAAGCGGCTGCGCCGCTGCGATATCCCATCTCTGCACCGGAGGTACTACTGATATGCCCGGACGTATTGAAACCGACAGACTGATACTCGAGACATGGACGCCCAAGGACGCCCCGGCGCTCTATGCGTACGCGAAGAACCCGAATGTCGGGCCCAACGCCGGCTGGAAGCCGCATGCGGACGTCCGTGAATCAAAACGCATCATCAAGACGATCTTCAGCGCGAAAGACACCTGGAAGATCGTATGGAAAGAGAACGGCGAGGTCATCGGCAGCATCGGGCTGGACGAAGACCGGCGCCGCCCGGGCATTCCTTCGCGCGAACTCGGCTACTCTCTGGCGGAACCCTACTGGGGCCGCGGGATCATGACCGAGGCCGGCAAGGCGGTGCTGCGGTATGGATTTGAAAATCTGCACCTGGCGATTATCTCGATCCAGACCGCTGTGTCGAACGCGCGCTCGCAGAGCGTCATCCGCAAGCTGGGCTTTCATCCGGAGGGGATGGAACGCATGTGCTACCGCATTTACGACGGCACGACAGTAGACGAGTACGTGTTCTCGATGCTGCGTTCCGAATGGGAATCGCTGTATCTGGATCCGGCGGTGGGAGAGATTGCGGCCGAGTAAGGTCCTCGTCGCAGGCAGCTGTTTCTTCAGCGATTACTTCAACACGCTGAACGGGACGGTATCAAATGCGATCGGCGAATAGAACGCCTTCTTGAACTCTTCGCGCGGCAGGTTCAGCCCAAGCAGCCACATCAGCTTGGTGACGGCGGCTTCTGTTGTCATGTCATTAGCCTGGAGCAGATCGTACCGCTCCATGGCTTCGTGCCCGACTTCGTAGGTCGCCAGGTCACTGCCTTCCATCGCCACCTGCGTCGCGATGACGACGATGCAGCCCTTGTCCGAGAGTGTCTGCATCCGGTCCATGAAATTCCGGTGCTCCGGGAAGGGAAGACCACCAACGCCGTACGTCTCGATCACGACGGCTTTATAATGGTCGCCGATATAATCCAGCACGCCGGGATCCATCCCCGGGATCAGCTTGAGCAGGAAGACTTCCGGAACCATTTTGTCATAGAACTTGAGCGGTGCCATGGAAGGCTCCGGGGTCACATACCTGATGACACGTGCGCCGTCGATGGCGGCGACTTCCGGATAGTTGATGCTCGAAAACGCATAATAACTCTTGGACCTGGTCTTGCGGGCGCGTGTGCCGACGATCGCGCTGCCGGAGAACACGAGGAATACGCCGCGCACGCCGTCTTCGCAGGCGAACCGGATGCTGTCGAGCAGGTTTTTCTTTGCGTCGGTGACTTCGTCCATCAGCGGCTTCTGCGAACCGGTCAGCACGATCGGCTTGTCCGGATTCTGAATGAGGTACGACAGCGCTGACGAGGTATATGCCATGGTGTCTGTTCCGTGCGTGATGACAAACCCGTCGTAGTCGTGGTAGTGTTCCTTGATCGTCTTTGCCATCAGCAGCCAGTGTTCGGGCTGCATGTTTGTGCTGTCGAGGCGCAATAGCTCCATGCAGTCGATGGTGCAAAAGCCCGTCAGGTCCGCCATGCTGTCCAGGATATCTTTCGGCGAGATCGACGGTGCAAGGCCGTTGCCCGTATTCTCGCTGGCGATGGTACCGCCGGTGGTGATGAGTAACAGTTTCTTTTTCATAGCATCGCTCTTTCGTGTTCTTTTCCGTTTATAAGGACACCAACATATTATCTTTTTCTTTCGCCGCGGACAAGCCCATCCTTTCCGGCGCGGCGCCCGGATGACATCGCGGTCATGCTTCAGATCGCCCCACATTATTTGAACCACGCATCCAGGATCCGCTCGATCTGATAACTGTCCAGATCACCGTCCAGCGTGTCCGACGTGATGATCAGATTATTCCCCGGCGTAAATCCTGCCGCCTGATAATCCTTCAGCTTCTCCACATTGCGCTCCAGATACCCGGGCTTGCTCAGAAGCCCCCAGTGCTCCCAGAGGATCAAGCTCCCGTCGATCGGAGAAACCAATAAGAGGTCAGGCGCAATAAAGGTTTTCTCCCCCGTCTTCTGATTGATGAATAACAGAAACGGTTCATACAGATGAGCAATCGCACGGGAAAAAACCGAATTGACGATGATGACCTCTGACTTGGATCGCACGAGAATGCCGCTTGCTGTTCGGTGTATCAGATGCTCCGGGTGAAGAGGCTCTTTGCGGTCGAGCAGTTGAATGTTGTGGCGAAGCAGGAGCTCCTTGCTAACGGCATAACGAATGTCAGCCGGAAAGAGGATGGACAGATCCAGGTGGTACGTTTTAGGGAGCTCGTTTATCACAGCTGCCGGATCTGTCGTACGGTACGCCGCAATCAGCTTATCCAGTGCTTGTAAATCAGCTTCAACATTCGCAACCAGTTCCTGCAGGAGGCGACGGCGTTGCAGCTGCTGCACTGTGGGATTATCTTTCGTCCCCAGATAAATCCGGCGAGTGGCGCCGTTCTGCCTCATGCGCGCATAATAATAGCGGCGCACTCCGCTGCAATGGGATAGTAAATGCAGATGCGCGACGTTACGCGTTCTTTGCAGAGCGTTGGTGTATCGGGTCAGCAGCCGTTCCAAATAGTTTCTATGCAGCAGAAATGCTGGCGGGCAGGCGGTTGCGCTGGGATGATGTTGCATAGCGATTCCTTTCTTAGTCTCTGTCATATCAGGATAGTTTAGGGTGCACTGCGAGTTTCTGGTGTGGTGCCATTTGAGCAGTATAGCCGAGGGGGCGTCTTTTGTAAAATGTCATGTCAATGTTGGATTTTCAACGGATTTGTCACAAAAAACGAAGCGTGCGGCGATGTATAGAAGCTTGATCTGGCGCACTTTGTGAACATAATTTGAGAAAGCCGGGTTATTGTCAAACTGGAATCGCTCACTCAGAGCGAGCACACAGGTATGGCGCTGCTGTCAGCAAAAAAAGTTGTGACAATTGCTGCTTAATAATGTGAAGTGACACACTTTTTTAAAAAGACGCCCTGTTCGGTGCCAGCATCAGCGGAAACGAACCGGGGATTCATGGAACTTGATACAGTGACAAATTGTGATAGAATGCAGGCGTTGGATAGGACGGAAATATCTGGCCAGCAGAGGATCGCGCATCAGATGGCCATCGGTAGAGCGGTCGGAAAAGAATGGCCGCAGAAAAACGACGCCAAAAGAATGATCGCAGAAGAAAAGGACGCGAAAAGAATGACCGCAGAAAGAAAAACTGAAGAGAGACTGCCGCATCGCACAGCCGGGCAGCTCGCCGGCATCGTTTTGCGTATCCTGCGGGCGCAGGTGGTCGTGACGTTCGGACTGACGCTGGTGTACCTGGCGAACCTGGGGGTTGCGCCGTGGGATATGCTGGCGATCGGCATCTCGTATCACACGCCGCTGCAGTACGGCACAGCGCTGAACGTGGTCGGGATCTGCGTTATTCTGGCGGATGTTTTTCTGCGCGAGAAGATCGGCCTGTCGACGATCCAGGACGTGCTGCTCAGCGGCTGGATCATCGATCTGTGGACGTTCCTGTTCCGGCGGATCGGCGTGACCGATGTGCTGCTTAGCAGCAGCGGAAACGCCAACGCGGCCGGCGGATTTGCCGCCTGGTTTACGGATCTATCATATGCCGGGGCCATTGTGCTGCGCATCGGACTCTTCGTCATCGGCATCCTGATCTTTTGTCTGGGGCAGCTGATGGTCCAGAGCCTTGCGATGGGCGCCGGCCCGCGCGACACGCTCGTGCTGGGGCTTGGCCGCAAAGTACCGAAGGTGCCGATCGGCGCGGTGACATGGGGCATGCTCGCGCTGGTGTTCTGCATCGGACTGCTGCTCGGCGGTCCGGTCGGCTTCGGGACGATCGGCGCGGTGTTCGGGATGAGTCTCGGACAGCAGCTGACGTGCCGGATCTTTCATTTCGAACCGCGGGCGGTGCGGCATGAGAATATCCTGGAGACGCTCGGCAGTCTGAAAAAGGCGCATGAACGGGCGTAAGAGGCTGCGTTTCTTCCGCGGGCTCTTGTCGGTAGGCAATCTGCTTCATTTGTAGTAAAATGAATTAATGTAAGTTGTTGTCAACCATGTGCTGCCGCGCCGGCAGGTGATGGTGGTAAGAGAAGAGAGAGAGGGGCAAGGGACAGAAAGATGCAGGGACATTGGATCAAGCGTACAGCACCTGCAATGGCTGTTGTATTGTTGGCAGTTGTAATGGTGATCGGTTTATCAGCCGGTTCGCTGTTTGCGTATGCTGACACTGATGAGGGAGCAGAAGACCAGACAAACACCGAAACAACGGAAACAGCCGCTCCCGACGAGCAGGCTGCCCCGGTGGCTGAGAAAGCACGGAAGGTTGCAGCAGACGGGCTTGCAGCAAAGGACGCTGAAGAGGCGGAAGCTGCCCGGCAGGCTGTCAAAAATCCGCTGACCGGAATTGGCGGCTACAACGAGAAAGCAGTCGGCAAACGGCCGGCCGCTGTTGTCGTTGAGAACGATCCGAAGGCGCGCCCGCAGTGGGGCATCGATGACCCCAAGCAATCTCCGGACATCATTCTTGAAGGAGAGATGGAAGGCGGCGAGACCCGGACGCTATGGCTTTACGCTGACATCACAGCAATCCCCTCGCAGGTAGGGCCGATCAGAAGTGCCCGTCCGCCATATGTCAGGTTTTCCGAACTGTTTGATGCGATCTTTATTCATTGCGGAAAGAGCCCCTCTTCTTCTGATTATGTCGGAGCGGATGCGGTGCTCGTGCAGGATGGAGTCGATCATATCGATATGCTCACCTATGGAGAGGGGACTCTGTTTGGCAGAGATTATTCGCGGACCAGCATGTTGGAACATACGGCATTCCTGCGCGGCGAAAAACTGACGGATGCTGTCGGCGCGCTGGGATTCAGGACCGACCTCCAGCAGAGCGGGATGACGACATTCACCTTCACAGATGAAGAGGAAAAGGAGGAAGCACCGGTCCTTGGAGAGGGTTTGGCAGCGAAGTGCAGATACGAAACCGCCTTATTCGCGGCACCGCCGAAAGCGGAAGAGCCTGCCGGTCAGCCCTGCAGCACGCTCGATGTCTCGTTTTCGTCCATCACCCCAACCAAACACTGGGAGTATTCCGAAACAGACGGCATGTACCATTCCCAGGATTACTATACCGATGTGGCGCGCACGAATGTCTTACTGCTGTTCGATGAGACACATTATATCGTCCGGGCGAATACCTGGGGATCGGATCCGGAGACATACACCAACTATGAGTTTGCGGGAGGGCCGGCGGTCCTTGCATATGGCGGCAGAGTACAGGATATCACCTGGTCTGTGCAGGACGGCAAGATCGTGCTGAAACAGGAAAACGGGGAACCCGCACCGCTTTCGCCGGGAAAAACCTGGATCGGCTGGTGTTCGAGCAATCACGGCGGCCACACAGAGATTGGCGAATAGCTTGAAAATAGTGCTTGCCATCTGAAAAAAACAGGTGTAATCTTATAGAAGGGATTGTGTAAACAATCCCTTCTATAAAAGGTTGATGTTCACGAAAACAGCAAACGGAAGATTCATGAAAACAAACAACGAGAGTTTCGAGCAAATCGACAGACAACAGAGCGACATTCTTCTGAAAATCCATGACTATCCTTTTGTCAATCAGCGGGTGCTTGCAGAAGAGACCGGCTACTCCGTCGGCCTGGTAAACCGGCAGCTGAAAAACCTGATCAGTGCGGGATATCTGGACGAGGAAAAAAGACTTACCGGCAAGGCAAAGGAACTGTTCCGCAGCCGGAAGCCATCTAACGCCATTATTCTGGCGGCCGGATTTGGGATGCGCATGGTGCCTATCAATCTGACATCTCCCAAGGCGCTCATGGAAATCAAAGGCGAGCGTCTCATCGACCGGCTGATCGATCAGCTCTACGAGGCTGGAGTCAAAGAGATCACCGTTGTCGTAGGGTTTATGAAAGAGTCTTTTGAATATCTGATTGATGAAAAAGGCGTCGACCTTGTGGTCAACGATCAGTACAACGTTGCCAACAATCTGTACTCGCTGGGCTGCGTTCTGGACCGTATCCGGAACACCTATATCGTGCCGAGTGATATCTGGTGCGAGGAAAATCCGTTCCGCGCGAACGAACTGTATTCGTGGTACATGGTGTCCGACGCGATGGACCAGCAGAGTCTCGTACGTGTTAACCGCAAAATGCAGCTTGTCCGTGTACAGGACGAGGAACCGGGAAATCACATGATCGGGATCAGTTACCTCACAGGCGAGGAGGCTGCAAAAGCGGTGGTCAGAGCGAAAGAACTGATCAGATCCGGCAAACATATACAGTCTTTCTGGGAGGAATCGCTCTACAGCAAAGACCGGATGATTGTTAACACGAGACAGGTTGATGCGGAGGCAGCAGTTGAGATCAATACATATGAACAGCTGCGCGATCTGGATTCCGGTTCCAGCCATCTGCAGTCAGATGCCATTTCCGTCATTGCGAAAGCACTGGACTGTAAAGCGGAAAGCATTGTCGATATTCACGTCCTGAAAAAGGGCATGACCAACCGCTCTTTCTTCTTTAATGTAAGAGGAAACAAATACATCATGCGGATCCCCGGCGAAGGGACCGATCAGCTTATCAACAGAGCGCAGGAAGCGGATGTCTTCCGTACGATCAAAGGGCATGGACTGTGTGACGATCCTGTCTACATCGATCCGGCGAGCGGCTATAAGATCACGAAATATCTGGACAACATCCGGGTCTGCGATCCGGAAAATGAAAAGGACCTGGTGCGTTGTATGCGTATGCTGCGGGACTTTCACCAGATGGACTTGAAAGTCGCGCACACGTTTGATCTGTTCGGGCAGATCGGGTTTTATGAATCGCTCTGGAACGGGCAGCCGTCGGTTTTCCACGATTATAAAAAGACGAGAGAGAATGTGTACAGTCTGCGGCCGTTCATTGACAGCTGCAGCAAGCAGTGGTGTCTGACACACATCGATGCGGTCTGCGACAATTTCCTCTTTTATGAAGAGGAAGACGGCAGCGAAGGCCTGCAGCTGACAGACTGGGAGTATGCAGGTATGCAGGACCCCCATGTGGATATCGCCATGTTCTGCATCTACAGCCTGTACAGCAAAGAACAGGTCGATGCGCTGATCGATATCTATTTCGAAGGCCGCTGCGATACCGTTACAAGGGCGAAAGTATATTGTTATATAGCTGCATGCGGACTTCTGTGGTCGAACTGGTGCGAATTCAAGAGACAGCTGGGGGTAGAGTTCAGCGAATACGCCCTGCGGCAGTACCGGTTCGCAAAAGATTATTACAAGCATGCCCAAGCACTGATCGGGCAGATTCAGCAACATGCAGATAATGCAAGCCACTTCAACGGGTAGTAGAAGAGGATACACAGATGAGAAAATTTGATGCTAAGAAAATTGACTGGATGGTCACACTGGTGCCGTTCGTTCTGATTGTCAGCCTGGCGGTGCTGCTCTTCATTATGCCGGAGCAGTCCAATGCGGTCATTGGACAGGTCAGGTTTTTCTTCGGCGATACGGTCGGTCTGTACTATCTGGTGATCGGGCTTGGCATTCTGGCAATCTCGATCTTCCTTGCGTTTTCCCGGTACGGGGATATCGTACTCGGGAAGCAGTCTGAAAAACCAAAGTACTCCTTCTTCATGTGGGGGTCGATGATGTTCACCTGCGGTCTGGCAGCGGACATTCTGTTCTATTCGTTCGCCGAGTGGATCATGTACGCGACCAATCCACACATCGCGGAACTCGGTGCGTTTGAAGACTGGGCGGGGGTTTTCCCGCTGTTCCACTGGAGTTTTATCCCCTGGGCGTTTTACCTGGTGCTCGCGGTGGCGTTCGGCTTCATGCTGCACGTCAGAAAACGCAGCAGGCAGAGGTATTCAGAGGCCTGCAGGCCTGTTATCGGGCGTCATGCTGACGGACTGGCGGGCAGGATCATCGATCTGTTCGCGCTGTTCGCTTTGCTCGCGGGGACTGCGACAACGTTCAGCGTTGCGACGCCGCTTCTGGCCAGCATTCTGATGAAACTGTTCCACATTGAAATGAGCCGCCGGTTTGTAACGATCCTGATCCTGCTGGTGACTTGCGCAGTATATACCTATGCTGTCCTGCACGGTTTTAAGGGGATCGGCATCCTCGCCAAGGTCTGCGTGTTCCTGTTCTTCGGCCTTCTGGTGTTCGTTCTGTTCACAAGCGGGCAAGGACGGTTCATCCTCGAGAACGGATTCCAGTCCTTTGGTAAGATGATCCAGAACTTTATCGGATTGTCGACATATACGGACCCCGCGCGAGGAAACAATTTCCCGCAGGATTGGACGATATACTATTGGGCATACTGGATGGTCTGGTGTATCGCGGCACCGTTCTTCATTGGCAATATCTCAAGAGGCCGGACGATCCGTCAGACGATCCTGGGCGGGTATGTCTTTGGTGTGGGTTCCACCATTGTCAGTTTTGTGGTCCTGGGCAACTATTCCCTCGGCCTGCAGATTGAAGGCGGGGCGGACTTCATCGCAGTTTATGAAAAGAGCGGAGACTTATACGAGCTGATTCTGAACATCATCGATACGATGCCCGGCAGCACGTTTATCCTGGCACTCGTTGTCGTGACCATGATCGCGTTCTATGCAACCTCGTTTGATTCGATCGCCTACACGGCAGCCTGCTACAGTTATAAAAACCTGAGCGAAGATGAAATGCCGCACTACACCATCGAACTGCTGTGGTGCCTGCTGCTCATCGTCCTGCCGATCGGACTTGTATTTTCGGAAAGCTCAATGAGCAATATTCAGTCGGTCAGTATCATTTCGGCATTTCCTATCGGCATCATCATGATCATCATGGTCTGGAGTTTCATGAAGGATGCCGGAAAATACATGTCTGAAATCAAATTGAAATAAGAGGATGCGGACGATACTGCATCAGGAAAAGGAGAAGGAATGGAAACGCTCAAACGCGCCATCATCGTCGCAGCCGGAGAAGGGACACGGCTTCGGCCTGTTACCCTGACGACCCCCAAACCGCTGGTTGAGGTCAACGGTGTCCGGATGATAGATACTGCCATCCGGGCTCTGAAAAAGAACGGGATCCAGGAAATCTACATCGTTGCCGGCTACAAAAAGGAACGATTCTACGACGCTTATCAGGAGGACCCCGCTGTAACGATCCTGGAGAATCCGCACTATCTGGAGGGCAACAATATCACGTCCCTGTACGAAGCACGGGAGTATCTGCCCGGCGCATTCGTTCTGGAGGGGGATCTGATCATCGAAAACGATGAGATCCTGCGGCCGGAGATTGAACGATCGGGGTACTGCGGGATCTATATGCAGGCACCGCCGGAGTGGGCGCTCAAGATGGAAAACGGCCTGATCAAGTCTTGCGTTATCGACGGGCTGGAGGAAGAGGCCTATCGTCTGATGGGAATCTCCATGTGGACAGAAGCCGACGGCCGCCGTCTGGCAGAACTGATCCGTGCGCAAATCGAAGACGTGAAGGACTGGACTGTTTACTGGGATGAACTGGCGCTGTCTCTGTATAAGGAACAGTTTGCACTCGGTGTCAGAGACATCAGGGCGTCAGATATTCTGGAGATCGATACCGTCGAAGAGCTGGCGGCGAAAGACCCGCGCTATGCGGAATGCCTGCAGTAAGCAGGGCGCAGCTTGTCAGAACAACTGGATTATTTAACAAGGAGAATTACTATGAATTGGTTTCATAAACCGGCTATACTCACACAGGAACAGATGCAGAAGATTCACGAGGCGTCGCTGGATATCCTCCAGACAAAAGGTGTCGTCTATCAGTCGGAAGCGGCAAGAGAGGCTCTGAAGGCACACGGCGCAACAGTAGAGGGCGAGATTGTCTATCTTCCCGCAACGCTCGTTGAGGAGTGCCTGAAGAAAGTGCCTTCTACATTCCGCGTGGATGCGGTCAATCCGGACCGTGCTGTCACGGTCGGCGGGGATCTTGTTATCCATCCTGCCGGCGGGGAAGTCTTCCTGAAAGATGCGGACAATACCAGGCACAATACGACTACGATCCAGCAGTTCTCAGATCTGCAGAAGATTTATCAGGCGTGTGACAATATCAATATGACTGGCTATCAGCCGCTGTCGCCCGGAAATGTGCCCCTCAAGACAAGGGGACTCCACTGTCTTTATGAGACCATGCTCTATACAGACAAGCCGTGGCTGGCGCCGATGGATTATGTGAGCGGCGAGGACAAACACCGCGAGCTGCAGATGTATGAGATTGTCTTCGGGGCAGAGTTCGTGCGTTCACACTATCTGACCTGGAGCATTGTCACACCGGAAAGCCCGCTCATCTTCAGCGAGTTTTCCTGCGAATCCATTATCGAGTTTGCACAGTTCAACCAGCCTGTCGCCCTTGTTTCGGCGCCGATGTCCGGCATCACAGGGCCAATCCACCTGATGGGTACGGTTGTGCTCGCCAACACCGAATCGCTGGCAGGCCTCTGCCTGGCACAGTGCATCAACCCGGGCGTGCCGGTGCTGCCGTCCGCCTCCCTGACGTACGGCAATATGCGCCTTGCAACCTGGGAATGCGCGAGCCCCGACTCCGCTGTGATGCTGGCAGCGGCGGTCCAGATGTACAAGGAATTCTACCATCTGCCTGCCCGTGCACAGACCGGTGTTACCAGTTCCAAGTGTCTGGATTATCAGGCGGGTTACGAATCGATGCAGAGCCTGCTCCTCACCGGCCTGATGGATGTCGATGTCACCAGCCAGTCCGCAGGTACGCTTGAAAACCTGATGACGATCTCGTTCGAAAAGACGGTCATCGATGATGAAATCATCTCCCGGGTCCGCCGGATCCTCGCAGGTCTGCGTGCGGATGAAGAGGCGTTCAGTGTGGATATGATCAAGGAAGTCAAGCATGGCGACAGTTACCTGATGCACATGTCGACACTGAAGCATGTCAGATCCGGCTATCAGCCGACCATGGCAGACTGGAACAACTACGACGGCTGGCAGAAGAGCAAAGAACCCGATATCGAAAAGAGGGCCGCAAATAAGGTGCAGGAGATCATCGCCGGTGCCAAACCGCTGCTTTCGCCTGCTGTCGCGGAGGAGCTCAAAGCTTTCATCGCGCAGCACGAATAATGACCTGCGAGGCCAAACAGAAATATCAACTGAGAGGAGACCGGGACGCCGGTCTCTTTTTCTTATGCGGTGCAGTTTCCCGGAAGCCTTGGAAAGACTGCCCTTGCCGCAGGTTTCTGAGGAAGAGGGCAGACCCGCATTTGACAACAGTTGTCTAAAAAGGTAGTATAGGGCAATAGCTAAGGGGAGACCAGACGGAGGACTAGTTTGTTGACAGAATAGCAATCGGAAATACAACGGCAAAGAGGTGCAGGAAACCAGGCACTTCTTTTTTCGTTGCTTTACCGGCATTCAACAGAGAAGTTTAAACCGCATATCCCAGACCTGAATTTTGAACCGGAATGATAAAGGGATAAGGTATGAAAAGAGACATCATAAGCGTATTACTAGTTGCATTATTATTCATCTCTATCCAGGCTGCGCCGGCTTTTGCAGATACAGCCGAGAAAGAACCGCAGCAGGATCTGCTGATTGAAGAGCCGGCAGAAGAGGAATCGCCTGCCGCGGAGGAGACGGCAGACCCCGTCACCATTGAGGACGCTGTGGTCACATTGGAAGAGGAAAGCTATGTATACACGGGGAACAGCATTCTTCCCGTTCCGAAGGTTGTCATTACGGACAGTGAAGGAGCCGAAACAGAGCTGATCCCGGGCACAGAGTTTAAGGCAGTCTATAAAAACAGCAGCGGGGCAGAGGTCGCAGTCCCTGTTTTGCCGGGCACCTATCAGATCGTTGTCGAAGGGATCGGCGATTACACGGGGACAGCAACCAGTACCGCGTCCTTCACGATCGAAGCGTTTCCCATCAGTAACGCAACTGTCACAGGGATTTCGGATAAAGATTACACCGGCAGGGCGCTGACGCAGACGCCGGTAGTCAGCAGAATGGCAGACGGCACCGCCATCACACTGCGGGAGGGAACGGACTATACGGTTTCGTACAGTAACAATACCAACGCCGGAACAGCGGTCATAACAATCACCGGTACAGGTAACTATACAGGGACCAAGGTCGTCACATTCGCGATCCGCGGCGGCTCGATCACCAAGGGTTGGCGGCGGCTCAATGGCGACTGGTATTACTACTATGACACCAATAAGATGCGGACCAACGCATGGGCAAGTGACAGCCGCGGCTGGTGCTATATGGGCGGCGACGGCCGGATCACGAAAAACCGCTGGGCAAAGGATGATAAGGGCTGGTGCTGGATCAACAGTACCGGATACTGGGAAAAGCGCAGTCAGTGGATTGATGATCAGGGCGAATGGTACTTCCTGTCCGGTAACGGCCACATGGCGGCTTCTGCGTGGCTGAAAGACCGTCATGGGTGGTGCTATGCAGGCGCGGACGGCAAGCTTGTCCGCAATGGCTGGGCGAAAGACAGCAAGGGCTGGTGCTGGCTTGGAACAACCGGCCGCATCACCAGCGGCAGATGGATCCAGGACCGCGGGGAATGGTATTTCCTCAAGGGCGACGGTCATATGGCGGCGGATATGTGGCTGAAGGACAGCAAGGGCTGGTGTTATGCAGGCACGAACGGCAAGCTGATCAAAAGCAACTGGGTCAAGGACAGCAAAGGCTGGTGCTGGATGGATGCCAACGGGCGGTACAATCCGGGCAGATGGCACAAGGACAGCAAAGGCTGGTACTATATCGACGGCGCCGGCACCTGGATTAAGAACAAATGGATGCGCGACAGCAAGGGCTGGTGCTGGATCAATTCCTACGGCTATTACGATTATTCAAAGCGGTATTATCAGAATCCGTCGTGGATGATCCAGATCAGTACAAATATTACGTCGCATGGGTTAAATTATTATGTCAGCCCGCTCAAAGTGAGCATTGGCAGCGACCGGTCCGACCACATTGAGGCGATGATTTCCCGTGCATATGACTATCTCGGTGACCCGTATGTGGTCTGCCAGTCCCGTGCGCCCGGGAAAGGCGTGGACTGTTCCGGTATTGTCATGCAGGCATGCTATGCGGCAGGCATCGATCTGTGGCCAGCCAACCCGCAGCGGCATTTGTCTCCGGCTTACGAGTATGAATCCAGAGAAATCTGGAAGCTCAAAAAACTCGAGACGGTCGCCTGGAAAGACCGGCAGCGCGGGGACCTGATCTTCTATGCGAACGGATCTGGAACGGTGATTCACATTGCGATCTATCTGGGGAATGACAAGATCATTCACTCCTGGCCCGGTACGGTCAGGGTGTCCAGCGTCTATGGCTGGGGCGATCATATCAAAGGCGTCAAGCGGGTCTTCCATTAATACAAATATGAAAGAGGCACACTGCACAGGCGGTGTGTCTCTTATTGGGCGGAGATGGATGGCCGCGCCCCGGTATCCGGCGGTTGCAATATTCGTATAATGGATTAGAATAACTGAAAGAGTACGGATTTGCGGAACAGACAGGGGGAAGCATGAATTACGGACTGGTGCTGGCGGGCGGTATTGGCAGCCGGATGGGAAGCGGCGTTCCCAAACAGTTTCTGAAAGTGCATGGACATACGATCCTTTCATATACCGTGAAGGTGTTTCTGGCAAACAGCAATCTGAACACTGTCATTGTTCTGGTGCCGGAAGAGTGGGAGGAAGAAACAAAAAAGATCCTGTCCGGGGATCTGGGCGAAACACCGCGTCTTGTCATAACAGCAGGCGGAAAGAGCCGCAATGAAACGATCATGAAAGGCATCGCCTACATCCGCGCGGCGGACGAAGATTGTGAAAATGCAGTGCTTGTCACCCATGATGCTGCCCGTCCTTTTGTAACAGGGGCTATCATCGATGCCAACATCAGGGCATTGGAACAGTATTCTGCCTGTGCCACAGCAGTGCCTGCAACGGATACCATCCTGGAGAGTCTGGATGGCCGTACCATTCATGCGATACCGGACAGGGCTGTGCTGTACAGCGCGCAGACACCCCAGTCATTCCGGCTGGGAGAATTTGAAGCACTGTATCAGGATCTGACGGAAGAGGAAAAGAAGACCCTGACAGATGCAGCCAAGGTCTTTGTGTTAAAGGGGAAAGAAGTAGCGCTGGTGAGCGGTATTCACGAGAATATTAAGATCACATATCCGGGCGATATAGCACTGGCAGAGGGGTTGCTTATCGCCGCAGACTCTTCTCGTCCTTGATCATAAACATGTACTTGCGCAGTACCCGGACCTGAGAAAGTACGGCAATGAAGAGAATACTGCCACCGACGGAAACGCCCTCCAGGAAGAGCAGCTGCAGAACGCGTGACCATGCGGAAATATCCACATTCCAATACAGCACACTCATAATGATGATGTGCACAAAGTAAATGCCGAAGGAAATCCTGGAAAGATAGGAGACCGGTCTTTGCAGCTTTATGATCAGACCGCTGCCCCGGCGAATCAGCTCAAATGTTACGGCGCTGCACAGCACGATACCGATGAAGTTGTAGCTTGTCAGATAATTCATTGGCTGTGCATAGGCATAGTACTGTACACCGCAGGTGCCGGCAAACAGCAGGCAGCAGAGGACGCCCACCAGCCAGGTGGGTATTCTTTTGAGCCCGCCCTGGCTGATCCAGTACCCGATACAGACATATAGAATATAGCCGGCTATATTCCCGAACACGGCGTAATAGTTGGGGGAGTAGTCGATCAGTTCGGGGTTTCCCTGCAGGGTGAGGATACTGTTTATGCTGGGGATGATGGTGTAGGAAACAGCAAAGAAACCCAGAGGGACCAGCAGCACCGGGCCTGTAACGTGCTGCCGGATGAGAGCAAGGAACGGGATCAGCACATATAACGGGATGACGATCGCGATGTACCAGGTGCTGGGGAATGTGACCTGATTGATGAGAAAGAGCGTCTGCACCATCCTCCAGATTAATTGTCCCGGCGTCAGTTCTTCCAGCAGGGTGACTTCCGGTGAGTACAGGATCAGGAACCAGAACATCAGGAAAAACCAGATTTCGCAGGTGATGATCAATCCGCCCAGATTATGGCGGTAAAAGCGGCGGATGCCGCTTTCGTTATCGATACATTTTTTCAGCAAAAGAGCCCCTGAAATCATCAGGAACAGGGGCACGCCAATACGGCTGAAAACGCTCACGGACGTTTTGATGAGCGTGGAGTACAGAGAACTGGTCAGGAACTCTGCCTGCTGGTCGACATAGTTGTCATAAGCGCGGTTGACAGCGTGATTTAATGATATAGAAATAATGGCGACCGCGCGGGCCACGTCCAGCCAATAAATCCTCTGTAGTTGGTTCCCGCCGTGGGAAGGAAGCTTCTGATACGTATCCATTGCCCTCATACTGCACTGACATGGGAAGGGCATAATGACTGGATAGATAAAAAAATTCGGTTGAAGTGAACTGGTAAGATGAAAGTGGACATACTAAAAAAAGTGTGTCCACTTTTTTCGTGGTATCTTTCAAGAAGGAGGTGATGTCATGGGACGACCAAAAGGCGGAAAGAACCGAAAATGGACTAA